>Ga0315275_10007851_pt1 | contig 10354 bp, 10 predicted proteins | sample YL17G03_0_MG_FD_205557 | JGI IMG/M metagenome (GOLD analysis project Ga0315275, IMG submission 205557) | Sediment microbial communities from Yellowstone Lake, YNP, Wyoming, USA - YL17G03_0 | ecosystem: Environmental > Aquatic > Freshwater > Lake > Sediment | place: USA: Wyoming | collected...
GCTCTTGTATGCTGCGTCGGCAACCCGGGCGCTTGCCGGGTAATTTCGCTTGACCACCGAGTACTCGAACGCTGCAAGGAGGTACTCGGCGCGCTCGAAACGAGACTCTGCAATGAAATATTGCGCATCGGCGGCATACGCGCTCCCTTGGTACTGGAGTGTGATCACCGTGAACTCGTTGATGGCCTCGAGGTAGTCTCTATCGTCAAATAGCGCCTTTGCCTTTGCATAGCGTTGTTCGGGTGTCAGCGTTGCCGTCTCCTGTGACGATCCGCATCCAGCAAGCACAGCCGCCAGCACAACGCCAACCAGTATCCATGAGCCTCTCACCACGAACCAGCCTCCACCCTATCGTTGTGTGTCGGAACCTGCACACGCGCGAGGATGCTCTCTGCATCCGCACCACGCTGCAGGAAGCGGGGCTGTGCGCCCGCCTCAGCAGGCAGACAGACGTAGGACGCCAGGCGCGTGCCCCTCGTGTCCTTCACAATTCTTGCCGACAATCCGAAACTCCGCTGCGTCCAGTACCGTGCGGGCTGCCGGAACACAAAATTCCCGAGCGACGGAACCATCAGTCCTTTTCCCGCCGGAATAACCGCATACGGGACGTGCGGATGGTGCCCCAGGAACAGATCCGCACCCGCCTGCAGCGCTGCACGCGCGAAGGCGATGACACGCGGCGCAGGACGATCGGCGTATTCATCACCACCATGGTAGCTGAGAGCGATGAAGTCCACCGAATCGCGGTACGCCCGGATCAGTGGAAAAATCCTGCCTGTATCGGCAGGCATCACGAGTTTCTTCCACCGCTCTCCGCCGGTGTTCATGAATTCCGCGCAGGCGAAGAATGCACACCGGATCCCGTTTCGCTGGAGAATTGTCGGGAGGCACAGGCGAGCGGTGTCCTTCGATGTTCCCGCGAATGCCACCCCTTCCTTCGACAAATAGTCGATCGTCTCATCTCTCCCGCGTCGTCCGTAATCAAGCGCGTGATTGTTCGCGGTTGACACGATCGTGACTCCAGCCAACCGAAGCGCCCGGGCCCCTTCCGGCGGGCCACAGAACACCAGGTTCCGAACCGGATCCTGCGTAATCCCCCCCTGATCCGAAAGCACAGATTCAAGGTTGCCAAAGACGATATCGTGAGCGAGGAACGTGTCCCTCACCGCCAGGAACGGGTAGAGACTGTCTCCTGCGAGCAACGCCTGCCCTACCGCCCTCCCCAGGTTGATGTCCCCCACTGCAAGGAGCCTCAGGGAGCAGACCGTATCACCGCGGACGGGCACCGGCGTACGTGTTGATGCATCCGGCTGCTCACGAAACATGGCAGCGCCGAAAATTGCCGCGACTGCCAGGAGCCCCGTCATTCCGGCGATGCGGGAATGAACCGTTTCCTTCCCCGTCATCAACTTCTCACTTTGAACAGGAGGAACACCGCAACAGCAACTGCTCCGATCACAATCAAGGGCTCCGCAACACTCGAGAAGAATCCCTCGGGCGGCATCCGGCCTTTGAGCGCGGGAAGATTGGGCTGCTCAACCCGTTCGATATCATCGAGCTGGATCGTGTCTCTCGCCGACCGCTGCAATTCCCGGGTCGAGCGTAAAAGGCCCTGCTCCCGTTCATACGTCCGGGTCCGTAGTGCAAGACCGATGGAACGGTCAACGATTTTCGGCCCCATCAGCCCGTCGCGCCTTACATTCGAATAGGTGACGTCTGTCTGTTCAACAAGACACGTGAGCCGCGTCGTTCCTGAATCCTTGGTCGACACATTCACGCCCGCCCCCGACAGCGCCTGGGTCAAACCGTCTTCGACCAACCATGCAAGCTCGCGGGGTTCGACTGCCAGGTGCACGGTCGACGATGTCGGGTCGGTCAGTGAATCAGCCATCTCCTGTCCCATGAGATAAGAGAGTCTTCTGAAAATGTTCAGGTTAGTTTCGAGTTGCTGTGCCGCGGTCGATCCTGTGACCACTATCAGAATTGTGAGGACCCGGAAAGCCTGCACCACGCTACCCCTTGCCGGAATCATCCGGAGCGTCGGACCACAGAGAGGTGATTGTCCATACCCCATCGTACCGCCTCTTGTCAGGCAATGCCCCCGCTTCGCGGATGCGACACTCCACCGGCGTGCCGCCGGCTTCACATCCTTTAACGTACGAAAGATGTGTGTGATTTTCAAGAAAATGGGGCTCCCCTCCCGCAGGGCAGCGGCAGGAATGCTTGGCTCCAGCACGCGGGAACCGGCGGGTCAGTACATCTCGAGGACAATCTTTACGTACGGCTTCCCGTCGTAAGCGAAGATGATCCGGCGGATGAGCGAAATCGGGTATATGAACGAACGCTTGTCGCTTTCGGACTCCCTGCTGACAACAATGTAATCGCTCTGGACATCATTCAGCGTCACCGTGTATGCTCTCGACGCTTCGCCCCCGCTGAACTGTTCAACGCCTCCGGTCTTGTCCATAATCAATATCTCCTTCCCCCGGTACTGGAGGAGGAACTCACGCATTGTCGGGGGCCGGCGTTGTGCGAAGCTGGAGGTCTCACTGACAAGCATCATCGCAAGAAGCGCGAACACAACGATAGCAGGGAAGCGATACTGGCGCACCATGGTTGTTTGCTCCTTTCCTCCAGGATCTTTGATGTAGACGTGCACGATCGTAGTACTACCCACTGTACGGTGACTTCACTCCGGCGTACGGCGATTCTCCATCAGCTTGTTTTCGCTGCCGCTTCCCGGGAAGGCTCATGCTCCGGTGATGAAGCATCCGGCTTTTTGTATAGAATACCTATGGGGATGATCACACAATAGCCGGCAACCAGAAGGATCGGGGCAAGGACAAGCGGGGCAAATCCCTCCACGGATCCTTCAAGCATCGCGATGTACCCCGCGACAATCACGAGGATGCCAACGCCAATGATAACGAAATTCTGCCGGCCCAGCGGAAGCGTCTCATCTTTCATCCCGCGCTTCCGGGCGTCTCGTTTTCGGATGGGCTTTGCCACAGTACCTCCTTCGTCTTGTGTGATCTGCGTCAACTTCCTCGTCTACAAAAAAGCCCAGCGTTGGGGGGAACGCCGGGCTTGACCATAGAGCGTACAACAGTCAGGGGAGAAACTGTCGTATAGGTCAAAGGTAAATATATGGAATTCTTCATTGTTGTCAAGTGGAATCTTGCTAGCACGACCCAAGTGCCTTATTTTTCATACCAATTGGATGATGCCGTCCGCGATTCGCACCTTCCGATCGGCTTGATTCGCGAGACTCTCGTTGTGGGTAACGATAATGAACGTCTGACCCCGTTTTCGGCTCAGGTTCCAGATCAGTGCATGGAGAAGATTGGCATTCTCACTGTCGAGGTTCCCCGAGGGTTCATCCGCCAGGACAACGCGTGGATCATTCATCAGTGCGCGGGCAACGGCGACACGCTGTTGCTCTCCACCCGAAAGCTTCGGGGGCCGCTCGTCGGCCCGATCAGCCATCCCGACCTCTCCGAGAAGTTCCAGTGCTCTGTCTTTGACCGCCGCCAATTTCTTCCCGGCGATCAGGGCAGGCATTGCTACATTCTCCAGGGCGGTGAATTCCGGAAGGAGGTGGTGAAACTGAAACACAAACCCAATGCTGGTGCTCCGGAAGCGAGCAAGATCGTCGTCACCCATCGAGAACACATCCACCCCGTCGTACTTCACCGTGCCCGAGGTCGGACGATCAAGCGTGCCGAGGATGTGCAGGAGCGTGCTCTTCCCGGCGCCCGAGGCGCCGACGATCGTGACGATTTCACCCTTGTGAATGGAGAGCGTGATCCCCCTGAGTACCACCAGCTTCCCACCCTTCCCCCCTTCCGTATAGAATGTCTTCGCTACCTGTGAGGCGCTGATCATCGGATCACGGGTTTCCGCAGGAACGGGTTGTTTTGCTTTTGCCTTCATGCTTTTATTCCCATCGTATCGCCTCGACCGGCAGCAGCTTGGCTGCACGCCGCGCAGGGTACAGGGATGCAAGCGTGCTGAGCACCATCGAGGCAAGCGACACGGCGACAAAATCGGTCCAGCGCACCTCCACGGGGATGGCCGGGATGATGTACACCGTCGGATCAAGAGGGAAGAGGTGGTACCGGATCTGCAGATAGCAGACAAGAAGCCCGAGCGCGACTCCGACAACGGTGCCGATTGTTCCCACCAGAACCCCCTCAAACATGAAAAGGCGCGTGATGCTTCCCCGTGTCGCCCCAAGAGCTTTGAGCACCCCGATATCCCTTCGCTTCTCGATCACCCCCATCGTGAGGGACCCGAGCACATTGAACGTCGCGACCCCCACGATCAGACAAAGGATGATGTACGCAGACCAGCGTTCGATCTTCATGACGGAGTAGAGATCCTGATGAAGGTCATACCACGTCGACACCCTGTAGGAGTCTCCCATCGCACGCTGCAGCTCCTCCTTGACCGCGGGAGCGTCATTCATCGAATGCAACCGGATTTCCACTCCGCTGACCTCTTCCCCGAACTGAAACAGCTTCTTCGCCGATTCCAGTGAGATATAGGCGAAGTGGGCGTTGTAGTCCTTGTTGTTGGAATCGTAGATCCCGACCACCTGACACTTTCGCATCAGCGGTTGACCGAGTTGCATGATCATCGCATCGACACCCACCGGGCTCACAATGGTCATCTCGGAACCGAGCGTCGCAGCGAGCCGGTCCGCAAGCGTCAGGCCGATCACGAGGCTTCCCTGTTGAGGGGTATCGTGAAACGCGAAATCGCCTATCACCGTACTTGCCCGGAGCCCGGACACGCGGCCGACGACGGAATCCACCACTCCTTTCACGACGACGACACGGTTGACCCGGTTGGTCACCAGCAACGCCTTGCTGGCAACATACGGGGAGAATGCCGAGACCCTGTCGTCTTCCCGAAGGACCCGCAGAACCTGATCGTCATACGCCATGGACTTCCCCTGTGCAGGCTCGATCCTGACGTGCGGATCAAAGTTGACCAGGACCTGCGTGACAACACTGTTGAATCCGTTGAACACCGAGAGGACGATGATCAAGGCCGCAACGCCGACGGTGATTCCGACAATCGAAACGAGCATAATGATATTGATGAACCGCATTTGCCGTTTGGACCGGAGATACCGCCGCGCGATGAAGCGTTCGTAGCTCATTCAGGAAAACCGGATGGCTGTGACAGGTTTCAACCGTGACGCGAGCCGCGCCGGGATCAGGGAACTCAAGAAACAGAGCGTCATCGAGACCGCCGCGACCAGGAGGAAATACTCCGGGCGCAGCAGGATCGGGACCGACGTCATGAAGTAAATGTCACTCGGCAAGGAGAGGATTCGCCACTGGTACTGGACAAAGCAGAGGGCAAACGCAAGCGCGTTCCCCAGAAGCGTGCCGCTGACCGCGATGGTGAATCCCTGCCGGAGGAAAATCTTTGTGATCCCCCATCGCGTTGCCCCCATGGACGCGAGCACTCCGATTTCGCGTGTCCGGTCAAGAACCATCATCAGCAACGTTCCTACGATGTTGACGGTGGCCACCACGATAATCAAACCCAGGATGAGCGGAACCGGCTTCTTCTGCAACTCGATCCAGCTGAACAGGTTCCGGTAGTTTTCGAAAACCGTCCGCCCGAAGTGAGGAAACCCGAGCATCTCCGCCACCTCCGACGCCACTGCCTCCGCACTGTCCACATTTGCGATCATCAGGTCGTACCCCGCCACCGCCGTGCCGTACATGAACAGCGCCTGCGCGTCCTCCAGGTCGGTGAACCCGTAGACGTCGTCGTATTCGGCCATCCCGCTCTCATACAAGCCCGTGACATGGAACTGCATGATGCGCGGTTGTCGCTGGTCTCCAAGGCGTCCGATCCCGAACACCGTCGCTTTGTCTCCCACCTTCAGGGCGAGGCGGGAGGCCAGGCGCTTACCGAGCACGATTTTCCCGATTCCGCCACTCTCACGGTCCAGATCATAGCTGCCCTCCACCATGTATCGCCGGACCATGCCGTTGTCGCGAAGCGGATCAACACCCTTCAACATAATCCCGTCCACCCCCTCGCGCGATTTGATCAATGCCTCACGGGCAACGAACGGCGAAACCGACTTCACCTGCGGGAAAGACTTCTCAATCAGGATTGTATTGCCTTCGTAGTTCCCCAGCGGACCCTGATACCCGAGGATCTGGACGTGGCTGGTGAAGCCGACGACTTTCTCGGTGATTTCTCTTTCAAATCCGCCGAGCACGGAGAGCGCAATGATCAGCGCCGCGTTCCCCAGGGCGACCCCGAGTATGGCAATGGCCGTGATGAAGGAGACAAACCCGGCGTTTCGCTGGGACTTGAGATACCGTTTGGCGACAAACGTGGAATAGGACATGCGTGATCGTCGAGCCTCAGGACGCTCCGCCGGAGCTGATTTCCATGAGGAATCCTTTGATAAAGGCATCCAGGTCGCCGTCCATCACGGCCTGGACATTGCTGGTCTCGATGTCCGTCCGATGGTCCTTCACGAGATTGTATGGATGAAAGACATACGACCGGATCTGGCTTCCCCATTCGATTTTCTTTTTCGAGCTTTCGATCGCGTTCAGACGCGCCTGCTCTTCATCCTTGCGCCTCTGATACAGCTGCGACTTCAACATCTTGAGCGCGCGCTCCTTGTTCTGAAATTGGGAGCGTTCCTGCTGGCAGGCGACGATGATTCCCGTCGGCACGTGGGTGATCCGGACGGCGGTCTCCACCTTGTTCACGTTCTGTCCACCCTTGCCGCCGGACCGGTATGTGTCGATCTTCAGGTCCACCGGGTTGACATCGATCTCGACGTCTTCTTCGATTTCCGGGTAGACAAACACCGATGCAAATGACGTGTGCCGCCTTGCATTGGCATCGAAGGGAGAGATGCGCACCAATCGGTGGACGCCATTCTCGGCTTTCAGATAGCCATAGGCATGGGCGCCGACCACTTCCACCGTTGCGCTCTTGATGCCCGCGCCTTCTCCGTCCTGCCGGTCAGCGAGAGACACTCTGTATCCTTTGCGTTCGCTCCAGCGGAGATACATCCGCAGAAGCATTTCGGCCCAGTCCTGGGCCTCGGTGCCGCCGGCGCCGGCATGAATGGTTAGCAGGGCGTTCCGTTCGTCGTCCTCGCCGCTCAGCATATTCCGGAACTCAAGATCGGCAATCCCCTGATCGAGCGACGCAAGCTCCCGATCGATCTCGCTTCCGATCGTCTCGTCCCCCGCCTCCACCCCGAGTTCGACCAGCAATGCGGCGTCGTCCAGCTTTGCGGCGAGCGATTTCCAGGCATCGATCCAGCCGTTCCGTTCGCTGATCTGCATCATGACCTTCTGGGCGGCGACATTGTCGTCCCAGAAGCCGGTCTCTTGCGTGCGGGCCTGGAGCGCTGCAACATCCTGCTCCTTTGTCGCAAGGTCAAAGATACCCCCGCAGGGCGTCGAGGCGTTTCCGTGCTTGGGCGATTCGTTCCTGGTGAACTTCAAACATGGTGCACCCTTTCCAACACAACGTGTTCATCAATGTCCAGCTCCATCCGGAGCATGGCGCCACTCAGTGTCTTTCCTTGCGCATCGTGCTTCAGCGATTGTGTGCCCCCGCCGCCCAGTGACCGGTGAAGGAGAAAATTGAGCGCATGGAGGTTTGGCAGTTCATAGCGCTCCACACCGCCAAGCGTTATCCCCGCGAAGTGGCTCTTCACGCATTCGACGGTCAGGTATTTCACGAGCAACGGGTAGTACTCCTCTTTCCGGGCGATAACCCCCACGTTCGCCGTGTCACCCTTGTCACCCGAGCGGGCATGCGCGATGTCGATCAGATGGATCCTCACAACTCCTCCACGATCACGGCCGGTGTCACCGCGGACTTCGGTATCAGCGCCGGCCAGTATGCAACAACCTCGCTCGGCTTCGGCCGTCCGCCGGCGAAACCCGTCACCCCCGGAGGTCCGGTCAATACAAGAGGTGCAATCTCTTTCCCGAACCGTTCCACCGCGGTGTAGTCCTTGCTTCGCACACCGACGCGGAGAACCACCTCATTGACCGTCTCCGGTTTTGGGGCAAGTGGGCCGTGGCAAGCGTTGTACCCGAGAAACTCCGTGCGCACCTCGTCGAGCACGAGCCCCAGGTCAGCGAGACGGGTCCGCACGATGCGGTCGGCCGCCTCTGCTTTTTCCAACGCCTCCGGCCACGAATAGGTCAGCGACCCGAACGCCGAATAACCATCGAGGTGCGACATCGAAACCTTGTAGGAATCGGTGGGGGCATTCCCCCGAACGCCGGTCATCCGGACGCGATTCGGACCGTCGGGCTGCAGGCGGACACTGGTGAAATCGGCGATGCAGTCAGGCGTGATATAGCGCGAAGGATCTCCGATTTCGTACAACAGCTGTTCCTTCACGGTCTGCACCGACACCAGCCCGCCGGTGCCCGGATGCTTCGTAATCACGATGTCGCCGGACGGCGAGGCCTCCGCGATCGGAAAACCGACATGCGCGAGGTCGAGAACCGAGCGCCAGTCGGCAGAGAAGTTGCCGCCGCTCGCCTGCGCCCCGCACTCGAGGATGTGACCGGCAATCGTCCCTGCGGCAATTCTGTTCCAGTCGTCCGCCGCCCACCCGAACTCGTGCATCATGGGCGCCAGCGTCAGCCCCGTATCGGTCGTCCTCCCGGTGATAACAATCTGCGCACCCAGCCGGAGTGCCTCCGCGATCGGTCCTGCGCCAAAGTACACATTCGCGCTCAGAAGGCAGTTCCGAACCGATGCAAGCTCTTCGCCGGTCTCCATGTTACGAAGGGGAATGTTGTGAGCGCCAAGGTCATCGATCCGGCTCAGGATATCATCGCCGAGGACGACGCCGATGCGCAAACCTTTCAATCCAGCCTTGCGTGCGGCCGCGAAAATTGCGTCCCGGCAGGCTACGGGGTTGACTCCTCCACCGTTGGTGATCACCCGAACGCCTCGATCGAGGACGAACGGGAGCAATTCCTGCATCAACGGGACCAGGTCTTTCGCATAGCCGAGCGCCGGATCGTTCCGTTTCTGCTTCTGGAGGATCGACATCGTCACCTCGGCAAGGTAGTCCATCACGAGGTAGTCAACCGGACCCTTCCGGACCTGGTCGAGGGGGGCGTTCAGAAGATCGCCCCAGAATCCCTGACCGCTCGCTATGCGCACCGTCTCTTTCATCACTCTCGTCATGTCACCGAAACACCGCCGGTCCGCCTGGCCGGGCACTCTCTCTTCTCAGACGACCCGGATATGGAGCTCACGCAGCTGCTTGTCATCCACTTCGCTCGGCGCCTCGTCCATCAGGGACGTTGCACTGGCGGTTTTGGGAAACGCTATCACGTCGCGGATCGACTTCATGCCGGTGAGCAGCATGACCAGCCGGTCGAAACCGAAAGCAAGTCCGCCGTGCGGCGGGGCGCCGTACTTGAAGGCGGTGAGGAGGAACCCGAATTTCCTGTTCGCCTCCTCTTCCGGGATGCCCAACAGGCCGAACACCCTGTGCTGTAACGAGGAGTCATGGATGCGAATGCTTCCGCCGGCGATCTCGTTGCCGTTCAGGACCAGATCGTATGCCCGTGCACGCGCACGCACCGGTTCCGTGTCGAGCAGCCCGACGTCGCCCGGATGAGGCGAAGTGAACGGATGGTGCATCGCAACCAGCCGCTTTTCCTCTTCGCTGTATTCAAACATCGGGAACTCCGTCACCCAGAGCAGATCAACACGCGACTCATCGATCAGGCCGAGACGCCGTCCCATCTCCAGCCGGAGCGAACCCAGGATCGTGTATGTCTTCGTCCAGGTATCGGACACAAGGAGGATCAGATCCCCTTGCGCTGCACCCATCGCCCGGGCAACGGCTTCGACGGTTTCCTTGCCCAGGAATTTCTCGACGGCGGTCTCCAATCCTGCCTCGGTCCACTTGAAATATACGAGTCCGCCTGCCCCGAGACTTTTGGTGAAGTCGACAAGGTTGTCCATCTGGTTCCGGGTAGAGGATGCCGCGCCGGGAACGACGAACCCGGCCACCGTCCCCCCTTTCTTCACGTTCTCGGAAAACACCTTGAAGCCGGATTGTCCGACGAGGTCGTTCACGCATGTGAAGGTCAGCCCGAAACGCCGGTCCGGTTTGTCGCTACCCCATGTTTCCATCGCATCGTTGTAAGTGATGCGCGGCAGGGGAACCTGGATGTCCACCCCCCGCACCTCCTTGAACAGACGCTGCATCAGGCCCTCGGCGACCGCAAACACTTCGTCTTCGTCGACAAACGACATCTCGACATCGATCTGGGTAAATTCCGGCTGGCGGTCGGCCCGAAGATCCTCA
>Ga0315275_10007852_pt1 | contig 10353 bp, 11 predicted proteins | sample YL17G03_0_MG_FD_205557 | JGI IMG/M metagenome (GOLD analysis project Ga0315275, IMG submission 205557) | Sediment microbial communities from Yellowstone Lake, YNP, Wyoming, USA - YL17G03_0 | ecosystem: Environmental > Aquatic > Freshwater > Lake > Sediment | place: USA: Wyoming | collected...
AAATAATACTGCCCATAGATAACCTAGTAGTAGAGAAAATAGATGCAGCTGCGAAAACTGAAATAGTAGGCGAGAATATCCCTGATGGAAAAATCGGAGTGGATATCGGACCAAAATCAATCCAGCTGTTTAAGGACAATCTAAAAACTGCAAAAACAATAGTCTGGAACGGCCCCTTAGGCATATTTGAAATGGATGCCTTTGCTAAAGGCACAGAAGAAATCGCCAAATTTATTGCTGGCTTAGGGGTAACTACAATTATCGGAGGCGGCGATTCAGCAGCAGCAGTGGCTAAGTTTAAGCTCGAAAACAAAATGAGCCATGTTTCAACAGGCGGAGGAGCATCATTAGAGTTTTTAGAAGGAAAAATTTTACCGGGCGTAGCAGCCTTGACTGATAGATGACGAGAAAACCTATTATTGCGGGAAACTGGAAAATGTATAAAACCATCTCACAAGCCATAGAATTGTCTAACGGCTTAAAGAGAGAACTGTACAAAATAGACCCTGATAATATTGATATTGTGCTTTGCCCGCCGTTTACAGCATTAGCCGAAGTGGCAGAAGTACTCCTTGGATCAAATATGAAATTAGGCGCTCAGAATATGCACTGGGAAGATGAAGGGGCATTTACCGGAGAAGTATCCGGCCTATTCCTAAAAGATGCAGGCGCAAAATATGTCATCATAGGCCACTCTGAAAGAAGGCAGTTTTTTGGTGAAACTAACGAAACAGTGAACAAAAAGTTAAAAGCGGCATTAAAGCACGAACTTACGCCTATTGTTTGCGTAGGAGAAAATTTAGCCGAAAGAGAACAGAACAAAACCTTTGATGTAATTAATAATCATATAGAAAATGGTCTCAAAGACATTAGCCTTGAAGATACGCTTAAGCTGGTTATTGCTTACGAGCCGGTCTGGGCCATTGGTACAGGAAAAACCGCCACTCCGCAGCAAGCACAAGAGGCACAAAAATTTATTCGCGATTTGTTAACAAAGTTGTATAATAGTAATACTGCCCAAGCCATCAGGATCCAGTATGGAGGCAGTGTCAAGCCAGAAAATGCGGCAGAATTAATGAAGCAGCCGGATATAGACGGAGCATTAGTAGGCGGAGCGAGCCTTAAGATAGAATCCTTTGCTGCAATCATTAAAAATTCGATAGGAGTTAAGCAATAATGTTTACACTGATCTTAATAGTACATGTTTTAGTATGCGCCTGCTTAATCGGAATCATCCTTATCCAACAAGGAAAAGGAGGCGGGTTACTAGCGAGCTTCTCCGGCGTTGAGTCTATGTTTGGCACAAAAACAAGCGCATTCTTAAGCCGCGCTACTACAGTGCTGGCAACGCTGTTTATAATTACCTGCCTATCCCTGACTATTCTGTCTAAGAATAAAAGCAAATCCGTTTTGGAGCGCATTAAGGTAAAAACTCCGGCAGCCACAACACAGCTACCTTTAAATCAGACAGCGATACCGGCTGCCCTGCTAGCTGTAGAGCAAAAAACAACACCTGAAACAACCTCGGCTCTACCAACAGAAACCCCTAAGCCTACAACTGAGCAAACGCCTGTTGCCGGACCCGGGCAAAACCAAACCACTACACCTTAAATTAAAAGGGAGGGTTTGTGCGCTCTTGCGCGAAGATTTTACTAAAAAGACTATCACCATTAGTGATAGTCTTTTTATTTTTAACCCTGTCTCTGGGTGTTGCCTTGGCCAAAGATTATGGCGACGCCCTTGTCACGGGCTCCATTGGTGATGCCAGGAACCTTATTCCCATGCTCGCATCCGATTCTGCATCCGCAGAAATAAGCGGTATGGTCTTTAACGGCCTGATAAAATATGACAAGGATATAAATCTTGTTGGAGATTTAGCCGAAAATTGGGAGATAAAAGAAGAGGGCTTGGTTATAATTTTTCATCTGCGAAAAAACGTTAGCTGGCAGGACGGTGAGCAATTTAGCGCAAAAGACGTGGAATTTACTTTTAAAAAGATGATCGATCCCAACACCAAGACTCCTTACAGCGGAGACTTTGAACGCGTAAAGTCTTTAGAGGTAATTAATGATTATACAATAAAAATAACTTATAAAGAGCCGTTTGCTCCGGGATTATCCAGCTGGGGCATGCCTATAATCCCAAAACACCTGCTAGAAAAAGAAAATCTCGATAACACTGGTTTTTCTCGCCGCCCAATAGGAACCGGCCCTTATAAATTCAAAAAATGGAAGACGCAGGAAAAAATTGAATTAGTTTCTAACCGCGACTATTTTGAACACCGGCCTTATATTGACCGTTATATTTACCGCATAATCCCGGATCAATCTACGCTTTTTCTGGAATTGCAAGTGCAGGGGCTAGATTCAACCGGACTCTCGCCCTTACAATTTATCCGCCAGACAGACACTGCGTTTTTTCAGAAATATTACCAGAAATACCGCCTGCCCAGCTTCGGCTATACTTATTTAGGTTATAATCTAAAAAATCCGAAATTCTCCGATAAACGCGTCAGGCAGGCACTTTGCTATGCCGTAGACAGAGACGAAATTATCCGGATAGTACTTTTAGGTTTAGGCTCTGTTTCCACCGGGCCTTTTGCCCTGCAATCCTGGGCCTACAACCAAAAAGTTAAACCATTTCCTTACGAGCCGGAAAAAGCTAAAGCGCTTTTAAAAGAAGCCGGCTGGATAGATAAAGACGGTGACGGAATCCTGGAAAAAGAAGGAGAAAAATTTATTTTTACCATAATCACCAATCAGGGCAATGAAGAGAGAATTAGAACCGCTGAAATCATCCAGCGCAGATTATCTGCGGTAGGAATTAAAGTCAAAATAAAAGTGATTGAATGGTCCGTGTTTTTAAGCGAATATATTGACAAAAGGAATTTTGAAGCAGTGCTTTTGGGCTGGAGCATGGGAAGAGAACCTGATAATTATGATATCTGGCATTCTTCAAAAACTAAAGAAGGAGAATTTAATTTTATTGGCTATGAAAATGCAAAGGTAGATGAATTATTAATAGAAGCGCGCAGAATATTTGACCAGGAAAAAAGGGCAGAAATGTATCATAAGATACATAAAATTATTTATGAAGAACAGCCTTATATGTTTTTGTATGTACCAGATAGCCTATCGGTATTACATAAACGCTTCCGGGAAGTAAAGCAAGAGCCTATTGGCATTGGTTATAACTTTATTGATTGGTGGGTACCGCGCGCTGAACAAAGATATAAAGCAGTTATAGAAAAATAGCTATGCTAACTTATATTTTAAGAAGATTACTGGGTATCATTCCGCTGCTATTGGGTATTACCCTGATCAGCTTCTTTATTATACATCTGGCCCCGGGAAAACCCACCACCATGCAAGAGGCGATGAACCCCAAGGTTTCACTGGAGGTAAGAGAGCGCCTGAATAAACTCTACGGTTTAGACAAACCCATACATATCCAATATATCAACTGGTTAAAAATGCTGCTTAGATTTGATTTTGGTCGCTCGATTTCAGACGGCCGGCCGGTAACAGAAAAAATATTAGAAAGAATCCCGGTAACGCTTACCATAAACATACTAGCCATGTTTTTAATCTTTCTCATCGCCATTCCTTTGGGAGTATTTAGCGCGGTAAAATCCGGCTCAGTCTTTGACAAAATTACCACTGTATTTGTCTTCATTTTCTTTGCCATGCCTACATTCTGGTTGGCACTTTTGGCAATGCAGTTCTTTGGCATAAGATTAGGGTGGTTGCCTATATCCGGAATAAAATCCTTGGATTTTGAATATTTCAGCTGGTGGAAAAGATTCTTAGATATACTCTGGCATTTAGCCTTGCCGGTTGCTGTTTCAGCAATCACGGGTTTAGCGGGAATTTCCCGCTATATGCGGCATAATATGCTAGAGATTTTAAATCAACCTTATATCACCACAGCACGGGCAAAAGGTTTGCCTGAAAGAACCGTAATTTATAAACACGGCCTGCGCAATGCTATTTTGCCTATTATCACTATCTTAGGCTTATCCATACCCGGGCTTTTAGGCGGAAGCGTTATTTTTGAATCTATTTTTGCCCTGCCGGGAATAGGAGAGTTGTTTTATAAAGCAGTAATGATGCGCGATTATTTCCTGATTATGGCAGAAGTAGTTTTAGGGGCATTATTAACCATGATAGGAAATCTGATTGCGGATATCGGGTATGCGTACGCAGACCCTAGAATTAGATATGGAAAATAACCAATAATGAACAAGTTATTAATAACCGGCATAATCATTATCAGCGTTTTATCAATAATCGCGGTATTCGCGCCGTTTGTAGCGCCGCATGATCCGAATAATATTGATGAAGCCAGCCTGCTTACTCCGCCTTCCGGCAAATATCTTCTGGGCACGGACCAGTTGGGAAGAGATATTTTAAGCCGCATGATTTACGGCGCCAGGATCTCTTTAAGCGTCGGCCTGATTGCTATCGGCATTGCTACGATTCTAGGCCTAATCCTGGGTTCTTTATCCGGATATTACGGAGGAATTTTAGACAATATCATCATGCGCTTTACTGATATTATGCTTTGTTTCCCCACATTCTTTTTAATTTTGGCGGTGGTCGCGGTTTGGGAATCTTCCATATTTAACATTATGGTGATTATTGGCCTGACCAGCTGGATGGGTGTAGCGCGCTTAATCCGCGCAGAGATATTAAGCCTAAAGGAAAGGGAGTTTATCCAGGCAGAAAAAGCCATTGGCGCATCCAATTTAAGAATCATCACCCGGCATTTAATACCTAATGCCATCGGCCCGATCTTGGTTAATGTCACCCTGGGCATAGCCGGAGCAATACTTTTAGAATCAGGACTCAGCTTTCTAGGGTTAGGGATCCAGCCGCCAACACCTAGCTGGGGAAATATTTTGATCGAGGCAAAATCCACTTTAGGCGTAGCCTGGTGGCTGACAGTTTTCCCGGGCTTAGCCATTTTGATTACAATATTAGGATTCAATTTAATCAGTGAAGGCATAAGAAGGGAACTTTGATGCAAAAACTTCTAGAGATTAAAAATTTAAAAGTCCAGTTTGATTTTGAAAAATATTTTATTTCTGCAGTCGAAGACGCGAGCTTAGAAGTAAATGAAAATGAAATTGTTGGCTTGGCAGGAGAAAGCGGCTCAGGAAAAACCATTACTGCATTTTCCATCACCAGAATCCTGCCAGCTAAAGCAAAAATAATCAGCGGAGAAATCTTTTTTAGAAACCAGAATTTATTAGAAGCATCAGAAGAAGCTTTACGTAGTATTCGCGGAAAAGAAATCGCTTATATATTTCAGGAGCCAGTGGCATATCTAAATCCGGTAATGACTGTGGGCGATCAAATTATGGAGGCGGTAATCCTGCATCAGTTTCAGGACAAAACTAAAGCCAAAGATTATGTCATGGAATTACTTGGCCTGGTAAAAATCCCGCAGCCGCAAGAAAGATTCTATGCTTATCCGCATCAATTATCCGGTGGAATGAATCAGAGAATAATGCTAGCAATGAGCCTAGCTTGTAAACCAAGCTTACTTATTGCCGATGAGCCCACCACTGCCTTAGATGTAACCATAGAAGCAGCGATTCTAGATTTACTATTGGAGCTAAAAGCAGAATTTCAATTTTCTATATTATTCATCACCCACAACCTGTCTATTTTGCACAGAATTGCTGACCGGATTTACATCATGCATAAAGGAAAAACAGTAGAATCAGCAAGCAAGGATGATATTTTTAGTAACCCGAAACATCCGCATACCCAAGAATTAATTAATGCGTATTTAAAGGTGAGTGAAGTCTGATGTTAGTAGAAGTAAAGAGCTTAAAAAAATATTTCACAGTCCAACGTTCCATGTTTAGTTCAAAGACCATGGTAAAAGCAGTGGATGGCGTCAGCTTTAACATATCTAAATTCGATACTGTAGGCCTGGTCGGTGAAAGCGGCTGCGGAAAAACTACTCTATCCAAGATGTTGATTAGGCTCATCCAGCCTGATTCTGGCGAAATTAAGTATACGGATCAGATCCAGAACTTTAGGCAAGATGTGCAAATCGTCTTTCAGAACCCGTTTAGCAGCCTGAATCCCAAAATGCGCATCTTAGATATTCTGTCTGAACCTTTGATGATCCACAAAATTGCAAAAGGAAAAGCTATAAAATCCCGGGTGTCCGAGCTTATAGAAATGGTAGGCCTAGAGGAATCAATACTGAAAAGAAAACCCGCAGAATTTAGCGGAGGGCAGCGCCAGAGAATCTGCATTGCCCGCGCTTTGGCAACTAGCCCAAAATTCCTTATCCTGGATGAACCAATTTCATCGCTAGACCTAACAATCCAGGCAGAAATTTTGGATCTATTGCTCCAGCTAAAAACCAGACTATCTTTGACTTATTTGTTCGTCAGCCATAATCTAGCTGTAATCAAACATATCTCTAATCGTGTCCTGGTAATGTACCAGGGTAAAATAGTAGAAGAAGCTAGCAAAGAACAAATATTTAACAACCCGCAGCATCCTTATACAAAAATTCTTCTGGATGCAGTAAGAAAAGTTTAAAAAAAATTTAGGAAGGAGCCATGGATGCTTATAATAATTTTAATCCTCTTAGTCATACCTTTATTTATCGGGCTGATCATTTATAATAGCCTTATTGCCAAGAAAAACCAGGTGGCAAATGTATTCGGCACTCTTGATGCCTTACTGAAAAAACGCTATGACCTGATTCCTAACCTTGTAGCCGCTGTAAAAGGATATGCGGAACATGAAAAAGGCGTATTGACCGAAATAACAGAATTACGCTCAAGGGCTGTCTCTGGACAAGCCAAAGGCGATGAAGCAGCTGCACAAGACAACAAAATGACCCAGTTATTGGGAAAAATCATGATCACTGTGGAAAATTACCCCGACCTAAAGGCTAATGAAAATTTTCTGAAACTCCAGGGCTCTCTTAATGAGATAGAAGAACAGATTTCCGCGGGGCGCCGGGCCTATAACGCAGCAGTTACAGAATTTAACAACGCAGTGGAAATGTTTCCCACTAGTATTGTAGCCTCGTTATTTGGCCATAAACAGAAAAGACTCTTTGAAATTAACCAGACAGAAAGAGAAAACCCCAACATTAAAAACGTCATGAAAGGATAAACTCCGATATGAAAACACAAGAAGAAATCTACCAATATTACGGAACTCATCTAAAAGGCGCTTTAGCTGAATTGGAAGAAAAACGCAAGGCGCTGGCTAAAAAAATTATTTTATCCATGGCGATAGGAATCGGAGCCTGCATTTTTATTGCTATAATTCTAGGGCCGGCGATAATATTTCTGTTTCCGTTTGCGGTGATAATCGTACTTTTAATAGCATTTCTAATCGGCCGTTCTGATCTTGGAAAAACTTATGCGCTCGAATTTAAAACCAGAATTATACAGGAAATAATCAGATTCATAGACCCTGGCTTGATTTATTCAAATAAGTCATATATAGCAGAACCAGTGTTTATGCTCAGCGACATCTTTAAAACTCACCCTGATAGATACGGCGGGGATGACTTGGTGCGTGGCGCGATCGGCGAAACAGGAATTGAATTTTGCGAACTTCACGCTGAATATAAGACAGAAACCACTGATAGCCATGGCCACAGGCGCACAGAATGGCATACCATATTTAAAGGACTTTTTATCATGGCTAACTTCAATAAAAATTTTAATGGTAAAACAATTGTGCTGCCCGATGTTGCTGAGCGTTTTTTTGGCGGATTTGGCAAGATGCTTCAAGGATGGAACATGGCTCGTCCTGAGCTGATAAAACTGGAAGACCCTGAATTTGAACAACTTTTTGCTGTTTATGGCACTGATCAAGTAGAAGCCAGGTATATCCTTTCCACAAGCTTAATGGAAAGAATTACCAATTTTAAGAAAAAGACAGGCAAAAAAATCTCTCTTTCTTTTGTAGGCTCAAAGATTTTCATCGCTATTCCCTACGCAGAAAACCTGTTTGAACCAAGGCTTTTCCGTACCATTATTGATTTTGAGCCAATAAAGAAATACTTTGATGATTTACAGCTGGCCATGGGAGTAGTAGAGGACCTTAACTTAAATACAAGAATCTGGAACAAGCAGTAAAGAGAGAAATTATTTGATTTTTCCCTTAATCAAGCTATAATAAGGGGTTATGATGCAAATTCTCAATACTTTCCTATTAGCATTCATTCCGATATTCGTAGCTGTGGATTCCATTGGCAATATACCGCTTTTTGTTTCACTGGTAGAAGGCACCACAAAAGAAGAACGCCATAAGATTATCGTGCAATCCATCACTACTGCTACCGTAGTAGCTATTGCCTTTATGTTTGCAGGCAGATGGGTGTTAAGCTTTATCGGCATCACCATACCTGACTTCCAGATCTCCGGCGGAGCGCTTTTGTTCATTATTTCCATGCGCTTGCTTCTGCCCGGTTCGTCAAAAACGCTTTTTTCCAATAACCATGACAAAGATGTAGGTGTTTTTCCTTTAGGAACACCATTAATCACCGGGCCGGCAGTATTAACAACAACCTTAATGATGCTGAATAACTTTGGGTCCGCGTATACATTCGCATCATTAGCCATAAATATGCTTATTGTTTGGGTTACTTTAGTCAAAGCAGATGGAATTATGCGCCTGATGGGCTCAAGCGGCACTCGTGCATTTGCAAAGATTATGTATATATTGCTGGCAGCTATCGGTGTCATGATGATCAGAAAAGGCATAATGGGGTTGATAAACTTATGATGAAAAAGGTTATTACATTCATTATGGCAGGCGGAAAAGGAGAGCGGCTTTGGCCTTTAACCCGCGACCGCGCAAAACCCGCGGTTCCCTTTGGCGGAATCTACCGCATTATTGATTTTACTTTAAGCAACTGCATTAACTCGGGACTACGTAAAATTTACGTTTTAACCCAGTATAAATCCATTTCTTTGCACCGGCATATCCGCATGGGCTGGTCAATATTTTCGTCTGAATTAGGAGAATTTGTCGAATTGTTGCCTGCCCAGCAAAGAGTCGGAGATTCCTGGTATTTAGGCACTGCGGATGCAATTTACCAGAATATCTACACCATAGAAATGGAAAAACCCGATGAGGTGCTTATTTTAGCCGGTGACCACGTTTATAAAATGAACTACTACCAGATGATCGATTTTCATCGTCAAATAGATGCGGATTTGACTGTAGGCGTAGTAGAAATATCCAAGGATAAAGCCTCTGGATTGGGAGTCGTAGAAGTAGACACGGCCGGCCGCGTAAAAGGTTTCCAGGAAAAATCGCGCCAGCCTAAAACTATTCCACATGACCCGGACAAAGTTTACGCCTCTATGGGCATCTATGTATTTAAACGCGAAATACTCGAAGAAGAACTAACTGAAGATGCGCATAATGACTCATCCGAACATGACTTTGGCAAAAATATCCTGCCGCACATGATAGAACAAGGATATAAAGTTGCAGCGTATAATTTCAGGGACGAAAATAAAAAAGAAGCTATGTACTGGCGCGACATCGGAACCATGGATGCCTACCATGAAGCAAACATGGATTTAGTAGCAGTAAACCCAATATTTAATCTTTATGATAAAGAATGGCCAATAAGGACATACCAGGAACAATACCCTCCGGCAAAAACTGTTTTCTCAGGCGATGAAATTACAGGAAGAGTGGGCCTAGTCCTGGATTCTCTGGTATCCAGCGGCAGCATAGTCAGCGGCGGCAAGATCCAGCGTTCTATACTTTCGCCGAATGTCAGGATAAACAGTTTTTCGCAGGTCTATGATTCCATCCTGATGGAAGGAGTCAATGTCGGCAGGCATGCCAAAATTAAACGCGCCATTATAGACAAAGACGTAAATATCCCCCAAGGGGTAGTCATAGGTTACGACCTTGATGAAGACAAAAAGAGGTTTTTTGTCACTGAATCCGGAATAGTGGTAGTTGCAAAAGGAACTAAAATAGCGTGATCAGAAAAGCTAACATCAAAGACGTAAAAAGGATACAAGAACTAATTAATTACTTCGCAGCTAAAGATTTAATGATTGCACGTTCTTTGAATGAGCTCTATGAAAATATCCGCGATTTCTGGGTCTGGAAAGAAGAAGGCGATATCTTAGGATGCGCGGGGCTGCACGTAACTGGCTGGCAAGATATGGCAGAAATCAAATCCCTGGCCGTAGATAAATCTAAACATAAAAAAGGCATTGGCAGCCAATTAGTGCTCAAATGCCTTGAAGAAGCAAAAGAACTGGCAGTAAAAAAAGTTTTCTGCCTGACATATTCACCGAAATTTTTTATGCGCCTGGGTTTTAAAAAAATA
>Ga0315275_10007854_pt1 | contig 10352 bp, 9 predicted proteins | sample YL17G03_0_MG_FD_205557 | JGI IMG/M metagenome (GOLD analysis project Ga0315275, IMG submission 205557) | Sediment microbial communities from Yellowstone Lake, YNP, Wyoming, USA - YL17G03_0 | ecosystem: Environmental > Aquatic > Freshwater > Lake > Sediment | place: USA: Wyoming | collected...
GTTCACGCTGCCCGGCCTCCAGAATTCCGCGCTGCTTGCCCTGGGCGCCGTTGCCATCGACCCCGCCTGCCCGCCGGCGTTCTGGCCGGGTTTCAGCGAAAAAAGGGCTTGACAAGCCTGCTTCCTCTATGTCTAATAGGAATTGAAATCGTCATTTTCTATATCAAGATAAGGGACGGCGCCGGGACGCCGTTGCCGATCCTTGACAACCAGGCCGGGCGAGTGGAATCAGCAGCCGGGGCCGGCCGGCGAGACGCCAGCGGTACAACCATGGGCAATTACGGATCTGCACCTCCGCTTTGCCTGTTATTCACCTGTTTTAGCAGGTGACGGCGGCGCCCACCGCCAATTGAGCCGCCGGGATAAAGCTAAAGGTGGTGGTGTCTCCTAACGTCCTGGTGATTGCATCAGCGGGCGGCGGCGGTACGAGCAGGCCGAAGTGCGGCGCCGCTACCGGCTCGAGCATCGGGCGCGGCCAAGAAACTAGAAGGCGGAAGGCGGAAAGCAGAAGGCAGAAAGCGGCAGAGCCATCGCGGTGGCTTCTGCCTTCCGCCTTCTGCCTTCCGCTTTAGCCCTGACTGGCTCCCGCGGTGCTGGCTCTGGCCTCGTTCTCCTTGAACATATACTTTATGTTGGGCTTGTACAGGAGCAGGTTGGGCTCGTGGACGCGGTTCACCTTGATGCAGCTCTTGTCGTACCACTCGATGACCCCGCGAATCTCCTCTCCGTCCTGCAGCACCACCACCATCGGCGTCCGGGACTGCATCTGCTTCACGTAGTAAAAATTCTCGGCGTTGGTGGATTCCGGCGGCGCGGGCTTCTTGCGGGGAGGCCGCGTCGTCATTTGCTCTTTGATCTCGTTCAAAGACGGACGGATCAGTTTGCGGTTCACGATGATCTCCTTGCTCATTTTTTGGCTCGTACGCTTGTTTTTTCAGGCTGACGCCTGGAGATAAAAAACTGGGGCCCCGGCCGCAAAGCTCCCCGGTAAATTGGAGGCTGCTTACGGCTAAACTAACACAGCATCGAGCGGGGCGCAAGGGGGATGCCGCACGTGCACCCCGTCTCCGCGGCATCGGCCAGAAGAAGTGATGAGTGACAAGTGCCGAGTGACGAGCAAGCAAAACCAAGGTTCCCCAAGGCGCCCTGTTCGTCACTTGTCACGCATCGCTGGTCACTGCTCCCGAACGGACTCTAACGACATGGCCAGTGCCTCAAGTGCCACCTGCTTGTTGATATTGCGGCGGAGCAGGCCATCCAGCTTGTCCAGCCGACTCGCGGCCCGGACCAGCCACTCCCAATCCACCTGGCGCGCGATCCCGCTCAGTTCTTCCTCGAGATCCAGGTTCCGCAACGGATGGCTCGGCGCGCCGGTTTCCCGGCTCACCACCAGGTACAGGATGTCGTGCAGCAGACTATAGAGGAGAGCGAGCAAATTTTCAAGGGATTCTTCACGGGTCTGGGCCAGGGCCTGGGTGCGGCTGAACAGGCCGGAGAAATCCCGGCGCTCGATGCCGCCGCGCAGCAGCGCCAGCAGTTCGCCGCGCCGGCGGCGCGATTCTTCCAGGTCCAGGCGGCGGGCCGCGCCGGGACTGCCTTCCGCCAGCCGCGCCGCCAGCCGCTTTTCTTCCTGGCTCCAGGGCAGCGGCTCCAGCAGCCGCTCCACTTCCTCGCTGGCCAGCGGCCCCAGGTGCAGCGGAATGGCGCGAGAGCGGATGGTGGGGAGCAGTTGAAAGTAGGAGACGGCGGTCAGAATCAGCAGGGTGGCCGGCGGGGGCTCCTCCAGGATCTTGAGCATGGCGTTGGCCGCCACCTCGTCGGTGCGGTCCGCTTCATCCAGGATGAACACCCGTTGTCTGGCGCGCGACGGCCGGTACTGCGCCAGAGCGGCCAGCCGCCGCACCTGGTGGATCGAAATCTGGCGGGTCTTGCCGTCCGGCGGGAACACGAACACGTCCGGGTGCGTGCTGAGCACCAGCGGGTTGTCGCGCCGTTCCTCCAGGGAGAGGCGCGGGCGCTCGGCCAGCAGCGGGCCGAACTCGGGGTGCTCCTCGTAGGATTGCAGTCCGGCAATGGCGCGGCAGTTCGAACAGCGGCCGCAAAAATCGGCTTGTTGGCGCGCCTGCTCGTCCTCGCAATTCACCGCGCGCGCCAGCATGATGGCCAGCGTGTACTTGCCGACGCCGGCCGGCCCGGTGAAGGCCAGGCTGTGCGGCAGCCGCCCGGCCCGCAGCATGCGCCGCAGCGCCTCCACCACCCCCGCATTCCCGATGTATTGTTCCCAGCCCATTTGAAGTTAAGAGTCAAGAGTTGGCAGATCCCGCAGCCACAATTCATAACTCTTAACTGATTTCCAGCAGGCGCCGCACGTGGCGCCATACGTCTTCCTGCACCGCCTGGCGCGACCTCTCGCCGTCGATCACCACGACGCGGCCCGGCTCGCGGGCCGCGATTTCCAGGTAGGCGCCGCGCACCCGGCTGAAGAACTCCAGGCTTTCGCGCTCGAAGCGGCTCTCATCGGCGGCGCCGGCGCCCGCGGCATCGCGGTTGCGCTCCAGGGCGCGGCTGATGCTGGTGGCCGGCTCGATGTCAAGGATGAAGGTGAGATGGGGCTTCACGCCGCGGCAGGCGATCCGCTCCAGATTCTCGATCAGCTCCCAGCCCAGTCCCCGGCCGGCGCCCTGATAGGCCGCGGAGGCATCCACGAAACGGTCGCACAGAACTACCCGGCCGGATTCCAGGGCCGGTGCGATGATTTCGTCCACGTTCTGCGCGCGGGAAGCGAAGTACAGAAGCACCTCGGCCACCGGCGCCAGCCGAACCGTGGCGGAATCGAGCAGGATGCTCCGGATGGCGTCGCCCACCGCCGTGCCGCCCGGTTCGCGCGCCCTGGTCACCGGCATGTTCAGAGCGCGCAGCCGCTCGGCCAGCATCTCCAGTTGCGTCGTCTTGCCGCAGCCGTCGATGCCTTCGAAGGTAATGAAACTGCCGCGTTTCCCGGCCATCGGAAGCCACAATCATAGCATGCTGCAATTCAACCCTGGGAAGCGGAGTCCGGTCCAGGGTTCAAAAGATTTGGGATCGAGAGGCGGGCGGCGCCCCTACCCGCCGTGGACGCAGGGCTGAGCCGGGGACGGCGGCGATTGTTGGACCGTTGGGAAAGAGAGCCTCGAGAGGGGATGGCCGGGCAGTTTCCCCTTCCTACCCACACTGCTGTCCCGCTCCTGGCAAGCGGGCCGGCCAGCGCGCCGACTACTCTTGAGTGGTCTTCTTCTCTTCCTCGCTGTGGTGCAGCGACGCTTTGAAATTCCGGATCCCCTCACCCAGACCCTTGCCGAGCTCCGGGATTTTCTTGCCGCCGAATATCAACACCGCGATGCCGAGGATGACCAGCAACTCGGGAATGCCGAGACGGAAGGGCACAATAACCTCCAGGACTGTATTCCTGGCTATTGTAACCCAGAAAACTGAAAAAAGGCCAAAATGGTAAACGGAGCCGGGGGGTCTTCCCGGCGTATTCGGAGTAGAATACCAGCCATGGTGCAAAAAGCTGCGGACGGCCAATACGAACTGGTCCTGGAAAACCGCCAGGTCTTGACCATCTTTTTCGTGGTGGTGGTGCTTTGCGGGGTGTTTTTCGGGCTGGGATACATCGTGGGCAAGAACACCATGGGGTACATCCCACCGGTGGAGACTGCGGGTTCGGCGGGCGGCAAGAAGAGCGCGATCGCGCCGGCCTCCGGCCTGGCCGAGCCACCGGCGTCCGCCGCGGCTTCCGACTCGGCGCAGAAAGCGCCGGAGACCACCCCGGCCGCTGAAGAGAAGGCGCCGGCCGCGCCTGGCAGGGCGGCCTCCAAACCCGAGCCGGCCGCGGAAACTCAGGCCAGGCCGGTCCCGCCGGCTTCGGCCGCGGCTCCCGGCATGGCGCGTGGGGAATCCATCAGCCTGCAGGTGGCCGCGCTGAGCAAGAAAGAAGATGCCGAGAACCTCTTGGGGCTGCTGCAAAAGAAAGGATTCCCGGCCACGCTGGCCACTTCGCCCGCCGACCGGCTGTTTCGCGTGCAGATCGGGCCATTCTCCTCGACCGTGGAAGCCGAGGAAATGAAGGCCCGGTTGGAGCGGGAAGGGTTCAAGCCCATCACCAAAAGATGAGTGTTCAGTGGCACGCGCTGAATGCGGCGGAACCAGTGTTCTGTCGCGCAGGTAGTTTTACAGGAGGGAGAATCTCGGATTGCGGATTGCTGATCTCGAGCACAGGCGTTTGAAATCCGCAATCCGCGAGCCCCTGCCGAGGAGCCAGGTACGAACGTACTAAGGCCAGGGCCGGGCCGCTGGGCCGCTTTCAGCTTGCGCCAGAGGCAGCAGGCGGCATAGAATTCTACTTTCCCCTCTGTCCGGAGTGGCCATGCCGTCCATACGCACACTTTTTGTCCTGGTCCTGGGTGCCGGCCTGCCGTTTGCCTGGGCGCAACAGCCGCCGCCGCCACAGCAGCTTGCGCCGCCGCAAGTACGTCCGGCCATCCGCGAATTCAACGAGCGCCTCAAGGGAGCGGGCCTCGCGGAGCGCGACAACGCGTCCCGGTCCTACCCGGATTACAGGATTGGCCCCGAGGATCTGTTGGAGATTAGCGTCTTCGAAGTCACGGAATTGAGCCGGTCGGTGCGGGTCTCTGCCAGCGGCGAGATTTCGCTGCCGCTGCTTGGAGTGGTGCGGGTCAGGGGGCTGAGCGCGCTGGAGACCGAACGAGTGCTGACGGAGCTGTTGCGGCAGAAGTACATGAAGGACCCGCAGGTCACGGTTTTCGTCAGAGAGTACAGGTCCGATCCCATCTCGGTGCTCGGCGCGGTCCGCACCCCAAACATTTACTACATCCAGACCCAGAAGACGCTGCTGGAAGTGCTGGCCATGGCGGGCGGTTTCTCCGAGACTATCCGCACGCCGGGGCGGACCATCCAGGTGGTAAGAAAAGCCGCGCGCGCCGAAGGCGCCGGATCGGCAGCGCCGGTTCCCAGCGGAGCGGTCGGCACGCCGGATCAGCAGCAGGTGATCGAGGTGCCCATCAAGGGGTTGCTGCAGAGCGGCGATTCAAAGTGGAATGTCTGGGTTTACCCGGGCGATTCCGTGAAAGTGACCTTGGCCGGCAACATCTACGTTGCCGGTAACGTCGTCCGGCCGGGTGCGTTCCCCTTGACCGACTTCGACAATCTCTCCGCCGTTCAGGCGCTGGCCCTGGCGGGAGGAACCAGCAAAGCCGCCAGCCGGAAAAACGCCGTGATCATCCACTTGAACGAGGACGGCACCCGGATCGAGCGAAAGATCGACCTGAGCCGGGTCATGCGCGGGCAGGATCCGGATACCACGCTCGGCCCCAACGATATCCTGTTCGTCCCTGGCAGCGTCGGCAAAGAAGCCGCCCTGCGCGCCGTGGAGACAAGCATCCAGCTCGGCACCGGCCTGCTCATCTGGCGGCGCTGAAGGCCGCAGGCCCGCCCCGGCACTCTTGACCTTCCGCCCGGCCTGGCATAGAAATCTAGTTATGCTTCGAACCATTCTGATCGCCGCCGTGCTGGCGCTGTTTCCCCTCATCCTGGCGTTGGCCCAGAAGTCGCCCGGCGACGGCCGGGCCACGGTCCGGCTGATGACGCTGGATCCGGGCCACTTCCACGCCTCCCTGGTCCAAAAGGAGATGTATCCCGGTGTCTCGAAGACCGTGACGGTATACGCGCCGCTCGGTCCCGACCTGCTCGAGCACTTGAACCGCATCATTCGCTTCAATACCCGCCCGGACAGCCCCACATCCTGGCAATTGGACGTACATACGGGGCCGGATTTCCTGGAACGCATGCTGAAGGAGCGCCCGGGCAACGTCGTGGTTCTCTCCGGGCGAAACCGCGGCAAGATCGAGCGCATCAAAGCCTCGGTCGAGGCCGGCCTCAATGTGCTCTCCGACAAACCGTGGGTGATTCGCGCCGAAGACCTGCCGAAGCTGGAATCGGCGCTGGCTACGGCCACCACCAAGGGGCTGGTGGCCTACGACATCATGACCGAGCGCCATGAGATCACCTCCATGCTGCAAAAAGACCTGGTGAACGATGCGGCCGTGTACGGGAACCAACTGCCGGGAAGCGAGCAGGAACCGGGGGTGTACATGGAGAGCATCCACCACCTGATGAAGATGGTGGCCGGCGCGCCGAACCTGCGTCCCGCCTGGTTTTTCGACGTGCTGCAGCAGGGCGAGGGCCTGACCGACGTCGGCACCCACCTGGTGGACCTGGTGACCTGGACGCTGTATCCGCGGACGCTGCTGGACTACCGCAAGGACGTCCGGATCCTGGCGGCCAGGCGCTGGCCCACGGTCATGACCCGCGCCGAGTTCCAACGGGTCACCGGCGAGAAGGACTTCCCCGCATTCCTGCGGGACGACGTGAAGGACGACCGGTTGCAGTATTTCTGTAACACGCAGGTCGCCTACACGGTTCGCGGAACGCACGTCAAGCTGGACGTGCTGTGGAACTACGAAGCGCCGGCCGGCGGCGGCGATACGCACCTGGCCGTGTATCGCGGCAGCAAGGCCCGCATTGAAGTCCGCCAGAAAGGCGAGAAAACGAACCGTCCGGAACTGTACGTCGTGCCCAACACTCCCGCCGACAAGGCCGCAGTCTCGGCCGCGCTGAACAACAAGGTGCAGGCCTGGCAGCGGGACTGGGCGGGCGTGGCCACCGAGGACGCCGGGCAGGGGATCCGGGTCACCATCCCGGACAAGTATCGTGTGGGCCACGAAGCCCATTTCGCGCAGGTGACCGAGCGCTTCCTGCACTACATGCAGGAACCGAAATCGCTGCCGGCCTGGGAAAGCGCCAACATGCTGGCCAAGTACTACACCACCACCGCCGGCCTGCAACTCAGCCACCGGGCCGCCAGTGTTATGTCTCAGAAATAGGTTGACAAGGGCGAAGGCGGAAGGCGGAAAGCGGAAAGCGGAAGGCAGCAAAAACGGGCGTCTGCCGCCTTCCGCCTTCCGCTTCTGTAGCGCCATTTCTGAAACACTACGCCAGGATGGAGGTGTGGTGAGAACGGGGATGAGGCCGCGACGTTGGAGCCGCTTGATCTGGCTGTTGCTGCTGGTGTGCCTTCCCTGCGGCCTGCCCGCGCAGCTTTCCGAAGGCCCGGCGAAAGGCTCGCTGGTGGCCGTCGGCGGCGGCAGGATCGGCCCCGACATCGTGAGGCGTTTCCTGGCCCTGGCCGGCGGCACGGATGCCCGCTTCGTGGTGATCCCCACGGCTGCCGAAGACCCGGTTGATCCGGAGCGCGCGCGCCAGCAGTTCAGTAAACAATTCGGCGTCACCCATATCACCGTCCTGCACACCCGTGACCGGAAGGTGGCGGACTCGGACGGTTTTGTCACCCCGCTGCGCGCCGCCTCGGCAGTCTGGTTCAGCGGCGGCCGGCAATGGCGCCTGGTCGATGCCTACCTGCACACTCGCACGCAACGTGAAATCGAGGCGCTGCTGGGCCGCGGCGGGGTGGTTGGGGGAAGCTCGGCGGGCGCCACCATCCAGGGTTCCTATCTGGTGCGCGGCGCTCCGGAAGGGAACTCCATCATGATGGCCAAAGGGCACGAAGAAGGCTTCGGCCTGCTCAAGAACTCGGCCATCGATCAGCACGTCAATGCCCGCGGGCGGGAAAGCGACCTTATCTCCGTCATCGAGGCCCACCCCGGCCTGCTGGGCATCGGACTGGATGAAGCGACCGCGATTGTGGTCAGCGGCCGCCGCCTGGAAGTGATCGGCGAAGGGAAGGTGCGCATCTACGATGGCTGGGAGCACGAGGGCAGGAAGTTTCTCATTCTCGCGCCCGGCGACCCCTTCGACCTCCCCGACCGGCGCGCCATGTAGTGTTATGTCTCAGAAATAGGTTGACAATGGCGAAGGCAGAAGGCGGAAAGCGGAAGGCAGCAAAACCTGGCGTCTGCCGCCTTCCGCCTTCCGCCTTCCGCTTTCCGCTTTCTGCTTTCTGCCTCTGTAGCGCCATTTCTGAGATACTGCAGTGGGGACCGGGCGTTCTATTCTCTCTTCTTCAGCTTCAGGGAGGCGGAGTTGACGCAGTAGCGGGCGTGGGTGGGCGCCGGGCCGTCGGGAAACAGGTGCCCCAGGTGCGCGGCGCAGCGCGAACAGGTTACTTCGGTGCGCACCATGCCGTGGCTGGTGTCAGGCCCGGCGGTCACGCGCTCCCGATCGAGCGGCTGGAAAAAGCTCGGCCAGCCGGTGCCGGAGTCAAACTTCGCCGCGGAGCTGAACAGCGGCTGCCCGCAGCAAACGCATTCGTAAACGCCTTCCGCGTGCTCGTTCCAATACTCTCCCGTAAACGGCGGCTCCGTGCCGCGCTCCTGCGTGATCCGGCACTGCTCCGGGGTGAGCTGCGCCTTCCGTTCCCATTCGGCTTTGGTGATCTTCTCCCCCATGCTTCGATTAGAACACGAACGGCCGCGGATTCGCGAGGCCGGCCGCTAGGCCTGCCCGCGCAGCGGATGCCTTTTCATCTCTCTTAGAGAACCAGCCGAATATATAAGCCGCGGAACCGAAGGTAGCAATCCCGGCAGCGGAAAGGCCGCACCAAAAAGAGGCTGAGCAACAGGTCCAGTCGCCTGCGGTGCGACAAGCGCACGCGCTTGCTCCCGCATCCTGGGCACTGCCGGTTCTCCGGGCCTATGATCATGCGCAACTATCCTCTCCTTGTGATTCCGATTCTCAGATGCGGCCTGTCTGGGGGATGATTCAAGTTTGGGGGGAATACTCCGAATCGGAACAGTCGCGCACCGTTAGCCCGGGGCCTGGAGTCAAGGGTGCATCGCCAACTGCGTTCTCGCCCGGCGGAGGGGTACAACCCTCCCCCCTTCGGACTTGCCCTCTAGCGGCAGTGCGGGATGGTGCCCGGACGTGCGCCCTTGCGTCCAATATGATTTAATTGCAATTCAGTCCCGCACGCAAGCAAGAAATGGAAAGCTCAGTTCCAAATCGGGACAGGCCGCTGCTCCTAAGCCCCCGATGGCCGCTCAACGCGGTGCTGGCGCTGATCGGTTTTACCGCAGTCATCGCGCAGGTGCTGCTGATGCGCGAACTGATGGTGGCCTTTCAGGGCAACGAAATCACGCTCGGCGTGATGCTGGCCTGCTGGCTGCTGTGGACGGCGATGGGTAGCGCAGTGGCCGACCGGCTGACCCGGCGGCTGGCCTCCCCGCGCAGCCTGGTGGCCGGCCTGCAGGCGGCGGTGGCGCTGGTGCTGCCCTTCACGGTGGCGGCCGTTCGGGGCGGCCGGAGTTACCTGCATGCTGTTCCGGGCGAACTGCCCGGCCCCGGCGCAATTCTTGTGGCTTCGGCTGTTTCCCTCAGCCTGGTCTGCCTGCTTTGCGGATGGCTGTTCGCAGCCGGCAGCCGGCTTTACTCGGATGAAACGAGCGCCTCGTTCGAGACGGCCACCAGCGCGGTCTACGTGCTGGAGGCCCTGGGCGCCGGAATCGGCGGGCTGCTGGTGAGCTTCCTGCTGATTCGGTCTCACTGCGGGCTGGAAATCGCGCTGCTGGTGGGGCTGCTGAATCTGGCGGCTGCCGCCGGCCTGGCCATCGAAAGGCGCCTGCCGCGGGCACTCATCCTGGGTGCGATCGCGGCCGGCGCCGTTGTTCTTGTCGCGCCCATCGCCCAGGTCGGGCCTGGGGGCCCGCGGCTTTCCCTCTCCGTCCTCCTCCAAGCGCACCTCGATCGGTGGGCGTTCGAGCGCACCTGGCCGGGGTACCGCCTGCTTCGCACCCGCGACACGCCCTATGGCCGGCTGGACCTCGCCGAGCGCGAGGGCACCCGGACGCTGTACGAAAACGGCCTGGCGGTGGTCAACCTGCCCGATCCGGCGGAAGCCGAGGAGGCCGTTCACTATGCCCTGCTGGAGCATCCCGCGCCGGCCAGCCTCTTGTTGATCGGCGGAGGCGCCAACGGCAGTCTCGTTGAGGCCATCCGTCACCCGGGTATCACCGGCGTCGATTATGTCGAGCTGGATCCGGCGATTCTCGATCTGGCCCGGGACTTGCTACGGCCCTCTCTCACGCCGGACAGCGGGCCACGGGTGCGCCTGCACAGCGCCGACGGCCGCCTGTTTCTCAAGACCACCGATTCCCGTTTCGACGTCATCGTCGTGAATGTGCCCGATCCGCAGACCGCGCAGTTGAACCGGTTTTACACGGTCGAGTTTTTTCGAGAGGCGGCGCGGAAACTGTCACCGGCGGGAGTGTTGTCATTTCACCTGAAAGCCTCGGAGAATTACGTGGGGCCGGAACAGGCCGAATTCCTGCGCTGCGTGAATG
>Ga0315275_10007856_pt1 | contig 10351 bp, 14 predicted proteins | sample YL17G03_0_MG_FD_205557 | JGI IMG/M metagenome (GOLD analysis project Ga0315275, IMG submission 205557) | Sediment microbial communities from Yellowstone Lake, YNP, Wyoming, USA - YL17G03_0 | ecosystem: Environmental > Aquatic > Freshwater > Lake > Sediment | place: USA: Wyoming | collected...
GTGCTGGCGGTGATCCTGACTCTGGCCGCAGTCAAGGGCGAGGTGGCTTACGGCAGCACTTTGCTTTTTGCCTACGCCTTGGGGCAGGGGACCCTGATCCTGGTGGCAGGAACCTTTACCGGGGTAATCGAGAGTTACTTGCAATCAAAAAGCGCCAAAGTGGGTACCATGATCCAAAAAGCGGCCGGCGGCCTGATCTTCTTTGCCGGCTGCTACATCTTGTTCCAGGGAATCCGGAATTTGTAATTTTGAGGTCAAACAGGAAAAGTATTTTCCTTCTAAAGGATAACATTCATGAATGACCAACATCCAATAGAGCGGGCGGTAGCGTTGGAAATCGCCGCTGAAACGACCGAACCACCTATCAATCTCATCGCCAAGATGAAAGCGGCAATCGCTGACCTGTCGGCCAGGCAAATCCTCAAGCTGATCTTCCTGGCGCTGGCGCTCATTGCCTGGTATCCGATTTACAGCCGACTGGATCCCTTCTCCCGTTGGGTGGCTTATGACCTCTTCCGCATCGCCCACGGCACTCACCTGGGCGAATCCGTCGCCTTTTTCTTCCTGGATATTCCCAAGGTCTTCATGCTGCTGCTCCTGATCGTTTGGGCCGTAGGTGTTATCCGCTCATTTTTTACCCCCGAGCGTACCCGGACCATCCTGGCGGGCAAGCGGGAGTTTCTCGGCCATGGGATGGCGGGGGCGCTGGGGGTGGTGACGCCATTCTGCTCCTGTTCGGCGGTGCCCCTGTTTATCGGTTTTATGGAAGCAGGCATTCCCCTTGGCGTCACCTTCTCCTTTCTCATCACGGCTCCCATGGTGAATGAGATCGCCCTGGCGCTGCTTTTGGCAATGTTCGGCTGGCGCATCGCCCTGCTCTATATGACCACCGGACTGGTCATTGCCATCTCCACCGGCATTATCATCGGTCGCCTGGGAATGGAGCACCAGGTGGAAGACTGGGTCTATGAGATCCGGATGGGGAAGACTCCGGCCCACTTGCAGACCTTAAGCTGGATGGGCCGGATTGATTACGGTTTTCACCAAGTTAGGGAAATTGTCGGGCGGGTCTGGATCTATATCATTTTGGGGATCGGCGCCGGGGCGGCGATTCACGGCTATATTCCCGCCGGCATGATGGCAAAATATATGGGGAAGGCCTGGTGGTCGGTGCCGGCGGTGGTCCTGTTCGGGATCCCGTGGTATTCCAACGCGGCCGGAGTTATTCCTGTCGTTGAGGCTCTAATGGGCAAAGGGGCGGCCCTGGGCACGACGCTGGCTTTCATGATGTCAATCATCGCTATTTCCTTCCCGGAAGTGGTCATTCTCCGGAAGGTATTGAAGCCCAAGCTCATCGCGGTCTTCATCGGTGTGGTGGCCGTGGGGATTACCATCGTCGGCTATATATTCAATGCCGTTTTGTGAGGGCAGCATTCAAGGAGGAAGAGTGGCTAATCAGAAACTGAAGGATGTCATTAAGGACCGTTACGGCAAGATCGCCCGGGGAGAGCAGACTTTCTGCTGCCCCACCTGCGGGCCGACTACGAACGATCAATGCCTGGCCGTGGGCTATACCGCCGAGGACCTGGCACTGGTCCCGGAAATGGCGATTTTGGGAGTGGGCTGCGGCAACCCCACGGCGCTGGCGGACCTCACGGAAGGCGAAACCGTCCTGGACCTGGGCTCCGGGGCCGGCATCGACGTCTTCCTGGCGGCCAAAAAGGTGGGGCAGCACGGCCGGGCCATCGGCGTGGACATGACCGAGGACATGGTGGCCAAAGGAAGGCAACTGGCCCAGGAGCACGGCTTCGGCAACGTGGAGTTTCGCCAGGGCGATATTGAGCATCTTCCGGTGGATTCGGCCACCGTAGACGTCATCATCAGCAATTGTGTGATCAACCTGACCCCGGACAAACTGACGAGCTTTAAAGAGATCCATCGGGTCTTGAGGCCCGGCGGGCGCATCCTCATTGCCGACCTGGTGACCGCCGGCGAACTGCCCCCGGACGTGCGGGCCAGCGCTGCGGCCTGGGCCGATTGCCTGGCCGGCGCCATGCCCAAGGCGGCCTACCTGGAAACCATCCGAAATGCCGGTTTTGCGGAAGTAGGCGTGGTTTCCGAATCTTCCTATGAAACCCCAGGGATGGACGAGCGTTTGCAAGGGCAAATAATCAGCGTCAAGGTGCGCGCGGTTAAGAGTCAATGACGGCTGGGGAAAGTGGTGATCTTCAGCCCGTTAAGCGGGGTTTTTTTCCTCACCAGGAAAGATGCTATGTTTTTGTTTAATGGAGATGATGAAAATGGCAAACAATGATGTGGTTCTCGTGAAGATTCTCGAACTTCCGGGCATCTCAGGGGGATGTTCCTGCGGCAGTATGCCTTGCACCCCGGAGATGGCCGCGATGTTTCAGCAAAAAGTGGAGGAGCTGCGGGCGGCTCTGGAGGAAGCTTATCCCGGCAAAACTGGGGTTTCGCATGTGAATCTCAAGGAAAACCAGGAGGAGAGAGAAAGCGAGATCGGACAACTCCTGGTCACCAAGAAATACCCCGGCCCCCTGGTGGTGATCGACGGGGAGCCTAAGTTTGCCGGGTCCATCCAGGTGAAGAAGATCGTCAAGGAAGTTGGCTCTATTTTAGGATAACGCAAAGGAGAGAGTGATGGGAGAGTTCCTGGAAACCACCTTTGAGAAATTCATCTTTAAGGTAAAGGTCGGATACCTATACAGCAAAGAAGAGTTCTGGGCAAACATTCAGGATGGCGTGGCCACCATCGGGTTGACCGACTTCATGCAGAAAGCCAAAGGCGACGTGGCTTTTCTGGAGACCGTGGAGCCGGGCGTCGTGGTCAAGCGGGGCGGCGAGATCGGGAAGATCGAAACGATTAAAGCCACCTTCGGAATCCTGTCGCCGGTAAGTGGCAAGGTGATAGAGGTCAACCCGGAGATGGACGCCAGCCCCTATCTGATCAACCATGACCCCTACGGGGCCGGCTGGATTTACCGGATTGAACTCACTGATCCTGAGGGAGACAAGTCCTCGCTGCTTCAGGCCCAGGATTATTTTGAATATATGAAAGACAAGGTCGCCCAGGAGGCGAAGAAACTTTATGGGTAAGAAACACAAGCAGGTGGTGGTGCTCCCTTGCAGCGGCATCGGCAAGGTCTACGGCGCCGTGGCCCGGGAGACCGCCTATGAGTTGGTGGAAAAAGTGCGGCCCGGGCTGGCTACCCTTACCTGCCTGCCGCTCTTAGTGATCAACGATCCCGAGGCGGTGACTTTGGTAATGGAAAACCCGGTGATCACCATCGACGGCTGCCCCAAGGATTGCGCCAAAAAGAGCGTGGAGGCAGTGGGCGGCCGGGTGGCCAAGGCCTACGAGGCTATCAAGTTTTACAAAGAGCACAAGGATCTTAAGCCGGAAGGCATTGCGGAAGTTAATGACACCGGCCGGAAGCTGGCACAGGTGGCCGCGGCAGAAATTGCCCAGGAAGTTGACAAGCTGGCCACCGAGGAGGGGCAGTGATGGACATCCAGGTTGTGAAAGTGGGCATCGTCTCTTGCAGCGGCGAGGAGATCCCGGAGGGCACCCTGTGCCGCCTGGCCTGTCGCAAGGTGCTGGATGAGCGCCCCGGCGAGACCGTCACCATCTGCCTGCCCTTGTTTATTGCCGGCGGCGAAGAGGAGCGCACCTTTGCCCAAAATTACCCCACCATTACGGTGGACGGCTGCGATAAACTCTGCGCCGCCAAGGCCACCGAGATGCTGTCGGGCAAACCCAGTAAATCGCTCTCCATCCCCAAGATTCTGAAAAAGCACGGTCTGCCCCCCCCGACCAAGCTGCGCCATTTCGGGCCGGAGGAGGATGCGGCGGTCAAGGCGGTGGCGGCGGAAATCGCCAGGGCGGTGGACGAGGTTTTAGAAGAAGAATAACCAAGGAGCTATTATGGCAATTTATAAAAATAAAGTGGAGTGGCGGGGCGAGCATCTGGGCTACACCTGGATGCAGAACGGCTTGGAGATGGAGTTTTCTGCGCCCCCGGACCTCTTCGGCAAGGCGGGGGTGCTCACCCCCGAGGACGCCTTTGTGGCCGCGGCCAACACCTGTTACTTCATGATGGTGGTTTGGGCCGCGGAGCGCTTTAAGATGGATATGGTCTCTCTTTCCATTGACGCCGAGGGCGAGGTGGAGGAACACCTGGACCGCACCTCCTGGTTCAAGACCGTGACCCTCTACCCCAAAATCGTCGTTAAAGGGAAACCCAAGGAGATGGTCCAGCGGGCCCTGGACATGGCCCTGAAATACTCCACCATTTGCCAGTCTTTCAAGTCCGAAGTCATCATTAAGCCGGAGATCGTGATCCAATAAGGAACTCCCATGCCGGAAACATACGACATCGCCTTCCTGGGAGGCGGCCCGGCGGGCTACCAGGGCGCTATTCGGGCGGCCCAGTTGGGGGCTCGGGTGGCCGTGGTGGAGGAAGGCTTTTTAGGCGGCGTCTGCCTCAACTGGGGATGTATTCCCACCAAGACGGTGCGGGCCTCCGCCGAAGTAGGCCGGGCCATGCGCCGAGCCCGTGAGTTCGGGTTTCAACCGGTGGAGGCAACCCCTGACATCGCTGCCATCATCGCCCGGAAAGAGCGGGTGGTTTCGGGGCTGCGCCGCAGCATCGCGGGCCTTTTCCAGGCCCGGCGTATCGCCCTGGTGGAGGGTAGAGGCCGATTAATTGCCCCCATGAAAATTGAAGTGGAGTTGGAAGGACAGGTTAGCCTCATAGAGGCCGCCAAGGTGGTGATCGCCACCGGCTCCCGCCCGGCCCGCTTATCTCTGTTTCCCCAGAGCCCCCGGGTCTTCCTGGCCGACGAAATCCTCACCATCGACTACCTGCCCGGACACCTGCTGGTGGTGGGCGGGGGCGCCGTGGGGGTGGAAATGGCCGCCATTTTCCGGGAACTGGGCTCCCAGGTGAGCCTGGTGGAAGCTCTGGACCGCCTGCTGCCCTATGACGACGCCGAGATGGGGGAGTATCTCACCGGCGTGCTGAAGCGGCGCAAGATCACGGTCAAGTGCGGCGTTCACGTGACGGAAGCGACTACGGCCGGAGAGCAGTTCACTGTCCGGATCGCCGACGGCACTGAGCTTAGCCCGGATACCATTCTCCTGGCGACCGGCAGGCGCTTCAACACCGAAGGCTTGGGACTGGAAGAGCTGGGCGTTGAACTGGCGAATGGGCGTATCGTGGTGGACGAACACCTGATGACTAATGTGCGGAACGTCTATGCCGCAGGCGACGTCATCGGGGGGTGGCTCTTGGCCCACGTGGCCTTTGCCGAAGGCATTTGCGCCGCGGAGCACGCCCTGGGTCTTGGAAGCAAGATGGACTATAACGTTGTCCCCCGCTGCACCTTTACTCTCCCGGAGTACGCCGCGGTGGGGGTTTCGGAAGCGGAAGCCGAGGCCAAACACCCCATCAAGGTGGCCCGCTTTCCCTTCAAATCTTTGGGAATGGGCCAGTGCCTGGGGGAGATGGAAGGTCTCGTGAAGATCATCGCCCATGGTCAGACCGACCAGATCCTGGGAGCCCACATTATCGGCCCCCACGCCGCCGACATGATCCATGAAATCGCCCTAGCCATGCGGGGGGGACTCACCAGCCGGGTGATTATGGAAACCATCCACGCCCACCCGACCTTGTCCGAGGCGATCCTGGAAGTGGCCCAGGCCCTCCACGGCCAGGCTATTCACCTGCCGCCCCCAGGAGGCGCTTGATGTCTCAGCCGGCGCCGGAGTGGCTCATCGCTGAAGTGCGCCGCGCCAAACGGGGCACCGGGGCCGAGACGGTGACGCAAACCCGCGACCTGCTGGACCGGCTGCATTTGCCCACAGTGTGCGACAGCGCCCGCTGCCCCAACCGGGGAGAGTGCTTCTCTCATCACACGGCCACCTTCCTCATTCTGGGAGAGGTCTGCACCCGGGGCTGCGCCTTTTGCGCCGTGTCCAAGGGCAAACCGGCGCCGGTGGAGACGGATGAGCCCCAGCGCCTAGCCCGGGCGGTGGCCGAGTTGGGTCTGCGCCACGTGGTCATCACCTCGGTGACTCGGGACGATCTCCCGGACGGCGGCGCGGGCCACTTCGCCCGGGTAGTGGCAGCCTTGCGGCAGCACTGTCCCGGCGTGCGCGTCGAACTCCTGGTGCCGGATTTTGCCGGGGCCAGGGAGGCGCTGGCCACCGTGCTGGCCAGCGGGCCGGACATCCTGGCCCACAACCTGGAAACCGTGCCCCGGCTTTATTCTGAAGTGCGGCGGGGCGCCGATTACCGGCGTTCCCTGAAGGTCCTGGAGCAGGCCAAGCAGCTTTCCCCCAAAATCATCACCAAATCCGGCCTGATGCTGGGGTTAGGGGAAGGCGCGGCAGAAGTTGAAAGAGTTCTCAAGGATTTGCGGGCAGTGCAGTGCGACATGCTTACCCTCGGACAATATCTATCCCCCTCCCTCCACCATGCCCCGGTGGCCCGCTATGTGAACCCGGAGGAGTTTGCTTCCCGGCAGCGGCAAGCTCTGGATCTCGGTTTCAAAAGCGTGGCCGCCGGGCCCTTGGTGCGCAGTTCTTACAAGGCGCCGGTCTTTTTTGGGAAAATCCGATGAACGCTTGGCGTTTTTTGGATACCGGGCCAATGTCCGGCGCGCTCAACATGGCCGTCGATCAGGCTATCCTGGGGCTGCATGCCAACGGCAAATCGCCGCCGACCCTGCGCCTCTATCAATGGAGCCCGCCCGCCGTGTCCCTGGGTTTCTGTCAAAAGCGCCATGACCTGGACCTGGCAGCCTGCCGGCGCCTGGGTATTGAGGTCGTCAGGCGGCCCAGCGGCGGGCGGGCGGTGTTGCACCTGGGAGATCTCACTTACGCGGTTATCGCGGGCACTGCCGATGGGATGCCCTCGGCGGTCACCGCGGCTTACCGCCTGATCTGCGACGGCTTGCTGCAAGGCTTCCACCGGCTGGGGATCGATGCTGCCATGGGTCGCGGCGTCATGAAACCTCCGCAGCATGAGATATGCTTTCTGAGGGGGACGTTGGGTTCCATTATGCACCGGGACCGGAAGTTCGTGGGGAGCGCCCAAACCTGGCATGCCTCCTCCATGTTGCAACACGGCTCCATCATTTTAGTGCCGCAGATCGAGACATTGGTGAGTTTATGGCCGGGGAGCGCCGATTCCCCGGCGGAGTTGCGAGCTAAGCTGGAGGGGCGGATCATCTCGCTCCAGGAGATCCTGGGACAGCTCCCCGAGATGGAAGAAGTGAAAGTCGCCATTCGGGAGGGCATGTCTCAGGCGCTGGGGTTAAGGTTTGACCCGGGAGAACTGACGCCCGATGAAATAGCCTTGGCCCAAGATATGGCCAATCATGAGGACAAAAAGAATCCATGCCCGACGAGGACCTTACCCAAATCTCCCTCGGCCGGTTCCGGGTCGGCATTACCGGCCTGAAAGCGGCCATCGAAGCAGTAAAATCCTGGCGGGGGCGTCCCGAGGAAGAGATCGCCCAGGCGCTGCTTGCCAGGGTCAAGCCCAGGAACTACATCCCCGCCTCCGTCCAGGAGGAGTATAAACAGGCTTTCTGGCGGGAATATAAAAAGGCCCTGGGCGAGAAAGTGGAAGAGGAGAGAAGCGGGCTGAGAATCAAGGTTCTCGGCCCCGGCTGCCCGGCTTGCGAGCGGCTGGAGCAAACCGTCATGGCAGTGCTGGCGGAGCTGGGCCTCCCGGCTGAGGTGGAGCACGTCCGGGATATGAAGGACATCACCGCGCTGGGGGTGTTTGGCACCCCGGCGCTCCTGATCAATGATGAGGTTAAAGCTGTGGGCCAGTTGCCCAGCCGGGAAGCGCTGAAAAAATGGCTGCAGGAAGCTGCGGCGTCGCCAAGTTGAGCAAAGGGAAATATGCTGAAAAACAAGGTCCTGGCTTTTTTCCTCTTGGCTTTGGCGGCCTTATTGCTGCAGATAGTTCTGAGCCTGGGAAAGCCGGATGGACCAAGCAAAAGTTGTTGTCCCTCTTCCTTTAATTTTTTCAGCAATAATCCTTCAGAGAGTCAGAGGGGAGGCAGTCGCTGAGATTTGTAATTTGGAAGTCGATAGTTAATGAAATCGCTCGGGAAGCAGATTGATGATTTAAACCAGGCGGGTGCAAAATGAATGGTAAGGGGGGGGTCAGAATGGTTCGTAAATCCGCTCTTTTGTTCGGCCTGCTCCTGGCGTTAGCCATAAGCAACGTCACGGTTTCCCGGGCGGATCAGCGCCAACTGGCCCAGGTGGTATATATCACCCTGAGCAAGGCCTGCAGTTGCACCTTGGAACTCTGTCAGGCCGGCGACATTATCGTGGGCAATGTCTTTAGCGGCGAGAGAAAGAGGCTCCTGAAACGCCTCGATTATTCCACGGATAAAGAAGCTGCCAGGGTGTATCTCAAGCAGTATGGTATTACCCAGGCCCCGGCCATCTTGTTTCTGGACACGCAGGGCAAACTGCTGTGGATGGCCTTGGGGGAACTATCGGAAAAGGATATTCAAGAGAAACTGCGGTTGTTAAGCAATTGAAGCAAGGCGCCGGGGAAGCTCGACTCCGAACCGCTGAACTAAAATAAAACCAAAGATTCAGGCAAAAGAGACAAAAATAATAACCGGGGGAGGAGAAATGGCGAAAGGCAAAATCGGTGTTGCTGGTATCGTAGTCCTGGCGGTCTTGGGTGCGGCGGTCCTGGCCCAAGCCGAACCAACCAAGTTGAGCCAGGTGTTGTATATCACCAGGAGCCAGGTCTGCGGCTGCAGTGCCCAGAGTTTCCACGATGCAGATGCATTGGTGAACAAGACTTTCACCGGCTCGCGGCAGGCGTTGCTGAAGCGCATTGACTATGACACCGACCGGCAAGCCGCGGTGCCGTATATCGGCGAGTACCGCCTCATCCTGCTGCCGGCCCTGATCTTTCTGGACGCCCAGAAGCACATGCTCTGGATGGCCGTGGGGGAGGTGGCGAAAGAGGACGTAGCCGCGAAGCTCTCCCAATTCGGCGGTTGAGCTAATTTCCAGCCATAACGATCGGAGAAGCTGATGGAAGGTTTGAAGACGAAAATGGCCGTTCTGGTTGCGGCGCTGCTCTTGGAAATTGCCGGGCCAGCCGCTTCCTACGGAGAGCAGCCCAGGGTGACTCAGGTCATCTATATCACCCTGACCAAGGCCTGTGGCTGCACGTTAGCCATTTGTCAAGCCGGTGATATCGTGGTGGGGAATGTGTTTAATGGCGCCCGAAAGAGCCTGCTAAAACGCCTCGATTATTCCACCGACAAGGAAGCTGCCAGGGTTTATATCAAGAAATACGGCGTTACCCAGGCGCCGGCCCTGTTGTTTTGGGATGCCCAGGGCAACCAGCTCTGGATGCGAGCCGGAGAATTGAGCGAACCAGAAATCACCGCCCAACTGGGCAAGTTCGGGATGTAATTCCGGGAGAGCGAGGAAATTTCAGCATGGATCATACATCGGAAAAGGCTGCGGCGGTGAAAATGGAACCGAAGGAGTCATACTGGATCACCACCTGGAAGAAATGCACGGGGGTCCTGTTTGGCCGGGAAGGCAAAATCTTTCTCCTCTTTGCGGGCATCTTCCTCTTTGCCTACTACCTGCCCCTGGGAAACGCCAAGGTGCAGGAGGCCATCCTCGAAGCCTTCAAGATGCTCCAGTCCTATGCCCGCAATCACACCCTCACCTGCGTGGTGCCGGCCCTGTTCATCGCCGGGGCCATTATCACCTTTCTGTCGCAGGCCGCGGTGATGCGCTACCTGGGGCCTACGGCCAACAAGTTTTTGGCCTATACCGTGGCCTCGGTCTCCGGCTCCATCCTGGCGGTGTGCTCGTGTTCCGTCCTTCCCATGTTCGCCGGCATCTATAATATGGGGGCGGGGCTGGGACCGGCGTCGGCCTTTCTTTACAGCGGTCCGGGCATTAACATCCTGGCCATTTTCCTCACCGCCCGGGTTTTGGGCCTGGAAATGGGCATCGCTCGGACCGTGGGCGCGGTGGGCTTCGCATTCATCGTGGGATTGCTCATGGCCTTCGTCTTCCGCAAGGAAGAGAAAGTCAAGGTGGCTGCGGCCATGCAACTGCCGCCGGTGGAAGCGCCCCGGCGGCCCCTGTGGCAAACCACGATCTATTTTTTCAGTTTGGTGTTCTTCCTCATCTTCGCCGCCTGGGTCACCCCCCGGGACGTCACCATCCACCTGCAAGACGGCCAACAGGTGCAGGCAGTGGTCCTGGAGGAGCGGGCCCACGACATGGTCTTTCAGTTGTCCCAGAATTGGGAAGGTAAAC
>Ga0315275_10007857_pt1 | contig 10351 bp, 5 predicted proteins | sample YL17G03_0_MG_FD_205557 | JGI IMG/M metagenome (GOLD analysis project Ga0315275, IMG submission 205557) | Sediment microbial communities from Yellowstone Lake, YNP, Wyoming, USA - YL17G03_0 | ecosystem: Environmental > Aquatic > Freshwater > Lake > Sediment | place: USA: Wyoming | collected...
ATCGGGCGGGATGAGGAGATTCGCCGCGTGCTGCAGGTGCTCTCACGACGCACGAAAAACAACCCGGTGCTCATCGGGGATCCCGGGGTGGGAAAGACCGCCATCGCCGAGGGGATCGCCATCCGCATTGTGAACGGGGACGTTCCGGAATCGCTGAAGACCAAGCGGATCATAGGGCTCGATATGGGCTCGCTCGTCGCGGGGACAAGCTTCCGCGGGCAGTTTGAGGAACGCCTGAAGGCGCTGCTGAAAGAAGTGCAGGAGTCCGACGGTGAAATCATTCTCTTCATCGACGAGCTCCACACGCTCGTCGGGGCGGGCGCCGCGCAGGGATCGGTCGATGCCGCAAACATGCTGAAACCCGCGCTCGCCAGGGGCGAGCTGCGCGCGATCGGCGCTACCACCATCGACGAGTACCGGAAGCATATCGAGAAGGACCCGGCGCTGGAGCGGCGGTTCCAGCCGGTGCTGGTGGATGAACCGAGTGTCGAAGACACGATCTCGATACTCCGCGGTTTGAAAGAACGGTACGAGGTGCACCACGGGGTGAGGATCACCGACGGCGCGATCGTGGCTGCGGCGCAACTCAGCCATCGCTACATCTCCGACCGCTTTCTCCCGGACAAGGCCATCGACCTTATGGATGAAGCTGCGTCGAAGCTCCGTATTGAAATCGACTCCATGCCGGAGGAGCTCGATACGGTCGAGCGCCGTCTCAAACAGCTGGAGATCGAGCGCCAGGCGATCAAGCGCGAACGGGATGAAGGGTCCCGCGAACGGCTCGAAGATATCGAACGCGACATCGCCGAGCAATCGCACGTGCGTGACCAACTGAAGGCGCACTGGCTGGTGGAAAAGGAGCTTATCCAATCCATCCGCACCATGAAAGAGGACATGGACCACGCCAGGACGGAGGCGGAGCGGAAGGAGCGCGAGGGCGACCTGGCGCGGGTTGCGGAGATCCGCTACGGGGTCATCACCTCGCTCGAGAAGAAGATCAAGGAGGCGTCGAAGAAGCTGCAGGATGTCCAGCGGGACCAGAAGATGCTGAAGGAAGAGGTTGATGCCGAGGATATTGCGGAAATTGTCGCCCGATGGACCGGCATACCGGTCTCCCGCATGATCGAGAGCGACCGGCAGAAGCTGCTGCACCTTGAGGGCCGGCTGCATCAGCGGGTGATCGCTCAGGATGAGGCCGTCCGGGCGGTGAGCGATGCTGTCCGCCGGTCCCGGGCCGGACTCCAGGACGAGAAGCGGCCGATCGGCTCGTTCATTTTTCTCGGAAGCACGGGTGTCGGCAAAACGGAGCTCGCGCGCGCGCTGGCGGATTTTCTGTTCAACGATGAGAACGCGATGGTGCGCATCGACATGAGCGAATATATGGAGAAATTCTCGGTCTCCCGGCTGATCGGCGCGCCCCCCGGATATGTCGGATATGATGAGGGCGGGCAACTCACAGAGGCCGTGCGCCGCAAGCCGTATTCGGTGGTGTTGCTGGACGAAATAGAGAAAGCCCATCCCGAAGTGTTTAACGTGCTTCTGCAATTGCTCGACGAAGGCCGCCTCACGGACAGCAAAGGGCGTACGGTCGATTTCAAGAACACCATCGTGATCATGACGTCCAACCTCGGGTCGCACCTGATCAGCGAGCGGATTGCCCGAGGCGTCCCGCCGGGCGAGGACTGGGACCGGGTGTTTGCGGATCTCCGGCAGGAGCTGTCGAAAATGCTTCGCGCCACGATCCGGCCCGAGTTCCTGAACCGGGTCGATGAGATCATCGTCTTCAAACCCCTGCGCGAGGAAGACATCCGCAAGGTAGTCTCGCTCCAGCTGCAGCGGCTCGAGGCGCTCCTGGAGAAAAAGGCGATCGTTCTGGACGTGACGGACGATGCGAAGGACTGGCTCGCCCGGCTCGGCTATGACCCGACGTATGGCGCGCGTCCGTTGAAGCGCGTCATCCAGAAGCATATCGTGAACCCCCTTTCGGAAAAGATACTGGCCGGAGAGATCAGCGAGGGCGATGTCGTGGAGGTGGGGTTGGACAAAAACAGCCTGATCCATTTCACCAGGAAAGTCCCCGCCGGCGCTTCGGCGAAGAAGGAGCAGCGGCACACATGAGAACTTCATCTATCCTCGGGCATGTGGTGGAGCTCCTCGATCTGGTCCGGGGATCCCGTCAGCCTGTTGACCGGGTCGTTCGTGACTTCTTCCGGGGTCGGCGGTACCTCGGCGCCGCAGACCGCCGATTCGTCTCTGAGTACCTGTACGGGATCGTCCGGAATCTGCTCCTTCTCGAAGCGTACGCCCGGAGGGGATATGAACAGGCCTGGGGCGAAGATCCCGACCGCATCGCCGCGGTGATCCTGTGCGCAGCATACGCCGTTCGGATTGCCGGGGCGGAAGGAGCGGTTCTCGCGGAAGATCTTGCGGTTCCATGGCGGCTTGCGGCCATGAAACGCGACCTGCCGCCGCTCATCGCTGCGTTGAAAGAAGCTGATCTTCATCTGGCCTCCGAGCCGATTCAACGGCGCCTCTCCATCCTCTATTCATTCCCCGAGGGTGTTGTCTCGGAGTGGGTTGAGCGGTACGGAGCGGAGGAGGCGGAGGAATTGTGCCGGTCGTTGAATATGCCTGCGCCTACGGTACTCCGGGTCAACCGGCTCAAGACTGATGTGGCATCCTGTGCCCGTGCGCTTCAGGCGGAAGGCATCACGGCCGGGCCCGGACGTCTTGTCCCTGACGCGCTTGTCCTTGAAAAACGGGTGAGTGTGCAAACGTTGAAAGCATTTCACCGGGGTTTCTTTGAGATGCAGGATGAGGGAAGCCAGGCGATCGCGCTCCTCCTTGAGCCTCAACCCGGTGAGACTGTTGTCGATGCGTGCGCGGGAGGGGGTGGAAAAACCCTGCACTGTGCGGCATTGATGGAGAACAGAGGCTCCATCATTGCGACAGATGTCGATGAGGCACGGTTGGGTAATCTCGCCGAGCGTGTCCGCCGTGCGGGGGTGACCATTGCGCGCATCGTTACGGGTGACGCGCAGAACGACCTGATCCGTTCCATGACAAGCCGCGCAGACCGCGTTCTCGTGGATGCTCCCTGTTCCGGCCTGGGAACGGTCCGCCGCAATCCCGGTCTGAAGGCGCTCTACTCGGACGCCGGCTCACGCGCGATGGCACAGATGCAGATTGGCATACTCAACCGCTATTCCTCTCTCGTGAAACCGGGGGGCCGATTGGTCTACTCGACCTGCACTCTTCTCCGGAGGGAGAACGAGGAGGTCGTGTCCGCCTTCCTCGCGACGAATCCGCAGTTCACGCTTCTCTCCGCAGCGGAAGTCCTCCGCAAACACGCCATCGCCGGTGCTTCCACAGACTACATGACGCTGACCCCCGGGAACGCAGGGAGCGATGGGTTCTTTGCCGCGCTTCTGGCTCGCGCTTCCGCCTGATTGATTTTGTACCCCGTTTTTCCTACCATTTTAGACGTTTCCTCCTGCGCTGGAACGACCCATGCGGATGCATTCCTGCGGGTTGACTCCGGCAAAGACGTGGGACCCCACGGGGGTTGTCCCGGAGGTGGTGGTCCTTACGGAAGCAACGATTTCACAATCAGATGAGGCACTGAATGAGACGTATTCTGGAAGTCATGGGGGTGTGCGCGGTTCTTCTCGCGGGGTGCGGAAAACCTGACCCTCAAGAGCTTTTCAAGCGCGCAACAGAGGCCGAGCAAGCCGCGATCCGCGCTGCAGATACCCTTCGACGTGCGGAGGATCTTCAAGCCGCGTTCAAGCCGGCGATCGAATTGTATGCCAGGATCAGCGAAGAGTTTCCCGGGACGGAATATGCCGAACAGTCGCTGTTCAAGCTGGCGACACTCTACGGCAACAACGAGCGCGACTACCAGAAAGCCATCGACACGTACAAACGGTATGTCGAACTCTATCCCGGCAGTCCGAAAGGCGCCGTGTGCATGTTCCTGATAGGGTATATCTACAATAATGAACTCGGGAATTCGGATAGTGCCCGCGTGGCGTATGAGCGCTTCCTTCAGAAATATCCCGATCACGAGATGGCAGCATCCGCCCAGTTCGAGCTGAACTCTCTCGGCAAGAAGCCCGAGGAATTGGTCATCCCGGCAGAGAAGACTGAGAAAAAGCCGACGGTCGCCGGGAAGACACGCAAGAAATAATGTCCGACGATTTCCGTAAGTATCTCCAGCCCCGGGTGGTTTCCCGGCTGGCAAACATGGAGCTGCGTGCACGCCTTGTGGTGGAAGGTTTCATCACGGGGATGCACCGAAGCCCCTACCACGGCTTCAGCGTGGAGTTTGCGGAGCACCGGCCGTATATGCCTGGAGACGAGATCAAGAGGATCGACTGGAAGATCTACGGCAAGACGGACCGGTATTATATCAAGCAATACGAAGAGGAAACGAACCTCAAAGCCTACCTCCTCCTGGACACAAGCCGGTCCATGGCGTACGCGTCGGAGGGGCACATGCCCAAGCTTGAGTATGCCTCCTACCTCTCGGCAACACTGGCATACATGATGATCAAACAGCAGGATGCCGTCGGGATGGCATTGTTCGATGAGGCCGTGCGCACCTATCTCCCGCCGCATGCGACAAAAGCGTATCTCCGTCAGATCTTGGGGACGCTGCAAAAAGTCAGTGCATCGGGTCAGACCGGAGCCGGCCGGTCCCTCCACGAAGTTGCGGAGCGTGTCCGGCGCCGCGGACTGGTGATTGTCATCAGCGATCTCCTTGACGATTTCGATCAGGTGATGACCGCGCTGCGGCACTTCCGGCACAAGAAGAATGAAGTGATCGTGATGCATGTCCTCGACCCGCTTGAACGGTCGTTTGCGTTCGGCGAGAGCGCGATGTTCCAGGATATCGAGACGGGCGAGCAATTGACGACGCAGCCGTGGCAGATCCAGCGTTCCTATCAGGAAGCGATGAAGGCGTTCCTGGAGCGATACAAGAAGGAATGTCGCGAAAACTACATCGACTATGTTCTCCTCGACACAGAAACACCGTTCGACGTGGCGCTCGTGGAGTACCTGAACAAGAGGGAACGGATGTATTGATCTCCGGGGCTCATCCCCGGAGTGTCAGGTGATGCATGGCTGAGAAAATCGAGAAGACAGGAACAACCGAAGCAGTTCACCACCCTCCGCCGCATCAGGCCCTGTCGTCATCGTCGCGCGACGCGATCGTTATCCGCGGCGCTCGCGAGCACAATCTCAAGAACATCGATGTGGACATTCCCCGTGGCAAGCTGGTCGTCATTACCGGCCTGTCGGGATCGGGCAAGTCCACCCTCGCCTTCGATACGATCTACGCAGAAGGCCAACGCCGCTTCGTGGAGAGCCTCTCCGCCTACGCCCGCCAATTCCTCGACGTGATGGAACGCCCCGACGTCGACTACATCGAGGGCCTGAGTCCCGCGATCTCTATCGAACAAAAGACCGTCAGTTCGAATCCCCGCTCGACCGTCGGGACCGTCACCGAAATCTATGACTACCTCCGCCTCCTGTTTGCGCGCGTCGGCACGCAATTCTGCTACAATTGCGGGGGCAAGGTGCAGAAACAGGCGACCGATCAGATCATCGACGGCATCATGAAACTGCCCGAGGGAATGCGGGTGCAGATTCTGGCGCCTGTGGTGCGGGGGAGGAAGGGGCACTACCGTGAGCTCTTTGAGGAAATGATCAAAGACGGCTTCCTGCGCGTGCGGGTGGACGGAGTCGTGCGCGAGATAACAAAGGGAATGCAGGTCGACCGGTACAAAGTGCACAACATAGAAATCGTTGTCGACCGCATCGTCGTGCGCAAGGATCTACGGAGCAGGGTTGCCGATTCGGTGGAGGTCGCGTTACGTTTCGGGGGAGGGGTCATCATCGTCAACACCGACAGTCCGACGCCCTCCGCATCCGCTGCGCCACGGAAGCCGGGCAACGGCCGGGGGACGCGGCAGAGCCCCGCAAAGGGCGCTCCCGCGTCCGGTGGAGAGGACCTTCTGTTTAGCAGGCACCTTTCGTGCCCTGTCTGCAACATCAGTTACGAAGAACCGGCGCCGAACTCATTTTCCTTCAATTCGCCGTACGGCGCCTGTCCGTCGTGCAACGGTCTGGGGGAGACCAGGGAATTTGATCTTGACCTCATCATTCCTGACTCTTCCCGCTCCATCAACGAGGAAGGCCTGGCGCCGCTGGGAAAACCGCGCACCACGTGGGTGTTCAGCCAGCTGAAAGCGGTGGGGAAGAAGTATGAATTTGACTTCGACACCCCTCTGAACAAGCTCTCGCGCCGGGCAAAAGAGGTGCTTCTGTCCGGCGGGGGCGATGAGCGGTTCGAGGTGGAATACCGCTACGCGAGCGGCCGGACCGTGATCTACAAACACCGGTTTACCGGACTTTTCGACATCCTGAAGCACTACTACGAGGACACGAGTTCGACTTCCATCCGGGAGTGGGTGGAAGCCTACATGAATGCCAAGCCGTGTCCGCTCTGCAAGGGGGGCCGGCTGAAGAAAGAAAATCTCGCAATCGCGCTGGTCGACAGCGCCACGTCGGTGCGTCACACTATCCACGATGTCGTGTCTCTGACCACGGTGGATGCAGCAGCGTTCTTCAGGAAGTTGAAACTCACGGACAGACAGATGCTGATTGCCACCCCCATCCTGAAGGAGATCCGTCAGCGGCTCGACTTCCTCCTGAATGTCGGTCTCGACTATATCTCTCTCGATCGTCCCGCCCGGACGCTTTCGGGGGGCGAGGGACAGCGGATCCGGCTTGCGACGCAGATCGGCTCCCAGCTCGTCGGCGTCCTGTACATCCTTGACGAACCGAGCATCGGGCTCCATCAGCGCGACAACATCAAACTCATTGAGTCGCTCAAGCAGCTGCGTGACCTTGGGAATACGCTCATCGTTGTCGAACACGACAAAGAAATGATCCAGAGCGCGGATTTCGTTGTGGACCTCGGGCCGGGGGCGGGCGAGCACGGGGGATACCTCGTCACGTCGGGAGCACCGGATCGGCTTGCCCTGTCCAACCCCACCATCCGGATGAAAGGGAACGGGTTTGAGAGCGTTTCCTATACCGCGCAGTACCTGCGGGGGAAGCGTTCGATCGAGGTCCCCTCACGCCGGCGGGAAGGGAACGGGAAGAACATTGTGCTGGAGGGGGCAACGGGAAACAATCTTCAAAATCTCACCGCCACCATTCCGCTCGGGAAACTCATTGCCGTGACAGGGGTTAGCGGGTCCGGCAAATCGACCCTGATCGACGAGACGCTGTTCAGGATTCTGTCCCGAACGTTTTGCCGTTCCAAGCTCGTTCCACTGCCGTACAAGAAGATCCGCGGCATGGAGCACATCGACAAGGTCATCGACATCGACCAGACCCCGATCGGCCGCACTCCGCGGTCGAATCCCGCCACCTACACAGGGCTCTTCGGACTCGTCCGGGATCTGTACGCCCAGCTCCCTGAGGCGAAGATCAGGGGGTACAAGCCCGGACGTTTCAGTTTCAATGTCCGCGGCGGCCGGTGTGAGAACTGTGAAGGGGACGGGGTGAAGAAGATCGAGATGAACTTCCTCCCCGACGTCTACGTGCAATGCGATGTGTGCAAGGGGAAACGTTACAACCGGGAAACGTTGCAGGTCATGTACAAGGGGAAATCAATCTCCGACGCGCTCGATATGACCGTGGCTGCCGCGCTGGAGTTCTTCAGTGAGATTCCGGGGCTTCAACGCAAACTGCAAACGCTTTCCGATGTCGGCCTCGGGTATATCCGGATCGGCCAGCAGGCAACGACGCTGAGCGGGGGGGAAGCGCAGCGGATCAAATTGTCAACAGAGCTCTCAAAAGTGGGGACGGGGAACACGCTCTACATACTCGATGAGCCCACCACGGGGCTTCATTTCGAAGATATCCGCCTGTTGCTTGCGGTGCTGAACAAGCTTGTGGACAAAGGCAACACGGTCATCGTGATTGAGCATAACCTTGACGTGATCAAGACAGCGGATTGGGTGATCGACCTGGGTCCCGGAGGCGGGAACGACGGCGGCAGGATCATTGCCGAAGGAACGCCCGAAGAGATGGCAGAGAGTCATGAATCGGCCACGGGGACGTTCCTGCGGAGAGAACTCAATGCCAGCTGAATCGAAGCCCTGACCAATCCCTGTGTTCCGGCGGGGATCACGCAGACACCTTTCCACACGAAACATCCTTTTCTTCTGTAAGCAAAACAGGCCCCAATTTTGAATTGGGGCCTGAAGATCGCTGATTTGGCTGCTTGACGACAGCTATTTCGTCAGCAACAATTTGTTCACAGTGCTGAACTGTCTTCGACCGAGTTCATCCATTACGATGAACCGCGTGAAGTAAACCCCGCTTGCCAACGACGATCCATCAAACTTCACCTCGTGAAGCCCTGCCTCCTTCCGCTCATTCACGAGCAGGCAAACCTCACGACCCGTCATGTCGAACACAACAAGCTGGACCTGTCCGGGAACCGGCAGCCGATACCTGATCACTGTCGTCGGATTAAACGGATTTGGATAGTTCTGACCCAGCCCAAACTCCGTTACGACAGCTGCGAACTCCGTCCCTATCTTTTGATTGTGGTTGTCGAACCTGATCGACACCACATCGGAATACTGGGAAAGGTTCGTCGCGTAATCCTTGGTCTGGACCCGGTACTGGAGACTATCGGGTCCCGTCCCGCTCGTGTAGTATGTGAGATCCGTGTACTCACTTGTCGTTCCGCCGAGCGTTGCGATGTTTACCCAGGAACTCCAGCTGCCAGACCCGATCTTCCTCCGTCGCTCCAGGAGAACATAGCCGCCGGTGGCAACGTCCGGTTCCACTGCTGCCGTCCATGTCAGTTTTGGGTGCCATTCATCATCGCCATAGACTGCAGTCACGGCAACCCCCTGCGGCTTCGTGGGAGAAGCATCGTACTGCTTGTACTGCAAATACGATGTGGCATTCGTTTTGAACGTAAGGTACAAATCGTTGGATACCGCTGAGATGTTCTGTATAGTTGGATCCGAACCCGTAATAGACTGCTCTGATGACCAGTTGCTCCCGTCGTAATAGCGATATTTGATCCCCGAGTTTCGGTACTGCAAATGCAGCTTGCCGTCGACCGATGGCGCAACGCCGACCCTGTCGGCATTGTTCGTGACGTACGCAGGAGTTGACCAACTTGTGCCCCCGATGCTCCTTTTCGTATGGTAAATCTCAGCTACCCAGTCTCCCATGCTTCCGTAAAGGGTCACGAAGACCATGTGGAGATATGTTCCATCGGAGGTGATCATCTCGGCTATGGAGTAGTCGGGGTCACTGGTGACAAGTTGCGGGTCTTCCCATTCTCCAGTCGGGAAAAAGTAGTCTCGGGTTTTTGCGGGGCCCGGATGGTAGTCTGGATCATAGGCATGATCGCTCGTGTTGTAGGAGACGTGTACCCTGTTTGTAGATGTTGTAATTGTGGGGAATCCTCCTACCTCATTCGATGTATAGTCGGTGACATTCTTATAGCCTTCCCAGTTCGGCCCAGAGGCGTACCTTCGGTAATAGGTCTCCCATGTACCTGTGGACGACGGCCTCGTCGCATACGCAACATGAAGCCCCCTGCTATCGGCCACCGCATCTACTCCGCTGCAACTGGAATCTGAAAATGTGATATCAGCAATTCCATCTGAGCCTCCGTCATTCCACGTTGCGCCCGCGTCAGTGCTCCTCCATGCTTTTATCGTGGAGCCTTTCAGGTAGACGGCCATTAGCGACGTCCCATACCCAGTAATGTTCGGGAAGTCTCCGCCAACGGTCTCAAGGGTGGTCTGCCTGACCACACCCCCGGAGCTGTTCAGCAATACATATTTCACGCTCGAAGATCCGGCAAGCAGCAAGTGAATTCCGTCCTTGTTGGAAAAATTGTCGCCCTGCGAATACCCCGAAGCATCGATACTTGTCGTGACAGTTGAATTCCAGCCTTCCGCGCACAGGGCGTACGATCCCAACATGATCATCGCTCCCAGCAATGTGCATCTAATGGGGCACCTCCAACCATTTGTGTGAGACTATATTGTGTCTTTGAAAGGCACCGTTTGACAAGTTGCAGCCTGCCAAACGGTAAAACAGGTACTGAGCCCCTCTGCCAGTTTTGATTTTCTCTCCTTTCTTTGTTATGTTAACTATGGAACGGCACGCCTCCCTGACGGGAGGAAATCCTCTAACCACGTGCCGTTGCAGTGCGCTCGACTTACGTCGAGATGCAGTCATGCGCCGGGGGTTGCAGCCTCCGGCGCTGACTTTTGTACGCCCAGCATGACGTATACCT
>Ga0315275_10007858_pt1 | contig 10351 bp, 11 predicted proteins | sample YL17G03_0_MG_FD_205557 | JGI IMG/M metagenome (GOLD analysis project Ga0315275, IMG submission 205557) | Sediment microbial communities from Yellowstone Lake, YNP, Wyoming, USA - YL17G03_0 | ecosystem: Environmental > Aquatic > Freshwater > Lake > Sediment | place: USA: Wyoming | collected...
TTCGCGTAGTAATCGAGAAAACTCTCGACGAGGTAGGACCCCGAGAACTTCTTCATCCGCTCGGTGAGCTCGATGCCCTCCGGCGCTTTACCCGTCGTCTTGTCCGTGTGGCTCTTCATCGTTCGCCGTCTCGATGGCGTCGCTCCCGAAGCGTTTCAGCAGCTCGTAAGCGACATGGTTGATGACACCGTAGTCAAACCCTTTCCGTTTGAGAAGATCGTTGATTCGCCGGACGTCCCGTTCGTCGGGTTTGCGGGATCCGAGTTTCTTCTGGACCGCCTTCCAGGCGAGTTCCTCCTGGCGTCCGGCGGGGAAAGCCTCGTCGAGGGCCTGGTCGACGATCGCGGGGCTCACTCCTAGCTTGCGCAGCTCGAACTTGAGACGATGAGGACCGAGGCGCTTGAGCTCCGCGCGCGCGCCGACGAACTCCCTCGCGAAACGGACGTCGTCGACGAGACCGAGCTCGCGGAGCTCTTCGAGGATCCCGCTCCGGACACCCGGCGCGATCTCCATCCCGGCGAGGGCGCTGTCGAGCTCGTGGCGGCTGCGCGAACGGATGCAGAGCATCCGCAGCGCCTTATCCTTGCCGCGGAGGTACTGGTCGACCCGCGAGAGCCGCGCGATGTCCTCGTCCGCGAGCATCGTCCCCGGCACGAGGATCTCCGATCCGGACTCCGGGACGGTAAAAAACCGGCCCCCCGAAAGTCTCAAGAACACCCTCTCGTGGGGGCGCGGTTTGCGTTCAACGATTCTCTCGGGCATCACTTCTTCGCCGCGCGCGGACCAATCGTCTTGCCCTTCCCCACCACCGCCTCGACCGCCGCGATCTGAACTTCTCCGGCCGGCACTTTGGCGTCGGCTTTCTGGGGATCCGGCACCTTGGCTTCGGTTTTCTGGGGATGGCGGCTCGCGAGGCCGTAGTGATCGCGGGCCTTCTTGTCGATCTCGTTCTTCAGACGCGGGTTCTGCTTGAGGAAAATCCGCGCCGATTCCTTCCCCTGACCGAGCCGGTCCTCGCCAAAGGAATACCAAGTCCCGCTCTTTTTGATGATGTCGATGTTCGACGCGATGTCGATCAAATCCGACTCGTAGCTGATCCCCTCGCCGTAGAGAATGTCGAACTCGGCCGTCCTGAACGGCGGGGCGACCTTGTTTTTCACGACCTTGACCTTCGTCCGGTTCCCCGTCACTTCCTCCCCTTCCTTGATCGCGCCGATCCGGCGGATGTCCATCCTCACGGACGCGTAGAACTTGAGCGCGTTTCCGCCCGACGTGGTCTCGGGGCTCCCGAAAAGCACGCCGATTTTCATCCGGATCTGGTTGGTGAAAACGAGACACGTCTTCGTTTTCGACACCACACCGGTGAGCTTGCGAAGCGCCTGTGACATCAGCCGGGCCTGAAGCCCCACGTGGGCGTCGCCCATCTCGCCGTTGAGCTCGGCGGCCGGAACAAGCGCAGCGACCGAGTCGATGACGACGATGTCGAGAGCGCCGCTCCTCACGAGGACTTCGGCGATCTCGAGCGCCTGCTCCCCCGTGTCGGGCTGGGAGACGAGGAGGTTCTCGATGTCGATGCCGATCTTTTTCCCGTATGTAACGTCGAACACGTGTTCCGCGTCGACGAACGCGGCCATCCCCCCCGCCTTCTGGGCTTGCGCGATGATCGAGCACGTGAGCGTCGTCTTGCCGGACCCTTCAGGACCGTAGATCTCCACGATCCGCCCCCGCGGCACCCCACCCACTCCGAGCGCGATATCGAGGCTCAGGCTTCCCGTGGAAATCGTCTCCACGGGGACGATGTAACCCTCGTCGCCCAGCCTCATGATCGAGCCCTGACCAAACTGTTTTTCGATTTGAGCGATGGCCAGATCGAGCGCCTTTCCCTTTTCGGAATGATCGAGTACGTTTGCCTTCATTGTTCTCCCCTTTCGTATGACATCCCACATCCCATCCACAACCGGTGCAAACACCCCGGTGCCAACGTCACCGCTCCCCCACACCGATCGCATCCCAACGGAGAGACTTAAGGGGAAGGTATCGGAACGTTGGAGTTCGCCCGGAATACTATCATTTCGCTCCGGAGAGCGCAATCCATTTGACCGGACGGTAGATCGCACCTTCGCGGTGAAGCTCGCTTTCCATCAGGGTCACCTTCTCCACCCGCTGGAATCCCCGCTCGACGGGCGGCGCTTTTTCGAGACGGGCGGCGAGATCGGGGGAGATCGCGGTCTTGATCCGCGCGACCGTGGCGTGCGCCTTGAAGGGGCGGTCCTCCTTGGGTATCGACAGCTCGTCGTAAAGGGTGGTATCGATCCTCTCGGCGAGCCCGACAAGCTCGCGCGCGCCGGTCGTCACCTCGTAGAAAAGCACCCGCGGTCTCTTGAGATTGGGGAAACCGCCCAGCCCCCCGAGGACGATCTCGAACGGCACCATCCCGGCGCACGCGCCGGTGACGACCTCCACGAGCTCGGGGACGATTTCCTCCGGAGTGTCGCCAAGAAACTTGAGCGTCACATGGATGTTCTCCCGGACCACCCACCGCCACGGCGGGTTCGCGATCCGCGCCCGCGCGATCGCGTCGGAAACGGCGTTTCTCAACGATGGATCGAACTCGGCGGCGAAGAAGAGTCTCATGTCACCCTTTCGGAAAGGAACTCGTACAGAAGAAAGAGCGCCGCCCACACGACGCGTTCACGGACGTCCGCTCGCGCCCCCGAAAACACACGGTGGCGGACGTCGGATCCTCCCTCCCAGCTCAGGCCGTAGTAAGCAAGACCCACCGGTTTCTCCGCGGTGCCCCCATCGGGACCCGCGATCCCCGTCGTGGCAAGACCATAGGTGGCGCCCGCCCTTCTCCGGACCCCGTCGGCCATCTCGCGGCACACCGCTTCGCTCACCGCGCCGAACGAGACGAGCGAGCGAGCGCTCACGCCGAGCAGATCGACCTTTGCCTCGTTCGCGTATGCAACGACATCGGTCGTGAGGTAGCGGCTGCTTCCGGGGACGTCGGTGAGCCTCTTACCAAGAAGCCCTCCGGTCAGCGATTCGGCGACGGCGATGGTCGCGCCCCTCCCGGCGAGCATCCGACCGACAATCTCTTCGAGCGACTCGTCGAGCGTCGCGTAGATCTTCTTTGCCAGCGCCCGGCGCAGCTCCGCCTCGAACGAATCCGCTCTTGCCGAGACCGCCTCCGAACTACCCGCGTCGGGCTTCGACCGGAGGATGAGATCGACACCGGCGATGTGCGGGAGCGAGGCGAGGGTGAACTCGGCGTAGCCGGCGGCGAGCGAGTCGAGGAGCGACGACATCTGCGACTCTCCGATCCCCATCGTTCGAAAGGTCCTCGTCACCGGTGAGCGGCGGCCGAAGATCGCCGAGACGGCGGGAACGAGCGAGGCATCCGCCATCGTCCTGAACTCGGCGGGCGGCCCCGGGAGAACGGCGATGAGGCACCCGTCCGCGTTGATCATGAAACCCGGCGCCGTACCCCGCGTGTTGTCGATCGGTGTCGCCCCCGCGGGAAACATCGCCTGGCGGCGGTTGCTGTCCGAGGCGACGCGGCCGGACCTTTCGAAGTACGCCCGGATCTTCGCCCACTCCCCATCGTCGAACCCGAGCGGACAACCGATCCCCTCCGCAACACCCTCCCGCGTGACATCGTCGTGCGTGGGGCCGAGCCCGCCGGTGACGACGAGTACCCTCGTGTGCGGCCGTCTCTCGCGGACGACGCGGGCGATCTCGCCGGTGTCGTCGCCCACCACGTGGACCCGGTCGACGCGGACACCGACCTCGAGCAGACGGCGGCCGAGATACTCGAGGTGCAGGTCCCTCCGGTCGCCCCTGAGAAGCTCGTACCCTACGAGCAGAAGTTCGACGTCGTGTGTTCGAGCCATCGATCGGCGCGGTTCAGCCGCGTTGCGTGGCACGGTGGAGCAATGTCGGCTCCGACCGCTTGTTGGGCCGCATCTCGGATTCGAGGATCAAGCCAACACCATTACCGATATTACTGTTCCTATCACAACTACCCAGAGAATATCCATTCTCGCGAGCAAAGCGACAAGCGCGCCGAGCGCAATCAGCGAATGGAATAGATCCCAATGGACGTTCAGGGCAAAACGGACAGCAACGGTCAAGAGCAAGCCTACAAAAGAGCAAAGCACACCGCCAATGACTTTATTGAAAGAGGGCGAAGTCCGCAACCGGTCGAAGTACGGCGAGATACCCACCAGTACGACAAACGATGGCAAGAAAATACCGATGGTGGCGATTACTCCCCCAAGCGGGCCGCCCAAGAGAAAACCGACAAAGGTGGCGGTAATCACGATCGGCCCCGGGGTAACCTGCCCAAAAACGATCCCGTTCATAAAGGTCTGGCTGTCCATCCAGTTACGGACTCCCACAATTTCGTGGAGCATGAGAGGCACAGAGGCGAACGCGCCGCCAAAAGCGAACAAGTCTATTTTGAACATCAGCAGCGCCAAGTGGAACAGCGTTCGGTCGAAGAGCAGGAGCAGAAGACAGCCGATCGTGGTGGCCGACAAGATGAGCAGCAACGGCTTTGTGTATGTCCGACCATTTTCGGAAGGGGTGGGATGGCGCGACCCAGATCGGTCGGGTTTGATGAGCGCCAATCCCGCCAAGCCGGCCACGAGGATCACGAGGATTGGGTTCACGTTGAAGCCAAACAGCGCCGCCGCGACACCCGCGATGGCTACGGCGCTTAGACTTTTCAGAGTCGTTCGACCAAACGACAGCGCGGCATTGGCGATGATGGCGACGATGATTGCTTGAAGTCCGCTGAAGACCGAAATGACGATGGGTAGATGGTGGACGCGGGTGTACACCGCGGCAAAGGCCATCATCAATAAAAAAGCGGGAAGACCAAGACCGACGAAACTTGCGGCTGCGCCGCGTACGCCCCGCGTTTTCAATCCAACATAGGCGGCCGTCTGCATGGCGGTCGCGCCGGGTATCATCTGGCAAAGAGCGACACCATCACCGAAGACTTCCCTATCAAGCCATCGTTTCTCTTCTACCGCCACCTTGCGGATATAGGCCACCATCGAGGGCCCGCCAAACGCCGTGATACCCAAACGCAAGAAAGATGCGAATAGCTGCGTCGTCGATGGTTGCGCAGTGGATGACATACCTGCTCGATAATCGCCCGGATCCGCGCCATTACCCGGCCGTCCGGTCAGACCATTTTCGCGAGGGCGGGGAACGCCCACGAGAGAACGATGAGCGTGAGTCTCGTGTAGATCCCCGCGATAACGTCGTCGGCGACGACCCCGTACCCCCGGGGGAGGTTTTGCGACCGCCCCGCGGGGAACGGTTTGAAGATATCGAAAGCACGGAAGAGAAAGAAGGCCGCCCAGACCCCGGCCGTCGAAGGATGGGCGAGAGTGAGCGCTATCTGGATGCCGACGATCTCGTCGATCACGATGCACCCCGCGTCCGTACCGTGCTCCTTCTCGACACGCGTCGCGACGGGAACGGAAACGATGAGGGTCGCCAAGCAGACGATCGGGTGCGCGAGAACCTCCCCCCCCGGCACCCAGGAGTAGGCGGCGACAAACAGGAGGGTCGCGAACGTAGCCGGGGCGAACGGGAAGAACCCCGAGTAGAAAACCGTCCCGATGATTCTGCAAACGAGATTGAACACGGCCGTGTGTCCTTCGATGGCAAAAGACCCGGTCGAATCGTACACGCAGCAGCGTGCATCGTACACGCGGCCGCTCGGGCCGGCAACAGCTATTTGGATCTTGCGATCGAGGGAGCGGCTAGTTTTTGGAAAGCCTGTGGAGGATCCCCTTCGCCACCGTTTTCAAGGTGTCGAACACCCCGACACCCTTGGTCGCGATCGCTTCGAGGTACGGGTAACCCTCGGGGTTGATCTCCTGCTCGAGGTCCTCGAGGCTGATGACGTCGGGCATGTCGCGTTTGTTGTACTGGATGACGAACGGCAGGTCATCGACCGAGAGCTTGTAGTCCTCCAAGTTATCGTGGAGGTTGTAGAGGCTCTCAATATTGGCGTCGAATCTCGAGGACTGCGAGTCCGCGACGAAAACGACGCCGTCGACCCCGCGGAGGATGAGCTTTCTGCTCGCGTCGTAGTACACCTGACCGGGGACCGTGTAGAGGTGGAAACGGGTCTTGAACCCCTTCACCATCCCGAGCTCGAGGGGGAGAAAATCGAAGAACAGCGTCCGGTCCATCTCGGTCGCGAGCGTGATGAGCTTGCCTTTGGTCTCGGGCGCGACCTTGTTGTATACGTACTGGATGTTCGTCGTCTTGCCGCACAGACCCGGACCGTAGTAGACGATCTTGCAGTTGATCTCACGAGACGAATAATTGATGAGCGACATGTCCCTCTACCTGAGCTAGTCGGAGAAAAGCGCGTCGATTTCCTTCGTCAACGCCTGTGTAAACTCTTCGTCGAATTCCTTGAGATCCTCGTTCTCGTACTCGAGCTTCTCGAAGAGTCTGTTGAGAATCGTGTTGAGGCCTTCGACCGCTTTTTTTACGCGGAGACGAACGAGCCCCAGGGTCGTCCGTTTGTTGAACAGCACGACGAGGATGATGCTCGAGGCGATCCGCGAAAGGTACATGCTCTCGTCCGCCCCCTGGTGGTACAACGTTGAGAAGTCCGTCTCCCCGATGAGCGTGGCGAGCTGGCTGTTGGCCTCGAAATCCGCGGCGCAAAGAGAGGCAAAGCTCATCAGATCGAAATCGGGTTCGATGCCTACGCTCGCGATCAGCTGCCCCGTCTTGTCGATCAAGAGCACGCTCTGGGAATTGGAGTTCTTCAGAAGTTCTTTGAGGACGCTGGTTATGGCCCAGTAGTCTTCCTCGTAGATGGTCCAATCGGTTTTTACCATGTGTTGTCCCACCTTGGTGAGCGGCGTCGCGCGCTAGAGCTTTTCCCTTCTCTCGATGGCCCGAGCCAGAGTGAGGTCATCCGCAAACTCGATGGACCCCCCGACGGGAAGCCCCCTTGCAAGTCTCGTGACAGTACAGCCCGCCGACTCCAAGGACTTTGCGATGTATAGGGCCGTGGTGTCGCCCTCGATCGAGGGGTTGGTCGCCACGATGACCTCTTTGACCCCGCGATCTCTCACCCTTTCCTCGAGCCGGGCGATGTTCAGCTCCTGGGGGCCGACCCCGTCGATCGGAGAGAGCACGCCGTGGAGAACGTGGTAGAGCCCCTTGTACCGCCCCGTTTTCTCGATTACCAAGACGTCCTGGGGCTGTTCAACGACGCAAACGATCTCCCCGCTCCGGCCGGGATCCGTGCAAATTGCACACGTCGGCTCTTCCGTGATCCCCCCGCAGACCCCGCAGAATCCGACCTTGTGTTTGAGCTCGAGGACGAGCGAACCGAGTTTCTCCACGTCCTCGTCGCTCGACCTCAAGAGGTGGAGCGCGAGACGCTGGGCTGTTTTAAGCCCGATCCCGGGCAGCTTCGCAAACTGTCTGACGAGGTTCGCCAAAGTCTCGGAACCGTACTCCATCGAGCACTCCTTTCCCGAAGCAAGAAGCTTGCCTTACAAGGGGTTGACGCGGGGCCGGCGGCGCCGGCGCCGGACCGAAAGCGGATCAGAACATCCCGGGGATGGGGAGCCCGCCGGTCAGTTTCGACATCTCCTCTTTGGCGAGGTCGAGCGCCTGACGCCGGGCCTCGTTGAATGCGGCGGTCATGAGGTCTTCGAGCATCTCTTTGTCGCCGTCGGCGAATACCTGCGGGTCGATCTCTACGCCGAGCACTTCCTGCTGGCCGTTCATCTTGACGCGGACCATCCCGCCCCCGCTCGTCGCCTCGACCTCCTTGTGAGCGAGCTCCTCCTGGAGCTTCGCCATCTTCTGCTGCATCTCCTGCGCCTGCTTCATCAACTTGCCGATGTTCATTGCGGGCCCTTTCTTCTTCACTGGGGGTGATGGCGGACGATTTCTCCGTCGAAGTCGTCGATGATCTTCTTGACCAGTGGGTTTCCCTCGATACCGCCGTTCTCCTTTGACTGCTCCCCGGCGGGCGGGATCTTCTCCTTTGGTTTTCTCCGGACTTCTTTTCCATCGTCGGTCCCCACGCACGCGACATGGAGTTCCTTCCCAAAGTACTTTTTTGTCGCGCCCTCGAGAAATTTCTTGTTCGCCGCCTCTTCGACCTGCTCCCTTTGGAAGGAGCATCCCTTCGCGAAGCGGAGCGTGACGACGTCGCCCTCGATCGACACGAACGTTCCCGAGATGAGACACACCCCGAGAGTGACTTTCTTCTGGCGGATGTAGGTGACGAGACTCTCCCATAAGCGCCGTTGACTCGCGTAATCGAGCGAGGCGAAGTCCCCGTCGTTTGCCGGAGCGAGCGTTTCCCGGGACGGCGCCGGCGGTCGGCCGCGGTCAAGCGCTGGCCGCCCGGGCTCTTCCTCGGCGGGTTGGGCCCTCGAAGACGGCTCCACAACCGATCCGGCTTCCGCGCCGACCGCGCCGGCGGCGGCGCCAACGACAGTGCCGGTGCCGGCGGCGTCGCTCTTCCTCTCCGCGGCCGCCGGGGCGAGCCTGCGAGGCGGGATTTTCGCGTCGGTCGGCGCACGCGGCGCCGCGCTCGCGGGCCGCGCGGTTCCCCCTTTCGGGGCGCCTCCGGAACCCTCGAGCCTCCCGATGAGGTCGCGAAGCGCCACCTGACGATCGAGAAGGGCGAGATCGACGAGAACGCTTTCGAGGAGTATCCGCGGGTCGCTCGCGAGCTTGAGCCTCGGGCTCAGCGTGCAAAGCCGCTCGACGATGGTCACGAGATCGCCGACTTCGAGATCCGCGAGGAGCTCGCGCATCGACGAGAGGTCTTCGGCCGAACGGTATACGAGTTCGCCAAGATCGTCCGACACCGAGAGAAGCATCAGATCCCTGAACCCCTCGATGAGCGCGTTCAGAAGCTCCTCGAGATCAACGCCCTCCCGGACCGCGCGGTCGAGCTCCTTGAGGACCGCACTCGCATCCCCGCCGGAGACGGTCGAGAGAAACCTCAGGATCATCTCCTCGTCGAGAAGCCCGAGAATCTCCCTCACCGCCTCGGTCTTTACGACGCCCGACGAGGCGGTGATACACTGATCGAGCAGGCTCTGGCCGTCCCGCATGCTCCCCTCGGCCTTTCGGGCGAGGAGCCGGAGCGCTTCCTTCTCGAACTTCACTTTCTCCTGAATACAGATCTTGTCCAGATGATCGGCGATATCGCGGACTTCGAGCCGCTTGAACTGGTGTCTCTGGCACCGGGACTTGATGGTGTCGGGGATCTTGTGCGGGGCGGTCGTCGCGAAGATGAAGTAGACGTGCACAGGCGGCTCTTCGAGCGTCTTCAAGAGCGCGTTGAACGCGTGCATCGAGAGCATGTGGACTTCATCGATGATGTAGATCTTGTTCTCGAACTGGCTGGGGACGTAGCCCATGCTCTCCTGGAGATCGCGGACCTCGTTCACCCCGGTGTGCGAGGCTCCGTCGATCTCCATCACGTCGAGGTTGCGTCCCTGGGTGACGCCGGTGCACGATTCACACGCGTTGCAGGGGTTCCCGTCGCGAAGCGCGAGACAGTTGATCACCTTGGCGAGGATCCGCGCCGTGCTCGTCTTGCCGCATCCGCGCGGCCCCGCGAAGAGGTACGCGTGGGAGAGCCGGCGCAGCTCGACGGCCTTCTTGAGCGTCCGCGTGATGTGATCCTGCCCAACGACCTCATCAAAGGTCTGAGGCCGCCACTTCCTCGCCAGGACCTCGTAGCTCACCGTGTCCCCTTGCGTACGAAAATGAGATCGTGCACCTGCCTCTGAACGCCGGTACCGGTCCGGCTCCGCGGGTTAGCTCCGACCAGGCAGCCCCACATCACATGTCCAAACTCCACTTACCGCTGCTACCTTCCGGTCCTGACGGGGTTCATGGCAGGCCATTGCATGGGACCTGATCATCACCGCCACTTCCGCAGCGCAAGGTGACGACACCGGACGCCCGCGGGCAGGAATTCGACCCCGCTATAGCGGATTTCGGGAAGAGGGCACCGCTACCTCCCCGTCTAGCACGACCTCGAATGTGATCGAACAAAAATGGTGGAGATGAGCGGATTCGAACCGCCGACCCCCTCGTTGCGAACGAGGTGCTCTCCCAGCTGAGCTACATCCCCACCGATAAAAGCGAGCTTATCGCGATGCCTGATGATACTGGCGGAGAGAGGGGGATTCGAACCCCCGGAGCGCAATGCGCTCAACGGTTTTCGAGACCGTCCCATTCAACCACTCTGGCATCTCTCCTCGGGGATATTAATCCAGGGGGGCGCGTAAGGGCAAGGGCTGTTATGGAAAAACACCCCACTTCT
>Ga0315275_10007860_pt1 | contig 10350 bp, 8 predicted proteins | sample YL17G03_0_MG_FD_205557 | JGI IMG/M metagenome (GOLD analysis project Ga0315275, IMG submission 205557) | Sediment microbial communities from Yellowstone Lake, YNP, Wyoming, USA - YL17G03_0 | ecosystem: Environmental > Aquatic > Freshwater > Lake > Sediment | place: USA: Wyoming | collected...
AGTTTGATCGGAGGGTCAAGAGGTCTTTGAAGACTGACAGGGACATTGAATACGTGATTGAGCCAAAGCTCGACGGCCTGGCAGTAGAGCTCGTTTACCTTGATGGGAGATTTACCATAGGCTCAACCCGGGGGGATGGGGTGAACGGCGAAGACATCACCCAAAACCTGAAGACCATCCGGGCAATTCCTCTCCAGCTCGTGAAAAAAGAGTCGAAGAAATTACCCGAGAGACTTGAAGTGAGAGGAGAGGTATACTTAGGCAAGAAGGAGTTCAGGGAGCTCAATAAAAAGAGGGCAGAGGCAGCAGAGTCTCTTTTTGCCAATCCCCGCAATGCTGCTGCCGGTTCTTGCAGACAGCTTGACTCGAAGATTACCGCCCAGAGACCGCTTTCCATCTTCTGCTATGGAATCGGTGTGGTGGAAGGGTGGGAGTTTACTACCCACTGGGATATCCTGCAGACTCTGAGAAAATGGGGATTCAGGGTGAACCAGGAATCGCGGGTCTGTCGTAACATCGATGAGGTAATGGGAGAGTATACAAAGATAAGGAAAAAGAGAGAAAGCTTACCCTATGAAATTGATGGAACGGTGATCAAGGTGAACCGGATTGATTTGCAGGAAAAATTAGGGACGATCTCCCGCAGTCCCCGCTGGGCACTCGCCTATAAATTTGAGGCCCACCAGGAAACTACCGTCATTGAAGACATCATCGTTCAGGTGGGGAGGACCGGTACTCTGACGCCCGTTGCCATAATGAAACCGGTCAGGGTAGGGGGCGTGGAGGTGAGCAGGGCTACCCTCCACAACATGGACGAGATTGAAAAAAAGGATATCCGGATTGGCGATACCGTAGTGATTCAGCGGGCAGGCGATGTAATTCCCGAAGTGGTCATGGCGATCAAGGAGAAACGCACCGGCAGGGAGAAGAAATTTGTCATGCCTGACCGTTGCCCGGTCTGCGGATCGGAGGTTATCAGAGAGGAAGGAGAAGCAGCCCATCGCTGTCTCGGTATGAACTGTCCTGCAAAGCTCAAGGAGAGCATGAAACATTTTGCCTCGAAGAGGGCCATGGATATTGAGGGCCTCGGTGATAAGCTGATGGAACAGCTCGTGGATAAGGGACTGGTCAGGGATGCGGCAGATCTCTATTCCCTCTCGAAGGATGATCTTGCCAGCCTCGAGAGAATGGCGGACAAGTCTGCTCAGAATATCGTTGATGCAATCAATAAAAGCAAAGACGTCACCCTTGAACGGGTAATCTATGCCCTCGGCATTCGGCACGTGGGAGAGCATTTAGCGAAGGTGCTGACGGACAACCTTGGAAGCATTGCACGCCTTATTGATGCAACTGAAGCAGAACTCATCCAGATCAAGGAGATAGGCCCTGAGGTAGCACAGAGTATCAGAAAGTTCTTCCAGCAGAAGAGTAATCTCAACGTAATCAGGCGGCTGGAAAAGGCAGGCGTTAGATTCAAACAACCAATTGCCAGAAAGAAAAATGACCTGGAAGGGAAGACCTTTGTGTTTACCGGCGGACTTGTATCTCTCACGCGTGATGAAGCAGAGAGACTGGTCGAAGAAAGGGGAGGCCGGGCATCAGGCAGCGTGAGTAAAAATACAGATTATGTCGTGGCGGGAGAAGAGGCAGGTTCCAAGCTGGATAAGGCAAGAGAACTGGGAGTTAATGTTCTGAGTGAGAAAGAGTTCAGAAAGATGGTGGGAATATAACTGAAATGTCAAATGTCAAAGCCCATCAGAGAAGTTCAAAGCTCAAATGTCAAATGAATGTCAAATGATAAAGCCCAAATGTCAAATTGAAAAGTTTTTTAACATTTTGATTTTGTACTTCATTTGAAATTTGGATTTTGGAATTTGGATTTGTAGATAGAAGTCATGGATCAAGAAAGAGATTTTGAACCTAATTTAAATGAGCCAACTCGGCCCTTTTCCTGGGAGCAGAGAATTCCGCTTGTCCGGCCGAAAAAACCGAAGCTGATTATCAATCTTCTGCTCTTTTGTGCTACCGTTTTTACTACCGTAGCGGCGGGGGCTATGCTCCAGGGCGTTAATCCCCTTACGAATCCCGATCAGTTGACAAAGGGAATCCCTTTTTCCTTCGCATTAATTTTTATCCTATTGTCTCATGAATTGGGTCACTACATTACCTCACGGATTCACAGGATCGATGCCACGCTCCCGTATTTTATCCCGGCCCCCACCTTTATTGGTACCTTTGGTGCATTTATCAAGATGCGGTCTCCTGTACTCGATCGAAGGGCACTTCTCGACGTAGGAGCAGCAGGCCCGATAACCGGATTCGTTGTAGCGATCCCCTTTCTGATTATTGGGCTCATGTTATCTGAGGTGAAGACAGTGGCAACAATACCGCAAGGAGGACTGTTTATCGGCTCCTCTCTCCTGCTCTCGTTCCTGACGAGGATGATATTTGGCAACCTGCCGGATACCCAGCAGATAATTCTCCATCCGGTAGCGTTTGCAGGGTGGATCGGACTCCTGGTTACCTCATTGAATCTCCTGCCCGTTGGACAGCTTGATGGCGGCCACATCGCCTATGCCGTATTCGGAGAGAAACAGGAAAAGATCTCCAGGTTTACCTTGATTGTCCTGATCGTCCTCGGAACCTATAAATGGGTGGGAGAGTTTTTTCATGTGCAGATACCCGGATGGGAAGGGTGGATCGTCTGGGCATTGCTTCTCCAGATCATGGGGCTGAAGCATCCCCCTCCCATAAATCACTGGATTGAGCTTGATAGAAAGAGAAAGGTGATAGGATGGATAGCGCTCGCCATCTTTGTGATAACCTTTACCCCTGTACCCTTCGGGACCTTTTAGTTGGCTAAGAAGAACCTGAGACCCCTCAAGATCGCCGGCAGAATCATTATTGTCATCTGGGTGGTCATGATCGGTCTCCTCATAAAGAGAAATTATTTTAAACCTGCCCCTTCTCTGCTTCACCCCGAGCTCCGGGGAGGAATCATGGAGGTGAAGGAGGCGTGGATGGGGATTTACCTGAAAGGGGAGAAGATAGGGTATTCTGTGAGCAGGATTAACAAGACAGAAAAGGGATATGAATTCAATGAACAGGCATTGATTGACCTCACGGTTATGGGTACTCCCCAGAAGATATCAACTACTCTTGAATCGGTGGTGAATCAGGATCTTTCTCTTAAATCTTTTCTTTTCCATCTTGCTTCAGGCGTGACGAGGTTCATTGTCTCGGGACAGGTGGATGGAAAGGAGTTACGGTTGAGGATAAATACCGGCGGAAAGACTGAGATAAAGAGAGTAGAGCTGAAAGATACCCCCTATCTCTCATACCATGTCAAGCCTTTCCTCTTTGAAAAAGGGATGGCTGTAGGCAAGAGATTCCGTCAGCAATTCTTTGACCCTTCCACCCTGAGCAATAATGAGGTACTTTTAGAGGTGGAGGGTAAAGAAAAGGCAGCGGTGAAGGGTAAAGAGATTACGGTATATCGCATCAGAGAATCTTTCAAGGGGTTCACTGTGACTTCCTGGGTGGGAGAAGACGGTGAAACCGTGAAAGAAGAGAGCCCCCTTGGTTTTGTCCTGAAGAAGGAGACAAAAGAAGAGGCCCTCTCAGGGTTACCCAAGGGAGGAGGCACTGATATTATCTCGATGAGTGCCGTCCCGGTTGATAGTCCGATCTACAAACTGCACCCTCGCTATCTGAAGGTAAGGATGAAAGGAATAGGGTTCGATCCGCCGACGGCGGAAAGGGTTCAAGGGTTCAAGGTTGAGGGGGGAAGGCAAAGTCTGAAAGGTGATCTGCTGGAGATCACTCAGGAGGATCTTGGAGGATTTTCTTCCTATCCCATCCCCTATAAGAAAAAAGACCTTGCTGAATATCTCGAACCTTCAATGCTCATACAATCAGACGACCCAGCGATTGCTGCCGAGGTAAAGGAGATTATCGGGAAGAAGAGAGATGCTAAGGAAGTAATAAAACTTCTCCTGAACTGGATGAAGGAGAATATTGAGAAGAAGCCTACCATGAGTATCCCCAGTGCCCGGGAGGTGCTCAAGGTGAGGGTGGGAGACTGCAATGAACATGCAGCGCTCTTTGCTGCCTTTGCCCGGTCTGCCGGCATCCCCACTAAAATCTGTGGAGGAATTGTCTATTCCCAGGGGAATTTCTTTTATCACGCCTGGACTGAGGTTTTTTTAAACGGCTGGGTGAGTACAGACCCGCTCATGAATCAATTTCCTGCGGATGCCACTCACATAAGACTGGTAGAAGGTGATCTGGATAAACAGCTTCCCCTGCTCGGGCTCCTGGGAAAATTGAAAATTGAGGTGATGAGGTATCGATGATCACGCTGATTGAGTTAACCAAGAAGTTTGGTGCGTTTACCGCCGTTGACCGGCTAAATCTGACTGTAAGTCAGGGCGAGATGTTCGGGTTCCTGGGGCCGAACGGGGCGGGGAAGACCACCACCCTCAAGATGATGGCGGGAGTCCTCAAGCCAACGGGTGGAAGTGTCATTATTGATAACAAGGATATGTCGGACAATCCCCTTGAGTGCAAGAAGGTGATCGGTTTCATCCCTGACCGTCCTTTCCTTTACGAAAAGCTCACGGGCAGAGAAGTCCTTCAGTTCATTGCCGGTATCTACGGACTCTCTCAGGATGGCCTTCCAAAAAGAATGGAGCAGCTTTTTGAGCTGTTCGAGATCGGTTCCTGGAGGGATGAACTGGTGGAAAGTTACTCTCACGGCATGAAACAGCGCTTAGTCATGACTACGGCGCTCATTCACCAGCCTAAGGCGATCATCGTTGATGAACCCATGGTAGGCCTTGATCCGAGAGCAGCAAAACTGGTGAAAAGAATATTTCGAAGCCTCTGCAAGAAGGGAATGACGGTATTCATGTCCACTCACACCCTTCAGGTGGCGGAAGAGATGTGCGACCGCATCGGTATAATTCACCAAGGTAAACTGATTGCTGTTGGTACGATGCAGGATTTGCGGGAGATGAGCGGAATGCAGGCAGAGGAGCTGGAAGATGTGTACTTTAAGCTGACGGGTGCGGAAGAATTCGAGGAATCGGTGGAGATAGGACTGTGAAGGGTTCAATAGGCCAAATGGGAATGTCAAATGTCAAAGCCCAAAGTAAACATGATTGCCCAACTGCTTCTACCGAGGTTACTGGCATTTAAAAAAGATTTTCTCCGTCATGACCGGCGGGGAATCGCGAGGGACCTCATCCTCTTCTTTATGGGGTTCTTGTTCTGGTGCGGTATCTTTCTGGTCTTCTACCGGGTGCTTCTCTATTTTCAGGGGATAGAGGTAATCGGTGATATCCTTGCCTCAAAACTGCTCTCCATGGTTTTTCTCTGCCTGTTTTCTGTCCTGATATTCAGCAATATTGTAACGGCACTCTCCACGTACTTTTTATCCGATGACCTTGAAGGGATTATCTCCCACCCCGTGTCCTTGGGAGAGCTCTACTTTTCAAGATTTATCGAGACCCTCCTCAACAGTTCATGGATGACCTTGCTTTTCGGGCTCCCGGTTTTTCTTGCCTACGGGATGGTCTATCAAGCGGGTTTATTCTATTATCTCATGCTCCTTGCGGTCATCATCCCTTTTCTCATCATTCCTGCCGGAATCGGGAGTATGATTACGTTGATTATGGTGAGCGTCCTCCCGGCCAGGAGGCTCAAAGATATTCTCATCCTCCTCTCTATCCTCTTCTTCATAGCGCTCTACTTCTTTTTCCGCATGCTTCAGCCTGAGCGTCTGGTTGACCCGGAAGTATTTTCCGGCCTCATGGATTACATGGCATCCCTCAAAGCCCCGGTCTCTCCTTTTTTTCCCAGTCAGTGGGCAGTTGACTGCCTGTCACCCATTCTCCTGAAAGGGGTAAAGGACTATTTTCCCTTCGGCCTCCTCTTTGTTACTGGACTGGCAGTCCTGGCCATAGGCGAGGAGATATTCAGCCGTACATACTTTGATGCCTGGTCAAAATCCCAGGAAGCAAAAACTGCGAAGATCAGCAAATCGCGGTGGATGAATTCATTTCTCAACTGGATAGTTCAGCCTTTCTCGCCCTCTACCCGTGCCCTGGTGATCAAAGACCTGAAGGTCTTTTTTAGGGATACGCATCAGTGGCCCCAACTCTTCCTGATCTTCGCCTTGATTACCATCTACCTCTATAATTTCAGCGTGCTCCCCCTCAATAAGTCTCCCATACCTACTTTTTACCTTCAGAACCTGGTATCTTTTCTCAACCTGGGACTTGCCGGGTTTGCCCTGGCTGCGGTAGCGGTCCGTTTTTCTTTTCCTGCGGTTAGTATGGAAGGGAAATCCTTCTGGATCATCCAGTCTTCTCCGCTCCACGTGAGAGGATTCGTGATGGCAAAGTTCTGGATGAACTTTTTCTTTCTCTTCATCCTCGCAGAGATCCTGACTATCTATTCCAACTACCTCTTGCATGCAACACCATTTATTATGATATTCTCAGCAATCACCATGGGCCTCATGACCTTCGGGATCACCAGCCTGGGGATTGGCTTGGGCTCATATTTCCCGCGGTTCAAGGTAGAGAATGTGGCACAGATCCCCACGGGGTTTGGCGGCTTAGTCTATATGATCTTCGCCATCAGTTTTATCGGAGCAGTGGTAATCCTGGAAGCCCGGCCGGTCTACATCATATTTATGGCCAAGATAAAGATGGCAGCGCTTACTTTCGGGGAGTGTATTGAGATAGGCATCTCTTTTTTTATGGTGGGGGTAATCAATGTTCTTGCATTCTTCCTGCCCCTGAAATATGGAATAAGAAAGCTTAGTCAGATGGAAAATGTATGAGTAAAAATGGATTAGTCCCTGCGTTTATTCCGCACTCCGCACTCCGCACTCCGCACTCGAAGGTATATGGACATGGATAATAATATTCCTCCCTGTAATATCAGGATTGACCGGAACGGAGTGTGGTATTTCCAAGGCGCCGAGATGATCCGCCAGGATATCGTGGAGATGTTCTACAGCAATCTGGAAATGGACGATGAGGGAAGATATCTGGTCCGGATGGGTAAGCAGGTATGCGTGCTGGAGGTGGAGGATACTCCGTGGATTGTAAAAGGAGTAGACTTTATTCCCGGTTCAGAAGAGAATCCGCCAGCTTTTCAAATCCGCCTGAGTGACAATAGCAATGAGAACTTGAATCTCAATGAGCTATGGATGAACGAGGAGAACGTTTTCTACTGTAAGGTCAAGAGCGGTAAATTTGTTGCCCGCTTCTCCCGGAACGCCTACTATGAGTTCTCAAAGTTCATTCAGTATGATGAAGAGAACCAACAGTATTTTATCTCTTTAGATGATAAGAGTTATATAATTAGGCTGAAGAGTTAGATAGTACAAAATCTTTAACTTTTGAAGCTTTACCGTCTCCGTCCTCCTCCTCCACCACTGGCCTTTCGTCCGCTTGATTGTGCCATGGGGACTGATCGTCCTCCGAAAATATCGGCCTCATCCTTGTACGTAGGGGTCCAGGATTGTGTAGCTGGCTGGCGGGAGCCAGAGCCCTGGTGCGATATTGCATTCCCGTCTTTTGTCCAGGTATCGTTCGTAGAGAACCCACCACCCTGAGTTCCCGTGGTGGTGCCTTCATGAGTCAGGTTGCTGCCATCCTTGTTCCAGGTGTCTGATCGGGTGGAAGTATTACCTCCGGAGGTCTGGGTTGAACCCTGATGCTCCATCGTACTCCCATCTTTTTTCCAGCTATCCTGGCTTGTTGTGGACTGGCCCTGAGGCCCTGTTGTTGTTCCCTGGCGTTCCACCGTATTGCCGTCCTTCGATAGGGTGGCACTCTGCTGTACAGTCTGCCCTTGAGGACCGGTAACGGTCGTTTCACGGTTAAGAGAGCCATCTTCTTTTGTCCAGGTGGTATTTGTGTTTGCTGATTTACCACCAGACCCCGTTATCTCATTCTCGTGAGTCATTTGATTCCCGTCTTTAGTCCACGTTTGATTGCTGGTGGTGGTCTGTCCGCCTGGGCCTGTTGTTGAACCCTGGCGCTCTACGGTGTTGCCATCTTTCGTCAATTTACTGCTCTGCTCTACAGTCTGTCCTTGCGGTCCGGTATAGGTGCTTTGCTTGGTGATGGAGTCATCTTTCTTTTTCACGGTAGTATCAGCGGTGGTAGTATTTCCGCCGGGACCGGTGATTTCAGCTTCATGCTTGATTTTATTATCGTCCTTGGTCCATGCTCCCTGACTCGTTGTGGTCTGACCGGCCGGCCCTGTTGTCGACCCCTGGCGTTCCACCGTATTGCCATCCTTTGACCAGGTGGCACCCTGTTGTGAAGTCTGTCCTTGTGTGCCAGTGTATGTGGTTTGCCGGTTGAGAGAATCATTTCCTTTTGTCCATGTGCTTCCCATGCCAGTGGATTTTTCGCTGGTGCTGGTTGGCTGGGCACTAGAGGATGCCCCCTGTGCAGCTGTAGCTGTAAAGGGCAGATTAATTTCCTGCTGCAGGTTGTTGAGACGTGCTGATGTCCCGGGATGATTTTGTTCAATTGTCGAACGCACGTTCGATGGAAGTCCCTGCCAGAGTTGTTTGGCCTTGTCTGCGGCCTGCATGGCTGCCTGGCTGTTGCCTGCATCTTTGGCGGCGAAGAACTCTGATGTTGCCTGACGCAAGGAATGGATATTTTGATTCTGACCTTTCAAGAGTTCGCGCAGCGCACCGCGCAAAGGCCCTGCCTGGACCTCGTACACGAGTAAAAAGAAAAGTGCCAGAGAAATTATCACTACCCTAAAAACTCTCATTTCCGTCCTCCTTTGTTGAAGGAGAATGATCAACATCTTTTATTATATCAAGGGAACCTCTAAAAAATCCATTATTTTAATTGTCAATCCCGGAAAGGATAGAGAATGTCCCCTACATAAATGTGGGCGGAACGCCAACGGTAAAATAGACCGCCTTTCCCTTTCCCACATTGGTCCCGCGGTGGAGCACGTCTGAGCGGTGCCAGAGAACATCGCCCTCTTTCAGCGTGTAGGTTTTATCTCCTACCTGGTACTCGATCGTTCCCTTCAGCATAATACGGATTTCTTCCCCTTTGTGGGTGTATAATTCTGATGAAGCACCGGGCTCGAGTTCGCAGATGATCCCCTCCAGCTTTTCCGTCTTGATCAGGAGGCGGAAAAGTTTTTTGTTGATCGTTCGCTCTGTCTGGCTCGTTCCTTTTTTTCTTAATATTGCTTCCATGGTATCCTCCCTCCTTTTATAAACCCTTAGGCCTTTCAACCTTGAGAATAATCGGACAGTATTCTGACCCCTGCTCGATTGTATCCTTACAGGTCATTGCCTCATCTCTCGACATGAAGGGACCGACGATGAGACGGTACCATTCTTCCCCTTGCTCATTCTTCCAGTTTCTTAAGATAGTCCGGTAGCCTGAATTCTGCAGGTTTTCGGCTGCCTTGAGCGCTTTGTCGTTGGACCGGTAGGAGGCAACCTGAAGTTCGTAGAAGAGTTCTATATCTTCGGGCTTTACCTTTTCTGCGACAGGAGGGTCAGTGATGATGCCTGCCAGACTGCGACAGAGGTCATCAACCACCCTGACCTTTTGGGCTTCGCGGAGGTTCAGGCCGGTCTTGATGGTGGTGGGAATAATGCTCAGAGGGTTCAGTGGTATATCGCCATCATGGAATCGGGTAGTAAGCGTGTTTTGCCAGATCGTCTTTCCACTCTTTGCGTCAACGATAGTAATTTCTGCCCCTACGGCAAGCTGAGAATAAATCCCGATGTAGAAACGGGTCATCTCTTTCACCTTCCCGTAGATTAAAGCATCACATTTCAGAACCCGTCCCAGTTCCACCGGCGGGATGCTGGTGAATTGAGTATTTTTCAGAAGCGTTACATCTCGCAGGGTGTCATCAACAACTGAGATTTCGATATCCCGGAAGGGTTTAATGCTGAAATGACTGTAAAAGCTTTGGCGTACCAGATTTTCAATTCCCGGGTCCTCTGTTTCATTTTGAAAAGGGAGGATTGCAACAGTAGGAAGGAAATCCTTTTCTGAGGTCCAGACTTGAAAAGCGGGGTACTCGATTTTCTTCGGCCTGAGATAGGAGCAGGAACTGAAACAGGGAAAGAGAATCAATAGGGTAGCTATGATTGTATGTCTTTTCACTTGAAAACAGCCCCTGTTTCAGAAATCCAAATGTCAAAATCCAAATGACAAATGAAATCAAAATCCAAAAATCCAAATATCAAAACCCCAGGACTTTCAAAACCTCCTTGAGGCTCACCGGAAGAGTAATCGGCTGTTCTGAAACCTTTATTGCGCTCTCGGGATCTTT
>Ga0315275_10007862_pt1 | contig 10348 bp, 8 predicted proteins | sample YL17G03_0_MG_FD_205557 | JGI IMG/M metagenome (GOLD analysis project Ga0315275, IMG submission 205557) | Sediment microbial communities from Yellowstone Lake, YNP, Wyoming, USA - YL17G03_0 | ecosystem: Environmental > Aquatic > Freshwater > Lake > Sediment | place: USA: Wyoming | collected...
GCCACAGGCCGACGTCACACACGGCATTCCGGTCTGCCGGATTGGACGCGAATTGCCGCAACTGCCGGTCCGCGGTCGCTTCACCGATGATGGCTCCGATCAGGAGAGCGACACCGAGCATGTCCTGAATGCGCAAGGCAGGATTGGAATTGTGCGCCGCCAGCGCGATTGAAAGCGCTAGGACGCTTCCGACCGCGGCCTGCGACTGCAGGAACCAGAACATCCTGCGCGCGGCGTCATCTCCCCATTGCGCGGTCAACTGGCGGTAGCGCGGATCGTCTGTGATCGCACGATTGCGGGCAGCGATATGCAGCCCGAGCCGCAGGCACCAGCAAGCGACGAGAGCAGCCACCGTGACTTGCCGCCAGTGCGGCCACGGTCCCGGTCCGAGCGGAATCATCGCGGCAACGAACGCCACGCCGCCGGTACCGCAGGTCCACGTCACATCGACCCAGCCGGAGTTTCCGGTTCTCCGCTGGATGCGCCAGGCCGCCACCATCATCGCGCAAAGCCCGGCACCGATGCATCCTGAAACGATCACGAGTTGAAGCAGAGTCACGACCCGCGCTCACAACCGCACGAAGGGCTGCATGAGCCGGCCGATCAGACCATTCAGGCGAAGCTCGCCCTGCATGGCGACCAGACAAATGCATTCTAGGCCGGCATCGACGACCGGCTGGTGATCCACGGTCTCATCGCCAAAATCGAAATCGCCCGGCCCATAGTGTCCGCCGTCGTGGCTGAACGCACCAGTAAGGACGCACGTCATCTCGATGCCGGTATGGGAATGCTGGAGCATCTTCGTTCCGGGGCCGGACTTGAGCAGAAAGACGCGCGTGTCGCTCGTCTGCGGCAGCACGATGGGACGTACATGCACGGAGGGCGCGATCCACGTCCAACTGCCGAACGGGTAGCGGCGCACGAACTCCGGCAATGCCAAAACTTCGGTCTCGGACGCCGTCGGGGCCGCAGAGATCGTGGCCGGCAGGGGCGTCTCGTTCAACCGTGCCTCGGCCTGTTTCAGCGCATTGCTCGACATCGGAGCCGGCGACAGGCGTGACAGCACGGCGCCGCCGACATGCTCCATGGCGTGCATGAAGGCGCGGCATTGCGGACAGGACACGAGGTGCATGGCAATCGCAACGTGCTGCCCATGATCGAGCGTGCCGGCCGCGAAGGCCGCCAACATCGAGTCGTCGGGATGATGTTCAATGCTCATGACAGTTCACCCAGCAAATTTCGAAGCCTGCCCATCGCCAACCGCAGCCTGGACTTCACCGTGCCCAGCGGAATGTCCAGAATTGTTGCGATTTCCGCGTGCGCCTTTTCCTCGAAGAACGACAGTTCGACCACGCGCTTCTGCTCGTTCGAAAGCGCGGCCAGCGCGGTTTGCACGCGCGCTTCCGTCTGCGAGGAGGCCAAGCGAGCGTCCGGCTGCGGCGACTCGTCCACCTGAAATTCGATTGCGATATCCGTGGTCTCCACCACGCCGCCACGGCGTTCGCGCCGGTAAGCGTCGATCCGCAGATTGCGCGCAATCGTGAATACCCAGGTCGCCGCGCCGGCGCTGGCCGGGTCGAACAGCAAGGCCTTCCGCCAGACGGCCAGCATGGTTTCCTGAGCCAGTTCCTCGGCGCGCGCCTCGCTCGATCCGGAACGCTGCATGAAGGTCTTGATCCGCGGCGCGAAATGCTGGAACAGGGCCGCAAACGCGGAGCGGTCCTGATGCGTCGCGATGGAGCGGATTAGGCGCCCCCATTGGGTTCGTGCCGCGGTCGCCTCATTCTCAGTCGACATGGGCGACAACCGACTCTGCCGCAAAGGGCGGGTCACACGCATGCCGGGTGGAAAAAGACATCGGGCGGCAAGATGCATGACCCCCTTTACGCGGCACGTTCCTTCTTGGATCACCGCGCGGTGATCCAAGAAGGCCGATCATCCGTAACTCTACCATGAACCTGCGCCCGGACTTGCGGTTCGGAAGCTGCGTTATTGGTGGATCATCGAGCGGCATGCCAACCGATACTCGTTTCAAGATCGCTATTGTCGGGACCGGGATTTCCGGGCTGTCCGCGGCTTGGCTGCTCAGCCAGCGCCATGACGTGACGGTTTACGAGCGCGCCGACCGGGTCGGCGGCCATTCCAATACAATCCTAGCATCCGTCGGCGGCCGCAACATCCCTGTTGATAACGGCTTCATCGTGTTCAACCGGCGGACCTATCCGAACCTGACGGCGTTGTTCGAACGGCTCCGGGTGCCGACACAAGTTTCGGAAATGTCGTTTGGCGTTTCGCTGGACGGCGGGGCGCTGGAATACTCCGGAAGCGGCCTGTCTGGGCTGTTGGGGCAGAAGCGTAATCTGCTCAGGCCCCGCTTCTGGTCGATGGTGGCCGATCTCATTCGTTTCTACCGGCAGGCCCCGCGCGACACCGGCCTGATCAACGACCCCTCCGTCAGCCTGGGCGATTACCTTGCGAAGGGACGCTACGGAAGGGCGTTCCGCGACGATCATCTGTTGCCGATGGCAAGCGCGATCTGGTCGGCTCCGCCGGCCGAGATGCTGTCCTACCCAGCAGCCGCCTTCATCCGCTTCCACGACAATCATGGCCTGCTGCAACTGCGGGAGCGCCCGGCCTGGGAATCCGTCATTGGCGGCAGCCGCACCTACGTCGAGCAGCTGACCAGTTCTTTCGCCGATCGGATCAAGCTCGATACGGCCGTTCTCGGCGTTCGCCGTGCCGACAATAGCGTGATTGTCACCGACTCGAAGGGCCATTCGGAACGTTACGACCATGTGGTGTTGGCCAGTCACGCAGACCAGGTGCTCGAGTATCTTGCCGATCCGAGCTCCGGGGAGCGTGATCTGCTCGGCGCTTTCCGTTACAGCCGCAATCTCGCCGTACTGCACACCGACGAAAGCCTAATGCCGAAGCGGCGGTCGGTCTGGTCGAGCTGGAATTATATCGGTTCGCGCGATACCATGCGTGATGGCGTTTGCGTGACCTACTGGATGAACCGCCTGCAGAACATCGAGAGCGACGCCCCGCTGTTCGTCACCCTCAATCCGCCGCGGCCGCCGCGCGCCGGTACGCTGCTTCACAGCGAGGTCTACGATCATCCGATCTTCGATGCGAAGTGCATGGCCGCGCAGCGAAAGCTGTGGCGGCTGCAGGGCGAGCAGAACACCTGGTTTTGCGGCGCCTATTTCGGCGCGGGCTTCCACGAAGACGGATTGCAGGCCGGGCTAGCGGTCGCAGAGCAGCTTGGCGCGGTGCGGCGGCCCTGGCACGTGCCAAACGAGTCCGGACGTATCGTGCTTACGGCGCGGGCGGCCGAGGTCAGCGCTCCGGAGTTGCTGGCATGACGCTCGATTCGTCACTTTACGTCGGATCGGTGATGCATCGGCGGCTGTATCCGCGTGTCCATCAATTTCGCTATCGCGCCTTCTGGTTTCTGCTCGATCTCGACGAACTGGACAAGCTATCGGGCCGGCTTCGGTGGTTCTCCCACAACCGAGCCAATCTCTTCAGCCTCCATGACGCGGACCACGGTGACGGAAGCGCAACGCCGCTTCGTGCCCAAGTGGAGATCAAGCTCCGCGAGGCAGGAGTGAAGCTAACTGGTGGCTCGATCCGGCTGCTCTGCATGCCGCGCACGCTCGGCTACTGCTTTAATCCGCTGAGCGTGTACTTCTGTTGCCACGCCGATGGCGATCCGGTTGCGCTGGTCTATCAGGTGCACAATACATTCGGCGAGCGGCACAGCTACGTCATCCCGGCCAAGCAGGGGAATGGCGAGCTTTGCCACTGCCGCAAGGCGCTCTACGTGTCGCCCTTCCTGGATATGAACATGCGCTACGACTTCCGTGTCTCTGGTCCGGACGAGCGCATTTCCGTCGGCATTCGCGCCAGCACGTCAGAAGGACCAGCCCTCAACGCCGTTTTGACCGGAGAGCGAAAGGACCTCACCGATCGCAATCTGGTGCGCGCGTTCGTCGCGATTCCTGCGATCACTCTGAAGGTGATCGCCGCCATCCACTGGGAGGCCCTGCGCCTTTGGCTGAAGGGACTTCGCGTGCGCCCACGGCCGGCCCCGCCCGAGCGCGCCGCAACGGTCGTTACCGCGAATTCTGCACTTTCGGATTGAGCCATCATGTCTGTTCCGCACGAGCAATCCGCCACTCGATCGATCGCTTCGGAACAGCGGTCGCTTTCGCGCTCGCTCACCGAAGCATTCTTGCGCCGGAGCTTGCGTGGGTTGGAGTGCGGTCAGCTCATTGTCGAAACGCCTGCCGGCGATCGGCTGGTGTTTGATGGCGCCCGGCCCGGCCCGCAGGCGCGGCTGATGATCCATCGCTGGCGCTGCCTCTGGCGCCTCGCTTCGGGTTCAGACATCGACTTTGCCGAGGCCTATATGGCAGGCGATTGGTCTTCGCCGAATGTGACCGCTCTGCTGAAGTTCGCCTGTGACAATGAAGCGTCGATGGAGCCGCATCAATCGTTGCGTCCGCCGCGCCCCTGGCTCAAGATTCGTCACGCGCTCAACCGCAACACGCGGCGTGGCAGCCGCCGCAACATCGCCGCTCACTACGACCTTGGAAACGATTTCTACGAGCAGTGGCTCGACGCGGGAATGAGCTACTCCGCCGGGGTTTACTCCTCGGCGGGCCAAACGCTTGAGGAAGCTCAAGACGGGAAGCTCGATCGTGTGCTCGATCTGTTGGCGATGTCAGGGGGGGAGCGGGTGCTTGAAATCGGCTGCGGCTGGGGCAGCCTGGCCGAGCGAATTCTGGAACGGTTCGATTGCTCCCTGACTGGCTTGACCCTCTCGGCCGAGCAATTGGCCTTCGCACAGCGGCGACTTCGCAATAGGGGCCTGCTGGACAGCTGCGACCTGCGTTTACAAGACTATCGTGACGTGCGCGGCACCTTCGATCGTATTGTCTCGATCGAAATGCTGGAGGCCGTCGGCGAGGCCTACTGGCCGACATACTTTGAGACATTGCGAGATCGTCTGCGCCCGAGAGGGACTGCCGTGCTGCAGGTCATCACCATCGATGATGCTCGATTTGAGAACTATCGTCGAAGGCCCGATTTCATCCAGAAATACATATTCCCTGGTGGCATGCTACCGACGACGCGAATCATCCAGCGCGAATCCGCAAGAGCCGGACTTCAAGTAGTCACCAAGGAACTTTTTGGCGAAAGCTATGCGCGCACTCTCGACGAGTGGCGTTGCCGTTTCCAGGAGGCATGGCCTCGGATCAAAAGGCAAGGATTTGACGAACGATTCAAAAAAACCTGGGAGTATTACCTCTCTTATTGCCAGGTCGGCTTCGAGACCGGCACTTTGAAGGTCGGACTTTACAAACTAACACACTGAGCGGACAGGGCGTGGCTCTGATCTGTTCGTAAGAAAAAACGACCTTACATGTTGCTTCGATGTCTGAGTTTGGCAGACTCGGACCCAGTAACTTTGCAGGCGAACGTCCTGTCCTTTCCGAAAATCATATCCGGACGTATTGGTGGTGCAGTCCAGCCAGGATCGGAATGGCGACAATGGCACCGGATCGTTGGACTGCTCGATGCAAGGGCGCATCTTTCAGTGCGTCAGAGGCCTGCGAGGCCTACGATCCAACAGTTCGAGGCCGCGCAGGGCGTTTGGAGCATCGGGATGAGCAAGGGAAAGATCTCTCATTTCCCTGCGCATCACCTTCGCCGAAACTCCATCGGTCAACAGTACGACCGACGACGCAATTGGAAGAGGCTGATGGGCGCGATCCTGCGGACCGGCTGGAGCGCTATTTCGACCTGTTCCGCACCCTGCACGGCAAGGGCGAACGCCTGTGTCCAGGCGGTTCATTCGCGGCCGTCCTCGATGCTGTCTCCTCTCCAGTGCAAAGCGCCTTACACTCATTCACCAAGATGCATCTCGACTGGCTGGAAGATGTTGTTCGCGAGGGTGTGGCGCGAGGGCAGTTCACAATCGGCGAGCAGCGGCCACGCGATGTCGCCGTGCAGATCTTCGCGAGCGTCCAGGGCGCGCTGATACCCGGCCGCCTCATATCGGATCCCGCACGTCATCGATACGGTCGCGGCAGAGCTGCGACGTTCTTTGGCACCCCCTCATTCTGCTGGCGCGGCTTAGCTCCGTCGCACCTGCGCCTTGATCGGCTCGGACGCACTGGTAACCAGCTCGGCCGATAGCGCACGCAACTCTTCCGCCTGGCTCGCGAGCACGCTTATGCGCTCCTGCCAATAGGTCATCTGCAGGTCCACCATCTCAATGGGCGTCTTGGCGCCGGCCAGACGCTTGGCAAGGTCGAGGCTCGCCGTGACATTCGCTTGCGCGAACTCGAAGAGCTTGCGGTTCATTGCGAGCGCGCTCTGCCCCGCAGCTTCAAACGACCACTCGATGGCCGGGGCGGCTGCCTCATGCGCCGGTCGCGGGCTCGCCACGCTCGGCTTGCTCGGCGCGGACGGAAGTTCGAGCAGTGCGGCCGGCTGAGGCGCCGGCGCGCTCGGGGCGACCAGTTTGTGCTTGAGAGCTGCGTCCTCGCGCTGAGCGGCGGCCTCCTTATCGGGGGCGACCTCCTTGGGCTTGGCGGCCAGGCCGTTGGGTTTGGGGGCAAGCTCCTCACGCTTGGGGGCGACCGCCGCAAGCTTCGCAGCCTCCCGCTTAGCCACGACGGTCTCGCGCTTAGGAGCGAGAACCTTAGGAGCGAGATCCTTAGGAGCGAGAACCTTAGGAGCGAGATCCTTAGGAGCGAGCTCCTTAGGGACGACGTTCTCAGGCTTGGCGGCGGTTTCTTGCTCGGAGGCCGCAATCTTTCTTGCCTGCTTTTTGTCTTGCGCCAATCGCTTCTTGTCGCGATTCGGGTGAGCTTTCATCGATGATCCCCTTGCGGCCGGCGTGGTCAGGAAAGGATGCCTGCGTGCGCTTGATGCCCGCTGCTTAGGCAAAGAAGCGCCGACTCAACCGAACTATTGGCGGGGCTCGCGGCCATTTTGCGGCGGCCCGTCATAGTCGAACGCCATACGCTGCATGCTTCGTGCCATATTCATGAGCGCGGTCTGCGTGGATGGCCGGGACAAGCCCGGCTATGACGATGCTTTTTGGATTGACCACACCCTCGACACGTCATCGCTCGGCTTGACCGGGCGATCCAGTAACCACCGCCCTTAGTTATCTCGCAACTCCGGTGGATAGTGGGTGCCCGGCGCGGGCATGACATCGGCGTTTGGTTTAGTGAAGTCTCACATCCCCATGGAAGCGGCTTTGTTGAGCAGGGCCTCGGCCTGGCGGATCGAGGCGATGTCGATCAGGCGGCCGTCGAGCGACACCGCGCCCTTGCCTTCCTTCGCCGCTTGCTTCATGGCCTCGACGATGCGCTTGGCCTTGGTCACCTCGGCCTCCGACGGCGTGAACACCTGGTTGGCGAGCTCGACTTGGGAGGGATGGATCGCCCATTTGCCCTCGAAGCCAAGCACCGCGGCGCGCTTGGCGGCGGCGAGATAGCCGTCGGGATCGGAGAAGTCGCCGAACGGCCCGTCGATCGGGCGAAGCCCATAGGCGCGGCAGGCGACCATCATGCGCGACAGCGCATAATGCCATGGGTCGTTCCAATAATAGGAGCGGTTGCCGGCCTCGTCCTTGTCGGAGAGGATGCCGTAATCGGGATGCGGGGCGCCGATGCCCATGGTGCGGGCCCGCGTCGAGGCGGCATAGTCGGCGACGCCGAAGCTCATCGCCTCGACGCGCTTAGAGGATTGCGCGATGGCCTCGACATTGGCCATGCCGAGCGCGGTCTCGATCAACAGCTCGAAGCCGATCCGCTTCTCGCGTTTCTTATATTGCTCGATCTGCGTGACCAGCATGTCGATGGCGTAGACGTCCTGCGGCACTCCCGTCTTGGGGATCAGGATCATGTCGAGGCGCGGGCAATTCTCGACCACGTCGACCACGTCGCGATAGGCGTAATGGGTGTCGAGGCCGTTGATGCGGATCATCATCACCTTGGTGCCCCAATCCATGTCGTTGAGGGCCTGGATGATGTTCTTACGCGCCTGCTCCTTGTCGTCCGGCGCCACGGCGTCCTCGAGGTCGAGGAAGATGATGTCGGCTTGGCCCTTGGCGGCCTTCTCGAACAGCGACGGGTTGGACCCCGGCACGGCAAGCTCGGAGCGGTGCAAACGCGGGGTGGCCTGTTGGATCAGCGTGAAGCTCATATCGTCGACTTCCTTTCGCTCGTTATAAAGTTAACCCGTGGCGCCGAGACCGGCGGCAATGGTGTTGATCGAGAGCAGCAGCGCAGGTTTGTAGCGCTCCCGCTCGCTTTCGTTGGCGGCGCCTCTGAACCGGCGCAATAGATCCACCTGCTCGCGATTGACGTCATTGATCGTGGTCAAACGCTCCTTGAGCACGTCCCGATAGCGCGGGAAGCGGGCGCCGATTTCGGCGCCGCCGCTTAGCTTCCGCACCATCTGCGTGGTCAACTTCAGCTCGCTTTCGACCATGGCGAAGATCGTCTGCCGCGTTTGCGCCTCGGCGACAAGCCCCGAATAGTCGGCCGCGATGTCGAGATCGACCAGGAGCAGCGTCTTCTCCACCTCGTCCATGATCAGCCGGAACAGCCGTGAATCCTCGAACATGCGATGAAGCATGGCCTCGCCCGCCTCGCCGCGCACCTCGATGAAGCTGTTAAGCGCGCTGCCGACCCCATACCAGCCGGTGATGATGTGCCGGTTCTGCGCCCAAGCGAACACCCAGGGAATGGCGCGGAGATCGCTCAAGCTCTTGCCGCCGAAGCGCCGCGCCGGCCGCGATCCGATATTGAGTAGCGAGATTTCTTCCAAAGGGCTCGCCGCCTGGAAATAAGTGACGAGCTCGGGATTGCCGACAAGCCGCGTATAGGCCGCGCGCGAGGCGCCGGACAGCGCCTCCATGGCGTCGTCGATCTCGGCCCGGGGCTTCAGCGCCTCCTCGCGCTCCGATTTCAGCGCGTGCTCGAACACGCTGGCCGCCAAGAGCTCCATCTGATAGGCGGCGGTGCCTTTGTTGGCATATTTGGAGGAGACCACCTCGCCCTGCTCGGTGACGCGGAAGCGGCCGCGGATCGAGCCTGCCGGCTGCGCCGCGATCCCCCGCCCCGTCGGCGCCCCGCCCCGGCTCACCGAGCCGCCGCGCCCATGGAAGAAGGCGATGCGCACGCCCGTCTCGTCGCTGAGCTTGGTCAGCTTCACTTGCGCCTTGGCCAGCTCCCAATTCGAGGCGAGGAACCCGCCATCCTTGTTGGAATCGGAATAGCCGATCATCACTTCCTGCACGCCGCCCTGCCATCTCGTGCTCCGCCTGATCAGCGGCACGCTCAACAGCTCGCGCATGATGGCAGGCGCCGCGCGCAAATCGTCGATGGTCTCGAACAGAGGCACGATCGGCAGCGGGCAGATCTCGGTGCCGGCCGCATCGAGGAACACGCCGGCTTCCTTAGCGAGCAGATAGATGCCGAGCACATCGGCGACGAGACGCGTCATGCTGAGGATAAAGCTGCCGAACGCTTCCCGGTCGAGGCGGCCGCGCATCTCGGCAACCAGCTTGAGCATGGCGAGCGTCTCCTCGGCCTCCGCCGGCAGGCGGTCAAGCACGCGCTCAGCCATGCGCGGCCGCGCGAGCTCGGCGAGCAGCCAGGCTTTCCAGGCATCGGATCGCGGCTCGGGCGACTCGCCGTTGCCCTCACCTACCGTCGCGCGCCACAAGGCTTGCAGCGCGTCGGTGGTGCGGGTGGTATTCTCGCGGAGATCGAGCCGCACCGTGGAGAAGCGAAAAATCTGGGCGGCGAAGCGCACCGGGCGTACGAGATCGGCAGCGATCGATCCCAAATCGGCATCCTCCAGCGCGGTCTCCAGCACCCTGAGATCGTCGATCAACTCATCGGCATTGGCGTAAGCCGGCCGGCCCTCCGGCACGCCCGCGCCCTCGGTCCTGAGCATCGTCGCGTCGAGCTTGCGCAAGACGCAAGTGAGATATTGCCGGTAGGCCTCGCCCGGATTGCGCGTGGCGATTGCCGCGGCATCGCCACTGGCCTCAAGCTCACGCGCGAGCGCGGCGCGGAAGTTTTCGGGAACCGGCGCCGCGCGCTCGGTGATCGACAGGAAGCGGGCAAGCTCCGTCACCTTCGCCTTGTAGTGACGCAAGGCGGCAAGCGCGTTCTGCCGCAAGGTCGCCCGCGTGACCGCGGTGGTGACGAAGGGGTTGCCGTCGCGGTCGCCGCCGATCCACGAGCCGAACTGGAAGAAGGGCGGCACGTCGAAACGCCGGCCCGGGTAATGTTGCTTAAGCCCGCCGTCG
>Ga0315275_10007863_pt1 | contig 10348 bp, 16 predicted proteins | sample YL17G03_0_MG_FD_205557 | JGI IMG/M metagenome (GOLD analysis project Ga0315275, IMG submission 205557) | Sediment microbial communities from Yellowstone Lake, YNP, Wyoming, USA - YL17G03_0 | ecosystem: Environmental > Aquatic > Freshwater > Lake > Sediment | place: USA: Wyoming | collected...
GGAAACAATTTCTCTTCGGTGAATGGGGACTCCGTGTCTATGGAGAGAGTGAGCCTCTTCTCATCGACCGATCGGATCAAGGCCTCCTCTTTCTTGCCGACGATGACAATCTTGGCATCCGTGTCCCTTAAAAAATAATCGATCTCATCTTTCTTAAAACCCGGATTGAGAATCACGGAGATCGCACCGACCTTCTGAACGCCGAGATGAAGGATGACCTCTTCAATGCTTTTGGGCATCAAGAGAATGGCTCGCTCCCCTTTCTTAAGCCCCATTTCGATCAGGGCATTGGCCACCCGGCTTGAAATCTGTCGGAGTGAGTCGAAGGTAATCTGACCTTCCTGCCTCCCCTTTCTTAGAAAAAGGATGGCTTTCTTTCGGCCCAACCGGAGAGCGGTTTGATCGATTAGATCTGCTAAGGTCTCAGTCATATTGGATTCTCTTACTCAGTTTCTTCCATCCTTTAGCCATCAGAGCCAAAGGAATAAAGAGTAATTCAGAACTCATTGTTTGTACCGGCAGATTTCCGGATGGCAAAGTAAAAGGCATCGGGATTATATATCAAAAAGGATCACCCAATGTCAAATCAGCGGACTCATTCCGGTTAGGACATTACCGTTCAAACAGTAATAAACGGAAAGAATCCGGGAGTTGGTTTGATTGTCATACTGTAATTTCTTGGAGGGCGAGAATATTGGCAAGATACTCTTGGTTTTAGAGGACCCAAAAGACCCCCATTATGACCCCAGAATAAGTATCGTTTAGAGGAAATTAATGGGTGCCGTCTAATTCACTATTTGTATCTCTTTTATCTTCTTTGTATTTCAACTTTGGTGGCTCAATCATAACCGTCATGCCCGGTGGAACCGAGCGGGTCAACCAGACATTCCCTCCTATAACCGACCCAGCCCCAATCAGGGTCTCCCCTCCTAAGATTGTAGCGCCGGCATAAATGGTTACATGATCTTCTATGGTTGGATGGCGTTTCATTTTTCTAAGCTGATCCCCTTTTTCCTCCATCGGGAGACTTAGGGCACCCAACGTAACCCCCTGATAAATTCTGACGTAGTCCCCAATCACACTGGTCTCTCCGATGACCACTCCCGTCCCATGGTCAATGAAAAAATGCCGGCCGATGATTGCCCCTGGGTGGATATCTATACCGGTGACGCTATGGGCATATTCGGCCATCATCCTTGAAATTAAGGGAATCCTTTGAATATGAAGCTCGTGAGCCAGACGATAGGTGGAGATAGCCAAGATACTGGGGTAGCCAAAGATAATCTCGTCAAAGCTTTTCGCTGCCGGATCTCCCTGGTAGCCAGCTCTAACGTCCTCGGCCAGAATTCTCCTGAGGTCCTTTAATTTTTTCAAAAAGGTAAGGGCTTCCTTTTGCCCCCGATCGAAGCAATGGGTGCAGACCATTTGATGACGACGGCATTCATGGCGGATGCTCAGGGTTATTTGCCTGGATAACAGTTCAAAAAGAGTATTTATTTCCACGCCAATCTGATAGGCCAAATTGTTGTTATCCACCTCATGCTCCCCAAAATACCCGGGGAAGAGGACCTTCTTAAGACGCTCAACGATCTCAATCACAGCCCCTCGAGAGGGCAATCCTACCAGGTTCAGGTGATGAAAGGTATCTGAGTCCTGGCAACTTTTCACCAGGTCAGAAACGATCTGGGGAAGCTCGTTACGAAGCAAAAGAGGCTGCTTGCATACCTCCTCATCAGGCCCTGAAGGGAAGATCTTGTCGGCAGAGTATTCACAATCGAGTTTATCCATTGATAGGGCTCCTTTTTTGGAATTCATAGAACCATTCTTCCTTATCGAGGTCCAATCTTTCTAGTTCCAACCAAGTTCGGCAAGGATTCAATCTTCCTGGCCACGGTGTATTCACTCCACTACCCCAGTCCAGAAGGGAAATCGCAAGGCTTTCTATACTTGCCTTCCCCCAGTAGATCCCTCCTATCTATCCTCTCTGTGAATAACACGTTCCCGATGATTACTAACCCCTTGATTTATTGTAATTATCCCTGAACAGGGCACTAAATAACTGCATCCATTGAGATGATGATTCTTCCTCAACGGTACAATATCATTATCAAATCTACAATATCCTCCTCGAAGAGGTTGATTCCTTTTCTGGCAAGCTATCGGCTTCTTCCTTATCTCCCTAAAAGGAGGCAATAAAGACAATGTATTTCTTGACAATAATTTTTCTTATTTTATAATAATTATAATATATGAAAGACTCGACTACTATAAAGCTCAAACAGATAGGGTTAAGAGTAACCCCGCAGCGCCAGGCAATTTTGAAGCTCCTCGATGGGAACCGAACCCATCCGTCGGCAGAAAACATCTATCATGAGATCCTAAAGGAATATCCGGGGATGTCTTTTGCAACGGTCTATAACACCTTATCAAAGCTTGCGGAGGCAGGAGAGATTCAAGAGTTGGATATCGATCCGACCAAGAAAAGGTTTGACCCTTGCCTATCCTCTCACCCCCATTTTTATTGCAAGGTTTGCAGAAGGATTTACGACGTTGAGGATGATCTCTCCTTTCCAAAGGAGATTCAGAGGACAGGTGGACACAGAATTGAAGCCATACAGATCAATCTCAAAGGAGTGTGTAAAGCCTGCGGCGAAAAAAGACGAGGAGCAACTGGCTAGAAACGAGAGAGGAACCGAAGGCCAGCCAGGATGACGGGAAAGCAATCGCAGAAAAGCAGGAATCTTAGTGCCTTTATCAACACGGATACAAATAATACTTTTAAAGAAGGGAGAGAAGGAGGATGAGTAAATATGCATGTCAGATTTGTGGATATACTTACGATCCTGCAAAAGGAGATTCTGAAAATGGAATCAACTCTGGAACCAGGTTCGAAGATCTCCCAGGCGATTGGGTATGCCCGTTGTGCGGTGCATCAAAGGACATGTTCGAAAAAGTGGGTTAAGGAAAGAAACATCAGGCCGGAAGACCGAAATGAAGGATTGACAACGGAGGTGTTATATGTGTGCTGAATTGAATCACAAAGCGTTTGAGAATTTGAGCTACGGCCTTTATATTGTAACTTCCCGGAATGAAAATCGGCTCAATGGCCAGATTGTTAACACGGTGATCCAGGTTACCTCTGAACCCCCCCGGGTGGCAGTGATCATCAACAAGAAAAACCTGACCCATGAATTCGTCTCACAAAGCAAGTTATTTGGAGTGTCTATACTCGAAGAAGCGGCTCCCCTGACATTTTTTGGGCCTTTTGGTTTCAGATCAGGAAGAGACTACGATAAACTCTCCAAGGTCCAGTTCAAAGAGGGAACAACCGGTTGTCCACTTGTAACACAATACACACTCTCTGTTTTGGAGGCCAAAGTCATCGAGCAGATCGACGTAGGAACGCACACCGTCTTCATCGGCGACGTCGTAAGTTCAGAAGTTTTGAAGGAGGGAGCGCCTCTGACTTACCATTATTACAGGGAGAAACTGAAAGGGAAGTCTTCTCAAAATAGCCCTACTTATATACCAACGAAATAAACGGGATCGGGAGTTTTTCGTAATCTATCCTGCACGAGTCGGGGAAAGATTTTGAGTTCCCCCAAAGCATCGGAAAGGAGATTCTACATGTTAAAACTTGGTGAAAAAGGGGCAATTTTACAGCGGGATAATCAAACTTATGCCATCGCGCCTCATATCCCATGTGGGGTAGTGACCCCCCAACTGCTGCGAAAACTGGCGGATGTGGCCGAAAAATACAGCGCGAAAGCCCTGAAAATCACAGGCGCGACTCGTATAGCAATCATCGGCCTCAAGGAAGAGGATATCGATGCGGTTTGGAGGGACCTGGGAATGTCTGCCGGAGCTGCTGTTGGCCTGTGTGTTCGAAGTGTTCGGGCATGCCCCGGCACCACATTTTGCAAGCTCGGAAAACAAGATGCCTTAGGTGTCGGCTTGGCACTCGACGAGCGGTACCATGGATTTGAGCTTCCCGGCAAACTTAAGATGTCGGTTTCAGGCTGCGTCTTGAACTGTGCTGAATCGTGGGTACGGGACATCGGATTTACCGGCTACGAAGAAGGGTGGACGCTCACAGTCGGGGGAAATGTGGGTGCCCAGCCGAGAATCGGCAAGGAACTGACCAAAGGACTCACCAGCGATCAGGCCCTCGCGATGGTCGAAAGAATTCTCTATTACTACAAGACGAACGCCAAAAAGGGCGAACGGTTAGGAATGCTGATTGACCGTATCGGACTTGATGCTTTAAAGGCCCTTGTCTCTTGATTCAGGTTCCGAAATAGAATCGCACCGAATTAAATCTGATAAGGTTTCCCTTCACACTTTTTTCCATAGCAAATTTTGTTGGGTAAAGAATTGGTATCTTGCGTAGAGAGGACACGAGGGTTAGCGGAAACTCTGAGGCGAGAAACCCTTGAAGGACAAGGAGCATCGGCCCCTCGACCTTCTCACATTCTAAAAGGAACAGCGATTACTGTTAATTTGCATGGAGGTTAAAAAAATGAAAAAAGTCATGTTGTTTGGGATTTTCATGCTGGCGATTTCGTTGGTTCAGATAAACGTTGCCTTTGCTAACAAGTCAGAAGTTTCCATTGAGGGACCCGCCGATGCTGTGAAAGGAACCGAGGTGACCCTTCGGATCACGGCCACCCACAATGCGAATACTGCTTCACATTATACCGAGTGGTTGAAAGTGGTGGCCAATGGGAAACAGATCGCCCGGTGGGACTACACCAAAGAGAATCGACCTGAGGGAGCTGTCTTTACCAAAGAAATTAAGATCAAGGTGACAGAAGACACGGAAATAGTCGCAGAGTCAAGTTGCAATAACCACGGTAGCAAAGGTCCTGCAAAGCACAAAATAATGGTAAAGTGATCACCCACAATGGGAGGATCTAACATGAAGATCGGCGGGGTTTCAATTATTTTAATCCTGGGGTTTATCAACATGATCCTGATCTCGTTCCAGCTCAGTACTGGACTTCGATGGATCGAAGTACCATTTCGAATGCACAGGAAAACTGGAATGATCCTCCTCATTAGCGCAGTCCTCCACGGTTTCCTCGCGTACCTTGCAAATTATGGATGAATCCGCTCAAGGTACGGGCCGATCTTCGGCTTGGGGCGAGGCTCCTTCAGACGATAGCCAGGGGGCTCGGAATGCGCCAGGATCTTCTTTTCATTAAAAGAGGAGATGACCATGAAGACTTCAAGAATTGTATTTTTTATGGCGCTGGTCCTGGGAATGTTTCTTTCAGTCGTTCCATCGGGCTTGTCACAACCCACACCGGGTGCGAAAGCTCCTGTCATCACAAACGCTTATGCCGCAGATAAGGGTCAATATGGAACCATCTGGAAGATCTATTTTGAGGCGGAAGCTCCAGATGCCGAGATGGTTAAAATTGCTGCTGTGGTGAATCAGCCCGGTCAAGGGCAGTACCCCACCGATTTCACTTTCCTCAAAGCCGCGTACCGAAAACACGTGAAAGGATACCTCCAATGGAATACCTTCAGTTCAAAAGGACCTATGGTCAAAGAAGGTGACTACATTATTCTGAGAATCTCGGTGATCGATAGGGCCGGGAATGAAAGCAAGGAGGTAGTTTTCCCATTTACCTTTGCGTCAGGAACCAAAGGTCAAGGCCCGTTGCCCCTCCCCTTCAATCAGGGAGATATTCCAAGGTTAGGCTATATCGGCATTGAGCTTAAAGGTTCGGGAGGGGACAAATGCCAATAAGAACCAATACATTCAAAAAAGCCTATTGAGAAGATAACCGTTGTCCAACTGATCATCAAACGGCACGGGGGATGGTTCTGGGCCGAGGGAAAAGTAAATGGGGGAGCAACATTCTATTTCAGCCTACCAAAAAGAAGTTGAAGCGGCACGTTTTAGCTTTTTCCATTTTTCAATCAAAGCCTTGCTTGGAATTATCGGAAGAATGTCTGTTCCCAACGCGCAAGATAGGCGTTTAAGAATAATTCTTTTTCAGAATTCACCTGAAGGAGATAGAAAGTGTCGAAGATGCAGCGATCTGAGAGGTTAAATTCTACCCTTGCAGGTAAACTTGTCAGGTTACGGGAGGGTAAACATAAGCAGTTACGTGATCGAGAATGGATTCTTAACAGGACGGAGCAGAATTCGATTTTCTTAGTTCACAAGAGCCGGGCTTATGGCTTGGTTGTAGGAATTGAGGATATTGATTGGGATAAAGTCTAACCAGAACCTTCTACATCGCTATGGAATTTTCTTTGAAGACACTAAAGAAAGAACCCTCCGGACGGAAGTGTCAATTTTAAAAGGAGAAGGCGTCGATGGGCAAAGCAAAAAGCTTAGATGCTATTAATCGGGAGATCTTACGGGTTCTTTCATTATATGAACAACTGAGCCTTTTAGAGTTATGGTTTGAGATTGGTGAGGCCCGTGTCCTAGGGCCAATGACCAAACGACAGGTTTCAAGCAGGCTGGGATCTCTAATGGCCCAAGGATTTGTGGAACGTATCCCATTCGTGGATGGAGAAATACGCTGGGCCTTAAAAGGGAGCTCAAAGAGGGGTGCTAAAGGTACGCAGATGTTCCAAGAGGCAGGAGGTTCCAAAAGTAAGCATGTAAGACGAGAAGAAGGAGAAAGAAGATGAAAAAGACGCCATCCATGCCATGCAAGAAATCTAAACCAAGAACGAAGAAAACTCACTTCCAATTATATGCCCCTGAGGCGCGAAGGGTAGCACTGGCAGGAATTTTCAACGAGTGGAATATCGATACGCTGCCGATGAAGAAGGATAATAAAGGGACCTGGAAAGCCAGTTTGGCTTTACTCCCTGGAAGATGTGAGTACCGTTTCTGGGTTGATGGAGTCTGGCATGATGACCCAAATGCCTTGGAAAGGGTTGAAAATCCCTTTGGAAGCAAGAATTGTGTCAGAATTGTAAGCTAAAGTTTTCAAACGTTATCTCTGGTCCTCAGCCATGAGCCTTGATATGAAGATCTTAGAAAGACAGAAGGTTCAGCTGTTAGGGGGAGATGGACAGGCCGTGGTGGCTGAAGGCAAGGATCCTGTTTAGAAAGAGAAGGTCGAGTCGAAAGTTGTTTTTGGGAAAAGGGGGGATCGGGTGGTTGCCTTCTATCTCACCTAATGGCAACCTATCGACGGAATGTATGATCCTTCTGCCTTTGAAGTCTTTGATAGATTTTGGGGGTCTTTTAGATATCTGAAGAAGTCGTTTTACGAAACCATCGCACAGGATCCGTAACTCCGTCAATTTCATTCAATAGTTGAAGACCTGGCTTGCCTACGATTCTGTGGATAGCAGGAAAGTCTATGGGAAGAATTCAAATGGTGCTACTCTTTTTGTTTTCGAAGGTGTATGACTGGTCCATTGGCAATCTAAATGATCATGCCCTATAAGGTCACCATGAAGCATGAGAATAATTGGGAGATATCTGTGAGCAAATGGATCATTCTTTTGGCGGCAATTGGGATAGGTGCTCTTCTCACTCCTCTTGTGGAGGCTGCAAGTCCAACATCTCCGCCGGGGGACTACCCTTCTTGTGCTTCATTTGGTGTGCAGAAGTTGTTGGATAAAAAGAAGGCCCTACCTTTTTCCCTTAAAGCTGTGGATGGGAATCAAATCTCTCTCAGTGACCTCCAAGGGAAACCGGCCATGTTAATCTTTTGGGCCTCCTGGTGTGGCAGCTGCAAAGAGGAGATACCCGTATTCGAGAAATTCTTCGCAGCGAAAAAAGACCAATTAACCATCCTTACAATAGCCATTGATGGGAAAAGTGAGAAAAGGATTCAGAGCTTCATCAAAAAACACCGGATCATGCTTCCTGTCCTCTTAGATGAGAAGGAAAAGATCGCACGGACCTACGGAGTAAGGATGGTTCCTACGGCATTTCTCATAGATGGGGAAGGTTTCATCGTCGGGATGATCGTGGGCGAAAGGGATTGGTCATTACCGGAAGCCTGGTTTGCAGTGAAGGAACTTCTCTGCCTCCGTTGACAAGAAGGCAAATTTGTCCGTCTTCTTTCCTTTTACTTTTCTCTTCTTCCGACCATCAACGTTGCGTTTTTCAATGCCAAAAACCCGAGAGTTTGAAGATCAAATAGAGCCCTTTCCTCATTCTTTTCGGGTAGTTCGATGTGGCAAGATATGTTCAGGTCCGTTGCGTCCTTCCCATAACATATAAAGCCGAAATCGATCTCCGTCTCGGGTCCGATAAGCAAATTTTCCCAAAAAGCCTTCTATGTTCAGCATAAGGCGTTCTATGCTTATAATCTATATAGCCATACTTTTATATTGCACTCACGTCCCTAACATCATATAATGATTGAGTGGAAAAGGTATGGTTCGAATGGGATGAGGGAAAAGACAAAGAAAATCAGAGAAAGCATGGTGTCTCTTTTGATTTAGCCCAACGTTCTTTTTTTGATCCTCACCGCGTTATTGCAGAAGATGTCAGTCATAGCACCCGGGAGGATCGATTCTACTGTATGGGCCGAGTTGACGACGGCATCATCACTGTTCGATTCACGTACCGGGGTAATGTTATCCGTATCTATGGTGCCGGATACTGGAGAAAAGGGAGAAAGATTTATGAAGAGCAGAATAAAATACACCGACGAACCAATGGGAAGACTTAGAGTTATTAGAGATTTTCTTCCTCCGCCCGAACAATTGGTTGCAAAAGAGAATAAGGTTAAGATCACAATTTCATTGAGCAAATCAAGTATAGATTTTTTTAGGAAAGAAGCAAAAAGAAATCGTACATCCTACCAGAAAATGATCCGGCGGGTGGTAGATTCTTATGCTTCCCACTATCAAGAAAGTGCCTGAGTATCCTGTTAATCCAAAATGGAATCAACACCGTGAATTCACAGGTTTGTCAATTTTATCACAACTTCGGATTGACGCTTATTCGAAATCATGCACGCTGGATCCGACTGGCTGGTTCGAAGAAACTCTTGACATTTTGGGGATGATCTGGCAAATTCATTTCGACAAGTCAATAGCGGAAACAGCAAGAGGTCCGGAAATATCTTCTACTATTTCTGTAGGAGGATAGGCGGGATAGTCGGGCCGCTATCCGGAAATACGGTTTTCCGGTGGCGGCTTTTCAATTTCAAGGGCGTGCAGAGGCCCCGTGCCTTGAATACTGAACCGGCTACTTGACAAACGAACTGAAGAAAGCCTGGGAACCCACAGGTTCGGCTTCTCTCCGCCATTTAACTGCCTCCCGTTTTTTACAAATCTTGCTTTTTGATTCTTTATGATGACTTTGAACGCCCAACCCCAGACCGATGTCCGTTCTTCCCACCGCGCCTCTGAATCTAATTACTTTTCCCTCAAGACCATGACTCTGGCGGTCGGTGCGCTGGGTGTGGTGTTTGGCGACATTGGGACAAGCTGCCTTTATACCCTCAAGGAATGCTTTCACGGCGATCATGCCATCGCTCTGACGGAAACGAATATATATGGCGCCTTGTCGCTTATCTTTTGGTCCATGACAATCGTGGTGAGCATCAAGTATGTGACTTTCGTGCTCCTTGCGGATCATCATGGGGAGGGAGGCATTTTCGCCCTCTTTGGATTAGTATCGGATGAGGCCCAAAAAATGTCGCCCCGCACACGGGTATTTGCCATCGGGGCTGGAATCCTTGGGGCGGGGCTTCTTTCCGGAGAGGGTATTATCACGCCAGCCATTTCGGTCCTTTCGGCTGTTGAGGGCCTTGGAGTAGCCACGCGAGCGGCTGCTCCGGTTGTTTTGCCTCTCACCTGCATAATTCTTTTACTCCCAGCATCGTGGAACAGCGGACATCGGGAAAGTCTTCGGACCAGTGATGGCGATTTGGTTCGGAGCTATTGGCTGCCCTCGGCATCGCAGAATTGATTCAGAATCCCCAAGTCTTGCGCGCCATTCATCCTATCTATGCGTATCAATTCTTTGCCGTCAACAAGCTTCAATCCATCGTCGTTTTCGGATCGGTAGTCCTCTGTTTAACGGGTTGCGAAGCACTCTATGCCGATCTGGGACACTTTGGGATAAAGGCTATACGCGTCTCTTGGGCTTGCCTCGTTTTTCCAGCACTTCTCTTGAATTATTTTGGCCAGGGGGCTCTTCTTTTGGGTCATCCGGAATCGGCTTTTCACCCATTTTATGAGTTGGTTCCCAAGCCTCTCCTGTATCCCATGGTGGTCCTGGCCACAATTGCTACCGTGATTGCTTCTCAGGCTTTGATTTCTGGTCTATTTTCCCTTTTCCAGCAGGCCATAGATCTTGGGTTTTGTCCACGTCTTCGAATTGTGCATACCTCCCAGGAAATCAAAG
>Ga0315275_10007864_pt1 | contig 10346 bp, 10 predicted proteins | sample YL17G03_0_MG_FD_205557 | JGI IMG/M metagenome (GOLD analysis project Ga0315275, IMG submission 205557) | Sediment microbial communities from Yellowstone Lake, YNP, Wyoming, USA - YL17G03_0 | ecosystem: Environmental > Aquatic > Freshwater > Lake > Sediment | place: USA: Wyoming | collected...
GACCTGGTCGATCGGCAGCAGGCTGCCGGAGCGGCAGTACGCGCTCAACGTGCGCGCGCCGTGCACGTGCTCGGTGACGACGTAGCGGCGGCCGTCCTCCTCGCCCGCATCGAAAATCGGCACGATGTTCGGGTGCTGCAGCTTGCCGACCATCTTCGCTTCGCCCATGAACATGCGGCGGGCGTTGCGGCTCTCGGCGTCGTCCCCAATCGTGGCGTGGTAGAGCTTGATCGCCACGTCGCGCCCGTAGAACGGGTCGTGCGACAGGTAGACCGTGCCCGTGCTGCCGCGGCCCACCTCGTGCACGACATAGTACTTGCCGATCCGGTCAGGCGTGCCCGGCAGCGATTGCATCGTCAAGGTCTGCGTCTGGACGTGCGGTTGCACGGGCGACGGTGCCTCGGGTCGATCAGCGGGACTGGCTTCGGTCACGTGTACTTCTTGATGATCATCAACAGGGTGGCGGCCATGACGGCTGCCATTACATCGTCGAGCATAATTCCGAGTCCCCCGCGCATTCCGTGATCGACCTCCCGGATCGGCCAGGGTTTCCACACGTCGAACAGCCGGAACAACCCGAACGCGACTGCCATTCCCCACCAGGTGGCCGGCGCGGCCAGCAAAGTAAGCATCATCCCTGCGACTTCGTCCCACACGATGGCGGAATGGTCGTGCACGCCGAGCTTGCGGGCGCTTGCGCCGCAGATCCAGATTCCCGCGACGGTTACCGCAATCGTCACCGCCAGGGCGACCCAGAAGCCGAAAGGCGCGACCGCGAGTCCGAACAGCAGGCCGACGATCGAACCGAACGTGCCGGGTGCCACGGGCGCGAGTCCCGCGCCGAATCCGAGCGCGAGCAGGTGGACAGGATCGCGCAGTAACGTTGCCGGGACCGGGATGCGGTCGCGCTTGTGACCGGACTCAGGAGGCGAAGTGGTCATAGCCTTTCCCCGCGACATTCACGCGCGCGCCGTCGCGACGGCACTCGACGCCCGCGCCTGTCACCATCGAGCCGATGCACCGCAGGCTGCAGCCACCCGCCTCAGCGAGCTGTGCGATTTCGCCGCAGCGTTCCGCAGGAAGCGTGAACAGCAGTTCGTAATCGTCACCGCCGTGCAGCACCAGGCGCTCCTGCTCGGCCAGCGGATACGCCGCGAGCTCGGGTGCCACCGGCAGGCGCTCGAGATCGATGCACGCACCGACGCCGCTCGAGCGCGCAAGCTTGCCGAGATCGCCGAGCAAACCATCGGAGACGTCCATCGCGGCCGTGGCGAATCCACGCAGCGCGCGTCCCAGGGCCAGCCGCGGTTCAGCACGCAGGAAGCGGCGCACGCGCGCATCCTTCGACTCGAACGTTGCGCGGCCTGATTGCAGTGCCTCGAGTCCGGCCGCGGCCACGCCCGGTGCGCCGGAAACGATGATGAGATCGCCCGCCCGCGCACCCGAGCGCCGCAGTGCCACGCCGGGCGGCACGAATCCCAGCACTTCGAGCGTGACGACGAGCGGGCCCGAGACCGTATCGCCCCCGACGAGCGCAACGCCGTGGCGTTCGGCCAGCGCATACAAGCCGTCCGCGAAGTCTGCGAGCCAGTGCTCGTCGGAGCGCGGCATCGAGAGTGAAAGCAATGCCCAGGCCGGTTCGGCGCCCATGGCGGCGAGGTCGCTCAAATTCACGGCCAGAGCCTGGTGCCCGATCGCGTTGGCGGGCGTGCCGGGCAGGAAATGCCGCCCTTCGACGAGCGTATCCGTCGCGGCAACCAGCGCCTGGCCGGGAGGCGGCGTCAGCAGTGCAGCGTCGTCACCTACGCCAAGCAGGACGTCGCTGCGCGGCGAACTGCGCGAGAAGTAGCGGGCGATGACGTCGAACTCACCGAGGGGCACGGGTGCTCCGGGGTTCGGGGGGGGGTGCGGTTACTTGCCCGGCGAGCGTCGCGCCGTGGCCTGCTGCTCGGCCGCGCGCAACTGGCGCGCTGCGCGATCGAGAACTGCGTTGATGAACTTGTGGCCGTCCGTCGCGCCGAATTTCTTCGCGAGTTCGACGCACTCGTTCAGCACCACCTTGTACGGCACTTCGACGTGTGCACGGAGTTCTTCGACCCCGATCAGCAGCACCGCGTGCTCGACCGGATCGAGCTGCGCCACCGGCCGATCGAGCCACGCGCCGATCATCGTGTCGAGTGCCGCGGAATCCTCGACCACGCCCTGCAGCAGTTGCTGGAAGTATTCCGGGTCGATCTCGGCGTAGCCTTCGTCGGACGTGTACTGGTTGCGCAGCTCCGGAAAGGACTGGCCGGTCATCTGCCACTGGTAGAGCGCCTGCAGCGCGAGGCGGCGCGACAGGCTGCGCGCTCGTCCGGAACGGTCGCCGCGGGGTCCTGTCATTCTCAGACGTCCAGCCGGCGCATCAGGTTGGCCAACTCGAGCGCTACCAGGGCCGCGTCCGCGCCCTTGTTGCCCGCCTTGGTGCCGGCTCGTTCCACCGCCTGCTCGATGGTGTCGGTCGTCAGGACACCGAACGCGATCGGCACGCCCGTGTCGTCTGCTGCGCGCGCGAGACCCGAGGCACACTGACTGCAGACGTAATCGAAGTGCGGCGTGGCGCCGCGGATCACCGCGCCCAGGGCGACGATGGCGTCACAGCGCTTCGAGGCGGCGACGCGTCGCGCGACGAAGGGCAGGTCGTAAGCGCCCGGGACGCGGATGATTTCGATCTGCTTCTCGCTGGCACCGTGGCGCAGCAGTGCGTCCACCGCGCCGCGCACGAGGTTCTCGACGATCGCGTCATTGAAACGCGACGCGACGATGGCGATGCGCAGGTCACGCGCGATGACGTCGCCATGCAATGTGCGGATATTGTCCATTTCGATTCTGCTCCTCAGTCCACGTATTCGGCGACTTCGAGGCCGAACGCTGAAAGCCCATGCATCTGTTTCGGCGCGCTCAGCACGCGCATCCTGCGCACGCCGAGATCGCGGAGAATCTGCGCCCCGATGCCGTAGGTACGCAGCACCTGCGCACCGCGCGCCGGGCTCGCCGTCGCTGCCGCGGGGTAGCTCGACCGTACGGCTTCGGCGATCTCGAGCGGACTCTCGTGCGGACGCAACAGTACGACGATGCCCGAGCCTTCGCACGCCACGCGCTCGATGGCGCCGCGCAGCGACCAGCTGTGCCCCTCTTCGATCGCGCCCACGAGGTCGCGCACGGTGTCCTTGAGGTGCACGCGTACCAGCGGCGCCTGCTCCGACTCCGGGTTGCCGCGGACCAGCGCGAGGTGAACCGTGCTGTTGACGTGGTCTTCGTAGCAGACCAGGCGGAACGGACCGAACTCGGTCGCAATCTGCCGCTCGGCGATGCGCTCTACCGAACGCTCCTTCTCCAGCCGGTAGCGGATCAGGTCGGCGATCGTGCCGATCTTGAGCTTGTGCTCACGCGCGAACCGCTCGAGGTCGGGCCGGCGCGCCATCGTGCCGTCGTCGTTCAGGATCTCGACGATGACCGCCGCAGGTGCGACGCCGGCGAGGCGAGCCAGGTCACAACCGGCTTCCGTGTGACCGGCGCGCGTGAGCACGCCACCCGGCTGCGCCATGAGCGGAAAGATGTGGCCGGGCTGCCGCAGGTCCTCGGCACGGGCGGCCTCGGCGACCGCGGTGCGGATCGTGTGGGCGCGGTCGTAAGCCGAGATGCCGGTCGTGACGCCTTCGGCCGCCTCGATCGACAAGGTGAAGTTCGTGCCATGGTCCGCATCGGTCTCGCTGACCATCAGCGGCAGGCGCAGCTGGCGGCAACGGTCGCGGGTCAGCGTGAGGCAGATCAGGCCGCGGCCGTACCGGGCCATGAAGTTGACGTCTTCGGGACGCACCTTCGTCGCGGCCATCACCAGGTCGCCTTCATTCTCACGATCCTCGTCATCCATGAGCACGACCATCCGGCCCTGTCGGAGGTCATCAAGGATCTCGTCGATCGTGTTCAGAGAGTTCATGACAAATAGCACCTAGGCCATTGAATTATAACGTATTTTATCAGACAACGACGATACCAAATCCGCCTTCGCGGCGCGCAGTTTAACAGGGGGCGGGGCAGGAAAGCGGAACGGCCGGCGCGAGGCTCAATCCAGGTCGGGATGCATCATCCGCTCGACATAGCGCGCGATGATGTCGACCTCGAGGTTCACGCGGCTGCCTGCCTGCAGGTCACCCAGCGTCGTGACCTCCAGCGTGTGCGGCACCAGGTTCACGTCGCAGCGGTCGCCCCTGGCGCCGTTCACGGTGAGGCTGACGCCGTCGATGCAGATTGAGCCCTTGCGGGCGACGTAGCGCGCCAGTGCGGGCGGCACCTGGAATTCCATGCGCACCGAACGCGCATCGTCGTGGCGCGAAACCAGTTCCCCCACCCCGTCGACGTGCCCGGTGACGTAGTGACCGCCCAGCGCCTGCCCGGCCAGCAGTGCCTTCTCCAGGTTCACCCGACTGCCAACGATGCAGTGACCCAGCGTCGTGAGCGAGAGCGTTTCGCGCGAGACGTCCGCTGCAAAACTCGAGGCGTCAAACCGGGTTGCCGTCAGGCAAACGCCGCTCACGGCGATGCTGCCGCCGAGTTCGATGTCGGCGAGCGACACTCCCGCGCTATCGAATACCAGGGTAACGTCGCCGCCACGCGGCTCGATCGCACGCACCGTTCCAACGCCCTGCACGATTCCAGTGAACATTGCGGTCAGGTCTCCACGGGACGCAGCGTCAAGCGGAGGTCCGGTCCGACCCGTCGCACGTCGTGATAGGAATACTGCGGTCGCTCCGACAGCGCGCGCAGCGGCAGTGGCAGAACAAAGGAAGGTTGGGCAGTTTCGCCGAGAATCGTCGGCGCGACGTACAGCACGATTTCGTCAGCGAGTCCGGCCGCCAGGAAACTGCCCGCGAGTTGCGGACCGGCCTCCACCAGCACTTCGTTGCACTCGAGTGCGGCAAGGCGTCGCAGCGTCGCGTTCAGGTCGATTCGCCCAGCGGAATCCGCTGGCATGGGCTCGACCTGCAGCACCGCCGGACCGGCTGCTGCGAGGCGAGCGAGCGGATGAGCACCCGCGTCCGAACTGAATACCAGCGTTGGCAGGCCATCCCGTGCCAGCTGCAGATCGGGCGCGAGTCGCCCGTGGGAATCGAGCACGACGCGCAGCGGAACGCGACCGCCCAGGTCCAGGGCGCCATCACGAACGGTCAGTGCGGGATCGTCCGCGAGTGCGGTGCCGATGCCGGTGACGATCGCCGATACGCGAGCCCGCAGACGCTGCACGTCGGCGCGTGCGGGCTCCGACGTGATCCACTGGCTGGAGCCGTCGGCCAGCGCCGTGCGACCGTCGGCACTGCAGCCGAGCTTCACCGTCACCCAGGGCCGTCCCCGCGTCATGCGCGAAACGAAGCCTCGATTCAGCTCACGCGCTTCGCGTTCGAGTGCACCAACGGCCGTGCGGATGCCAGCGGATTCGAGTTTGCGCAGGCCATCGCCTGCCACGCGCGGGTTGGGGTCCTGCATCGCCGCGACGACCCGCCGCACTCCTGCCTCGATCAACGCATCGGCGCAGGGCGGCGTGCGTCCGTGGTGCGAGCATGGCTCGAGCGTGACGTACACCGTGCCGCCGCGTGCGCGGACCGCTGCCTCCTGCAATGCAATCACTTCGGCATGCGGCTGACCCGCGCGATGGTGCCAGCCCTCGCCCACCACCGTGCCGGCCGCATCGAGCAGCACGCAACCCACCGCGGGATTCGGCGCCGTCGAATAAATGCCACGTGCGGCAAGCTGCAGCGCTCGCGCCATGTGGACGTAGTCGGTCGCGGCGGAGTTGGTGGTCATGCGGGGTTCAATCTACTTCTTGCCGGGTGAGGTGTTGCCGTTGCCCGGCGTTGGCGCCACGGACAGCGGCGCGTCGGCACCGGACCAGAGCCCGAGCTGCAGCTCTTCGGCCGAGCGCGGGCGGCGGTGCCGCAGCATGTCGATTTCCTCGCGGAACGCGTCGACGTCCTGGAAGCTGCGGTAGACGGAGGCGAAGCGGACATAGGCCACTTCGTCGAGCTGGTGCAATTCGTCCATCACGAGTTCGCCGATCAGCCGCGCCGGCACTTCGCGCTCGCCGAGCGTGCGCAGCTTGTGGCAGACGTGGTTCACGGCGGCGTCGACGGCTTCGATCGCCACGGGTCGTTTCTCGAGCGCCTTCACCATGCCCGAGCGCAGCTTCGCTTCGTCGAACGGTTCGCGCGTCGCGTCGCTCTTCACCACGCGGGGCATGACGAGTTCGGCGGATTCGAACGTGGTGAAGCGTTCGCCGCAGCGCAGGCATTCGCGGCGGCGGCGCACCTGCTGCCCCTCGCCAGAGAGGCGCGAGTCGATGACTTTCGTTTCCTCGAACGAGCAGAACGGACAGTACACCGGACGGTCTCCTGCCCTGCTGCTGGTTCAGTGCGCGCTCAGCCGCCGTACACCGGGAAGCGGCGGCAGATCTCTTCGACCGCTGCGCGCGTCTTCGCGATCACGGCTGCGTCGTTCGGGTGGGTGAGCACGTCCGCGATCCAATGGGCGAGCTGCGCGACCTCGGCTTCCTTGAAGCCGCGGGTCGTGACCGCAGGCGTGCCGATGCGGATGCCGCTCGAGATCATGGGCGGGCGAGGATCGTTCGGCACCGAATTCTTGTTCACGGTGATGTGGGCACGGCCGAGCGCGGCGTCCGCCTCCTTGCCCGTCACGTCCTTGTCGGCCAGGTCGACCAGGAAGAGGTGGTTGTCGGTGCCGCCGGAAACGATCTTGATGCCGCGCTGCTGGAAGACCTTGCACATCTCGCGCGCGTTGGCGACGACCTGCTTCTGGTAACCGACGAACTCGGGCTGCATCGCCTCGAGGAACGCAACGGCCTTGGCCGCGATGACGTGCATCAGCGGGCCGCCCTGCGTGCCCGGGAAGATCATCGAGTTGAGCTTCTTCGTGATCTCGTCGTTTTCACGCGCGAGGATCAGGCCGCCGCGCGGACCGCGCAGCGTCTTGTGCGTCGTGGTCGTGACGACGTCGGCGTACGGCACCGGATTCGGGTACACGCCCGCCGCGACCAGGCCCGCGACGTGCGCCATGTCGCAGAGGAAGTACGCGCCCACGGCATCGGCTATCTGGCGGAAGCGCGGGAAATCGAGAATGCGCGAATAAGCGGAGAAGCCCGCGATGATCATCTTCGGCTTGTGCTCGTGCGCGAGTCGCTCGACTTGCGCGTAGTCGATCGCGCCGGTGGCCGGGTCGAGCCCGTACTGCACGGCGTTGAAGATCTTGCCGGAGAAGTTGACCTTGGCGCCATGCGTGAGATGACCGCCGTGGTCGAGGCTCATGCCGAGCAGGGTGTCGCCCGGCTTCATCAGCGCGAGGAACGCGGCCGCGTTGGCCTGCGAACCCGAGTGCGGCTGGACGTTGGCGAAGGCGGCGCCGAAAAGCCGCTTCGCGCGGTCGATCGCGAGTTGCTCGGCAACGTCGACGTATTCACACCCGCCGTAGTAGCGCTTGCCCGGATAGCCTTCGGCGTACTTGTTGGTGAGCACCGAGCCCTGCGCCTCGAGCACGCGCGGGCTCGCGTAGTTCTCGGAAGCGATCAACTCGATGTGATCTTCCTGGCGGACGCGCTCGTGATCGATCGCAGCAGCGAGTTCGGGATCGAACCCGGCAATGGTCATGCTGGCGGGAAACATGTGCTCTCCACGGTCGGGGACGCGCAATTGTAGCCGATGTCGGCTCGGCGCTTGTCGGTGGCTTTTCGCTTCCCACATTCAGTCGGTTGCTGCACCGGGGCGCCATTGCGCCGGGACTTTGGAATCGCGACCGGGGACGCCGTAAACCCGTCCCTGGGGGCTCCGGCCGCGACGTCCATGTCGCGGACGGCCCCGGCTCGCGACTCCAAAAGTCCCGGCGCATTCGCGCCCGAGGCATTTCCTCCCCGGCTGGGCTGGCGCTGCTCAACCCATTCGACCTGGCGCGTGCGCGGCTTTCGCTTCGCTGCGGGTGTCCCCGTTTGCTCCACAGGTGGCGACCAAAATTCTGGCAGTGGGAGTGCGTGAATGGCCTGATCGAATTTGGCGATAGCCCGCGGAGTACGTCGACAAAGCGACGCTGCGCGTGTTGCGCATCGACCGTGATCCGGCAACCGCGCTGGCGGTGCGGGCAACGCGCACAACTGCGCAACTGCACTGCAAAGTACAGTAGAAAGACGCGCGAAGCGAAGCAAACCAATCAACAGATCAGTTCAGGAAAAGCCAATTCAGCCGAGTGCACGCGGGCGCGTGGGTGGTTCCGGATCGCTGCCCGGGGCCGTCCGCGACATGGACGTCGCGGCGGAGCCCCAGGGACGGGTTTACGCGTCCCCGGGCAGCGATCCGGAATCAACCGCGTGTCCGCATTTCAGTTCGCCCGCGAGGTATCGTCGCGCAGACGCAACTGACTGGCGACCAACGCCTCGACCACCCGGGTCCACGCGCGAGCGAGGTTCTGCCGGTTGTACCCGCCACCACCCATCGCGAGCACGCGACCGTGTCCGATCTCGTCGGCGATGCGACAAACGGCTGCGGCTGCATGCGCGTGCGCTTCCTCGCTGAAGGCGAGATGCGTGATGGGATCGCCTTCGAGGCTGTCGGCACCGCACTGCAGGAGGATGAACTCCGGTTGCGTCCGCCGCAGGTACTCCTCGATCTTGACCCATTCACGGTGAAAGTCTTCGTCGCCCGCCCCTGGCGGTACGGGCAGGTTGAGCTTCGTGCCCAGGGCACTGCCCTTGCCGGTTTCTCCCACGGCGCCGGTGCCCGGATAGAGATAGCGCCCGTCCTCGTGGATGTCGGCGAAAAGCGCATCCGGATCCGACTCGAAGGCGTAGAAGACGCCGTCGCCGTGATGCGCGTCGATGTCCACGTAGGCGATCCGGCGCAGGCCATGCCGCTGGCGCAGCAGTTCTATGGCGATGCCGCAGTCGTTGAAAACGCAAAAGCCCGCTGCATGTGCGCGGGACGCGTGATGCAGGCCAGCGATGGGAATGAAGCCACGTCGCGCGCGGCCACCCATGATCTCTTCGACTGCCAGCAGCGTGCCGCCCACGACCATGCTGGACGCCTCGAAGATGCCCTTCGAGGCCGGGGTGTCGCCGACGTCGAGATAGCCGCGGCCTGCCGCCGATTTCTGGACGACGAGGTCCACATACTCGCGGCGATGAAACGATTCCAGTTCGTCGCGCTCGGCCACGCGCGGGTCGACGATACGCAACTGCAGGTAGGCGGGACTGCGGCGCAGCTCGCGCAGGAACGCCTCCTGCCGGTCGGGCCCGAAGGGATGTCCGTCGCCGAAGCCATAGCGGCTCAGGCCGTCACTGGCCACCATCAGCACCGGCGGTGGCTGCGGATCTGTCTGCGTCAAGCGGCGGGGCCCCCGCAACGGATTGTGGGGCAGCCTAGCAGCACCCCTGCGGCAACGGTAGCGTCCAATGCCCCGGATGACCGATAATTCCCGACCTTTTTCGAGTCCGCCGGACGACGAGCGCAATTCCTCCCAATGGCACAGTTCATCTACACCATGAATCGCGTCGGGAAGGTCGTACCCCCGAAGCGGGTCATCCTTCGCGACATCTCCCTGAGCTTCTTCCCGGGTGCCAAGATCGGCGTGCTTGGCTTGAACGGATCCGGCAAGTCCACGCTGCTGCGGATCATGGCGGGCATCGACAAGGAGTTTGAAGGTGAAGCGCGGCCGCAGCCCGGCATCAACATCGGCTTCCTGCCGCAGGAACCGCAGCTCGACCCAACCCGGGACGTGCGTGGCAACGTCGAAATCGCGGTCGCGCACATCAAGGCTGCGCTGGCCGGGCTCGACGCGGTCTATGCCGCGTACGCCGAGCCGGATGCCGACTTCGACAAGATCGCGGCCGAACAGGCGCGGCTCGAAGCCATCATCCAGGCGACCGACGGCCACAACCTCGATCGCCAGCTCGAAGTCGCGGCCGACGCACTGCGCCTGCCACCGTGGGACGCGGACGTCACGAAGATCTCGGGCGGTGAACGCCGCCGCGTCGCGCTCTGCCAGCTGCTGCTGTCGAAACCCGACATGCTGCTGCTCGATGAACCGACGAACCACCTCGACGCCGAATCGGTGCGCTGGCTCGAGCACTACCTCGAGCAATACCCGGGCACCGTCATCGCGGTGACCCACGACCGTTATTTCCTCGACAACGTCGCGGGCTGGATCCTGGAACTCGACCGCGGCCACGGCATCCCGTGGCAGGGCAATTACTCGTCGTGGCTCGAGCAGAAGGAAGCGCGGCTCAAGGTCGAGGAGCAGCAGCAGGGCGCGCT
>Ga0315275_10007866_pt1 | contig 10345 bp, 10 predicted proteins | sample YL17G03_0_MG_FD_205557 | JGI IMG/M metagenome (GOLD analysis project Ga0315275, IMG submission 205557) | Sediment microbial communities from Yellowstone Lake, YNP, Wyoming, USA - YL17G03_0 | ecosystem: Environmental > Aquatic > Freshwater > Lake > Sediment | place: USA: Wyoming | collected...
CACGCATGCCTGACAGAATTCTTTATGCACGTCCAGTCCTATGTATAGCATGGTCTTTCGCCTCCATCGTTGTGGCAACTACGATATTGGCGAGGGACCTCTTCAACACACCAATCCTTATCTCCTGGCGAGGGGATGGGGGATGTGGCGTAAGGAAATGTTCTTCATTCTGTTCGAGAAGAGGAATTCGATCCAGAAATCGATTGCGATCTTCGCGGTTGCAGGCCTGCTGATAATCGGGAGCTTGAATCTGGTTCCCTTCGCTTCGGCAGATGAATCGACTGCCGAGAAGATTCCTGCGCCAAGGGTCGACGAAGCTCACAAATACAATGTCTGGGGGGAGGTGAACGGCGTCCTCACCCATGATCTCTATATCAACGAAGAGTGGTCGATCGCCGTCACTCACGGAGACGTGATGACGCTCATTGATACTAGGAATATTTCTTCGCCTCTTCAGAATAATATCTCCGGCGTGGATTACCAGAACAACATTCATTACCGTATCAACGGAACCCTTTACATCGCCCAATTCTCGATAAACGAGGCGCGGTTCCTCATTGGGAATCAGACCATACGTTCGCCCCTGTCCACCTGTAGCGACTTTGAGTTGGAATATTCCCCAGTCCGTTACAACGGCACGCTGCCGACGTTCGACTGCAACATCACCTATGAGGACATTCGAGTCTATCAGAGCGGTCACCCGGATTCGACCTTCGATCTGACTTTGATCCATCACATAAGGGCGAATTGGAACCAGACGGACGACAAGATAGAGGCATTTTTCAACTTCAACAATACCAGATTCTACCAATCGAACGGCACCGAATACGATGAAAACGTGCCGTTCACTGCGGAACTGGTGTATACGATGTCCTTACGTATACCAGGCGTCGGCGAACCGATCACCCCGACGAGCCGTACCAATACGACTATGAAATATGACATCATGTTTAACGGCGCTCCCCTGACCATATCGAGGTTGGAGATGAAGGACAGCTTTACGATTTACAATGGAACCGGTTCTTGCGCATCGATGGGATATTCATCGATGAATACACAAGGTGTAGTGGGCGAAGTCGTTCATGGATTCCCGAACCTGACCTACAGAGATACTCAGTCAATGAAGAGCGACCCGGAGATCACCGTGTTCCATGACCGTGTCTCCGAAAGCGGCAACCAGGGGCCAGGTGTCCAGTGGGGGGCGGTCGTCGCTGTCATCGCGATTATCGCTGTCGGAGCAGTGAGCGCGGTCGTTTTCCTGAAGAAGAGAAAGAAGAAAGGGGAAACCAAGGGCGAGAATAAGCCGAAAAAGCCTTGAAAGGGGTTTAGAGCCGAAAGCTCAATCCGGTCTGATTGACGGATTTTGACGACCTTACTGGCTATGAAAATGAGTAAATCCCGCAGGGTCCACTTATTCCCCACCTCGGTATTCTGCCGATATCCTTATCGCATGCGAGAATCATTTTGGCTCGGGTGGATTCTATCGAATCCGATAAGTCGATCGAAAAATTGATACTGATGTATGTCCCCTATGCGATAGAGAGGATCAGGCTCTTCCGGAATGTAAGCGCCGAGGAATTCCGGTACGTCAAAAAGACATCGCCCGAATTTTTCAACTTCATCCGGAATCAGAATTGCGAAGAGCATGTAGAGTTTCTCGCCTCTTACCGCAAAGACCCGTACTTCGGAGTCTACATCGAACAGATGCTGTCACCGAAAGGGTTGAAATGGCTCCGACTGAACTTCCCTCTGATGAAGCAAGTTGCGGAAGAAGATAATAAGAGTATTATCGAGCAGATTTCTCGCACATGATCGACTGGTAGATGTCGAGAAGATTCATCCATTCTCTGGACAGGTCATCCGAGAACTGCCAATCCGCCGATTCGGATGGTGTCGAAAATCCTTTCAATCTTTGCCGTTTCTTTTTCGCTCAGGTTCTTTGGATCTATAGGCATGATGATGTAGGAATAATGTTGACTGGCGAAATCGCTGACCTGCTCGAGCAGCACGTTTACCCCCTTAAAACCATTTTCCGCTATCAACAGATCAACGCCGTCTATTAGCACCACCCCGTTATTCGTTTCCAAGAGATATTCTCTTATGGATTGCGCGAGCGAAGTCAACATACTCTGATCCCTTGCCTTCTCTCTTGCATCCGGGCCGACATGAGTGAATCGCATGTCCTTCAGACCGTACTTTTGATAGATTTCGATGGGATCGATGCGGCTGATTATGTATCCTCTCTGCTTCTGACCGGTGCAAGCTGCAGTAATGAGCTGGCCAAACATCTCAAATCCCAGGTCGGACATAGGATCTTCCACGGCATAGCCCTTACCGCTTTTGAGTTCGATTCGGACCTGCTCGGCTCCCCTCTCGAGGACAAGGGGGATAGAGGAGAGTGAGCGTATCTGCGATTTTAGAAGTCTTAACGCCGCGGAGATTGCGGTGGCGTAGCCCGTCAGGGCGAGTGTGTCGTCGAGCCTGAACAGTGTGTTTGTCTCATTAATTGCGAAGTATGTGCCTTGCAGGAGATCTGCCGATGCTATCAAACATATAGGGACAATGGAATACATCCAGTAATATTTCTTCAGTCCGCGGCCATAACCGTCGAACATATAGATGAGCGCGGTGGAGAGCGGCACGATGAGGCAAACGGCCGGAATGAGCATATATGACAATCGGGTGATGATTGTGGGCGTATCGTACCTGAGGAAGTCGGATGAATTGTACAAGTAATTCAAGCTGATGAGAGAGACCGTTGTTCCGAGAGCGATATAAGACATCAGGACAGACAAGCTGCGCCCGCCCATAAGCTCCCGATACCTTCTGAGGTAGGGAAAGGTTGCTGCCATCCAAAGGAAATAAGAGCCGAGGTGGAACAGGTCGCCGATGTTTACTCGAGGGATCCCCCTGGGTTCAGCGACAAAGCCGTAATAATACCAGATTCCGCTGGATATCAACTGGAACAGGAATCCAAAGGCTACGAGGACGGCCGTCGTCTTAAAGGACCTGTCCTTGACTCTTGGGATAACTAGCAACAGGAGCAGGGTCGCGAAGAAGAGCATCTCGACGGTCGTGCTGCCGATGTAGTTGTCTACGGAGTACTCAGAGGGGAGGAGGAGCATGAGGGCATTTGCAGGGACGGCTATTACGATTGAAAGCAATATGAATGTCCTGAGATCCCAGGATAATTTTTTCCGCTGCTTTCTCCCGGACCTACCATCCAATTGCGCACTTCCCTTTTCCTTTCCTATCCCGTCCGATAACGCCTGAAAGTATAACAAAGGTTCTCATTATTGAATGAACCGCATCGCTAATTCCAACCTCTAACGAGGCAGGATGATGAGAACAGTTGTAGCTCTTTTATCCACAGAAAGGCATTATCTTGAGTTCGACGCATATCGCCAATGGAATATGTCGGAACAATCCCCAAGCGGCGTAGCGACAAGCACCCTCCAGCTCTCTAAGCTAGTTAGGGACATCTGCCCTCCCACGCCGGCGGACAAGAACGAAAGAATAATGGCCGAGCTCGAAAAGATCCTTTCGCAATCACGGGTGAGATCGGATGCTCCAATACTATTCCTCGAGCAGGTCATGAGCATCATGTACCGCCATCTCGATTTCTCTGAATTAGCCGTCGCCTTCAAGGATCCTAGGGATGGATTGTTCAGATACATTGCCTTCATGGGGATGAGAAGGGACGCTGAGAACGCCTACAGGAAGTTGGCATACAATACGGACGATGTTTTCAGCCAGTCCAAGTACCCGAGGATAAAATGCACCCCCTCCGTCGATTTCTTCCCGTCGGAGCTGAGACCTGAGAGGGACGGCGAGATTGAGACTTTCAACCGCCCGGGCCTCCTGGGGCAGCAGAGGACCTCCCTTGATATCCTTCAGGAGGGGGATTATTTCTGTGCGTACCTCCAAAGCCAAAGGGGCGAGCTCATGGGATGGTTCGACCTCGCCAGAACGAAAGACGGAAGATTCCCCTCGGGGAACACCCTGAGGTGGTTGAACTTCATCTGTACGGTCGTCGGTAAGGTTATCGCCTAGGAAATCGGAAGAAACCTGTGCCGCTATCACCGATTATCACCGGAAGAAATCGAGACTGAACATTCTTATCATCGACATGAAATCCGCCGGCCAGAGGAAATGGTGGATAAAATGGATTCTGAGTTGGAAAAGCGCGTTTTCGAAGTACTGCCACTAGTTGCAAGGTTTGTCAAGAACGACATGAAATTCACGGAGAATCAATTCAAACCTCTTGCAAATTTCCATCACGAGGCCTTTGAATGGGCGAGGGATTCAACAGTGGAAGAAATCAACGCGTTCCTTCTGGAACATTAAGACAACAGGATCTTCCATGACCACATTGAAGTCCTTCTCTCACCGAAAGGGAGAGTGTTCACTAACTATCTCTCTATGAATTGGCCAAGAAATGGGAACCTCAGACTCATTCTTCCAGACTTGACTGGCTCCTGCCATTCCAAGTCGACAATGATCCATTTTTTCCTCTTCCCGGTTGGCAGGCATGACTATTAGTAGTCGAACTGGTTGGTCAGTATTGCATAGGGCGCCATCGGTGCTCTAGCAAAAAGGAGAGAAAAAGTAATGAGTTACGGAAGTCGTAGATTCGACTCTGGGCCCAGAGAGATGCACAAGATAAAGTGCTCCGACTGTGGCGCTGAGGCCGAGGTACCCTTCAAGCCGACCGAGGGAAGACCAGTCTACTGCCGCGAGTGCTTCCAGAAGCACGCGCCCCCACGAAGAGACAGGTTCTGAGCATATAGTTCATTTTCATGAATTATTCGTTCGAACGTCAAACCCTTTAGTGTTATAATTTTCACAATCTGGTTTTGATGCGTTTCAAGGCGTTCTCCTATGAAATGACCGGCAATATCAAAACGATATGACACGGGTGATATCTTCAGAGATATGGCTACCGAACTGCGGTCCCACTTCAGATCTGAGTATTATTGACGCCATACCCGATGTGGCGATCGGTAATTGAATATCTCAGACCATTTAATCGACGTCTCAATAAGACTTATGACCAATGGGGACTCTATTATCTTCGATGGGAATCTGGTCGAAATGTCAGAACAGATAGTGGAACCAAAGGATGAAGAAGATAAGATCAAGCAATTGACAAAACTCCTTAGGGAGCGCTGCTCCCTCTTCTCGGAGGATGAGACAGAGAGGACGATGGCGCAGATCGAGAAATTCCTCGCAAGGGTGAGCGGCCCAGCGGAAACGACCCAATCCTTCCTCCAGGAGACTGCGAACACCATCTCACGGATGTTCGATTTCGCGGAATTTGTCGTGGCTCTCAAAGACAGGTCCGACGGGCTATTCAAGTATGTCGCCTTCGTCGGTATGAGGAAGGAGGCCGAACTGGCGTACAGGAAGCTTGGTTATACGGCCGACGAGGTTATCAGCCCCATTAAATTCCCGAGGATCAAGCTCACCAACCACATCGATTTCTTCCTTGGGGAGTACAGACCTTACAGGGAAGGGGAACTGGAGACTTTCAACCGCCCGAGCCAGCTAGGTAGGGAGAGAGATTCCGTGGAAAACCTTCAGGAAGGGGACTACATCTGCGTGTACTTCTTCGCCCCCCCGAGGGAGATACTAGGGTGGTTCGAGATAGCGCGCACGATGAACGGGCTGATACCGTCCCGTCACACCTTCAAGTGGCTTGAATTCCTGGCAGTGATTGCCGGACGGATAGTCTATGAGAAGGAATTCGGGGTCCCGCGTCGCTGATACGATTTTCTCAGTTAACGGCACTTCTGGTTCTTTGTCAGATAACGCGAAATAGTGCGATGATAGATAGCGCCATGATGTCTGTGAATCGCTTCAAGTTGGGAATTTGCACTGTTCTCCTTCTCGCCATCTGCCTTGGCACCGCCGGAAGCGTTCATGGATGGAGCAACGGCGGCTATTCCTCCGATCCAGACAGCCCGGACTATGGGACGCATGACTGGATTGCCGACGCGGCATTGCAGTTGCAGACAAAGGATGTCGCCTTTCTGAGGACGACATTTCACAATCAGTATCTGCTCGGCACCGAGGCTCCCGACAACACCCATTACATCGGCGATACCGGGGGCCATCACGTATACTATCATGCGAACGGAACCCTCCAGGACGACGCGGGTGCCGGAAGAGCCGCGGCGATATATGAATCGGCCTTGCAATACCTCAAAGCGAAGGACTTCGAGCATGCCTCGTTCGAAATGGGGACGATGGCGCACTACATTTCTGACGTTGGCGTGTTCGGGCATACGATGGGAAGCTCTACCGACTGGGGGAGCGAGACACATCATTCTGATTACGAAGACCACATGAACACGGTCGCGTCATCGATGGGTTTTCCTACGAGCTTACCGATGGGAATCAAGGACGCTTACAATGCGACCCTCGATCTTGCCCGTGACATCACTTTCGGGAACGGGACACTCCCGGGCATATGGTCCAATGTGAGGATGGACGACAATTACGATTGGAACAACAGATCCTTTAGCGCTAGCGCCTCCTCCTCGCTGAACGAGTCAGCGATGACGGTCGCATCCGCGATCAACCACCTCCTGATCGAGGCAGGATTGCCCGCTCAATCACTCCCGCCTCAAGCCGATAATTCCGGCATCGCAATCATATTGGGAGGAGCGATCGCCGGAGTATCCGCATTGGCTATCGCCATCCACTGGCGTAGAAAACGTTGACGGGGGCAAATCCGAGACATCAATTCACAGGGCAGTTAAATGTGGAAAGAGTCACGGGTCATAGATCTCGATTCTGCTGGATGAAACGTCAAAAGTGTCATATCCGAGGCTGGCCTTTTGGATATCGGCGATCTTACTTGAAATGCAACAGTTGCGGTCAGGAGAACCCGGATGGGTCGAAATTCTGCAACATGTGCGGACAACCTCTCATGATGGTTCAGCCGTCGGTGCCGAGCTACATCCAGCCTGCCCAGCAGTCTGTGGAAAGACATTGCGTCGCCTGTGGGCGACATATAGATTCGAACGTCAACGTCTGCCCATATTGCGGCCACGACTACCGATACCAGCGAAGGTAAGGAACTCCCTCTATCCCAGTTTCTCGGCGATCTTATCAGCCAACTTGAGGACATCTTCGATATCCTTCTCGGTCGGCTTGCCCACGGCGTCGACCGCGCCGATGATCTCGATCTTCGTTCCCGCAAGGATGTCCTGGAGAGCTTTTATCGCGCCGCCTGACCAGCCGTGGGAGGTAAGTACGGCCGCATATTTCGTTGGAGCCCTGAGAGCCTTGACCAGCATCGTCGCGTAAGCGGCCACCGGATGTACCCCGCCGAGCACCGTCGGGGCGCCCACGACGACGACAGGAGAATCGACCAGTTCCTTCGCCACATGGCCGATGTCGGAGTTCGGCAGGTCGAATATCCTGACATCGATGCCCTTCTTGATCAGGGATTCGGTCAGGACGTTCACCATCCTCTCCGTGCTCCCCCACATCGAGACATAGGCGACGAGGACCTTCCTCTTCATCTTCTCGCCGGCCCAGTCGGAATACGCGTCCATGATCATCTTCGGGTCTTTGTACATGACTCCATGGGACGGCGCGATCATCCTTATGTCGCGCTTCTTAAGCTTCTCGATGGCATCGAGGCATGGCTTCCTGAAAGGCATCATGATCTCCGCGAAGTACAGCTTCGCCATATCCAGGACGACATCGTTGCCGATCTCGTCGGCGAAGAACTCCCCCGAGGCGATATGCTGCCCGAAGAAGTCGCACGGGAACAGTATCTTGTCTTCTATGAGATATGTGAACATGGTCTCGGGCCAGTGCAGCCAGGGAGCATAGATGAACTCGAGCGTCTTGCCTCCCAGTTCGATCTTCGCGCCGTCATCGACCACGGTGATTCTCGATTCGTCGACGCCGAAGTAGATGAGGGAAGCCTCCTTCCCCTTCTTGCTGGTGATCAGCTTCGCCTTCGTCGCGACCTTGAGCACATGCTGCCCGGCGTTGGCGTGATCTGGCTCAGCGTGGTTCATTATGACATAGTCAATCTTGCTCGGGTCTACGTGCTGTGATATCTTCTCGAGCAATTCGCCCTCGAACCCAGGATTCACCGTGTCAATGAGCGCGATCTTCTCAGAACCGATGACCAGGTACGCGTTGTAGCTAGTGCCGTGCGGCAGCGGGATGAGCGCATCGAACAGGCGCCTGTTGTGGTGCTTGATCCCCACCCAGAACACATTGTTCGCGAGCGATACCGTGCCCTTTGGAAGAGTTTCCTTCATCTGATGACATCCTCCCTCAGATATTGAAGAGAAATGATGCCTCAAAGACATATCTATCTTGTGGAGCGCCTGAGGAAAACACCGTGCAATCAGGACAATTTATTTAGGCATAGGTCATTCGCTGGAGCAGCGCATCTCCTCAGAGATGCCTGGGAGGCAAAGTGAATGAGCGTTGATAAAATCATGAAGGATTTGCAGAAGGCCGTCTTGGCGTACGACCCTGACGCCGCGGTGAGCGCGACGAAAGCCGCAATTAAGGCAAAGATCCCTCCGATGGACGTGATCGAGAAGGCTCTCGTGCCGGCGATCGAGGAGGTAGGGGACAAGTTCGAGAAGATGGTCATCTTCCTGCCAGACCTCATGCTGGCAGCCGATGCGGTCAAGTCTTCGACAGCACTGCTCCTGCCGCTTCTCCCGAAGGATGGAAAGGGGGCCAAAGCCACTGTTGTGGTGGCGACCGTCCAGGGGGACGTCCATGAGATCGGAAAGAACATCGTCGCGAGCATGCTCATGGCGCGCGGCTTCAACGTGATCGACATGGGGGTCGACGTGAAGACCTCAGACCTTGTCGAGGAGGCAAAGAAGTCAAAGGCGAAGGTCATCTGCGCATCCGCCCTGATGTCGAGCACTCTAGGTTCGCAGAAGGACATCGTCGATTATCTGTCCGCGCTGGGGGAGCGGAAGAAGGTCGCTGTGCTCATCGGAGGGGGCCCGACTTCCAAGGAGTGGGCGGACGAGATCGGGGCTGACGGCTGGGGAGCCGACGCGAACGCCGCAGTCAAGCTCGTAGAGAAGCACTCTAAGGGGAAGTGATCTCTTGGCCCAGATTCTAGATGTCATGGAGAAGGCTCTGAATGGCAAGCCGATGAGCGAGAACGACTTCCAGCTAAAGCGGTTCGCACCGAAGGTCGTCGAGAAGGTCAAGGAGCACGGAATAAAATTCGACCCTAGCGAGCCGATCCCATCCGATAATTCCCTCGCGGACGACATCTTCGAGGCCGCGGTCGAGCTGCTCATCGATGTCGGAGCATACTGCACGAACACCAACAGGGTAATTTCCTACACTGAGGATGAGATCAAGAACGCGTTGAAGATCGCGCCGGACCACCTCCATTTCGGGGAGGGGCCGGACAGGAAATCCTTCAAGCCAAGGAAGATCGAGGACAAGACCCCTCCGTGGTGCCTGCTGGGCGCCGGAGGAGGGGCCTGCTCTAGCGACCGTTCGTTCCTTACGCTTGTCGAAGGGTACGCGGAGATCCCAGAGGTGAACGCGATAACGACCCCGGCGATAACCAGGGTCGGAGGGATGAGGATCAGACCGGCGTCACCGCTGGAACTGCTGGGTGCGATGAGGAACGCCGTCCTAGCTAGGGAGGCTTGCAACCGCGCCGGCAGGCAGGGAATCCCGATAATGAACTCGCTTGCGACAGCCGAGTCGGACATTGCGCTCTCGGCCGCCCTGCACCCGAAGTTCGGGATGAGGGCTTCCGACGGATACATGATCTGCTGCATGGACCCGATGAAGGTGGACTTCAACAGGCTGAACAAGGTGACCGTTGCACTGTCGGTGGGAGGACCCATCGGGATGTGCTTCGGGGCGATGCTTGGAGGATACTCAGGCGGACCGGAGAGCACGGCCGTGTCCTCCGCCGCACACCACTTGATGGGCATCCTGACATATCAGGCGAGCTGGCTGCTTTCGTTCCCGTTGCATCTGAGGTACGTATCGAGCAGTGCCAGGGAGATGCTATGGATCATCAGCGCGACCGGGCAGGCGATAAGCAAGAACACTCATCTGCTGAGCATAAACCTCAACTACACATCCGCAGGACCGACGACTCCGATGTGCCTCTACGAAACTTCCGCTTCCGTGACAGCCGCGGTGGTTTCAGGCCAGTCGATCGAGTCCGTCGGTGTTGCGTCCAACCGAGAGGAAGATCGCACGACGCCCGTAGAGCCTAGGATATCGGCAGAGGTTGGTCACGCTGTCGCCGGAATGAAGCGGAAGGATGCCAACGAGCTCGTCAAGAAGCTCCTCTCGAAGTACGAGTCGAAGC
>Ga0315275_10007867_pt1 | contig 10345 bp, 5 predicted proteins | sample YL17G03_0_MG_FD_205557 | JGI IMG/M metagenome (GOLD analysis project Ga0315275, IMG submission 205557) | Sediment microbial communities from Yellowstone Lake, YNP, Wyoming, USA - YL17G03_0 | ecosystem: Environmental > Aquatic > Freshwater > Lake > Sediment | place: USA: Wyoming | collected...
CGTTCTCCGACGGTTTGTCCTCCAGACTGCCGCCCGAATTCATCGAGCCGTGGAAAATCGGCGAAGAGACCGGCGAACTCGACCAGATCGCAAAACGCCTGGCCGATAGCAACGCCGAGGCCGCCGAGTTCTGGTTCAAACAATTCGCCACTTGGTTCCCGCGTTTTTATTACGGCGCTATCGCCGCGGTGATGATCGTCATGGTCTTCAAGGGCTACGCTGCTCTCTACGGCGGTTTGCTGGACCTTTGAAGAGTGAGATCACCGTTGCGACGTCGGCCGGACATTTCTGTAGTCCCATAAAATGTAAAGTTCTCAGGCTGTTTGTGCCGATGAATTAGATGATCGCCCCTTGCGGCTTTTACTAGCGCAGAGGCGGCTTTTTGCAGACAATGGAGATTTGGGTGATGCAATTTGAGGCGGTAAGAATCGTAGCTGCCCCCGTGTCTTCTGCCGAAGGCAGAAACGGGGGCCGCAACCAACTGAAATTCAACACATCGTAAAGCAAAGGGGTCACAAATGGACGAGAGAAAAGAATTCAACAAAGGGGCGTTTGTCGTCAGAGCTGTCTTGGCCGTGCTCGCAGCGGCTGTCGGTTTGAGTCTTGCCGGGTGCGGCAAGCAAATGGCAAGGATTGAGGAGAATCAGCTTAAAGTGCAGGCGCTGGTTGAGCTCAACGCCCAGCAAATAGGAGCCATTGCACAACGCATCGAGGAGAATCAGCACGCGCTGCAGGATGCAATAGGAACCGTTCGAAACAGCGCCCAAAAGCTGGCGTCCGACCTCGCTTCCGTCGCAGGCGAACATACCAAGCTGCAGAAGATGGTCCGGGATAACAACCTACAGATGACCGATAAGATCGCTATGATGGAGCAAGGGCAGCAGAATCTGCAGGCGGCGATTGAAGATGTCCGCAGTGGAACCGGGCAGGTCGCTGCCGATATTGTCGGCCTTGGCGACAAACAGGCAAAGCTGGAACAAATGATAGAGGCCAACAGCCGAACGCTTGTGAGCAAGGTACAGGCGATGGAGCAGAACCAGGCCAGGCTGCAGGCCGAAATCAAAAATGTGCAGGTCAGCACCAAACAGCTTGCCGCAGACCTGACGGCGGTTGCGGAGGCGCGGGCAAGGCTCGAAGAAATGGTCCGCATCGACAGGCGGCAGACCGACGAAAAGACCGCTGCGATTGAGCAGAGCCAGGGCAGCCAGCAAACGGAGATTGAAACCGTCAAGAACAATGTCCGAAAGGTGGCGGCCAGCGTGGACGCCCTGGAGCAGAATCTGCTCAAGCTAAAGGAGATTCTCCAAAACGACACGCGAAACCTCGCCGATATTGTGCAGGTCATAGGTCAGCAGCAGATCGAGTTCGAAGGCAAGGTCGAAAGAGACATCCGCGGATTAGCCGAATCTATGAGCGCCGTGGAGCAGAATAGGGCCGAATTCCGAAAACAGATTGAGGAAGTCCAGAGTAATACCCAGGCGATGATCAGCAATCTGACGACCGCCCTTGAACAGCTAAAGGCGCGAGTTTCACAAACAGGGCCGCTCGAATCGACCGAATCGGTGGAAACCGCCGCTTCCGTCTCGGAGGTCAAGAAACAAGATTGAGCAGATATTCGGGTTGACCTATCGGTGATTTACTGATGTTGTCGTAAACCCCACCTTATAGAATCCTATGGAAAGGGCAAGTTGCGTTAGCAGGCACTTGCCCCTTTCTTATTGGTGCGAGGCTTCTGCAAAATTCCAGGTTAGGCCTACTTAGAAAAGAAAAAATCGTTTGTTGATTTTTTCTTTTCAATGGCAACGTATTCTCTCGTAATCGCTTAGGTAATTATTGAAGAAAATCATAAAAGAGATTTTCTTCAACAATATAGGTCTAACCTGCAATTTTGCAGAACTCATATTGGTGCACATAATCAGATTGTGCGTTTTGGCCTGTGCGCGAGAACCGAAATGTGGTAGAATTCGCCCGTATGTTGAAGAGGATGGTATTCTAAATGAAGGTGTTCGGTAACTTGACTGTGAAGAAAGAGCGCGTCCCCCACGGGGCCTTGGGCCTGAGCTCGTCGAAGGGCGGTACGACATTCTTACTCTGCGTCTTGATGAGCTTCCAGGGGGCCTGCGTGTATCGGCCTGAGTTTCTCGGTCGCAGTGAAGGCAGGAACCCACCTCGGATTCGCCTGTCGTGCTATGCAAGCTCAACAATAGGCACAACCTACACTGACCCCGATCAGCTCGGACTGCACGGGTACAAAAGCCGCGGGTCCGAGAAGGGCGGTATTGTATATACCTGTAAAGCAGGACACATCGATATCCCTCATGTACGCAAGGCCGCCGACTGGACCGCCTATTTCGCGGAAAGAACCCTCGAATATCTCAGGAAGGGCAAGGACGAATTCACATTCAAACTATACGAGCCTTCCAAATACTTTGTGCGCGTGACTTATCCCGAGAACTGGGAACGTCTGCCGGATGCCGAGAAAGAGCAAATCATGCGTGAGATCTCCGTCAGGCTTGCACAGTATTTTGCCTACATCGGGTGCACCTGGCACGAAATCCTTACTTGGTTCGGTTACAGGCCCGTGCTATTCTATCCCGAGTTTCCCTCTGCCTTTTCGTGGGAAGACACTTTTTCGAATCTCCTCGGAACCCATATCGCGGGCACGGCCCTCAGAGATACGAAACGCGAATACGACGAAGCGATGACCGTAGCCATTTACCGCGAGCTGCAGAAGCTGGGCGTTCAGCCAAAAGATACTGCGATACGGGCTGCCGAAGAGGTAAGAGGGAAATGGTTCTCAGGCGGTTTTCTATTTCTTGTCAGTATGAAAGGCAGAAACTTCGACATAGGAACCGATGACGGTTTCGTCACGCCGTGGCTTGTCCCTTCTCCCGCCGATGGGCCTGGCGGTCTGGCGGAGTGCCGCGGAGCGCAAGCCGAGTCATATCCGGTCCCCAATCTCTACTTTCTTGCCGACTACGGGTTCTCAGTGAAACTCGAGATTGAACCCAGAGAGATGGAAAGAGGCAAGGTGCTCAAGATTATTTATCCGGACTCCGGGAGAAGAGGCAATCGCATTGAGCCTGCCATTCACTTCGCCGCCATAATGGACTACATCAGACGGGACGCAGAGAAAAGATACGGCAGGGAATAGATGAAGAATACTCGTCACAATATTACCGGGAAAGTTGTCGCTTGCCTGTTGGGCTTCTTGATAATCCTCCAGGCCGGCTGCGCACACAGTAGCGAGTTTAACAACCACGGCGTCAAAAAACGTCCGCGCGCCAGAGTAGGACGCTATGCCACTCCTTCCGTGGGGACCGTTTTTGTGGACACCGAGGATTTGGGAGTGCACGGATACTACAGTGGCTGGTCGGAAAAAACCGGCATAGCGTACACGTGCAAGGCCGGACACATCGACCTCGCTCACGACCGCAAGGCTGCCGACTGGACGGCATACCTCGCGGCGAATATCCTCGAACAATTGAAGAGAAATGAAACTAAGTTCTCATTCAAATTCAAAGAGCCTGCTCGATATCATGTGCATCTCACCTACCCGGACTGGTGGCAAGACCTGCCGCAAGAAGAAAAGGACCGCATCACACGCGACATCTCGATTGGACTTGGGCAGTATTTCACCTATGTCGGATGCAACTGGCACGAAATCCTTACGTGGTTCGGCTACAGAAGCGTCGGATTGTATCCGGAGTTCCCCTCAGCGTTCTCCTGGGAGGACTCATTTTCCGACCTCCTGGGCACCCACATAGGCGCCAAGGCCCTGCGAGACACCGAGCACGAATACGACGAGGCAATGACCCTGGCCCTCAAGCGCGAGCTTGACGATCTCGGTATCCAGCCGAGGGATGTCGCTATACGTGCATCCAATGCGGTCAGAGGACTGTGGTTCTCGGGCGACTTTCTGTTTCTCGTCGATATGAAAGGCAGGAACTTCGATATAGGTCTGGATGACGGCCTTGTCACGCCGTGGCTCGTTCCCTCTCACCCCAAGGCCCAAGGCCCCGTTGCCCCCAGGGTTCCTGGTGGAGGCGGCCTGCCTGAGTGCGAAGGAGCGCAGCCGCAGTCCTATCCGGCCCCAAGTCTTGACTTCCTGTCCGAATACGGATTCTCGGCGAAGTTTGAGCTCGAGCCCAAAGAGCTGCAAAGACACAAAATCCTCAGCATCGTCTATCCCGACCGGAAAGAGAGAAGAAAGCGTATCGAACCGCCTGTCCATTTTGCCGCAATTATGGCCAATATAACGGAAGATGCAGTGGAGAAACACGGCTTTTACATCGGCCCCGAGTACGCCGTCTCTCAGCCTGTCTCGCAAAAGCTACCCCGCGTGCGGCTTTCAGGCGTCAGTGCCGCCACGCCCGCGCCGGCCAGGAGTATCTTTGACGACGTCAACAATGACGGAGTCATCGACTTGCGGGACCTGGCAATCATAATGGAGACATGGTTAGCTAAATACCGTTAGCCCGCCGAGGATACCAAGTAGGCCCGTTCCACCATCCTTGATATGTATGGAGCAAGGCTTCTACAAAATTGCAGGTTAGGCCTGCCTAGAAAAGAAAAAATCGTTTGTTGATTACCTGCAATTTTGCAGAACTCATTGTATAAAGCAACAAGCAGCGCCACAGGATGTTGGCCTGCGTCTCTTGGGTCTTGATTGGATTCGGTTGCGCCTATTCAATTGTCGCCAGCCAGCTCTCGCCAAGCTCCCACAAATCGCAAGCTAAAACGCGTCCATCCCCTGTAAGGTCGCCGCCGCCGCATTCATTACAGAGGCTGTTGCCCCACTGCGCGCCAAACAGCGCAAGGTCGCGAAGGTCAACGTCTTTATCATCGTCGAGGTCGGCAGCCAAGAACGGTTTCTCCTCAAAACCATAAGTTGCCTCACGCGTCGCGATCCACCGCTCATTGTCATAGTCCCACGTCACCACAGCATAAATCATCCGAATACCCTTTGCCCGCAGCTCGGCCAGCAGTCCCATGGAAAGACCGGGTTCAAGTTGCGGCTCAAAGATAAAGTCCTCGCTAAAATTGTGATGTTGGGGCCGATAGGTCTGCGAATACCAGCCGTGCAGGACAATCGGCTCGGTTGTGTAGCCGGTTATTACAGTCTCGACCCAGCGAACCAGCGGGGCGGTGTAGCCTGCAATCGGGCCTGCGGGCGTCGGCGGCCAGTAGAATGACGTGCTGATCGACACGCCGCCACTGCCTAACTCGAATTTCCGCTGCTGCAAAAGGTCCCCCTGCTGCGGCTGCGGGCAGGGACAAAGGCGAATCGACTCTGTCGTCGTGGTCGTCGGCCCGGTCCAGTCGATTGTCGGAACAGGCTCATCGTACTCGACCTGTAGGCTCTGCCAGGAAATATCCTCCAACGTCAGCATCGGATTCTCCGCAGCCGTCACCAGGGTCGGTATCCACTCGGAGTACAATTGGCAGGCCCGGCGGTTCTCCAAATGGTGCATAAGCCACCCGTCAATCGTATCGACCTGGTAATCGTAGCCTCCCTGCTGAGTCTTGTGAAAGGCAAAGGGCCATTCTGACAGCTTGCCGGAAACAGATCGCGCACGCCCGCTGTCCACATATTCGAGTCCCACATTCGTGTACAAGCACTGCGCCAGGTTCTCCTTCGTCAACCACATATTCTTCGTCTCGAACCGCCAGCGAGACTTGAGGCGATGATTGGCGAAAACATTGCCTTCCCCGTATTCGCCCTGGAATGTACAGTATTCGACAGGCTCGTTGATGAGAAAAGGCGTAATGCTCCGCGTATTATCAGGCTGAGGGATTTCGCGCACCTGCTTGACGATGAGCTTGCCCTCGGGCGCCACTTTTTTGTATTCAAAATCGAGCGTGTACTTCGTCTTGCCCGTCAATTTCTCGAACTGTTGGGCTGCGGCGGCCAGAAGTCGCGCCAATTCGATGTATTCATCCTGCCAATCCAGCACCGTCGCGCCTAACGGCACAAGATTCGACCCGCGAACCAGCGCCGGGTATATCCCGTAGGACGAATAGTAAACGTCAACTTCCTCGGGGATAGAACCGTCCTGTGGATTGGCCACCGAGACCGCACCCAATTGTGTCACCAGCTTTATCTCCCAATCGGACCCGTACCACTTCTCCGCCGTCGCCACGCCGTTGGCCAGCTCAAATTCATCAGGAGTCGAATGGTGCACCAGCAGGGCCATTCCCACGTCCGCTTCGTTCACGCCGTAACGCAGCCGTTCGAGAAAGGCATTATCGTTGTAGAAGCTCGCAAAGACCCTGCGAATCGCCCGAAAAACGCCTCTCTCATTGGTTTCATTGGCGTCACAGATGCAAGGCCCCGATTCATTCCCGTCCAAATCGTCGGCCAGGCACCCGCTGAAACTATCGTAAAGCCCGGCGCCTGTGAAATAGTTGCAGTCCTCAACGTTAGTCGAGCTTCGAAAACGGATGTTCCGATTGGCCTCGAACCCATACCGAGGGTCCTGGAGAATACTGATAACGGCGTTTTCCTGTGAATGTGTAAAACTGGTGAAGTACTTGTCCCTGAACATATCGCGGATGTAGCTTAGGTCGTCCGCCAGCGCAGCCATGTCCGAGGGCGGATACGTATAGTCCGCCAGCCGGGAGTTAATCTCCTCTCGCAGAGTCTTATGGGTGACTAATTGCTGGTCCAGAAACTCCTTCCACAGCCTGAACGAGAAGGCTGCCGCGACCGGGCAATTTCCCGGCATGGCCACCCGCAGTATCCCGAAGTTGGCCGCCTTGCCCCCGAAATACTTGGTGTCGGAAGGCAGCAGCCCCTCCGTCGAAGCGCCGTAAGCGCCATAATCCGCCATCGCGGAAATCTCCAATGCCGGCGGCTCCTTGAGCGAGAGAATCTCTTCAATGTTCTGCTCGTCGAGAACACCTTCGACGTCAATCAGTCGAATGTCCAATTCATACCACCCTTCAAACGCACACAGGACAATCCTGTGGCCCACAAGCCCCCAGGCGCGCTCGGCGTCTTCGGCCAGGGCCAAATGTACGAAGGGCACGCCGAAGGTCTTTGCAAGGATGGCCACGTGCGAGTTCGGCGTTGACGGAGAGAGCGAAATAATCCCGGCAACGAAAGGGACCTCAGCCGGTACGCCGTCCGTAAGGAGAATGTCGTTCGGCTCGAGCAATCCCGCCAGGTACGCCTCCTGGATATTGTCGCCGTCAAAGTACTTCAGCTTGCCGAGCGCCCAGCCGCTTGAGTAGCAGGCGTTGCCCGGCGCCCAGCGCGACGCCGACCCGATGGGGATGCCCTGCGATTCAAACCACTCGCGGTTCGCCTCGGCCGTTCCAATCTGTTCGTAAGCGGGAAAGTAAAAGGCCTGCACGCTGGGATCGGCCTGTACGCGCGATTTGACAATGTTGAACAGCTCGGCGACTTCTTCTTTCGTATAAGGGTCGTAGCGAACAAACTGGATGCCGTACTCCGGATAGGGAAACGGCTCGGGCCAGCCGGCGTTCGGCGGCATTATCACCGCGCCCAGAACGGCCTGCTGGTCCTCCTCATACAATGTAGCCTCATCAAACTGCTGCGGAGTCATACCGATAAACGGCGTAAGAAGCTCGACGGCGAAATTGTAGTGGAAGGCGTATCTCTTGCTGTCCTGGAAATAGACAACATTGGGGTCGTATGGGTCCAGAAGAATCGTAAACTTCACCCACCCCGGGTCGCTGGCAAAAGTCCCCGATGCCCGAAACGGCTCATCCGGAAAGACAATCTCGTTCTTCCAGTACGGCGACGGCGGAATCTCCCCCGCGTATGACAACGCCGCCGGCGCGAGCACAAGCAAGAACCACAATAACACCAAAAATACTGCCGCGTTTCTTCCGGTTCTCATATATCACCATTCAAAAATAGTGTAGCCGATCCGGATGGAAATTTCAAGCAAAAAATCCCGTAGGACGGCGTCCCGCTTGCAGAGATCAGGGATATGGCCTTTCGCTCGCATCGTGAACACAACAGGGAACAAGCCGATACCCCAAAAAGCGAAAATTCCCGTGACGCCGTGGCTTCGCCCCGCCTTGTATTAGTGGAAGCTGTTGTTATACTCAAGGAGAACGCCAATTTACAGATTGGTCAAAGCAGCCAGACAAGCAAAGGCGGCAATGATGCAGAAAATAGCATTAGCAGCACTATTGATTACCCTGTCAGTCGCTCCTGTCGTATCTCAGGCAGTCTCAGAAGGACCGTCCGCGGACCGCAGGGACGTCCCTCCCATCCCGCCGCCCTGGACTCGAAGGCCCCTCGTCCAGATTGCCGTTGTGCTGGACGCAGGCCGGGGTATGTCCGGACTGATTCACCAGGCAAAAGCTGAAATCTGGCCCATCGTCAATGAAATGCTCTTCACTACCAAAGACCGAAACCCTCCCATAGTGCAGTTGGCGATCCTCACTCAGGGCGGCTCCGAGAACCCGCTCAGAGATGCGGACACGCAGATTCTCACACCCTTCACAACGAATTATGATGCGATTTTCAGCAGGCTCAATATGCTGCGAACCGGCGACAACGCCACAGATGACTACGCATGGACGATTAGGGTCGCCCTGCGAAGACTGCAATGGAGCCCCTACCCGGAAGACCTGAAAATCCTTTTCGCGGCAGGTGACGACTGGTTCACGCGCAGCGATGACGAACTGGCCTCGGCTTGTCAGGAAGCTATCGATTCCGGGATTATCATCAATACACTCTACTGCGGAGCCTACAAATTCGGCATCGACAAGCGCTGGCCCGAAGCAGCGTACTGCGGCGCAGGACAATACATAGGCATCGATTACGTCCGGCGTCCCAAGTACACACAGACCCCCCTCGACAAGAATATCCTTGAACTAAACGAGGAGCTTAACGAAACGTACCGTCTGGACGCAGACCGCTGGGACGAATTGTACAAGCAGCAGCGCGACAGGGACAGAGAAGTCACCCTCGTCTCGAAAGAGGCGGCCTTCCAGAGAACTCTGACAAAAGCGGCCAAAGGATTCCTGATGGACGCAACGTACGCTATTCTGAATGAGCAGACAGGGACCTGGGGGCTTGAGCCTGACATCCCTCCGGATGACCTTCCCCCCGTTACTACCGAGAAAGAGCTGGCCCAGCTTCATGAAAAGGCGCGGGTCCGCCGGGAAATTGAAGAACAAATCCTCCAATTAGCCGCACAGCGACGGGTATATCTGCTGACCCATCGGCCGCAATCACAAAACGCACGCCCAACTCTCGGCCAGGCCGTCGTACAGGTCATCCGCGAGCAGGCCCAGGCCAAAGGATTCCGGCTCGCAGCCCTCGACGCATTCATAAGACGCGATTCTGAACCCTCGCAAGATCAATAGACTTCAACTGATTCGATCACCCACAATGCTTCCTATAGCCATGCCCCCGGACCTGTGCCGCAGGCCTTATGTGGCGCGGGCATCCTGCCCGTGTTCCTCGCATGGGCATCTCTGCCCATGCTTTGACTGATTCTTATGCCTATTTTTCGCAGGCGGCCAAGCAGCTTTTTGCGATGCAGGGGCATTCGGGCAAACTGAGTATGGTTCGACAATCAGAGTCGGCAACTGCCGGCTTCTGTAACTGGCTTCGATGCAGAGTGGTTATTCTGTTCCGTTATAATCCGTAAAGGCTCCTGGGCGGTCTCGGGGGCGGGCTCTTTCTGGGCCGGGGCTTGAATACGCAGACGGTCTTCCGCTGCCCGCAGGATCGCGCCCAACATTTCAGAATATGAGATACCCGCTATTTTGGACATTTTTGCGAGGTGCCCGTCCCAGCACCAGCCGGGATTGGGGTTGACCTCAAGGATTTTGGGATTGCCCTCGGAATCGATTCTCCAATCGAATCTGGCATAATCTCTGCACTCGAGTCTCTCGAAGAGTCTGAGGCAACATTCGACGACGAATTTTTCGACGTCATCCGGAAGATCGGCGGGGATTGATTTAATCTGCCAATACGGGGAATCGGGCATCCACTTGGCCTCGTATCCGCATATTCTGGGCAGATCAGGCGGAAGGTCCGAGTAGTCTTCCTGGATTATCGGAAGGACCGTGTAGGATTCCGGCGGATTGCCTATTATTCCGACGGTGAAGTCCTTGCCGGGAAGAAATTCTTCGACGAGGATTGGCTTTTCATATCCGAACTTCTCCCTTATCTCAGAGATGGCGTTGACGAGGTCCTCGACGGAGTACGCAACACTCCTCTGGGTGATTCCGAAGCTCGAATCGCCGAAGTTTGGCTTGACTATGATGGGGAATCTCAAAGGCAGCTCAAAGGTGCTGTCTTCAGGTTTTATGAAGAACGCCCCTGAAACGGGGATGCCCATTTCATTTGCGA
>Ga0315275_10007868_pt1 | contig 10343 bp, 7 predicted proteins | sample YL17G03_0_MG_FD_205557 | JGI IMG/M metagenome (GOLD analysis project Ga0315275, IMG submission 205557) | Sediment microbial communities from Yellowstone Lake, YNP, Wyoming, USA - YL17G03_0 | ecosystem: Environmental > Aquatic > Freshwater > Lake > Sediment | place: USA: Wyoming | collected...
CAATTCGTTGTTTTCCCATGTTCTGGGCGGGTTCAGGAAGGCTTCTGGTAAATAAGGGGGTTATATGGCAGAAAAATCAGCGTCATTTGATGAACTCATGAAGAAAGTCGAGGAATTCGAGAAAACAGTCCTGGGTCTTTTGGAGAACATAAAGAAATTCAAGTCCAGGCTGGTGGAGAATAAGACGAAGTTCGGTCCCGATACTTCAAAGTGGCCTACCCGCGCCGGAGGCGCGGAATAACCAATAACCAATTTCCAATGACCAAGTTGGAAATCGGGGTTTTGTCCCGCATCCTTATTATAATAAGATGTGTTGCGGGATCCCGCTTCGCGGGAGATTTGGGATTCATTTGGATATTGGGATTTGGAAATTGAGATTTCCCCGACTTAAGTCGGGGCTGGGGCCCTTAGCTCAGCGGTAGAGCAGTCGGCTCATAACCGATTGGTCGTAGGTTCGATCCCTACAGGGCCCACCATTCCGCGAAGCGGAATGGAATGACAAATGACCAATGACTTGCCTACCGGCAGGCAGGCAAATTCCAAATTAGGAATTGAGAATTGGGATTTAATTTGACATTTGTCATTTGAAATTGGTCATTACGGCGTAGCCGTCGGGGCGTGGCTTAGCTTGGTAAAGCGCCTGGTTCGGGACCAGGAGATCGGAGGTTCAAATCCTCTCGCCCCGATTTTATAATTGACCCTTGCGATCGATCTATGATACAATCTCCTATGTATATGAAACATGCCAAGACATACTGTCTGTGCATATTGCTTGTTATTGCCCTGTGTCCCGTTGCTTTTGCAATGGGCGGACCTGCCCCTAAAGTCCAAGAAGAAACCCCTGTGATGCAACCAGTTGAAGCCAATCCCGTTATAGCAACAAAGGAAGCTGCGCCCGGAGAAATAGAAAAGGCAAAGGACGAGCTAAATTCGCTGGAAGCGGAATGGAAAAAAATAGATGGCTACCTGGAGATCCTGAACAAAAGAATTATACAGGCAAAGGCGGCAAAGGATGCAAAAAAGCTGGCGGAACTCCAAGGCACCGAACGCGTCATGACAGAGAGGCAAAACAAGATATCGCAAAAGATATTGGCGATCAAGCAGAAGTATCCCGACCTTAAGCCCGCGGAAAAAGCAGAGGTTCAGGCCGTAGGCGGTCAAGTTACACCCGAAGAGGAAAAGCTGGAACAGCTGGAAAAACTTGAGCAGGAGGAGAAGCCCGAACAGGCAGCGGCGCCAAAAGCGGCCGGCCGCAATATCGTCTATCATGATGTCGTGATGGGCGACACGCTGATGAGCATTTCACGGAAGTATTTCGGCACCCCTGTGTATTACAAGGATATCGCACAAATGAACAACATAAATCCGATGGGCGCTCTTCCGCAGGGAAGCAGCCTGATGATAGACATTAACCTGGGGGGCGGAAAGGTGGGCACTATCGTAAAAGCGCAGAAAATAGTGCCAAAACCGGCACAAAGCGGCATTATTTACCATACGGTAGTGACGGGGGATACCCTGATGAGCATATCAAGGCAGTATTTCAACGGCTCACCGTTCTATTTCAAGGAGATCGCGGAAATGAACGGCATCACCGACCTGGGACAGCTCAGGGTCGGCATGAAGCTAAAAATTGATGCAAGCCTGAAGAAAAAAGTAAAACCCCAGCTTTAAGAAAAGATCACTGAGAAAGCTCCGCGGCTAATTTCCAATAAGGATCCACCTTGGGATGTTCAAGCGTCCTTTCTTTACCTTCTTTGACTATCTTAATGCCTTTGTCTTCGGTAACCACTTCGCCGATGATCCTGCTCAATATCCCTTTTGAATAGAAAGAATCGACCAGTTTTGAAGCATCGTTCTTATCAACTATCACGATAAGGGTGCCTTCGCTTATTGCACAGAAAGGATCGAATTTGAAAAGCTCAGCGGTCTTTTTAATGACCGGCTGTATGGGGATCAGTTCTTCTTCAATCTTTAGGCCGTAGCCGCCGGCTTTTGCCATTTCATAAAGTCCGCCCCATATCCCGCATTCCGTCGCATCATGCATCACGTGTACCTCCGGGAACTCTCGCGCTACAGCACAGTCATCCATGACTGACATCTGGTAAAAAATATCGGCCGCCTCTCTTTGAAATTCCGCCCCCCCGGCTTTTATGAATTTCTTGGGAAAAAGCACGGCAAGAAGGCCGGTCGTCTCTATTGCAGGTCCTTTGGTAATGACCACCTTATCGCCTATTTTGACCCTGTGGGGCCCTCTAAGGTCCGCTTCGTCGCCGATTGCTATTGATGTGGCGCCTCCCACCATGGGATAGTTGCAGCCTGTATAACGCGCTGTATGCCCCGTTATCACGCTGACGCCGTATTTTTTCGCTTCGTAATGGACGGTCTTCCACATTTCTTCAAGCTGTGATTCGGTGATCTCGGGCGGCAGGTTCAGGTCGACCGTGAGGTATTTCGGCGGAAGGCCCGACACCGCAACATCGCAGAATATAATGTGAAAGGCGAACCATGCTGCGCGCGCAAAGGAGAATTCCGGCACTATGAAAAATGGGTCGGTTGACATAGCTATGCATTTTCCGCCGACCTTTATCACCCCGTAATCCACTCCGTGCCTTGGCCCGATCAGGATATTATCGTCTTTTACTCCCAAGTGGGGATAGATGACACGGTCGAAGAATTCCGGATGGATCTTTCCGAGTTCAGGCAGTGTTTCTTTGTTCATTTTTGTTCTCCCTTCGCAAGCATTACCTTGATCAGGTTTAATGGGTCCACCGATCACCTCGATGATCTCAGCCTCGGTATATGAAGCTCCCCAAAAAAATAGCCCCACGGGGAATCGAAGTCGCTTGCTCCCTGAGGGGGAAACCCCCTCAGCGTCCCCTTTCGGGGACTGCTCCCTCGGAAGAAAAACTTCCGTTTTTCTTCCCTAAAAAATAGCCCCACGGGGAATCGAACCCCGATCGTCAGCTTGAAAAGCTGATGTCCTAACCGTTAGACGATGGGGCCATTTCAGTGTTCAGTTTATCAGAAAATCGGGAATTTTCAATATTTGACTGCACGGATCAAGGCTTCAGTAATGGCAAATATTCTGTTGGTATTTGGAGGTTAATATTGTGCTAAAGTTGCAGAGTAAAAAATGTGGAATCATCATATCTGAGTCGCATATTCCAATCCTGCTTAAAGTACCAGCCAATATGCACAGATTTGATCTTTTCGTTTTTATCAACGGAAAGATCATAACTTATCACCTCATCCTTTTTTAGGTTTCTAATGTCATACCAGCCATCGGCAGGATCGATATTCACTCCCGCAATAATATTACCGCTTACGTCACAAAAATGATGAAATGTCATCAGTTCATTGTCAATGCCTGACAGCGCTTTCCAAAATACATGGTAAAAAAACTTATTGGACTTCTCATATTTAATCACCCCCAAGAGTTCAAATTTCCCCGAGAATGATCTATTTAGCGGGATAAATTCATATTTTGAAAGATTTAAATTATAAAGGCTCTCTGAGCTCGTTTTACGTGAATTATATTCGATCAAAAGGGCTGCAGGTCCATCCGTTTGTACAATGTGTTTGCCTCGTTTTAAGTGTAAAACCTGAGTATTCTTTAATATATGATCGTCGAGCATAACTTTAGTGTTTGGCTTTGCTAGCATCAGGACCTTATAATTACCCCCAATTTCAACGGGCATATCTTGTTTGCCGGGATCTGCATAGACCCATTTTGAGGCGATCATCAGCGGCAGATCGAGGCACATTTGATAGTTTGCGGCGATAAAATGGCCGTCATCACCGAACAAATCCGATTTTATTGCCCATCTTTGATCGATAAATACGAATTTTATCGATTTTTTGATCAGAACGCTTCTGACGTTATTATAATCAGCGCGGAATACCGGCACATTATCGATATAGGGCAGTAATGTCGGGATGTTAATCGAAGTCCCGCCTAAAGAGGCAAGGCCGTCTTGCCCGATCGTCTGTCGAACACGATCGATCTCTGCGGTATACGTCTTCAATGACTTAGAAGGCCATATATACCGCCCATAAGTGAAATACCCGCTAAGAGCCATTAGAGTTATGATTAAAAATATCACTAATTTTCTTTTAGGGAATATTTCGCAGCAAATTCCAATGAAATAAGGCAGGGCGAATAATATCGCCCAGACGCAATATAGCTGATACTGTCGATATGCGCCCATCATTGTAAGACCGTTCAAAATTACGAGGAAACCGCCGAGAAGGAGCATCAGCGGGGTTAGATATCTCTTGTCTCTTTTTATGAAGAAAAGGAAGGTCAAGAATGAAGCTAAACCGGTCAGCCAGAAAGCAATGTTATGATATACGTTATGTATCAACAGAAAATCCAGATTATTTTTAAAATTATAATGATGCCACTGCTGCGCGCCTTTGAAGAACGCCGGTAAAAATATATAGCACTGATAGAAGAAGCGATGATAGCTTTCTGAAAATATCAAATAGAGGGTTGTTAAAAAGGCAATAAAGAATATGGCGACCCGATATTTCACGACAAATCGCTTGATGACATCAAAATATGCGATTAAAAAAGCAAGCATCAAGAAGGGCTCAATGGTCAACGCTTTTTGGCTTACATGGAAGGAAATGACGCACAGGAACATTATAAGTGGAACAATGAGATCAGAGAGTTTTTCTTTCAAGGGAAGAAGAAAGATAAGGTAACATTGCAAGATAATAACGAAACACAAGACATGGTCCGGCCTGAATCTTATTGCCAAAAGATTGAGCTCCATTGAATAAAGGATGAAAAGTGTGGCAGGGATCATGAACCAGGACAACTTCATTTTTTTAAAAATATCGAAAATAAGGCAAAAACCGCACAAAGAGAGAGCCGTAATGAATATTCTGGCTGAAAGCATGGCATGATAGAGATTTGAAAAAATCTTAAAGAATATAGAGTTAAGGTATAGCGATACCGGCGGGTAAAAACAATGAAGATCGGTGTATATCCCCATCCCTCTGCTTATACCCGAACTTATGTAAGAATAATATTCCTCATCCGTTTCTGTGAAGCTGCCGACCATGGAATAATAGTGCAATGCCAAGATAAGGAGGCAAAAGAGAAGGATAGCATTATCGATCCCCATTCTATTTTCAATAACATCCGTGATATTTCTAAGTATTTTTTTCATCGACCGTCAATAAACATGACAATATAAAATGTTTTCTTCTCCAAACCAAACAATGTTATAATAACATATAAAATGATCAGGACAATCAACTATTTTAAGGACTTTAAATTGAACACCCGCCACCTGGTTTATTCGATATTGATCTTTGTAACTGTTTTTCACGCAGTCCTGCTGTTGCCGGAATTGACGGACCTCTCTCCGGACATAAATGACGACGTTTTCCAATACTGCCTATGTGTTTCCATGAGAGGGGATATCCAGGCCGGCGGAAATCCCATTGACCACTGGGTGCCATACTGGAGCATGGGATACCCGATATTCCATTATTACCAGCATTTACCGCACCTTGCGGTGGTTTCAATATATTATCTTCTCTTTAAAACGGCCTCAATGTTCTTTATCTATCATCTTATCCTCTACCTGCTCCTGGTCTTCTATCCTTTGGCCCTGTATTACAGCTTGAGGAAAATGGATTTTTCGGAAATGTCCTCGGCCTGTGCGGCGCTTTTTTCTCTGGGACTTTCAAATATAAACGGATACGGATTTGAGCTTGGCTCCTTTGTCTGGCGGGGCTCGGGTATGTTCACCCAGTTGTGGGCCATGTTCCTGCTGCCGCTCACCTTGAGCAGCATCTATAACACGGTAAATAAAAATAAGGGATACTTCCGGTCGGTGCTCCTTCTTTTCTGCCTTACCCTTTCCCAGACGATGTTCGTCCTGATGGCTATCATAACTTCATGCCTTTTCATATTCAAAAGCTTCGAGTGGCCGGAAGTACTAGAAAGGATTAAGAGCTTAGCTATCATATTCTTTTTCTTTCTAATAGCGATCGCTTATCTTTTAATACCGATGCAGCTGGACAGCCCTTATCACGCTCACAGCACTTATGATTTTCCGGAAAAATGGGATTCATACGGTTTCCGTTACATCACTACTCATTTCTTGAACGGGGATATTCTTGATCACGGACGCATGCCTGTGGTGACGGTTCTGGCGGTCCTGGGGCTGTTTTTCGCATTCAGTAAAAGAGCGCTAAGGTACCGCTGGGCAGCGGCAGGAGCCGTCATTTGGTTCTTGCTTTACTTTGGCAGGCATACCTGGGGGCCACTCATGGACCTTATACCAATGGGTTCGGCTTTACACTTGCACCGCTTTGTCACAATGGTGCATTTCTTTGGGGCAATAATGGCGGGAATAATGCTTTCGGTCCTGTATCAAAAAGTCAGGTTAAAGTTCGGCCAAATAGCCGCTTTGGGGCTTATTATCCTTCTTATCTGCCCTGTTTTTTGGGACAGGTTTCTTTTCCTCCAATTGAACACCAAGTGGCTCCATGCCAATGCTGTAGCTTACCGGAAAGAAGGGCCCGCCCTCAGATCAATTTTGGATCAGATCAAAAGATCACAGCCCGGCAGGACATATCCTGGGCGCCGCGCGAACTGGGGAGGGCAATTTAAGGTGGGGGATACTTCGGTCATGTATTTCTTCGGGCCGGAGGAGATGCCGACCTTAAGTTATCTTCCTTTTACCTGGTCCCTGGCGAGTGACTTTTCGGAGAATTTCAATGAATACGACCAAGCTCAATACAACCTGTTCAATATCAGGTATTTCCTTGCCGGGGAAGGAAAAGATATCCCTTCGTTCCTCAGGGAGATCAAAAGGGCCGGGCGTTTCCGCCTTTACAAGGCTGATACCACGGGATACTTTGATCTGGTGGAAACTCCGATAGCAATGTACGCCGATAAGAATTCGATATGGAACCTTATGGTGCTCTGGATGAGAAGCCCCATGGTCTCCAAAAAGCAGTATGTCACGATATATTTTGACAGGGAATATCACAAAGGCTACCAGGATTACATGATATTGAAGGACAGATGGGACTTCTGGAGAGCAGATCCTTTAAAGATCCGCTCAATAAATATATCCGATCCCACAGGAACGCCTGTAAATGTTTTTTCTGCCCCAGATATCCTGCAAAGCACCCGCTATCCGCAGGTCTCTCCCGGCATTGTGCTTTCGGAAAATCCGGGCAAGAACGTGTTCGCCGGCAAGGTAAAGGCGGAAAAGGATTGTTTGCTTCTTTTTAAGATGACATACCACCCGGGCTGGCATGCGTATATTGACGGCAAAGAAAAGGAAAAGGTAATCCTTTCGCCGGGCTTCATCGGGGTGAAGATCGATAAAGGAACGCACTCGGTTAAATTTGTATACCGCGCCCAGTGGTGGAAAATGCCCCTGTTGTTCATCGGATTGCTGTCATTGGCGGCGCTTTTCTTGTGGGAAAGGAAAAGAAAATGAACCGAAGGGAAATATATGTTCTTATCCTGGCATTGGCGGCAGCACTTGTTCTGCGAATATGTTTTATCCCTGCCCCTGGATATGAGAAGGATATTCAAAACTTCAAGAACTGGAGCCAGGCGGCTGTTGAGCACGGCGTCCATAATATTTACGATAAAACTCAGTGTGACTATCCACCCGCTTATATATATGTTCTAAAAACGGTCGGTTACACCTATAGGATGTTTTACCCTAAGTTCAACGAACATACTTATTTATTTGACTTTATGGTCAAATTCCCCGCCATCCTGGCCGACATTATCATATCCTTTGCCGTCTTTTGGTTCTTGAGAAAAAAGAATTCATTTGCGATAAGTTTGGCGGCTATGGCGGCCTATGCCTTTAATCCGGTCATTATTTTAAATTCGGCTTACTGGGGACAAGTAGATTCCGTTTCCTCTTTAATTGCCCTGGGAGTCGTTTTGGCTTTGATAAAAAATAAATACGGCTTGGCTTGGAGTTTGATCACGATAGGCATTTTGACCAAAGTACAGTTGGTCGTCCTTTTACCCATCCTGATCCTTATAACCTGGAAAAGATGCGGATTCAGATCGCTTTTTAACAATTTGGCTGTTGCCTGGTGCACCTTTATTTTCATACTCCTGCCATTTTTCTATTTTCATCAAGTTGACCGGGTGATCGAGCGTGTTTTCAAGACCGTGGGTGAATATCCTTTCCTGTCATTATATGCGTTCAATATCTGGTGGCTTTTCAGCGGAGGACAGGGCAGGTGGGCCCCGGATATGCGTCTTTTCCTGAACCTTTTTTCATACAGGACCCTTGGAACGATACTTCTTGGGATATTTTTTGTCCTATTGTTGAGATATCTTTTTGACAGGGAAAAGGATGAAAATGCCGTATTATTTAGCTCCGCAATGGCTTTTATCGCTTTTTTCATGCTGCCCACGGAAATGCACGAACGCTATATAATCCCGGCGCTCGTCTTTCTGATCTTAGCTGCGGTAAAAAATAGGGACTTAAGAGTGGTTTACGTCGCCCTTTCATTGACGACATTTTTCAACCTCTTAATTGCATTGGTCTGGACTTATCCAATGAATTTCCAGGCGCTCCCGTCTTTTTTACAGGCGTCCCCGACAGGCATTTTCTTAAGCGTCATTAACATCATTATATTCCTCTTTATGTCATATGAACTTGTAAAGGACGTTAAGATAAAGAACGCGCTTCTCATCTCGGCCGCGGCCCTGATCGTTTTCGCCGGCCTTAACTATTCAAGGCCCGTCCGCCCGGTCTACTTAAGCGACCTCATGACGAAAGCCAGTGAACAGCAGTGGGGGGACCTGCGCATGGATCGCAGCGTTGACGGGAATCCGCTTACTGTGAACGGATTTAAATATCCCAAAGGCATAGGCACGCATGCCAATTCTTCAATAGAGTATATTTTGGACGGCCGCTATCGCATTTTGGAAGGGGCAGTCGGTTTGGATGACGAGCAGAAACATGGCAATAAGATCGAATCCTGGATATACGCAGACAATAAATTGATATATAAAAGCGGGATACTGCAGGGTTGGATAGATCCTAAATATTTCCGCCTGAATATTGCGGGAGTTAAGGAGATCAAATTAATGATCACGGACGGAGGGGACGGCATCAACTTCGATCACGGGGACTGGCTTTTGATCAAGGCCTTACCGTAGTTCGTGCCAGAGCTTAAAAAGCTCATAAAAAGCTTTCAATATCACTTTTATGTTCGCGCCGGTCTGCTTGCCTCCCTTTCGCGGATAATGATGGACACCGACCTGCTTTATCTTAAATCCTTTCTTTTTGGCTTTTATCAATAGTTCCGCGCTGATGAATGCTCCGTTGGATTTAAGATCAAGGCTTTCGATGACCTTTCTTTTTATCAGCTTGAACGCGCAGTCCGTATCCCTTACCCACATATTGAACAGGACGGCTATGAATGTCCCCCAAAGCTTGGCAAAAAGCCAGCGGTGGAAGGGATCGCTGCGTTTTATCCTGTAACCGATGACAAGATCGGCCTCATTAATAATGGGCAAAAGGAGCTTGATCTCCGAGATGTCGAACTGGCCGTCGCCGTCCGTGTAAAAAACAAGTTCTTTCGAGGCTTTCGCGAAGCCGGTCCTTACTGCAGCGCCGTAGCCCATATTTACGGGATGGTGGACAGACTTAACTCTCGCATCAGACCTTGCCAGCGAATCGATTATCTCGGGTGTTTTGTCCGAGCTGCCGTCATCAACGATTATGATCTCAAAATCATCAAAAATGGATGAGGCTACCAAAAGAGCCGCCGAAACCGTGGTTTGGATGTTCTTTTCTTCGTTAAAGGCCGGAAAAAATATTGATATGCCCGGATAAGCCATAATGGTCCCTTCTGTGGCTATTATAGATTAGAAGGTTTCACCGGTCAAAAGAAAAGCGGATTTATCAACTTGAAAGGGCCTGTTTTATCAGGTAACATTACAGGATATTTTATGGAAGAAATTAAAAAAACCAATGTCCGTGTCCAGCCTGTATTAAAGCTTTATCTGGACCTGTCAAAGACAAATTATCTCCATTTCGGCCTTTGGAAAAAGGGCGACAAGCTAACGCTTGAGAACTTCCAGAAAGCCCAGGAAAGATATCTATCCAACCTGATAAAGTTCATCCCGAAGGGAGTTAAGACCATACTGGACGTTGGCTGCGGGGTAGGGGGCAACGCGGCAAAGCTTGCAAGATCGGGCTATAAAGTGACCGGCATATGCCCGGACCCTTACCAGGGCCAACTTTTCAGGAAGAACACAAAAGGAAAGGCGCAGTTCCGCCTTACGACACTTGAGGACTTCAGGACCGACCGGAAATACGACCTTATAC
>Ga0315275_10007870_pt1 | contig 10342 bp, 8 predicted proteins | sample YL17G03_0_MG_FD_205557 | JGI IMG/M metagenome (GOLD analysis project Ga0315275, IMG submission 205557) | Sediment microbial communities from Yellowstone Lake, YNP, Wyoming, USA - YL17G03_0 | ecosystem: Environmental > Aquatic > Freshwater > Lake > Sediment | place: USA: Wyoming | collected...
CTTTCTCAGGAAGATAGAAAAAGGACCTTCGGACAAAAGTTACGGAATACAGGTTGCCCGCTTGGCAGGCATCCCTGAAGATATCATAAACAGGTCAAAAGAGGTCCTCGCCAATTTGGAAAAAGAGGAGCTCGACGAGACAGGAAGCCCAAAATTTGCACACAGAAAAACAAAAAGAGGCACTGTCCAGCTTGATCTTTTCTCGTCCATGCCGGCCTCCATCGTGTCTGAAATTTTAAACCTTGATGTAAAGGCGCTGAAACCGGAAGAGGCACTTGAGAAGCTTATGGACTTGAAAAAAAAGGTCAACTCCTATTCTATTGCCTTGACAAAAAAGAAAAGCCCATGATATGAAATTACTGTCGGAATACTTGCAAAAAGGAGGAATGAATGAACCCAGAGGATCTTAAGTACCATAAAGAACATACCTGGGCCAGAGTTTCAGGAAAGAAGGCGACAATCGGCATAACTGACTATGCACAAAAGGCACTCGGTGATATCGTCTACATTGATCTTCCGGAAGTCGATTCCAATATTGAATTCAATAGTGAAATCGGTGAGATAGAATCGACAAAAGCAACCTCGTCCATAATCTCGCCTTTGACTGGAAGGATTATTGAAGTGAACGAAGATCTCGTAGAATCTCCCGAAACCATCAATGAAGATCCTTACGGGAAAGGATGGATAGCCATCGTTGAGATCGACGACGTTGCTGAAGTGAATGATCTGATGGATGCCTCTGAATATGAAAAATATGTAGAAGAGGAAAAAAAATGAAAATAGCCATTCTCGGAGCCGGTCCCGGGGGCTATGTTGCTGCAATCAAGGCTGCTCAACTTGGAGTTCAGGTCACAGTGATAGAAGATACCGAAGTGGGGGGTACATGTCTCAACAAGGGCTGCATCCCTACAAAAACACTGCTGGCTACAACCGAACTCTTACACAAGACGAAGAACAGTATAGAATTTGGAATTGAAATCTCAGGACAGGTCACACCCAATCTTTCCAAGATCATGGAAAGAAAAAACAAGGTTGTCTCGACTCAGGTTAAGGGTATTCGTTCCTTGTTTAAGAGTTGGGGCATAACCCTGATTGAGGGGAGGGGCATGGTCATCAGTCCTGAAAAGATAGAAGTCCAAAAAAGAGATGGCTCAACAGACATTGTCGGGGCTGACAGGATAATTATTGCGACTGGATCAAGACCTGCACAGTTACCCATCTTTCCCTTCGATGGGGATCATATCCTTTCCAGTGATGATGCTTTAACCATAAAGTCTGTTCCGAAGACTCTTATCATTATAGGTGCGGGTGTTATCGGATGTGAATTTGCATTCATCTTCAGCGAACTCGGAGCGGATATCACCATGCTTGAGATCATGCCGAGGGCACTCTCTACTGAAGACCCCGAGATATCCGAAACTCTTGAAAGAGAACTGAAAAAGAAGAAGATAAAGCTTATGACAGGGGTGAAGGTAACAGGGGTGCAAGGTCGGCACGATGGAATTCACGTATACCTCGAGGAAGGCAAGGAGCTTGTGGCTGAAAAATTACTCGTTTCCGTGGGCAGAGCTCTCAACTCCGATGGAATCGGAGTTGAGGCGGTAGGAATCGAGAAAGGACCGAAGGGAGAGATTGTGGTCAACGAGAAGATGGAGACAAACATAGGTGGTATGTATGCCATCGGCGACGTCACAGGCGGCTTGCTCTATGCGCATGTTGCATCACGTGAGGGGATAATCGCTGCAAAGAATATTATCGGCGCCGATCAAAAGATGGACTATAGCGTTGTTCCGGCTACCATATTTACTTCACCGGAAATCGCTACCGTCGGACTCAAGGAGAATCAGGCTGCAGAGAAAGGGATCAAAGTAAAAACAGGCCATTTTCAATTCAGGGCTATCGGCAAGGCCCATGTAATGGGAGAGATCACCGGTTTTATCAAAGTCATCTCTGATGAGACATCTGACAGGATACTGGGTGTCCATATAATTGGACCTCATGCTTCAGACCTCATTCACGAAGCAGCCCTTGCGATGAAGGCCGGCCTCAAGACAAGGGATATTGCTGAAACAATACATTCTCACCCTACTCTTTCAGAGGGAATGATGGAGGCAGCGGAAGATGTCCACGGTGAGGCAATTCATGTCCCTAAAAAATGATTACCGTGCTTAATAAATTACAATGCACAAAACCGCATGCTATCCCCTCCCTTGATGGGAGGGGAGTAAGTGGAGGGTGGAAACAAAGTTACAATCACCCCCACTCTGACCCTCCCCCCTCGATGGGGAGGGTATAATAGAGGTGATGGAACAGACTAACCTCTTACGGAAGCAGGTTGTCATGGAAGGCCGAAAGCGAAGGATCATGTTCCTTACCTTTGTTTTCCTCGGTTTCATATATCTCGTGATCAGCTTCATCTTCGGAGATCTTGGCCTTTTGAAGTATTCCGAACTCCACAACAGAGAGGCCCTTCTCGAAAAACAGATTAAGGAGATTGAAAAAGAAAACGCAGCACTCCGTTCCGAGGTAAAATCCCTCAAGGGAGACCCCTATTATAGAGAAAAGTATGCAAGAGAAGAATTCAACTTAGCAAAACCTGACGAGTACATTTTCCGTTACGATGACAGATAGACCTCTCCACATCGCCTTCCTCTGGCACATGCACCAACCCTTCTACAGAGATCCTATGACCGGTATATACAGGCTTCCGTGGGTGAGGCTTCATGGTACGAAAGACTACCTTGACATGGTGGAAGATCTCGCAGGATTTCCCGGTATCAGACAGACCTTCAATCTCACCCCTTCTCTCCTTGAGCAGATCCAGGGTTACACAGAGGAGAATGCCGTTGACCGGCATCTGGAGTTTACCCTCATGAAGGCTTCGGAACTGGGGGAAGAAGAAAAGTTCTTCATTCTCGAAAATTTCTTTCTCGCAAACTGGGACACCATGATAAAACCGTTCCCGAAATACTATGAACTCCTCATCAGAAGAGGATTACACTTTGTGAGAAGTGACCTCAAGAGGATGATTAAATACTTCAGCACCGATGATTTTCTTGATCTGCAGGTCCTCTTCAACCTCTGCTGGATAGACCCCCTTGTTAGAGAAAAAGATGAGATCCTCAGGTCACTCGTTATAAAAGGTCGAAATTACACAGAAGCAGATAAACATCTCCTTATTTCGAAACAACTCTCGATCCTGAAAGCAGTTATTCCGAAATATAAGGAGACAGCAGAAAGGGGACAGATTGAAATTTCCCTGTCACCCTTTTACCATCCCATACTGCCTCTTCTCTGTGACACAAACACGGCGAAGATCGCCATGCCGAATACGGGACTTCCTCGCAGGAGATTTTCCCATCCCGAAGATGCCGTAAAACAGATTAGGATGGGGCTGGATTATTTTGAGGAACTCTTTGGCAGGCGCCCTGCCGGTATGTGGCCGTCGGAAGGCTCAGTCAGTGAAGAGGTCTTAAGGATCGTACATAAGGAGGGAATACAGTGGATTGGAACTGATGAAGAAATTCTCTCAAATTCACTCAGGAAAGGTCTCAGGGATGCATCCGGTAACGTCACTGCACCTGAAATTCTTTACAAACCCCATATGTTCGAGAATGTGTCGATTGTTTTCAGAGACCACCAGCTTTCAGACCTCATTGGTTTTGTTTATTCGAGATGGGATCCGAAAACAGCGGCTGAGGACTTCATCAGAAGACTCCTCAATGCCCAAGCCTCCGTACCCAAGGATAGACCGCATCTCCTGACGATAATACTCGATGGAGAGAACGCATGGGAATACTATAAAAACGACGGTCATGACTTTTTGAGATATCTCTACGAAGGTCTTTCACAAGAGGAAAGGCTGAAGACAGTCACGGTTTCAGAATACATCAATGAATACGGTAAAGGTGAAACTCTCGGCAGACTTCATGCAGGTTCATGGATCAATGCAAACTTCAGGGTATGGATAGGTCATGATGAGGATAACAGGGCATGGGACTACCTTACAGAGACGAGGGAAGACCTCAAGGCATTCGGGAAGCTGAATCCCTCAAGAAACCTTGCCGAAGCATGGAAAGCGATATATGTTGCAGAGGGAAGTGACTGGAACTGGTGGTATGGCGATGAACATACAACAGAAACCCAGCATGATTTTGACGAACTCTTCAGATTGAATCTTGTCAAGGTTTACAAGGAGATGGGAAAAGAGGTCCCCGAGCATCTCTTTATCCCGATACCCAGAGAGGACAGGGGCATTGTGCCGATAGTAACCATCAGGGGTTTTATAGAACCGAAGATCGATGGTATTGTCACAAACTACTATGAGTGGTATCAGAGCGCTTACATAGATGTCAAAAAAAGCGGCGGCAGTATGCACAGGGCAGAAAGTATTTTGTCACGGCTCCACTATGGTTTTGATAAAGACAACTTTTACTTGCGAATCGATCCCCTAATTCCATTCTCTGAATTTCCGGATGACTCGAAATTTGCCATTTTCATTTTGAAGCCTTTCCCCTCAAAGATTGTCGTCCCCATCAGACCATCGTCCTCAAAAGCAGATTTTTTTGAAAAGGCAGGTGAGGATTGGAAAAAAATAGAGGAGATCACCGACTTCGCCATTCAGGAAATCTTTGAGATAAAAATCCCCTTCAACCTCGTCAAGGCTCATGAGAAAGACGAGATTAGCATTTTTGTTTGTGTCATAAAAAACGGTGAAGAAGTAGAAAGATGTCCCTGGAGCGGCTCCATCTCCTTTACTGTTCCAACGCCCGATTTTGAGGCCATGATGTGGCAATGAGCAAAAAAGAAGGATTAAAGGGACCGAGAGGCACAGGGGGCAAGTGAATTTCTTAAAACACATGAACCCTTGACTCCTTGAATCCTTGACCCCTATTGTTGTGAAAGCACTTATACAGCGCGTTAAGAGTTCGCAAGTTACCATAGACGGAAAGATCTCCGGCAAGATCGGAGAGGGTCTTCTCGTTTTCTTCGGAGTCGAGAAAAACGACACTGAGAAGGACCGCGGCTACCTCGTGAAAAAAGTTTCCAATCTGAGAATATTCGAAGATGCTCAGGGAAAGATGAACCTCTCGATCCTCGATATAAAGGGTCAAATTCTCGTTGTTTCCCAGTTTACCCTTGCGGCTGATTGCCGAAAAGGCAACCGTCCTTCTTTTGACAACGCTGAAGAACCGCTAAGAGCAAAAGAAACGTATATGAAATTTATTGATATGTTGAGAAGACAGGGTATTACTGTAGCCTCGGGTGATTTCGGCGCCCATATGCAAGTGCATCTGATTAATGACGGACCGGTGACAATAATGATTGATTCGAAGAAGTAAGAATTTCATAGCCACCTTTCCTAATGGAGGTGAGGAGGGATTATCAAAATATGTTATTGTATATCGATTGATATGTATTTTAATTTGTAAATATTTGAATTCGTAATCTCTTCTTACCCCTCTTTACAAAAGAGGGGAAAATATTTTAAACAGAAATCATCATGAATAAGAAAGAACTGAAGGAACACATAAGGCTTATTCTCCAGGCCGGCCATTGGGACCCCTTTCAGGTTCTCGGCATGCATATCCTTGATGGAGAAAGCAAGAAGGCGGCGGTGCGTGCTTTCCTTCCCGAAGCCCTGGAAGCATGGGTATTAGACCTGGAAACGAAAAAATGCTTCTCAATGGAAAAGATTCATGATGCGGGTTTCTTCGAGGCCGTAATCGACAGGAAAAAAGTATTCCCCTATTCCCTCAGAATCAAATCTTATGAAGGAAAGGTCTCCGAGTTTTACGACCCCTATTGCTTTCTGCCTGTGCTCACCGACTTTGATCTCTACCTTATGGGTGAAGGGAGACATTACAAGAAGTATGAGAAGTTAGGTGCGCACGTGATGACCATAAACGGCATAAGAGGCGTTCATTTTGCTGTCTGGGCGCCCAATGCAAAGCGCGTCAGCGTTATTGGAGACTTCAACAACTGGGATGGAAGAAGACATCAGATGCGGGTACTCGCCTCATCAGGAATATGGGAAATATTCATCCCCGGTTTCAAGGAAGGGGAACTTTATAAATTCGAGATTAAGTCGAGGTTTAAAAAATATATTGCAGTGAAGGCAGACCCTTATGCCTTCCACTTTGAAGTACGGCCAAAGAGCGCTTCCATCGTTTACGACATCAGTGGATACAAATGGAACGACAGGAGATGGATGGAGATGCGACCGAAAAAGAACTGGCTTGAGTCGCCCATCTCCTTCTTTGAAGTCCATCTTGGCTCCTGGATGAGGGTGCCTGAAGAAGGCAACAGGTTCCTGACGTACAGGGAGATCGCTGATAAGCTGATAGATTATGTGAAGGGTATGGGTTACACCCATATAGAACTCCTTCCTGTAACTGAGCACCCCCTGGACGCATCCTGGGGTTACCAGACGCTTGGATATTTTGCACCTACAAGCAGGCACGGCACCCCGGAGGATTTCATGTACTTTGTGGATAAATGTCATCAGAACAACATAGGGGTTATTCTTGACTGGGCACCTGCACACTTTCCTGCAGATGGACACGGACTTGGCTATTTTGACGGGACATGTCTTTTCGAGCATAAGGATCCAAAGATGGGATTTCATCCCGACTGGGGAACAAAAATATTCAACTATGGAAGAAATGAGGTGAGAAACTTCCTCGTATCAAATGCCCTCTTCTGGCTTGAGAAGTATCATATTGACGGCCTGCGTGTGGATGCCGTTGCATCAATGCTCTATCTTGATTACTCGCGAAAAGAGGGTGAATGGATACCAAACGTCTTTGGTGGTAACGAAAACCTCGAAGCTATATATTTTGTAAAGAGTTTTAATGAGATCGTCCACCAGTATCATCCCGGCATACTCACTATCGCCGAGGAATCAACAGCATGGTCCGGCGTTTCGAAGCCGACATACCTCGGTGGTCTCGGTTTCAGTCTGAAATGGAATATGGGTTGGATGCACGACATGCTTGTCTACATGACAAAAGAGCCGATACACAGGAAATACCATCACAACAACATTACCTTTAGTCTTCTCTACGCATTTACGGAAAATTTTGTCCTTCCCTTTTCACACGATGAGGTTGTTCATGGAAAACGTGCAATGCTCAGCAAGATGCCCGGGGACATGTGGCAAAAGTTTGCAAACCTGAGACTTCTCTATGGTTATATGTACGGACACCCCGGTAAAAAACTCCTCTTTATGGGTGGAGAATTTGGCCAATGGGATGAATGGAATCATGATAAAAGTCTCGACTGGCATCTCCTGAAATTCAAACCGCACAGACTACTCCAAAAATATGTCATGGACATCAACTATCTCTATCAGTCTGAACCTGCCCTCTTTGAGGTTGATTTCAGTTACGAAGGTTTTGAATGGATAGACTTTCACGATACAGAACAGAGTATTATCTCTTTTATCAGGAAGGCAAAGAACCCGCAGGACTTTCTCGTTATCGTATGTAATCTTACCCCCGTTCCGAGAATCGGATACCGCGTGGGTGTTCCGGAGCATTGTTTTTATAAGGAGATACTGAATAGTGACTCCCGGATATATTGGGGGAGTAACCTGGGCAACTCAGATGGCGTGCATTCGGATGAAACCCCATGGCAGGGAAGACCGTATTCGATTAATATTATCCTCCCACCCCTCGCCACTCTCATATTCAAGCCTCTGAGAGGATAGCACCGTTTTATTTACTACCATTCTTATGGGCTCTGTGGTTAATTAGAAAATCTCGGCAAAATTGCCTGAATGGTTACCTTGACCTACTCTATAATCTTAGGCACCCTGAAGAATTTCTCAGTATGATCCGGGGCATTCATCAAGGCATTTTCTCTCGGGATTGAAGGCCCTGGTACGTCATTCCGCATTACATTACTGAGGGGCAGTACGTGGGATGTTGGTTCAATGTTTCTTGTGTCAAGCTCATTGAGTTTCTCCATATAATCAAGGATGCTGCTAAGTTGCGAACCAAAGAGTTGCTTTTCTTTCTCCGTAAGAGACAATCTTGCCAACGACGCAATATGTTCAATCTCTTCTATTGATATCCTCACCGCTACACCCGGCTATATCCTTTCAAGATTTACGAACTTGATAGCGATCCTTTTTAGGCCAATGATAGGAAAGTTGACTGTTATCTTTTGATCATCTCCATCTCCGTAACAGTCACGTACAACCCCGACACCCCAGGTTGGATGTTTTACTCTGGAGCCGGCAGAATACAACGCGAAGGCATGTTTGGGAAGAACCTTCTTCTTCGACGCTTCCTGCTTTGTTACCGGATAAACTGTAATCACCTCTACCCATTTGCAGCAGTTCTTGAGAATATCTTTAAGGAATCTTGAGGGTTCCTGATCCTGTACTTTCGCATAAAGTTTTCTCTTACTCGCACCTGTTAACCAGAGGATGTCCCTTGCCCTCGTCAGCCCTACATAAAAAAGCCTCAGTTCCTCAGTGATCTCATCTCTTCCTTCTATAGCCATACAATATGGCAGAACACCTTCTTCAAGCCCCATGATAAACACCACAGGAAATTCAAGACCTCTTGCATTATGCAGTGCCATCAGGGAAATGTAGTTTCCTTTGGATGTTTCGTCCATACTCGTACACAAAGATATCTGATCAAGGAAATCTTTTATATCTCTGCCATCCGCAGAGGCGATGAGTTCTTCAACATTCCTTATTCTGTCCTCGTCAAGGGTCTTTGCATAACCGGACCTGTCAAAAAGGTTTCTCAACATCTCAGCCGCAGACCTGTATTTCAGCGAAGAAAAATTCTCAATGAGCTTGATAAACTCTGTAAGTTTCTCTTTCACGGCAGAATTGAGACCGTCAGTACGGGAAGTCGTCTTTATTGCATCAAACAGTGATAGCGATTTCTTCTTCGCCTCCTGTTCTATCTTTGAAAAGATTACATTATTTATCCCCCGTGACGGGCAGTTGATAATCCGCCTGAGACTCACATTATCCCCACGATTAAGGCAAAGACGCATGTAAGCAACAATATCTTTGATCTCTCTCCTGTGATAAAAACTGACATTACCAAAAATACGGTAAGGGAGACCCTCACGGCACAGTGCATCCTCTAAGACTCTCGCCTGCAGGTTGACACGATAAAATATGGCGAAATCTCTGTAATCATACCTCCCTTTCAAATACTGTTCCTTTATCACCTTAGCAATGTATTTTGCTTCTTCCTCATAGGCAGGGAACCAGCAGCAGTACACCTTTTCACCTTCGTCTCTCTTTGTCCACATATTCTTAGATTTCCTACCGAAATCCTGTGCAATGACGGAGCCCGCAACATTAAGTATGTTCTGGGTAGAACGGTAAGTCTGTTCGAGTTTGATCAGTTTCATCCCGGGAAAGTCATTCTCGAAACTCTTCATGTTATGAATATCAGCGCCTCTCACCCGATAGATGAACTGGTCATCATCACAAACAACACATACCCGTTTGTGAGTCGACGTGAGAAGTTTAAGGAGACAGTATTGAGCATGCGTCGTATCCTGAAAATCATCGACGAGGAAATAAGAAAACATGCCCTGGTATTTCTTCAGGACCTTCGGATTCTTCTCGAACAGTTTTACAGTCATCATAACGAGATCGTCATAATCAAGGGCGTTGCTCTTTCTGAGTTCATCCTCATACCTGACATAAATCTTTGCCAGTTTCTCATCAAAACCGAACCCATCACCTGAAGAAAGAAACTTGTCGGGTCCTACGAGAGAAGACTTAAGAGAATTTATTCGCGAAACAATGCCCTTATAAAGGGCTTCGTGGATTTTGAACTCCTTTAAGATGTGTCGGACAAGATGGCACTGATCATCTTCATCATAAATGGAAAAACTGCCGGTATGGCCAAGTACCTTGATCTCCTTACGCAATATCCTGTTACATTGTGAATAGATCGTACCTACCCAGCAGGAATCCGTATTCTTCTCAAGGAGATTGCGCACCATTGTCTTCACTTCCTCCGCTGCCTTATTCGTGAAAGTAACAGTAAAGATCGAATCAGCTTGGAGTCCTTTTACTTTTACAAGGTAGGAAAACTTGTGAGCAACAACTTTCGTCTTACCACTCCCGGCGCCTGCCGATATGAGTAAGGGACCTTTCGTATAGAGGATAGCTTCTTTTTGCTGCGGGTTTAGACCATTCGTGAGAATTTCTTTTAACATTTCCCCATCCTTAGATTAACAGATATTCTCTATTTAAATCTATGTTCCCCTTTATTTCATAAGCATCTTGAATTTACAGAACGTATTGAGTTGCACTTCAACACTTGAAATTCAAGAAACTCAGGATGAAGAGAAC
>Ga0315275_10007872_pt1 | contig 10339 bp, 9 predicted proteins | sample YL17G03_0_MG_FD_205557 | JGI IMG/M metagenome (GOLD analysis project Ga0315275, IMG submission 205557) | Sediment microbial communities from Yellowstone Lake, YNP, Wyoming, USA - YL17G03_0 | ecosystem: Environmental > Aquatic > Freshwater > Lake > Sediment | place: USA: Wyoming | collected...
TGGTGATCTCGCGGCTGACCTGGGCGGAGGACTTGTTGACGTTCTCGGAGCTGAAGAACACCTGGGAGATCCCGAACGCCTCGCGGACCTCCTCGTCGTTGCTCTTGCGGTAGGTCTCGAAGCTGGCGTCCTCGGTCACGCCCACGGTCATGGGCTGCATCTGAATCTTGACCGCCTCGGCTTGCTGCTGGAACCCAACCTTCTGCGGCTCGGCCTGGATGACCATGACGCGGTGGGCGTTCTCGACGCCGCGCTGCTTGTTCTTGAAAAAGTCCTCGATCATCTGGACCGACTCGGTCGCCAGGCGCCCGCCGGAGATCATCAGGGCCATACGCGGGACAGCGTCGTTCTCGAAGAAGTTCACGTTGCGGATGGCGGCCAGGCGGTTCCCAGCCACGGCCGGCGACGCGGACACGTAGCGCGGAGCGCCGTACCAGGTGCTCGTCGGGCTGTAGACCTTGAAGTGCAGGATCTCGGTCGCACGGTTGGACAGCTGCACGGCCTCGGCGTAGTCGCCCTTCTCGGCGTCCATCAGGCGGCCGTCACCGAACTCCTTGAAGTAGCGCTTCTGGTTTCCCCGGATCTGCACGAAGCCACCGATGACCTGCTCCTTGCCTTCGCGGGCCTTCTGGACCCGCACCCGGATCGTCACGGAGGGCACATGGTACAGGGCACAGATCTCGCCCTTGGCGTTGCGGACCACCTCGATGTAGCCGTTCCCAGTGGCCTCTTCGTCGATCTTGACCAGGTAGAACAGCTGCGTCAGCGGCATCTGGGTGTTGGGTCTGGACAGAAGCTTCTTCAGCTTCCTGGTCTCCTCCACCACCACGTCACGCTCTTTGCTGTCCGCCTCGGCCTTGATCCCGTGCAGCGCCTCGACGTACCAACCCAGGCCCACCGTGTTCCGGGCGTAGGCCCGGATGGCGCGGCCCAGACGGGTGTTCTGCTCCATGGCCGCCGCCCAGACATCCGGGTTGAACCGGGGCTGGACGTACTCCCCACCGGCCATGTCCTGGAACGGGTCACCCTTGAGCTGCTGGCTCAGGGAGTTCTCAGATGGAGCGCCCGTGACGGTCCCGGTGGGAGAAGTGGTATCCGTGCTGCTGCTGTCGCTGCTCTTGCCGAACAGCGCCACGCCAACCAGTTGGCCCATCTTCTCGGGGCTGACGTCGCCCTGAGTCAGGACCGCCTCGTAGGCTTCTTTGCCAAGCTCAGACATCAGTTCCTCCGGACCCCGGCACAGCCGTGGTCAGTTTCACGGATCAATGGTGTACCCCTGCACCCGGACACCGGAGTCACTCCGATCCCCGCTCGACCCGATGCAGACGTACTGGTTCTCGTCGATCGGCAACCAAACGGAGTTGAACACCTTGGAGTTGTCATTGTCGTCATGCGCTTGGCAGGCCGCACCAAGGAAGTGGTTGCTGCTACCGTTGTAGAGCTGCGCCGGGGCGTAGTAGTAGCTCCCGTTGTCCCCGTCGTAGCAGTAAATGTAGAACCCCAGGAGCACGTGCAGCGAGCACTTCGGAACCTCGCCGTCAAGATGGTAGTCGTTGAGGCTCCCCGGGAAGGAACCGGTGAACTCGTTCACAGCGGTCGTGTACACGACTTGGTTACCGGCCTGCTCAATCCTTATCAGGGTGGTGCCGCTAGTCTTGATCGCGCCGATGATGCGCTTGTAGACGTAGCCCGAGGGCATGGTCGGACTGGTGTAGCTCGTGGACGCCAGCGACGCGACAGTACCACCCGCCTGCTTGATCAGGTAGATGTAGTACCAGGTGCTTGATGCGATGGATCCCGCGTCCCGCCCGTTCGCGCCCACAACAGCCATGTTGAGCGTCAGCGTGGACGTGGTCTCGATGATGTCCCCGCCGTCAACGTCCCCCACCCGGAAGCCGGAAAAGATGGTGATCTGGGAAGTCGGGACCGCCACGTCGTTTCGGAGGCGCCCGAGCGTGAAGACGCTCTTGATGAGCGCCTCGCTTATCCTCGGCGGGAAGACCTTGGTTTCAGCCATCTGGCTCGGCCTAACCCTGCGCCCACTGGATGATGGCCGCACGACTCTCGGCGCCGGCCACGCCCGATGTCTTGAACCGGATCTGGCAGCCGTTGGGCAACGCCACCGGGTAGGGCACCCGCGCGTTCGGGAAGACGTAATTGGAAACCGTCGACCCGGTCACCTTGTCGATGATGAACTCCTGATCCCCCCAGATGGCGGAAAGGATCATGTCGGCGGCCCCCGCCGTCACCCGCTTGTAGAGCACACTCACGACGTAGAACGGCGACGCGAACTGCGGCCCGACCTTCATGTCCATGTCGGCCGCAGTCGTCTGAACCAGATGTTCGGTGCTGATGGGTCCCATGCTACGCTCCTATCTCAACGACAACCCCGTCGTACTTCCGAAGAATCTCCTTGGCAAAAGCCACCAAATCCTCCACACGCTCCCCCGCAGGGTGTGCGGTGCTCCACAGCTCCAACCTCTCCGGCCGGTTATCCGCTCTGTTGCCAAACTTGTGGTGCACGGTTTCGTCCTCGGTTAGGTACCTGCCAAGCTGCTTCTCCATCACCAGTCGATGCTCCCTGACATACCCGTGTGTATCGGCGTGCGGGTGCTCCGGCCTGTACAACAGCACATACCCCTCATCGGTGACAGAACGGCCACCTCCCCAGTTCGGGTTGGCTGGCCCGCGCCCACCATGAACCCGCCTGTCGTGCAACTTGAAGTTCAGGCACCCACAGGACTTGGTACTACCATCGCGGAGTCTCCCGGAGGCCACCACCCTGGTCTTACCACAGGTGCACTGACACAACCAATGGGCTGAGTCACTCCTCGATACCTGCCCATGACGAGACAAAACGGTCAGGTGGGCAAAGGTACGCCCAGCAAGGTCTATGACCCTTCTACCCACGTGCCTCTCCTACCAGGCTTTTCAAGAACTCGTGCTGCCCCGAAGTCTCAGCCGAGTACAAGCACGTTGGTTTCTGTGTCATCACGTACTTGACTCCGGCTTCCACCCAAGGACGGATGAACTCCCAGTCGTGGGCGTACCCTTTTTCGACCCGATCACCCCACCACCCAAATCGCTCAACCAGGTTCTTCCGATGCAGCAGACAGGATGTATCCATCTGACCGCGTTTTGGCTCCCTGAAGATCAGGTCCTTCCCCAAGGTCTTCATCGAGGAGATTCCGAACTCGGCCCCGGCTCTTTCCACCGCTTCCATCAAGGAAGATAGGTGGCCAGGAGTCCACTCGTTGTCATCGTCCAGGAAAGCGACCCACCGGCCACTGGCCAGTGCAATCCCGTAGTTCCTCGGTGCCCCACCGCCAGCGCCGTGGTTCGTGGGGAGGTTCACCACCGTCATGTTCCCGCTCGCCGCAAGATCTTGCAACTGGCCGCAAGCGTCCCCAACCACCACAATCTCCACGGGCCGGTAATCCTGGAGTTTCACTGACTCCACAGCCCGTGCTAACATCCTCAACCTATTATAGCTCGGAATCACTACGGAAACAAGTGGCCCCGTCCAGATTTTTTCAATGTCGGGGTGGTCCCGGTGCTCATAATCCAAGATCGGCCAGCTACTTACGTCCTGCGCCGGGAGCTTCGCCAGCTTGGCGTAGAATCCCTCGGACTTTTGCCGGCGCTCGTGCTCGTGGAGCTTGATCACGTGCGTGATCATCCCGTTCTTGATCCATGCCTGGCGCTTGGACCCGATCAGCTTCTCGTGCACCGGCAAGGCCCACCGGATCTCGGGCTTGTTGCGGAACAGGAATGGCTTGCCCACCCACTCGGTGAAAGAACCGTCGCGGTTCTCAGCCCGGAGCGGCGCCAGGTAGATGTCGAACTCGTCGGACCTCACCAGGTCCGGGATGCACTTGATGGTGTGCTCGTCCAGGCGCTCGTCAGGGTCCAGCATCACGACCCAGTCGCACCCCTTCGCCAACTTGATGGCTGCGTTCCGCTGCTCGTCGAAGCGGGTGAAGTGCCTTGACGTTACCCGGACTCCGTTCTCCTTGGCCCACTCGACGGTGCCGTCAGTAGAGCCACTATCCAGGGCAGCAAAGTCACGGGTGACAGACCGGAACTGCTTGAAGAAACCGGGCAGCGCCTCGCGCTCATCCTTCGTGAGGGTAACGACGGCAACCTTGGGCCACTTGGCGTTGAACTTCTGAAGATTGGCGGCCTCCACCTGGAGGTGGTCCAGGCTGTTGGCCTCGAAGCTTGCATGTCCATCATGCCGAATCCACGCTCCTCCCACCACCCGACTCTTCAGGCCCTTGGCCATCAGGCGCCGGCAGAAGTCATCGTCCTCATAGGTGCACAGGCGCGGATCCATCCCGCCCAGCTCGTCGAACAGGGACTTGCGGAGCACCACGCAGACGAAGACCACCGGGATGTCCAGGCTGCCCTGCGGGCAGTCCTTCTCGGCGTAGTCACCCTGCGGCGGCCGTGCCTGAGTGGCGTAGGGCGCCACGATCCCCACCGTCGGGTCTTGGAGTTCTGCAAGCAGCTTGTCGAAGAGGGTGACCCCACTCACAAACGTATCGCTGTTCAGCAGGCAGACGTACTCGCGGCTGGACTCCATCACGCCCCGGTTCACACCCGCCGCGTAGCCGACGTTGACTTCCAGCGGGATCACCTTGTTGGCCTCGGGGCAGTCAAACTTCTCGCCGTTCTGGACCAGGATGATCTCGGCGTCCGGGTAGAACGACCGGACCGAGTGAACACAGGAGAGCGTCTTCTCCTTCGTGTTCCAGTCGATCACTACCACGGACAGCGAGCCGCCGTGGGGCTTCAACTCGGTCTTGCCCAGGCCCGCCCGGACAATCTTCATGGCCTCCTCGAACCCCTCCATCCTGCCCAGCCCTCTGTGGGCCAGCATCGGCTCGCCGGGTTGCTGGAAGGTGTAGCACTTGCCCCCGGCGGCCAGGGTCCGCTTGCAGGCCAGCCAGTCGTATCCGTGCCACAGGACGGGATCACCCTCGATCTTCCAGTCCCACTTCTGCTCGACGGCCACCAGGCAAAGGCCGTCCAGCCACTGAACCTCTTCGGGCTTCTCGGCCTTGCTGAACTCCAGCAGCTTCGTCTGGGTGGGATTCACGTACTGCAAGATCTTGCCGAACTTGGGATCGACATCCCACCAGGGCTTCTCCCCGTCCAGCACGCCAGGCGCCGCGCTGCCACAGGGACCGTGCAGACCAGGCGGGAGGGCCTTGACCATCTCGACGAACTTGGCCATGTCGGAAACGATGACATCATCATGGAGGTACACGATCCGTGGCGTGTCCTTGAAGTGGGTCCGGCCCGCTTCATAGGCTTCCAGCACGGACTTGGCACCAACGGCGATGAAGTGCGGCACGTCCTTGAGCATTGCGCCGACGGGCTTGGCGGTCTCGTCGTTCCTGGTCGCCACCACAAACCCAACATCGGCCAGAACGGGAGCGGGCTTTTCAAGTCCCCACTGCGCCAGAGTCTTCCGGCGGGTCTCCACCGCCGACATCGCCACCCCCTGCGTGGTGCTCTTGGGACAGAAGCGGTAGTAGTAGAGGGTCTTGTCGATGCGCACCTGGAACTTGGGGTCCACGAACTGCCTGGCCCCAGCAGCCCAGATCGCGTCCTCGGCATTCTGGTTGGGGTACGGCGGAGCCTTCCGCATGATGGTGGTCCGCCAGGCCATCCACTGGCTCGGCGCGCAGTAGAACGCCTCGGGAGTCACCTGGTACGTGTACTCCATGCCCTGCTTGTTGATCCGGTTGACTGCCGGCTTCTCCGCCGTGGACGGGGAACCGTCCAGCGCGTAGCCTTCCACGAAAACGTCGAACACGACGATCTGCGCCGTCGGGTTCTCGCAGATGGCCTTGAGTATCGAGTCCACGTAGTCGGGCGCCACCATGTCATCATCATCGATGAAGGCCGTGAACTTGCCGTGCGCGTCCCGGATGGCCCAGTTCCTTTTCTCCGACACGGTGTTCATCCGGTTGTCCAGATAGCAGAGGACCTCGACGGGCTTGCCCTCGGCCTGCTTGAACAACTCCTGCAGGAGCGGGAGCGCCGTGCCCGACAGACGATCCCCTACGGACGGTACCGCGATGGTCAGGAGAATGTTGCTGTCACTGTCCGACACGCTGACTGGGTTCAGGCGCTTCTTGTTGAACTCATCGAACTCGGCCGCGTAGTTCCGCCGGCCCAGCTCCAGATGGTCCTGGATGCTCTTGTTCTTGGTGAACGTCGTGTTCGAGAACCCGTCCAGGAACCGGTACAGGTACAACATGCGGTCGAGCCACACCACCTTGGATCGGAGGAAGAACCGCGCGTAGACGTCCCAGTCGTCGGCCACCGGCAGGGCCGGGTTGTACCCGCCGAGCTCCTCCAGCTTGCTCCGCCGATAGGCCCGCAGGTGGTTCGGGCCGACGGTCAGGAACCAGCCGAACTGCTGCCAGTAGTTGGGTCCGAACCGGTCGTAGATGTCCGGACCTCGGGCCTCAGTGTACTTCTTCCCACGGTACTCGGTCTCGCGGTAGCGGCTCTCCCAGAAGTCCCCGCCGTACTTCTGCGGAGCGCCATTCTGAAAGAACGCCGCGCAGTTCGAGTAGACCATCCCGACCTCGGGGTCAAGGAAGGCTTTGCGCACCTCCTCCAGAGCGGTGTCGGTGAACATGTCGTCGTGGTCAAGCTCGACGACGAACTCGCCGTAGGCCAGCCGGGTCGCAGCTCCCTTCAGGGCACCGATCTTCCCGATGTGCATGGACTGCATCGGCCGGACCCGGTAGTCCTCCTGTGCCATCTCCTTGAGGCGATCCCAGGTCCCATCGGTGCTGCCGTCATCGATCACCACCCACTCCCAGTTGCAGTACGTCTGGTCCCGCAGGGACGCGTACGTGTCCCGCAGGAAGTCGCCCGTGTTGTAGGTGGGCGTGTAGACGCTGATCAACGGGTTGTCCTTGGCATACGGGTGCGGCTTCCACATGATGGAGCTGTAGCAGATCTCGATGGCATTGGTTGCCGCCTCGATGGGAGTCTCAGGCTTGATGTGCAGCCAGCGCTTGCGGATCTCGAACCCGGACAGGTTCAGCGCGCCCGGGATGAACGTGCTGCTAACGATCACGTCCGGCTTGAACCGGGCAATCTGGCCGAGCAGCTGATTGATCTTGGAACAGACTTCAATCTGGTAGCCCTCGATGGGCCACGATTTTTCAACGAACAAGACGCGGATTCCGGCAGTAGGCATCCGTCTCCTCCGGCCGCCACAGGCGGCTCTGTCCTGTGTTACCTCACGCTCCTTGAGCAACAGTGCGGCCGGGGGTCCACACGGGAACCCCCGGCCTCGTCAGCACTGCTTACAGCTCGGAGTCCTGGCCGTCGATGATCTTGATGTACGTCCGGGTCACGCCACCCCACGCGCCGCCGGCATTGCCCAGCACGTAGATGCGGTCCAGTTCCTGGCAGACAGCCACCAGGGCGTCACGAACCTCCCAGAGGTCCGCGAAGCCACGGCTGAAGTCCGGGCGGATCTTCACGACCAGGTCATCACCGAGTTTCTTGGGATCCACAACTGCCTCCTGCCGCTGTTGCGGCGAAAATGGGCGCTACGGGCGCCCGTCCTGTGTTGACACGCGGGCTCTTGTCCGCGTTTGTCTCTCAGGGATTATCCACAACTCAGGCATCGAAGTCAACCCTTATCTCTACGCCTGCGGCGCAACGCAGAGATTCTTGTAGCCGATCGGCTTGCGGTTGGCATCGAAGGTCATCTCGCCCGGGTACGCGAAGTCAGTCCGCCCGAGCTTCCAGGCCACCTGGGCTATGAAGGCGGGAACGACGTAGACTGTGCCCTCGACGACCGGTGGGAACCCCTCCAGGGACGTCGGGGTCTTGGTGATCAGCGGAACGTCGTGACCCTCGACGCTGGCAGTCCCAGCGGCGGCCACGGCCTCAACAATGCGTCCCCAGGCGGGTGGCTTAGACGGCGCCAGCGTGACGGTCCACCCATCTCCAACAAGGACGCACGGGAATGGAGCAAGGTTCGTCAAGATCATCGGTCATCTCCTAGTCAGGCGGGGTTAGGTGGCAAGGTCCACAGGAACTTGGAACGGTCAAAGTTGTAGCGGGCGATGTAGTTGGGGTAGTAGGACAGCAGTCCAACATCGTACCCACAGAACCACGCTATGACGTCTACGTAGCCCCAATCGCCACCAACATTTTCCATCCACCCCTTCATGGACACGTGGAACGTATCGTCAGTCGCCAAGCCGCCACCGGGCTCACCGGAGAAGTCGAACTTGTCGAACGCGAAAAGCCTGAACCCTGACCCATCGGAGTTCAGAAACCACCACTGGTCCACCTCCGTGGCCTGGTTGGCCCCCAGGTATAGATGAACGGGCCTCACAGCGCCGCCCCAGCCGCCGTTATTGGAGTAGAAGTTACCAGCAATCAAAAGTTCCCGTACTCCCACGTTCCCCATAGGCGTGATCACCATGTCGTCCAGCCTGTCGTCCTCCACATAGCAGTTGGGGTCACTCCAGGTTTGCCAGTACTCCGCGTAAGGGTAGTTTGGCCAGCCACCGTCCCAGCCAGACATGTTGGCCATGGCGTCGTTCCACGCAATTTCGAGTGTGGCACCGCTACCAGAGCCGTTACGATGAACCTCAACCCTGTCACTCTCCACCGGGTCGGTAGTCTTCGCGTATGCCAAAACCTCGCAGGCGTAGAACAACTCCCTGATGTGACTGGCGAGTGGGAAGTCTGACGCACTGACACTGATCCAGTCTGACCCGGAACCACAGTCGGGCCAGGATGGCACGTGGACGGCGTGCACCTCGGTCAAGAGGCTTTCTTTATCCCAGACGGTGAACACCGGGTTATAACTAACCCATATGAACCGTCCGTACTTCCCACCCGTTATCACCGCTTCGAGAGCCGTCCTCATCCCAGTCAACCAGGAAAGCTGTATCTCGTCTCCAGAACTAATCTCCGCCGGGATCGTCCCGCTCACGTCCACGCCGATCGCGGCGCCACGTTCGATGATGGCAGAGCGCAGCTCGTTGGCCTGCAAGGCCAGCATCGGCACCGTCCCGCCGGGGATGATGCTCTCGAAGTCAGCGTAAACGAAAGGCATCGTTCACCCTACCCTGTCCACAGATTCTTAGACCTGGTCAACGTAAGGCGCGTGTCGCCGTCGGTGCCGCTCTGAAGATTGAAACTCGGCTCGGCCGCAGCGGCAGAACCGGTGCCGCCGGTAGCCGTGACCTGGCTGCTGGCGTTGAGCGTCGAGGCCACCTGCGCTGTGGTAGTCGTGCCCGCGAGGGCGGAATCGACGCCGGGATTCCAAGTTCCAAAGCTCATGGTGCCTCGTAATCCGGACCCGCGAAGCCATCACTGTAGTTGGCGCTGACATCTATGCTACCCCCGGAAATCACTGAGGCAACAAGCAACGTAGACTGACTGTTGACGTAATCCACCACGTTTTGAGTAGTCCATCCGGAGAATCTGCCCCACCCAAAATCAATGTGTGTAGGATCAGATTCGTCGTAGTAGTCGGAGGCCATGTGTGACGCGAAAAAGCCGTAGTCTGGACCATCTGGCCCAACTCCCAACGAGTTTCCACTGACTCCTGCGGTCTTGGCAGCTAGTCGAATGACAGGATGGGCTGCGTTCCCACTGGTATAGTCTTCGTAAGCCGCCACTGCCGCAGTCGTGGCCAGCTGGACGCTGGGAGCACCGGCCGTGTCGGTCAGCGCAAGGCTCTTGGCTCCGTCACTGACCGCACCGACGCCCAAGAACCGTGGCTGGATGCTGTTGCCGGCAGAGCCCTTGTTCCGGGCCGTGATCACCACGTTCTGCTTCGTGCGGGTGGCAGCGACCGACGTGTCGGTGAACTCCAGCACCTCACAGGCGTAGTAAATCTCGCGGATGTGCTTGGCCAGCGGTGGGTCGTACCGGGACACTGAGATCCAGCCGCTGCCCGACCCGCAGTTGGTGAAACTCGCGTGCACCTGCGTCAGCAGCGAAGCCGTAGTCCAGGGAACGAACGGCCCGCCCGAGAGCCTGCCAAGCTTGTTCCCAGCTACAAGGGTCTCCACCGCCGTACGCATCCCGGTCAGCCATGAGTAGTTGATCGGAGTCCCAGACGACACCGCTGCCGGGACGACTCCGGAAATGTCCACACTGATCGCGGTGGCACGCTCGATGAGTGCGAGCCGAGCCTCGTTGGCGTGCCCCGCTATCGCGGCCACCGTCCCGCCCGCGACGATGGTCTCGAAGTCCGCGTAACCGTAAGGCATGTATCAGCCCCACACCGCCTGCGGTCCCTGGAATCCCTGCGGACCATCAACGCCTTGAGGTC
>Ga0315275_10007873_pt1 | contig 10339 bp, 9 predicted proteins | sample YL17G03_0_MG_FD_205557 | JGI IMG/M metagenome (GOLD analysis project Ga0315275, IMG submission 205557) | Sediment microbial communities from Yellowstone Lake, YNP, Wyoming, USA - YL17G03_0 | ecosystem: Environmental > Aquatic > Freshwater > Lake > Sediment | place: USA: Wyoming | collected...
CTTGTAAGCAGATAATGGAGATAACAGGCTCTGCTCGCAGGACAATTCAACAATGGATTGTTAAATACAACGCAAGAGGTATCGAGGCATTAAAAGAATTACCCCGTCCCGGATAGCCTATAGTCTCAGTTGCCCGTTTTAGTCTGCCAAGGCCGTCAATATTGCCGGAAGTGGAGGCATTAAAGCTGTATATCGGTCCGCCGGCGGTTGTAATGCCTGTTAGTAAATTTCTGTCATTATAAGTATAGGCCATTGTCCTACTCAAAAATTCGAACTTGTTTAATTTCAACGACTTCTGTAAACTCCCTGAGTCGTTGTTAAGATTCGATATTACAGCAATATTCGGGAGAAATCAACTTGAAAATGCTTTGCAAGCTCCTCGGGAACCTATTCGCTGCCCTGTTCAAGAGCCGGCAGAACTTGATCTTGGAAAACCTTGCTCTTCGCCAGCAATTGGATGTTCAGCACGCAGTATAAAAAGGCCGAAGATCAAAAACACCGACCGTATCTTCTGGGTCGTGACATACCACATTGCTCGAAACCATGTGGTCAAGGGCATATGGCTGTCTTGGAAAATCGTGCCTGCGGTCACTGATGTTTGATGCCGGCATTGCCCACACAGCTATAATCCTCCCTTCATTGGCCAAGTATCGCGACCTCCGCAACGTGGACAAACAAATCCATCTGGCCATCGAAGCGAATACAAATAACCAAAAAACTAAATTCAAAACATTAACGCAACTACTTATTTTATAGCAAGTTATAAATATTTGATTTAAAAATCAAAATTTGACGAATAGTAATATAAGGGAATGAAACAGATGTGCTCAAATAGTCTCAAAAAACGATGTTTTTTGAGACTATTTGAGATGTTATCGGTTATCAGTTATCGGTTATCAGAACGGGAATTAAATGTCTTTACAGGTGCAAAATTTGAATACGAAATTGGCCGAACAATCGTTAGGCAAAATAGTAAAGGCCTTTTTGGATTACCTTAATATCGAGGCTGGGCTTAGCGAAAATACCATACTCGGTTACGGACGAGACCTAAGAGATTTTGCCGATTACTGCCTTTCAAAAGGCGTTAAACAGCCTGACGGCATTAATACTGAAATGTTTTTCGGCTATGCAAAAAGTCTTGCCCGCCAAAGCAAGGCTGAGGCTTCTATAAACCGCAGCGTTGTCGCGATAAAGATGTTTATGCGATTTTGCAAAATGATGGGGCATATCGAAGATGATTTGACCGTTTTTTTAGAAAGCCCAAAGCTTTGGCAGAAACTGCCAATAGTTTGCAGCAAAGACCAGGTTGCAAAATTAATGAGCGCACCCGATGCCCAAGAGCCCTACTGTCTTCGAGACCGAGCCTTATTAGAGCTGCTTTACGCTACCGGAACAAGGGCAAGCGAGGTCGCGGGGCTGCGCACCGGCGATGTGAATTTAAAAATCGGATATGTCCGATGCCTCGGTAAAGGCAAAAAAGAACGAGTAATTCCGCTTAACAGGACTGCTATTGCCGCCGTAGGAGAATATATTGAGCAATTACGTCCCAAACTTGCCAAGCCTTTCAGCAGTGATGCGCTGCTGCTCAGCAGGACGGGAAGGCCTTTGAGCAGGATTGAAATATGGCGGATTGTGAAAAAACACGCCCGCATCGCAGGGCTACCAAGGCAGATGACGACGCATACGCTTCGGCACTGCTTCGCAACACATCTTTTAAGCGGCGGAGCGGATTTGCGGAGCGTTCAGGAGATGTTAGGCCATGTAGATATAGCAACAACGCAGATATATACACACGTTGACCAGGAAAGATTGAGAAATATGCATAAAAAGTACCATCCAAGGGGGTAAGAAAGTGAAAAAGATACAGATTAACACTGCTAATATCAGACACGGATTAACACGGTTTTTTTCACCACGAAGGACACGAAGACCGTTTACGATAAATTTCTTTTTTAGAGGCTTTTACAATGTTCACTGGAACGGCGAAAATTTGTATTCATCTTCAGGGAGTGATGACCCTGAAAGACAAAAGAAGAATAGTTAAAAGTCTTATTGAAAGGCTTAAGAGCCGGTTTAACATTTCCGCAGCGGAGATTGACAGGCTTGATAATAAACGAATGGCAGTCATCGGATTTGCAGTAGTATCAAACGACAGGACTTTTACCGTCAGTCAGCTCGATACGATTATGCATTTTATATACAACGACGGCAGATTTTACGTCGGTGATGTAAAAACGGATGTATTTGCCTTTGAGGAAATATAGAGACCAAAATTCTAAATCCTAATATCTAAATCCTAAACAATATCAAATTACCAAAATTTTAATGTTCAAAACAACAAGATATGTAATTATAAATGGTGTTGAATTTGTGTTTAATCTTCTTTGCGTATAGAGAACCATAAAAGGACCTGAACAAGCCCGCCTGCGATGATGACGGCACAGGCAAACCAGTATGGTGAACGTCTGCCGAAGGCATCGCTCAGTATTCCGCCGACAAGCGAACCAACTGCAAAACCTGTCCCTATGATTGTTTCGTGCACCGCCATAAGGCCGGAGCGTTTTGTGCCGCCAGAGACGCCGTAATACTGATGTGAGCTGTACACAACCCCATAACAGATGCCGGACAGCCCGGACGCCAAAAGCTGCAGGAAAAGACTGCCGGACAAAATAATCACTACCATACATAATATGATTGAGGCCTGTGCTGCCGCAAACAGGCCTTTTTTGTAATGCCAGTAGTGACTTTTACCCATCATCCAGAAAACCACGATGTTAAAAAGACACATAAGCGACACCGACCAGCCGTAAACCGATTCAGGAAAGCCAAGCTCAAATTTATACAAAATACCAAGCTGACTCCTGAATATTCCTGCACACATAAAGGTCGCAAGAAGCGCGACGCGAGACGTCCAGAGGAATTGCCTGTTTTCCCGCCTAAATTCTTCTTTAATTGTGTCATCGGGATTATTTTCCTGCGGTTTTGGGTCTTTACTTATGCATCTGGCAGTAGAAGCTGCTGCAAAACAGCCGATTGCCATTAGACAAGCGACCGCGAGCGGCAGAAGATAATCAATTTCCATAAGATAACCGCCGATAATCGGCAGGAGCATATTCGCGATTGCCCATGTTGTATTGTAAAAGCCGAATCTTTTTGTAAGCGCTGCGCCCTCGTGTCCCGTGGAAATCCATCCCATCATCACGGGCCAGAAAAACGCCGTGATAATACCGGTTATTGACATCAGAAAAACCAGCCGCATTATGGGGCTCAGGAATATGCCGCTGTTGTTTCCGTACCAGACAGCAGCCAGTAAGCCGAACGCAACAAAAACCTCCGCTGCGGCACCGAGCACCAGAACTTTTTTGGGCTTGAATCTGTCGATTATCGTGCTGTTTATAAGACAGAAAATAACATATACCCCCATCTGTCCCATAAAACAAAGACCTACTTCGGTATCGCTGCCGCCCATAGCTTTTACAATAAAGGGCATAACAATCCACACCAATTGAAGGCAGGAACTCATAAAAAAGGCTGCAAGACACAATCGCAGAAAGTTCTTATCTTTGAATAATTGGCGCATAGATACTTACCTTCGCAGAAAGCTGAACAGCCATAAAACCAGCGTCAGGATTATTGAAAGAATAATGGAACTTGTAACGGGGAGGAAAATTTTCCAGTTTTTGCCGCCCATTTCGATATCGCCGGGCAGATGAAAAAACCCAATTTTACCCAGCGCAAATACCGCCAGCCCTGCAATCAGCAGGATTGCACCGGTATAAACGAGTATTTTCGCAAAGCTTTCCGGAAAGGAATTCATAGAATTTCCCTTTTAATTATCAGCGAACATATATTGAAGCGATGGGATTAAATGGATTTGTTCTCATCGCAAGACTGAAAAGGTATGGGTATTCAGTTTTGAGATACTTCATATATTCAATCCATTCGAAGATAACCGCCTGGTATGCCCTTTTCATATCACCGAGAAGGTGTTTTATGTCGCTTTGGGGCAAACCCTTTAGTTCTTCTCTGTGAATCAGCTCTTCCGTAAGGTGAAAAATCGCCCACAGCATATCCGTAAAGTTGTCATGTTCCAAAAGATTAGGATTTTCAAGCAGCCTCATTAGAAATTTTCTCTTGTCAAGAAGATACGTCCGAAGCTCTAAAAGGTCCGCCTTGTCAATCTGCAGATCGTACTTGTGTTTTCGCAGAAGGTTGGCTGCCGATGCAAATCTTTCATTTGTCCAGTCATCCTTGATTACAAGCTGTCCGCGTATGCCTTCAGCATCGGGGTCGAGCTGGAAAAAACTTTTCGCAAGTCTTGTTCCTGTATCACTGAAAAATGTGCCGATGACCATATTCAGTTTGGCCATCTTGCTTTTCTTTTCATGGATGTTAAGAAGATTTTCTATTATCAGTGTAACAAGCAGCACCTGTATCGGTATGAAGGCTATATCGCCCAGCAGATATATGAAGATATGACGTGCATCATGAAATATAAAAAAATGTATCAAATAAAGAATAATAGTAAGAACAACCAGCCCAACACCCAGTATTATCTGCCATTTGTATCTTTTCATTTGTTTTTTCATAAATCTTAATCCGCCAGCCAGTTTTTGCCTATTGTTATATCGACTTTTAAAGGCACGTTGAGTTTAATTGCACCAGTCATTTCGTCGCTGAAAACCTTGGCAAGTTTTTCAGCCTGTTTGCCGTCAGCTTCAAAAACCAGTTCATCGTGAATCTGTAAAATCATTTTTGCAGACAGTTCTTCCTCCTCAATTTTTTTCTGGATTTTTATCATCGCGACCTTTATCAAATCGGCGGCAGAACCCTGAATAAGCGTATTTATAACAAGCCTTTCGGCCTGCGAACGCACATTGCCGTTTTTGCTTTCAAGGCCGGTGATTTTTCTTCTCCTGCCACAGATAGTCTCGGCAAAACCGGTTCTTTTCACCTTTGTTACAGCGTCTTTTTTGAACTGCTGAATGGCTTTATAGCGTGCAAAATAATCATCAATAAATTTTCGTGATTCGGCAACGCTCATACTGGTTGTTTTACTGAGGCCGAAAGGCCCCTGACCGTAAATCAGACCGAAATTAACCGTTTTGCAGCGAGAGCGCATTTGTGGCGTTACGTCTTTAATGTCGACATTATAAATCTGCGAAGCGACAAAGGTGTGAATGTCCCTGTCCTGCTCAAATGCTTTTTTCAGTTCCTTGTCACCGCTGAAATGTGCCACCATTCTAAGTTCAATCTGCGAATAATCGAGACTGACAATCCTGTCGGTTTTTTTCTCCGGCACAAATGCGGCACGAATCTTTTTGCCTATTTCAGTTCGGATTGGAATATTCTGCATGTTCGGGTCGGATGAACTCAGCCTGCCGGTTGCTGTTATTGTCTGGTTAAATGATGCGTGCACTCTGCCGGTTCTTAGATTTATGAGTGAGCCGAGCTTGTCAGTATAAGTGTTTTTGAGCTTGCTTAACTGACGATACTGAAGTGTTTGCTCAATTATCGGATGCTGGCCGACAAGTTCGTCAAGAACGCCAGCATCGGTACTATGGCCTGTCTTGCCTTCCCGCAGTGATTTCAAGCCCAGCCGGTCAAAAAGCACTTCCGAAAGCTGCTTTGGCGAATCGATATTGAATGGCCCGCTGGCGAGAGCATAAATTTTTTCAGTCGTCCGCTCAAGCTGATTATTTATCTCAACAGACAATTGTTTAAGAATATGCACATCAAGTTTGACGCCGTTAAGTTCCATTGTGATGAGAACTTCGACAAGCGGCATTTCAATTTCTTCAAAGAGCTGTTTGAGCCTTGGCTCCTTTTCAATCTTTTTATTCAAATATTGATAGAGCTGAAATGTTGTATCAGCATCTTCGCAGGAATAATCACAGGCTGAGGCGGTATCGACCATCTCGAAACTCATCTGATTCCTGCCTTTGCCAATCAGGTCTGAAGTTGGAATTTTTTGATAATTTAGAAAATCCAGCGCCATATTATCAAGCGAATGACTCCTCTCAGCATCAAGCACATAAGAAACAATCATTGTATCAAAGATTAGCCCCCTTAGAGGCATATTGGAATTATGCAAAACTATCATATCGTATTTTGCGTTTTGGCCGATTTTTTTAACCCTATCATCAGCCAAAATCGATGTAAGTTTCTGCCTGACTTTTGACAAGCCCAGGCACTTTGCCCCCATCGGCGCTTTTACTGCCAGATAATAAGCATTGTGCTCCTTCCAGCAGAAACTTATTCCCACAAGTTCAGCGCGATGAGCCGAAATGGATGTTGTTTCAGTATCAACCGCAAAGAGCTTTTGCTTTTTCAGTTCTGAAACAAAATCATCGAACTTTTCGGGAGTATCTATCAAATGATATTTGTGCTTTACGGTTTTTATCGAATCCTGTCCTGTACCTGTAGCGATTTTTACAGTTTGTTCTTCTCTTGTTTCTTTTTCTTCTGTTTGAGCCAATCCCAACTGTGTCAACAGCCGATTAAAGCCAAGCTCTGTAAATACTGCGGCAAGTTTCTCTTTGTCGAATTCCCTGACGGCAAAAGTCTTTTCGTCGATATTCACAGGAAGTTGACAATCTATTGTGACGAGTTTTCTGCTCAGAAATGCTATGTCTTTTGAGCCTCGCAGATTATCGCCTCGTTTGCCGGCAATTTCGTCAGCATGTTTATAAAGATTTTCGAGTGAGCCGTATTCTTGCATCCATTCAAAAGCGGTCTTTGGTCCGACATCCGCTACGCCCGGCACGTTGTCGCTCGCATCGCCCTGCAAAGCCAGCACGTCAATAAACTGCTCAGGCTCAAGGCCGGTTTCTTTTTTAAATGACTTTTTATCAGTTATCGTATCCGTCTTGATGTCATACATATAGACGCCTTTATTGCCGAGAAGCTGAATCATATCCTTATCTTTTGAGCAGATATAAACATCGATGCCTGTCTCGGCGCCCTTTATGGCAAGTGTGCCGATTATGTCGTCAGCCTCGAATGTGCTTTTGCGGATGACGGGAATATTCATCGCATCGAGGATTTGTTCGATTCGATTTATCTGCACCGGCATCTCATCAGGCATCGGCGGTCTGTGTGCCTTATATTCAGGATAGATTTCGGCTCTGAAGCTTGGCTCTTTGGAGTCCATCGCCACAACGAGCATATCCGGTTTTTTGGTTTCGAGAAGTTTGAGAATCATATTGGTAAAGATATATGTTGCTTTTGTAGGTTCGCCGGAAGGACTGGTTAATCTCTGGCTCATCGGTGCATAAAACGCCGCATAAATATGTGCGTGCCCATCGATTATATATAGGGTTTTAACCATAATGAGATAAATATATCTCATTTACAGGTGGCTTCAAGAAAAAAAACCTGAAAGAATTATGATGATTTTTTATTTTCCATAGGGATAATATTTCTCCTTTTTCACTTTTAGTTATATCTAAAGGTAATTTTATCGAACTTGTTTGCTTGTTGCAATGGGAAACAATTACCTATTTTGAAAAAACCAAAAATAAAAATATATCTTAATCATCCCTCATCAATTATCGTTTTGACGATGTCAAAGATTGCCTCTTTTGTATTGTAATTTGCATCGTTTGTCAGTATTGAAAATATATACTCACCCTTGTCTGTTACACACGTTCCGGACAATGCCCTAACGCTGTTAATATAACCTGTCTTGGCGTAAACTTTCCCGCGATATCTATCCTGATAAAAATACTTTCTTAACGTGCCGTCAACGCCCCCTGCCGCCAGCGTTTCTTTGAAAACAGGCCACAAGTCGCTCGAATACGCATCGCTGATGACCCTGACAACAACAGCGGCTGATAATCTGTTCTGGCTGCTCAGGCCGCTGCCGTCGTCGATATAGAAACTTCCTGTATCAGCGCCGAGCGATTCCAGATAATCCGTTAAGGCTTTTTGCCCGCCCTGCCAGCTTCCTGCCCTGCCGCCTGTGATACGTCTTGCACCAAGAGTCTTAAACAGACACTCGGCTGCAAGCTGAAAACTGTCCTTGTTGCACTGTTTAAGAACATCAGTTATCCCTGTTCGATGCTCAACAAGTATCTGCAGTTTTTCAGGATTGACATTATCAAAAGTAAAACGGCCCGATGTTTTTATGCCGGCCTTATTGAGCTTTTCCGCAAGTAGAGTCCCAAAGAAAGCCGCAGGCTTTTCAATTGCCACATCGAATGACGCTGCCTGTCTGCATTTGCCGCCAATTACGATGATATTTTCTTTTTCTGTACGGTATGCGCCTATCGCACTTTCACCTTTGCTTACGGGCTGGACCTTGTTAATCAGCGTCAGATACCCCGTATTGGGTTCGGTCAACAGCTCTACTTGTCCATCTTTTTGGAAAGCTGAAATCTTTATGCAGTTTGCATTGTAGTTGAGGCCGCTTACCTCACAGGCATAAGGCCTGTTAAGCTGCTCTTTCGGCCAGTTTGGATGAACCATCACGTTGTCAAAAACAGAGCTGTCAATAACAATATCTTCTATCTCAGTTATATTTCGTTCTTTAAGTGCTCTTACAATATCGGATAAAAAACCATTAATTTGATTGCTGTCGGAGTTGTTTTCGCCGGCAAGACCCAATAACGGGTCGCCGCTGCCGACTATGACAAGTTTCTTATCTGAAATCCCTGCTGTCGTAACATACTCAAATTTTTGTCCCAGGAATTTTAAAGCTGTAAAGCTTGTTACAAGCTTCATATTGGATGCAGGTATCAACGGCAGATTTTCATTATAGCTGAATATTTGTGCTCCCCAGCGGGGTTCGGTTACAAGAATTCCGAATTTTACCTTGGCCTGGTCCTTGCGCGAGATTATCTGTGTAATCTTCTCCTGCAAAGATGCGTTACAGCTTACGGTAATCACCGTAAGCGCAATACAAATTACATATTTTTTAATACTTTCAGATAACATGGCGGGTGTTTCTACCATAAAACAGTCTTAAAATCAATAAATAATATAACTGCTTGTAAAATATAGACTTATAAAGATTTGTTTTATTTCTTTATGTCTGATTGACATTGCAACCGATGCTGGTTATACTGCTTGGCGGTTTAGCCGTCCCTTTAATGTATAATTATGTTTTTAATTTTTGCGGCTTTTTAGCCGTGGCGAGCTTCCGGAATGTCGGTGGATGAATATTCCGGAAGTTTTTTTATGTCTTGACAGCTTAGTATGTAATTGTTTTTATAATAGCTACTTATGGCAGAAAACCAGCCCCAGAAAGCAATTTTCACAGCCTTAGTCTCAGGCAATAAGGCAGTCGGCAAATTTTTTTTTAATCTTCAGCTCCAGCTAAACAGTGGTGCTGCAAAGGTATTCCGAAACGCTTTGCCGGGGCAATTTGCCCAGCTTGACCTGTCAAGACTTGCCCTGCCGGCTGAAGAGCAAATTCCCGACGAGCTTGCCGAACGCTGCCAGCGGCAAATCCTTTTGCGAAGGCCATTCAGTTTTACAAATATCGAATGTTCTGACAGCAAAGTAATCCTCGAAATACTCTACTGCGTACTTGGGCCGGCAACTTTAAGGATGAAAACCCTAAAACCTGCCGACGAAATAAACCTGATAGGCCCGCTTGGCAACGGCTTTAAAATTTTAAACGATAAAAAACTGGCGATTCTCGTTGCCGGCGGGATGGGTGCCCCGCCGCTTCAACACCTTGCGAAAGAACTGAAAAATCAATGCCCGCAAACAGAAACAGTCGTTTTCGCAGGCGCTAAAAGCATTTCGGAACTGCCCTACCTTGACATAAAGCTTGAAAAAATTTCAAAAGAGTCTTCTTATTCGCTGGGCGAATTCGCAAAACATAACGCAAAAGCTCTTATAAGCACCGATGACGGCTCAGCAGGCTTTAAGGGCTTCGTAACGGCAATGCTGACTAACTGGCTGAAAGACAAAAGTATCGACAGCAGCAAAACGATTATTTACTCCTGCGGGCCCGAAGCGATGATGGCGCAGGTTGCCGCGATAAGCTCAAAACTAAATATTCCCTGCCAGGTGAGTCTTGAAAGAGCAATGGCCTGTGGAACAGGGCTATGCCAAAGCTGTGCCGTAAGATGTATAAACAAACAAACCAAAGAAACCGGTTATAAACTCTGCTGCAAGGATGGGCCGGTATTTTGGGCTGATGAGGTTGTCTGGTGAGTATGATTGATTTAACTGTAGATTTTGCGGGATTAAAACTTAAAAATCCTGTGTTTACCGCTTCCGGCACCTGCGGCTACGCTGACGAGCTGGCCGATTTTATGGACATAAGCCTGCTTGGCGCTTTTTTAACCAAAAGCATTACCCTGCAAAAACGGGACGGCAATACTGT
>Ga0315275_10007875_pt1 | contig 10338 bp, 9 predicted proteins | sample YL17G03_0_MG_FD_205557 | JGI IMG/M metagenome (GOLD analysis project Ga0315275, IMG submission 205557) | Sediment microbial communities from Yellowstone Lake, YNP, Wyoming, USA - YL17G03_0 | ecosystem: Environmental > Aquatic > Freshwater > Lake > Sediment | place: USA: Wyoming | collected...
GCGGAAGGTCGCCTCGACGGGGTCCGGGACCGGCTGGTTCGACATGGCGCGCCGATCGTACCGGGGACGCCGGCTGCCGGAGACCCGCCACGGAAGCACCCGAGAGCCGGGGCGCCTACGCGCCGACCACCGCGAAACCCAGGGAGCGAGCGGCCTGGCCGAGGCGGACGTCGCCGGCACGATCTGGGCCACGCGACGGCCGCGGCTCGTGACCGTGATCACCTCACCGTTGGCGACGCGCTCGAGATGTTCGGACAGGTGAGCCTTGAGGTCGCGGATGCCGATGTCCATGTGGTCATCATGCCAGTCGTCGGGGCTGTTCCGTGACGAGTTTCTCCTCGCCCCTCCTGCCGCTGTTCAGCGACAGGTGCCACGTCGAACAGGCCGAGCAGCCTGCGTCGGATCGCGGCATCGGGCACCGCGACCTGCAATCGACCCCCAACCGCAACCAGCCGTTACCGAGGCGCTCCCGACGCGCTCCCGACATGGCCGGCTCGGTTCTCTAGCATGCCCGGGGCGCGCTCCGTGGGCGTGCTGGCGCCCGACGCCGATGCCGGTCCGCCACGGGACCGCGCCCGGGGTCTGTATGAGCGAGTGGAGGAGAAGCGGATGTTTGGCGCCCAGCCAGCGACCCGGAACCAGGCCATCGTGCCGGTAGCGGCATTGCTGGCCATCCTGGGGATCTCGATCGTGATCGGGCTCCTAACGACCACGGCGGCCCCGCTGCCGGCGCAGCCGCCCGTCGATTCGGGCGCCACAGCCTGGATGCTCACCTCGACGGCCCTGGTGCTGCTGATGGTCCCCGGCCTGGCCATGTTCTACGGCGGGCTGGTGCGGACGAAGAACGTCCTCGGCACGATGATGCACAGCTTCGCCGCCATGGCCGTCGTCGGCGTGATCTGGGTCGTGGTCGGCTACGCGCTGGCCTTCGGCCCGAACGCCCTGGGGGGCCTGGTCGGCTGGGATGCGGGCCTCGTGTTCCTCCGAAGCATCGATGGTACGGTCGGGAGCAACGGCGTCCCGGATCTCGTCTTCGCGATGTTCCAGGGCAAGTTCGCCATCATCACCCCGGCCCTCATCGCGGGCGCCTTCGCCGAGCGCGTGCGCTTCCGCGGCTACGTCGTCTTCATCGCCCTGTGGAGCGTGCTGGTGTACAGCCCGTTGGCCCACTGGGTGTGGGCGCCGGACGGCTTCCTGTTCCAGATGGGCGCGATCGACTTCGCCGGCGGCACGGTCGTGCACGCCTCGGCCGGTGTCAGCGCCCTCATCGCGGTGCTGTACCTGGGCGCTCGGCGCGGCTACCCGCAGACGGCCATGCACCCCAACAACCTGGTCATGGTGATGATGGGCGTGGGCCTGCTCTGGGTGGGCTGGTTCGGGTTCAACGCCGGCAGCTCGCTCTCCAGTGGAGAGAAGACGGCGCAGGCGCTGGCCGTGACGCAGGCTGCCGCTGCTGCCGCCGCACTGGCATGGATCTGCATCGAGGCGGTGCAGCATCGCAAGGCCACCGGTCTTGGCATCGCCTCGGGCATCCTCGCCGGCCTGGTCGTCATCACCCCGGCAGCGGGGGTCGTCACCCCAGCGGGTGCGGTGGCACTCGGCTTCGTCGCCGCGGCCCTCTGCTACGGAGCCATCCTCCTCAAGAACCGCCTGGGCTACGACGACACGCTCGATGTCTTCGGCATCCACGGCGTGGCGGGCATCGCCGGGGCTGTCCTGCTGACCTTCTTCATCCGTGCCGTGGACATGCCCGCGGGCCGGGACACGCTCTCTCAGCTCGGCGTCCAGATCTTCAGCGTCGCGGTGACCACCGGGTACGCTGTGGTCCTCACCATCGGTCTGGTGGTGGTCGTGGAGAGGGTCTTCGGACTGCGCCTCGGGTCCAAGGGCGAGATGGCGGGCATGGACCACGAACTGCACGGCGAGCACGGCTACGGCCTGCTGAACCTGAACTAGCCGGCTGCTGGAGGGACGCAACATGAAGCTGATCGTCGCCATCATCCAGCCGGACAAGCTGGACGAAGTGCACCAGGCCCTGATCGCTGCCGAGATCTTCCGCGTCACGGTCAGCCGCGTGACTGGCCACGGCCGCCAGGAGGACCCGGAGCTCTATCGCGGCGAGGAGGTCGTTCCGAGCCTGATCCCCAAGGTACGCCTGGAGATCGCTGTCAACGAGGCCTTCGTGGAGCCCACCATCGAGGCCATCCTGGCGGGTGCCAGGCACGGCGACGGGGTCATCGGCGACGGCAAGATCTTCATCCTCCCGCTCGAGGAGGTCATCCGGATCCGGACGGGAGAGCGCGGCGGGGAGGCCATCTAGCGTCCGGGATCGAGGACGGGCTGCGCTTCTCGCGGGACCTGGGCGAGAGCGTCAGCCCGGAACCTGGCCACGGACACGCTGTTGTTCGAAGCGCTCGGTGAGGCGAATCATCCCGAGCGCGGTCATCCCAGCGCGAACGATCCTGTGACGATCTCTCCTGCCGGCTCATACGTGCCGATCACGACCCCGGTGCTGGAGACCTTGCTGCCCACGAGCTTGAGCCCAGCGGGGATGGTGCCGTCCGAGAAGAGACGTTGGCCCGATCCGAGCACGAGAGGGAAGACCCACAGGCGGTACTGGTCGACAAGGTCGTGGCGCAGGAGCGTCTGGATCAGGTTCCCGCTGCCATGCACCTGCAGCTCCGGCCCGTCCTCCTGCTTGAGCGCCGCGAGGCCCTCGGCCGCGTCTCCTTCGATCAGGACCGAGTTGCTCCACGCGAGCCTGGGATGACTCCGCGACGCGACGTACTTGGTGGCGTCGTTGAACGGCTTGGCGCCGTCTTCCTCGGAGGCGTGCGGCCAATGGGCGGCCATGATGTCGTAGGTCCTGCGGCCGAGCACCATGGCGAACGGCGTGCTCACGGCCTCAGCCATGACCTGACCCATCAGCTCATCCCAGTAGTTCACCGACCAGCCACCGTGCGCGAAGCCGCCGCTGTCATCCTCTTCGGGTCCGCCCGGGGCTTGCATGACGCCGTCCAGGGTCAAGAAGGTGCTCACGATCAGTCTTCTCATCGTCCGTCCTCTCTCGATCGGGTGCACGGCCTCACGCGAGCCCACCGCAGGATAGGCCTCGGTGAACTCCTGGCGCGACAGCCCGTCGCGGGTGGGGTGGGGGAGGCGCATCCAGGCCTCGGTGGGACCGGGGTCGATGTCCCTGATCGGCTCGTCGATGGAGAAGCCGTGCTCCTGGGTATCGGATGGGAGCCATCCGATCCATCTCTAAACGGCCAGCTGATAGCTGTGCATTACACTCACTGCCCCCACACCCCCCATGGAGGGTCCCGATGGACCATGCCGCGACGATCCGACGCTTCTACGACCTGATCAACGCTGGAGAGATCGACCAGTTCGGCGAGTTGCTGGCCGACGACTTCGTCGAGCACGAGGAGACGCCCGGCCTCGCGCCGACGAAGGAGGGCGTGATGGCCTTCTTCCGTGCGAACCGCGCCGCCTTCCCCGACATGCGCATGGATGCGCAGGACGTCTTCGCCAGCGGCGACAAGGTCACTGCTCGCGTCCGGTTGACCGGCACCCACCAGGGTCCCTTCATGGGCATGCCCGCCACCGGCAAGCAGGTCGACATCCAGCTCATCGACATCATGCGTCTCGGCGACGACGGGCTCTGTCACGAGCACTGGGGAGTCCTCGATGCCCTCGCGATGATGCAGCAGCTCGGTGCTGTGCCGGAGGGCCCTCCCGCCTAGCCCGAGCGGCGGTGCTCAGATCCGATCTGACGCCGACCCGAGCGCTTGGCTGCGCCGCCGCTTGAGGTGATGCGAAGCACGGCGCCGATACTGACCGCCGTCCCGATCACATGGAGGCACCCTGGGTGCGACCCAGAACGCCGTCATGAATGGCGCCCACTCGGCCTTCGAATGCTCGTGCCCCCGGTTCGAAGCCAGCCGGCTCCCGCCGCTGGCTTCTTGCCGATCGGGTCGATGAGCTTGACGACGTTGCGGCTCACCATCTGGCCTTGACACCATGGCCGCGCTGACCATGACGACGCCGCTGCTGGGCGATACGCTGACGGGCGCGCCGGTGCGACTTCGCGGAGCGCGCCCGTAGCAGAGGACCGATGGACCCCCAGCAGCTCCTCGACCCATTGCCCGTGGTGGCTGTGTTCGTCGTGTTCGCGGTCGTCGCGCTCGCGACGTACGAGGTCGGCTTCCGCGTCGGGCGCTGGTGGCAGCAGCGGACGCCCGACGAGAAGGAGGGTCCGACCGCGATGCTGGTTGGCTCGCTGCTGGCGCTCATGGCCTTCCTGCTGGCGGTCACCATGGGCATGGCCGTGGACCGCTTCGACGCGCGCCGCGGGCTCGTGGTCGAGGAGGCCAACGCCATCGGCACGGTCTACCTGCGGGCCGGCTACCTTCCCCAGCCGGCAGCGGACCAGACCCGCGAGCTGCTGCGGGAGTACGCGCCGCTGCGCGTCAACACGGCCGATCGCGAGCAGCTCGAGGCCCGGTTCATACGCTCGGCGCAGATCCAGGCGGAGCTGTGGGCCATCGCCGAACCGCTGGCGCGCAGCACACCGGACTCGCAGGTGCTGGCGATCTACATCGAGTCGCTCAACGACATGATCGACCTGGGTGAGACGCGGCTCACCGCGATCGTCTACGCGCGAGTGCCCGAGACCGTCATCTGGCTGCTGTTCCTGGGCGCCGCGCTCACGCTCGGCATGGTCGGTTTCCACGCTGGGCTGCTTCGACGTCGCAGCCTCGTCGGCGCCGTCGTGCTCGTCGTCGTGCTGGGGGCGGTGATCACGCTCGTGGTCGATCTCGACCGACCGCGGCAGGGCTTCCTGCAGGTGAGCCAGCAGCCGCTCATCGACGTCCAGCAGCAGATCGGTCAACCGCCGCCCTGATCGGCCCCCCTTTGCCTGGCTCGATGTCCTGGACGTCGACAGACAGTGGCTGGTCGTCGATGTCACGCCGTTCCCCCGACGCGACCCCTTCCGACTTGGAGGGACAGCAGCGGATCGTGCAGTCGCTTCGCTTCAGCGATTCCTGAGCGCGTCCGCTGCGATTCCTGAGCGCGTCCGTGCGAACTCGCAAACGCTCGGCGCATCCCACCTTCGGCAAAGGTGCCAAGGTGCCTGAGCCGTCCACGCGTGTCCAGCAGGAAGCCCATGCCGCCAACCTGCGCCAGAGGCGTCAACGAGCGTCAAGGGCGGGTGTATGTTAGCGGCGAGGTCGGACACGACCCTCCGCGGTGGAGGTCCGCCGGTCCTGGCGAGCGCTCCACCCGGGTAGCACGCTGGCGAAGGAGGGACCGATGGCCGCACGAGTGCAACGATCGGTGGGGCGTCCTGTCGTTGTCGGAGTGGCTCTCCTGACACTCTTGGCAGCCTCGGGCCCAGGTGTCTCAGCGGCGTCGCCGAGCGCCGCGCCGGAGTCCCCGAGCGCCGAGGCCTTCACACCGCAGCGCGTGAGCGGCATCCCCGGCGCCCTGTTGCCGAGTGAGCTGAAGCTGTGGCAGTACGACTCTTCGGCGGGCCAGTACGTCGAGGTGCCCGGCGACGCCAGCGCGACGTACGTCCCGAACGTCGACCGCACCGCGCCAGAGCCGTACACCATCGGGTACGTGGAGGGCTGGGCTGCCAACACGGCGTCCGCCCTGATCCACAAGGGAATCTACGACCTAGCCGCCAAGATGGGCGTCGAGGTCGTCACCTGCGACGCCCAGTTTGATCCCGACAAGGCCGTCACCTGCGCCGAGACGATCGCGCTGCAGCAGCCTGACTTCGTCATCAACGCGAACTGGCGTTCCGAGGCGGCTACCGCGATGAGCAAGATCTTCGATGCGGCCAAGATCCCGACCAACAACGCCGACGTCATGCATCCGAACGCCATCTTCTTCGGTGCGGACAACTACATCAGCGGCCTCACGGCAGGGGCCGCGGCCGGGGATTACGCCCAACAGGCTGGCAAGTGCGCGGACCTCACCATCCTGTTGGGTGGTAACCCGGGCGAAGGCGAGGCAGCCAATCAGCGTCTCTCCGGCTTCTCGGACGGCATCCAGGAGAAGTGCGGGCCTATCCCCGCCGAGCGCATCGCGACGCTGCTCTTCGATGCCGGGACGCCCGACCAGGCGCTGACCAAGACGACGGACTGGCTGACGGCGAACCCGAATGCTGCGTATGTCCTCGCTACATCGATCGACGACGAGCGTGTCACCGGCATGACCAAGGCCCTCACCCAGGGCAGCCGTGACGGCGTCGGCGTCGGCCAGGGTTGCGACGACGTCGGCATCGCGGCAACGAAGGAAGGCACCCCGGACCAGACGCACTGGCTCGGCTGCGTGGGCTTCTTCTTCGAGAAGTACGGGGACTACCTCATGTCGATCGGGCTCGACGTGCTGGCGGGCACGCCGGTGCCCCAGGAAGTCCACATGGACCACAAGTTCCTGACCTACGACACCATCGGCCAGTACTACCCCTAGTCCCCCCGGGCGGGGGGGCCGGCGCGTGACCGCGCTACTGACGATCGAGGAGGTCTCCAAGAGCTTCGGTCCCGTCGTCGCCTTGCGCGACGTCACGATGAGCATCGATGAGGCCGAGGCGGTCGGCCTCATCGGTGACAACGGCGCCGGGAAGTCGACGCTCGTCAAGATCCTGTCCGGCGTCTACGCCCCGTCCTCCGGTCGTCTGCGCCTTGACGGACGGACCGTCGAGTTCCACAGCCCGCTTGACGCCCGCCGCTCCGGGATCGAGATGATCTACCAGGACCTTGCGCTCTGCAATGACCTGGACGTCTCGGCCAACATCTTCCTGGGTCGGGAGCGCCGCCACCGGTATGGCTTCCTCAGCCTGCTCGATCGGGTCGGGATGGCCACCGAGACGGCGCGCATCCTCGATGAACTGGGAATCGCCATCGCGCCTGACCGGGAGGTCGGATCCTTGTCCGGCGGCGAACGGCAGATGATCGCCGTCGCGCGAGCCCTCCAGTTCCAGCCCCGCCTGCTGCTGATGGACGAACCCACCGCGGCGCTGTCGGCCGAGAAGATCCGGGTCCTCCTTGGCCTGGTCGATGGGCTCAAGAGCCGAGGCGTCTCGGTCCTGCTGATCAGTCACCGGTTCACCGACATCCTGCACGTCTGCGACCGCATCGTCGTGGTGCGCCAGGGTGCAGTCGTCGGCGAGATCCAGCCCCATGCGCAGCCACCCGAGCACACCATGGCGCTGATGCACGGGCTGATGACCGGCGACCGCCCGACCAGCGCATGAGCCAGGACTACACAGGCCCGACGATGGTCCCGACTCCCGCGGCAGTCGCGCCCGGACCCCGGGCGCGACTCATCGCCGTCATGGGCCGAAGGCCTGGCGGTGTCAACCCGGGTCTGCTCGCCGCGCTCGTCGTGCTCTTCATCGGCCTGAGCATCTTCTCGCCCTACTTCTTTGCCCCCACGAACTTGCTCAACATCGGTCGCGCCATGGCGATCGTCGGGATCGCCTCGGTCGGCGAGACCATCGTCATCATCAGCGGTGGCTTCGACCTCTCCGTCGGCTCCGTGATGGCGGCCTCGGGCATGATCTCGGCCTACCTCGTCGGGGCAGGCATGCCGCTGCCCGTCGCCTTCAGCACGTCGATACTCGTCGGAATCGGGGTCGGACTCCTCAACGGCGCGATCGTCGGCTACGCACGCATCAACCCACTCATCGCGACCCTCGCCACGCTGTCGATCGTCCGGGGCCTGAGCTACGTGTTGTCGGGTGGCCAGGAGATCGTGGTCGACAACGAGACGTGGGTGAACTTCGGGACGGATACGTTCCTCTCCATCCCCTACATCGTCATCGTCCTGCTGGCCACGTTCCTCGTGGCGGGCCTGGCGATGCCGCGAACGCTCTTCGGGCGGTACGCGTATGCGATCGGCTCCAGCGCCCGGGCGGCCCGGCTCGCCGGCGTGGCCGTCAATCGCTGGCGCCTGGCCTTCTACGTGGTCTGTGGTGGGCTCGCGGCCCTCGCAGGTCTCGTGGCCGTCGCTCGCATCGGATACGCTCAGCCCAGCGCCGGTGCGGGGATCGAGCTCGACGTCATCACGGCGGTCATCCTGGGCGGAACGAGCCTGAGCGGCGGCCGGGGGACGATCCTGGGGACCCTCATCGGCTTGGCCCTCATCGGGGTGATCAACAACGGCCTGACGTTGGTGGGTGTCCCGGCCTACTGGCAACTCGTCGTCAAGGGCAGCATCCTGTTGGCGGCCGTCCTGTACGACGAACTGCGTCGCTCCCGTCACGACGAGACATGAGCGACCGTTTTCGAGGCCTCGACGAGGCCGATCGGATCCACCGGACGCGTATTGGTGCGCGACGTCTCGCGCACCTGGGCGATGGCGGGCAGGCGTGTCTGGGGCCTCCGCTTTCGTGACTCCGTCCCAGGCACAGCGAGGAGGAGCGATGAACGAGATCCAGTCGTTCGAGGTGACAGGAGGCTCGGCGAGCGGCGATCTGCTGAGCGAGCGGCGTGGTGACCGCCCGTTGAAGGTCGGGCTCCTGGCTTGTGGCTACTTCGAGTACTGGCGGATGTACGCCGGCCTTCGCGAACAGGTCGCCGCGGACATGCAGGTGATCGCAGACCGTCTGGCTGGCAAGCACGATCTCGTGTACCCGGGTCTCGTCGAGACCCTGGACGGCGCGGACCAGGCCGGGCAACGGTTCCGCGAAGAGCACGTGGACCTGCTCGTCATCGCCGAGGGAACGTACTGCCCGGACTTCTTCATCCATCAGTCCTTGCTGCACCTGTCGTCGGACCTGCCGCTCGTGATCTTTGCGTCCCAGGCGCACGACCGCCTCGACTTCCAGGCCGGGTACGACCAGTCACTGCGCAACTCCGGGCCAATGGGGCTCGTGCAGCTGACCGGCGGCTTCCGCAAGATGGGCAAGTACCCGCGCTACGAGGTCGTTGTGGGTGCCGTAGGAGACGACGAGGTCTACCGCGAGATCGACGCCATCATCCAGGTGCACACGACCTTGCGGAACCTGAAGCACATGACGATCGGAACGATCGGACACGTCTTCCGCGGGATGTACGACTTCAACTTCGACAAGACGGACATCACTGGCAAGCTCGGGCCGCACGTCATGGACGTCAAGATGGATCATCTCGTCGGGATCCTCGACGAGATCCGCGAGGACGATCCGCGCATCGGCGCGCTGAGCCGCAAGGTGCGCGAGCAGTACGTCGTCACGGAGCTTGATGACGGAGAGATCGCCCGCTCGGCGCGCCTCGGCCTGGCGCTCCAGGAGCTCGTGGACCGCTTCCGGCTCGATGGCCTGGTCCTCCTTGGACAGCACCTCATCGAGGCCCGGGCGAATGCAGCGGTCTACCTGGGGCTATCGGAGCTCCTGTTGTCCGATCGGGCTGTCGCCACGACCGAGGGCGACGTGATCGGCTGTGTCACGACCAAGATCCTGAAGGACTTCACGGGCATCACGCCGTTCTTCGGCGAGTGGGAAGAAGTGGACGTGGAGCTGAACGCCGTGATGCTGCTCGGGCACGGTTTCATCGATCCACGGGCCGCGCGCAGTGACCGACCCGTCAATGTCAAACCGGCCTGCGAGAACTGGGGCTTCGCGGGCAACTCGCTGGGGTTCGAGGCCACCTACGCGCCCGGACCGGTCACGCTGGCCCACGCCATCCACGATGTGGACGGCTGGCGGATGCTGGTCAGCTCGGGCGAGCTGCTCGACACCGCGCCGCTCAAGATCAATGAATCGTCCCTGATCGTCCAGGTGGACAAGCCTGTGAAGGCCTACTTCCGCGAACTGGTCGAGCTCGGGTTCACCCATCATGTGATCGCCGTGAACGGCGATGTCACCGCCCAGCTGGAATGCTTCGCCCGGCAGGCCGACATCAAGGTTTGCAGGCTCTAACGGCGTCTCCCCAGGGGACTGGGTGTCAGGTGGGCCAACATGGCCGCGGGTCACGACGCGGCCAATGCCACCTCGAGCCTCGCGATCTTGTCGAGCAGGACGTTCATGGCCTCATCCTGGGCCTTGAGGTGGGCCTGGATCTGCTCGGCTTCATGCAGGGTGGCATCGGCATCCTGGTAGGTCATCTCGGAGCGCTTGTCGGCCGCGCGGCTGAGGATGTTCTGGCCGACCATGATGACCGAGAGCATCACGAGCTGGATGAATGTCTGGCTCAGCCACTGCACGAATGCCAGCAACCCACCGCCAGCCGCCTGTGGCAGCACGAGCAGCGCCAGGAGCGCGAACAGGTAGGCGCACCACATCGTGCCGACCACCGTCGTCAGGGCAAGCCCGATCCTGCCGTTGAGGCTGACGTGCTCGGCAGA
>Ga0315275_10007876_pt1 | contig 10337 bp, 11 predicted proteins | sample YL17G03_0_MG_FD_205557 | JGI IMG/M metagenome (GOLD analysis project Ga0315275, IMG submission 205557) | Sediment microbial communities from Yellowstone Lake, YNP, Wyoming, USA - YL17G03_0 | ecosystem: Environmental > Aquatic > Freshwater > Lake > Sediment | place: USA: Wyoming | collected...
AGATGGAAAAGGCTACGAATACATGATTGTAATTACAAGTTTCGACCTCAAAATACTGAGCTATGAGAGAAAAGGAAGAAAGTAGATGGAACTCTCAGCAACCTTATCTGACAAAAGCATACTTGAGAAAGTGCGCAGGGGCGAAATTGTAATTCACCCAATATTAGATAACAAACAGATAAGTGGAGCAAAAGTTGACCTTCGACTCGACAACATTTTCTACCTGATCGGACGGTTCAAAAAGCCATATTATGACCCTATGGAGTTTTTGGCGAAGAAAGAGGTAGGTGAAAGCTATGTTGAAAAACGTATGGTCCGATACGGCGATAAGTTTGTTTTGCATCCAAATGATTATGCATTAGCCCCATTGTTTGAGTTTGTCAAATTGCCCAACAACGTACTTGGTAGACTCGATGGCCGTAGTTCCTTAGGGAGATTGGGCATAGTGGTTCACTCAACTGCTGGTTCAGTAGACCCTGGTTTTCAAGGACATCTCGTGATAGAGCTTATGAACAATGGGCTTCTGCCTGTTGCTCTCTACCCACTTATGAGAGTGGCTACGCTCATATTGACAACGCTAAGTACGGATGCAGAAAGACCTTATGAGGGCAAATATGGCGAAATTGAGGGATATGAAGAAGTAGAATCTAAGTTCCACCATGACAGAGATCTGCCAATCCTGAAACAAATGTATACTTGACCCTATCCAGGTTTGCGCGCCTTTGCTTCCAACCACGCATTCTTAAGGTGCCACTTTTTCAGAGACTCTTTTATGAATAGACCTGTTCTACGGTCGTTAATCATCTGTTGACGCCCTTTGGATATGAACGAGTTAAAGATTATTCGTGGGTCTGCAGCTGCAGGAATACCATAATCAAAATACTCCATTACATCGCTTACCGAGAGTACCTGATTTTCAACGTATTCATATTCTCCCTTCTCGTAGACCTTCCGCCTTCTCTTTTCAGTCTCCATCAAAAACTCCCCAAAAGGCAGTGTATTTTCACTTATTAGCTCTTTTACCTTCCTCTCGGCGACATCATAGACTTTCGACACTTGATCTTGGACCTCCAAAGGGTCACTTTCCTTGTGTTCGTCCCAGACTCTCTTCAAGTAATCAAACACGTGGGCGACATGTTCACTTGAAGGCAGAGGCAATTTATTATCTTCCTGCACTTTCTCCAAGTACTTTAGAGCAATGAAGATACGTGAAACGAAACTTGGATGCGTGATTGTCTTTTCATGTGGATACTTCTGAAGGTATGTAGCCAGAGACAACGCATAAGCAGGTCCAAAGTAGTTGACGATGTACATGTCAATCAGTGCCTCTTCCAACCATGAGACTTGTGGGCAGTCTTTAGCGAGTCTGTCAAGCCTTTGTGTTGAATAAAGGTAGTGGAAAGCCTCATGCAGCAAAAGTGGCCAAGAGAGAACATTGTCAAATTGCCCGTGGTCATAGCAAATCACAGGAAGGTCTCTAATCTTAATGTCCCGAATCACTATGTCCAGATTGGCCATTCCCACACGGGGTCTTGGTTGTGATAGATTATTCAATTTGTCGGTCAGCAGAGTTCCTATACTCGTTTGATTGAACTCTTTATGTTCAGCAAGCACGAAACAACACGGCGTGCCACGCGCAAAGGTTTTCAGAAACTCGTTCACAAGTAAATATGCCTCACTTGCGATTCTGGCCTCAAACACTTCTCTTACCTGATTCTCCAGATCGTTAGTAAATGAAGAAAGCATTCTTATGACGTGCCTCGATGTTCTGGGAAGGATTTCTCCTCGATAGCCATTGGTGTACATTTTGTAAATGTCTAGCCATTTGAGAAAAAGCTCCTTTGCCTTCTCCAATGATTCAAGTTTGAAGACATATGGAACTTCCAGCGATACTGTTCTTACGTGTTTTTCAACAGAATTTAATCCGTCTAGCACAACGTCGAATGACAAGAGATTTCTTCTCGTTAGAGGATTATCACAAATAGACTATCGCTCTGGAACCGTTGCATAAATGATGTCCATTCTACTGCCGAGCTCATTAATGCAATCTTCAATTTCTCTATCGGACTCGACTCTATCAATCTTCGCAACTATTTCTTGGGCCTTTCTTACACAACTCAGGAAAGCACTCTCTTCTTTGGACAGCTCCGCTTCATGCGATGGTATCAATTTTTTCGGAACACTTCTGGATAAGAATGCTTCTTTTATCTCATCTTCTCTCAATGTTAAGAAATCCTTCAAGTAATCATTACTCTTCTTTTCATTAAGGAAAATGTCCATCCCAACTAATCCATGGGTTACTCGTCCAATTATGTTTTGAACAGACAATTTGTTTTTCTCCTCCATCCCGCGCCCCAGCCCCTGTGCAGAGCACCATCCCTCAAGTCGAATATGGCAACTATGGATTGTAACGCGCTTTGTTTATATCTAATCATAATATGCCCCAAATATGCTGCAGCATATGTTTCCGGCTTTTTGACACTTGACCGAGATCTGTTAATACACAAAAATACTGAATTCTGTATACGCATACTATGTGAAATAGACAGATGTTTTGCAAAATTTCTCGAAATAGCACACTAGTGTGCACGTACCGATTTTATTCTAGTCACTTTCTTTTTCACAGTAACTAAACACGACACGCTCATGACATGGTCAATGCCTGCTTCCTCGGCTAATGTTGCGTTGTCAAACTCGCCGGCACCCTGCATGTGTATTCGTTGTTTTCAAAGGTGGCCAGAAAGGTGTAGATTAGTGTTTCCAGTCGTTTGTGTCCGAAAAACCATTGTACGTGCAATGCATCTCCAGTCTGCTGATAAATGCATTTTGGCTTTTTGTTGATTATTCAATCCTCTCTGTACACCTCCAAGCCCTGCGAGAGTAAGCAAATAGTGGCAAAACTGCCTATAGGAATAGGATAGGATAATCATTAAACCTAGTCTTTCCTACTGCAAACAGATCGCTTTCTATTCGCAAGATTTCGGTGACTAAGAGAGTTTGACTTCGAGCTACATCTTTAGAAGGAGCTGCAAAACGTGCAAATTCACGCCTTTTGCTCGAAATAGCTCAAAATCGAGCTCTAACTGGTAAAATGGCGCCGGGGAAGGGATTTCAACACCAATCTACTAGTAAAAAGACGCCGTATTTATGCATCGGGTATAGCAGGCATCGGCTTGAGCTTGTAACAGCAAAACCGCAAGATCCTAAAAGGCCAATCGGTTCTCGAATTCATGCGAAGCCACGATTTGCATCCATTGAACTCGATCACCCGAAAGTCGGTCTGAATCTTTCAACTATTCTTTTGAATCTGGGATTAAGCCGGTACATTCTAACATATTCGGCAGTATCGAAATAGGGCTTAGTGGTAATAATTCTCTTATCCTCCAGCGCGAACAATGCGTTCGAGAGTGTAGTTTTTGACCCGCGGAAGTTATTGTGCATGGTTTTCAACGATAATGAACCATGGTCGCATAGAAGCCTGACTATTTCTTTCGCGCCTGAAATATTGAGGATGTGCACAATAGCCTTTACCTCTTCATCGGATATGCTTTGCTTCCAGTAAATGTGGAAAGCCTGTATGATTTGAAACAGCCCTAGAAATGAGCCAATCAAGCTGGCAAAAAAAGTAAGATCAATAAGCTTCAATGTGTGAAAAGTGACACTAAGAACTACTGCAAACCCAACTATGCAATATGAGACTAGAAGCAGCCACTTTCTTGCTCTATCCACCGCCGCTTTGCTCCTTAGGTATAAGCAATTCCTTGGCAAGCCTTCTTAGAAGCGGCTCAAGCAATGCAGAGAGATTGGTTCGGGCTGACTCAATTTCTAGTTTCGTTGGCGTGTTTCTGAGCTCTAGTGAATCTACTATCAGATACTCCCAAGTTCCCGTGTCTGGGCTGGATTCGTGGTGATACCTTACTTCTGCGTTCTTCACATTGGGCAAGTTTTTCACAGCGACCACTCTGAAGACTACTGTGAAGCGTTTACTACTGAGCTCCAAGGAGCTTGTAGGAGAAGCAGACCGAGATAACTTCATCTCTGTCTGGAAATCCATGTCTTCCGCTGCTATCTGTATTCCATCTTCCTTGAAGGACAAAAGAATTTGATTTGTGATTAAGTCGTTTTTCAGGGATCTTGCCTCAATTACTAGGTCGTTGTATGGAATAAAACTGTTGCTGCAAACACTTTTTCCATTGGCTGTGAATTGAAAGCCCTAGCATCAACTTATGCTGTTAGGGCTACGATTTCCGCGGAATCCCCTAAGCGTATAATGTGCTCATGCATTGTCGAAGGGCTTGACCAGGTTCCAGCAATTGGAGCTTAGTCTTCGAAGAGTCCTACCCTACGAGCAAAGCAAGAATCGTCAACAACGGCTGATCTGCGCAAAAATCTAGTTGCGCCGACTACATCAAACAAAGAAACGAGTCAAACTATGATTACGGAGAATCTATAGTACAAACCCACAAATCATTAATCCACTAATGCCCAATATTGCATGCTGCAAAAGCCTAATATTGTCTCCTAACGGAAAAGGGTTGTGAGGTGAAAAAGATATTGGATGCTCCACTTCTGGGGTCTAGGGCAATGTTAAATTTGACGACCTTGAAAAGTGCACGGGAAATCATAAGGAATAATATAAAGCTTAAACCAGGGGAGACTGTTCTGATCATAACAGACTCTACCAAGATTCCGATCGCTGATGCATTGTCCTATCCTGTCATTGAGGTTAACGATAATTTTTCCAAAGCCAAAGAAGAGATCTCAATGAGCATAATGGTACCCCGAATAACAGGAGGCCTTGAGCCACCAAAATGTGTTGCCCATGCAATGAAGTTGGCTGATGTTATCCTAATACCCACAAAATCCTCTATGACTTTTACAGCAGCAACTAGAGAAGCAAGAAACAATGCTAGGATTGGAAGCATGCCTAATGTCACTGAAAACATGATGATCGACGGAGGTTTGCGGGGAGATTTCTTTGATACCATGTTTCTAACGAATAGGGTGGCGGAAGCATTGGAAATCGGGGACGAATACCATGTCACTTCTTCGAACGGGACAGACATCACTTTCAGAAGAGGAAAAAGGAGAGTCTTTAGAGATGACGGGAATCTTTCAGAGAAGGGAAAGTTGGGGAACCTCCCTGCAGGCGAAGCTTGTCTTGCAATCGTTGAAGACAGCACTAATGGCGTACTGGTAATAGATAGGATGGGAGAAATCGTTACTAAAGGAATACGCCTGACAGTCAAAGAGGGCCGAATAGTCAAGGTGGGTGGCGAAGACAGACATGTCTTCGAAAAATCCTTGGAATCAGCAAAAGACAGGGAACATCTGGACGTGAACATCGTCGCGGAATTTGGAGTAGGAACCAACGCCGCAGCAAAGTATGCCGAATGCGAAGTGGAAGCAGAGAAAATGTATGGAACTGTGCACTTTGGAATTGGAGGTAATGAACCGATTGGTGGAACGTCGAAGACCTCGTTCCATCATGATGGGCTGATATTGGATGCGAGGCTCGAGGTGGACCATAGGCTAATCCTTGAAGGGAGGAAGTTCTTTGTCTGAAACGTCTGGGAAGGCTTTTATATTAGACTACGAGTACTGATGTAATATTTAAATAAAAATGGATTGAGGAAAATGGATGAACAGCAAGAGCATTAAGGACATAGTAAAAGAGTATCATTTTGAACCTACGGCAGAGTCTCATACAATGATCCGCGGCATTCTTTCTTCTCCATTAACCGAGCACATAGTAAGTCTTTTGTTAATTAAAGCGAAAAAAGATCCTAATTTCTCTTCATCTCTTGAACAGATTATCCGAGGCAACTATGATTTCAAATTTCCTGAGATGACTTTCAATGATGTATCAGATAACTCGAAAGCATCGAGAACTACGGTCCATGTTGCATTGACGTTATTATTTAAAGAATATGGAGTAATTGCAAACGAAGAAAGATACGTACAGACCCCTCCTGGAAAAAGACTCGCTACGGTCTACAGTCTTAAGCCAAAGGCAATTCCTGTAATATTGTTCCTTTTCCCTTCTTGGTTTGACGATTCGGTGTAGCTCTCAATCCAGAACACTCGCCTTCTCTGTCAGATCATACTGGCCACTGGTTTCTTTCAAGTAACCATATTTGACCAATTGCATGAGAGCAATGAAGATCTCTGTCCGATTGAACGAGTGTTGGCTCAAAATATGCTCTTCAATTTGGCGTGGAGTAATGTAGTATCTTTTGACTGCTTCCACTACTAGTTTTTGAATCTTGGAAAGTTTAGGCCTATGTCGTTCTTTTTCATTCTTATGGTGACGCTTTTTGTATCTCCCTAGCGCAGTAATTACTGCTATATATATGCTGAGTACTGGCAGCATGTAACTGTTCGGGAAACCTAAGCAAAGAATGCTCAGTCCCTCAATCGCCAAAAGGCACAAGGTTGCAATTATGAGCAGAGACCGGTATACCCACATGCATATTTGATTTGCCTTCTTGTTGGTATCTGGCGGATTTGCAATCACACAAGTACCCAAACAATACTTGTACAGTGCTTACTATAAAAACCTTGTGAAGCTAGAAGAATTGCGGATATAGACACTTCACGTGGCGCTCAACCCGTTCGAATATTTCCTCGACTGTTTCTCTGATGGTATCCGACATCGCAGGATTGTCAGGCAAGTTATCAGGGAAAGTATATCGAATTGGTCGACCGTGTGGATATGGGTCAACCTGATGGAAGCATCTTGCCCACACATCTAGAGGAGAACCCTGAAACGACACGATCTTAAAAACCAAGGCAAGTCTGTAGCTTTCCATCACGCCATTTACAATATTCATCTTCAACTGCGGCGGGGAATCATTAAGCTCGAACTCACTGATCCTAACGCCTCTCCAATGGCATGCTCCTCTGAGTATATCCTTCAAGACCCCAACGATGTCTTCTGGCATAATCAGAGCCCACCAACCTCGGTGATTAAGCAAATGTGAATTGTATTGGCAATAAGGAGCTCTTCTTTCTCCTTTTCGTTGACCGTTAGTAAGGCCTGCTCAACGTCTCTCTTGGATACTCCTGATTTCAACTCACCATAAAGATCAACCCAAGCTTTAGTCTGGTTTTTCGCATTGTGGGGAATATTGAAAATCACAGAACCATTGCAGAGCTTAACAAGGTTTCCAACACTTTCACATATAGGCCCGAGAACATTAGGCTTATGCATCACTTGTGCTCTGATCTGAACGAATCCACTAGGTCTGGCAATGAATTTAATAACGAGCAAAGGGAAACGCATATAATAAGTCAGCAAAACATGATATTCTTTTTGTTCTTCCAGCTTTAGCTGATTCATAGCCAAACTGTCAATTCTGAGGTTCAAGAGGTTCGTTCCAAGATGCCTTGTTACGTGGATCGGCACAGGGATTGAAGGCATTGAGGGTAAGTCTGGAAGAACCCTCAGCAAATCCTGTGAGTAGACCTTGTAGTCTCTGGTCCGAAGATCTTCAATAACAGCCGAAAAATCCCCAATAAACCGTGGGCTTTCTTCTGCACTGGACTCTTCTTTCGATCGAGTTGCTGGTGGTTGACTGACAGATGCGCTGTGGTATTCTTGGACTACCACCTCAACCATCCCAGACTTGCCTATCCCAAATGAATTAAATGCAACGATATTCAAACCCTTTCTGCCAAAAGCCGAAGCTATTTCGCCTATATCGTTTGGTTCATTTGGACCGCAGATCATCGCAATGCCAAGGGGTATCTCCAGTTGTTTCAGTGAAATATACAGTTCGCTGTCTTTATCATTCGAATAAGCGAACAATCTAGCTCCCTCTTCCGCTGGAAGAATCTTCTGGATTGTCTCTGGAATTGTCACATATTTGCCACTCGCGACTTCAGAATGCGTCGTTGTGAGGACTGTGAAAATCACACAATCAGTCCTCCAATCGTAGAAATACTTAAATAGTACTTCAGTACTCTATTAATACTTGGAGAAGTTGAACGCCGATGACCCCAAAGCAAACAGCGAAGACGGAGGTGGGAGATGAAAGATAACACTACCTTTTGAAAGTAATCACGAGCAACCAACGGTGATCCCCCTTTTTTTTATTGACTTATTTTCTTTTAATTCTTGAACCCAGGCGTATATTAACTTTTGGAGTTCATCAATTATCCAAAAAAACGTGGATGAGACAGACTCAGATCTTTGGATGCTTCCTTGGAAAATATTCAGCGTGTAGCTGAGAAAAAACGCCATAAGACAAGCCTTATTTCCAAATATAGCCTTTAGAAAAGCCTAAAATGGTAAAATGGCGCCGGGGAAGGGATTCGAACCCCTGCGAGCCCATAAGGCCCACTGGCTATCCTGTCCTCATATTCTAAGCCCCTTTTTTTTGCTACTCAGATCTCGAGGCCAGCGCGATAACCACTCCGCCACCCCGGCCTTCACAGAAATCTCTGGATAGTTGCTTTTAGCTTTATCCGAATTAACGTTCAGGTTCTTGAAAGAGAAAGAATTTACTGTCTTAACATTATTTTTGCTTCTTGAACGCCGAAAAAGGAACCCATATCCTTTATGCCATGTTCAACCTGTTCTAGAATACTCTTGCCCAATCTACAAAAAGGCGTTATCATAATCGTGAGCTTCTTGCCGGACTTCCTATAAACCCATGTTCCAACTATTCGCCCATTTAGCAGGAGGCAGGCGGCTATATCTCCTGCGGGACGATAGATAAGCTTCATGTGCTCACTGTTTACAATTCGCGCTCTATCTTTGTGACCAAGAAGGTACGGGTCAAACTTGGGTAACAAACAAACTGACGACTCTTCAGACAGATTTGGCGCCTCTAAGCGTTTGAGGTCACATTTTAATACAAATAGAGCCTTTGCACAGTTCTTTACTCGAATTTCAACAAGATCAAATCTAGCACCTTCAAAAGTGGCCCTAGCTTCTCCTGCAAGCAACCCGCTCCAGTAGGAGAAATCCTGCAATGATGCTGGCCCGTAGCCTTGCAGGTATCTTAGAAGCAGTTGCTCCTTTGCTTGCTTCTCTCCAATTTCGTTAAGGTTTACGTTAGGAAGCCATAAGTCAGTTCTCGCAAAGCATGCCTCTTTTCCATGCGATGTTGTGCAAACAGTCAAACCCGAATATGCCGTGTCTTTGAGAATTCCTCCCCATCCTGAGAAGAGCCTTTGATAGAACTGTGCCATGTCACCTAGCTTCTGACGCGTCACGTCTGACAGCTGCTTTCGTGTTAATGGACCTTCAGCAAGAGCTTTTGAAATCTGCGGGTATATGACTCTCTGTCGCTGTTCAATTGAGGGCCACTCAGGTGGGCGCATATAACGTCCATGGTGCTCAAACCACATTCTCTTCAGAGCATTATGGTAAATCGGAAGAGCTTGCGATTGGATTATGTGTAATGTGCCACGCATGCACCAAGTCTTAACCAGACTTTTTTCTTTGTAAAGGGCAGTATCCAGCAATTCAGATTTGAAACAACGGATTCTGTTCCAGAGCGAAAGGTACGGTGTCAAGCTATTCTGTGCGTGTAGGCCACAGAGCGTGTTAACCACATCTCTTAGACCAGCTTCTCTGTCGCCACTTGCAAGAAATTGCTTATGCATGTAAAACTGAGTTAATTGCTCTAAAGTCACCGTTAGAAGATTATCGATAGACAAGTGAAGGGCTCCCATCATCTAGTGTTAACAAGCGAAGGAAATAGCCAGCGCTTCTCTTCACGCATTTTCTTTTTATCCCATTCTCTGAGTATTTTTATAGCCTCATTTGCCACCATTATAGCGTTCTCTTCACCTGCTCCCGTCCTAAACTCATTCCTGCAACGGTTTGCAAATACAGCGCACACAGAACCCGCTCTCAAACCATAGAAACTTGCTAGAGTAAATAGAGTTGCTGTCTCCATTTCAAAGTTCAGAACCTTCGCTCTCTTCAACAACGATAGCAAGTTCTCAGTTGAAGACTGATAGCTTGCAGTAGTATGTCGACTCTGGCCAGCATAAAAGTCAGCGGTGGTTGCAGTGATGCCAACGTGATAGTTTATTATGCCTAGGCTTTCGGCTGCCTCAATCAGAGCTTGAAGAACCTCAAAACTAGCGACTGCCGGGTACTCGGGCATAATATAGCAGTTGCTTGTGCCGTCCAAACGAACTGCTGCTGAAGAAAAAATTAGGTCTCCGCATTCAATGTTCTCCTGTATGGCTGCGGTGCTTCCGACGCGTATGAAAGTATGCACGCCTACGCTTGCCGCTTCGTTGACAGCAATAGACATGCAAGCTGGACCGATGCCACTAGACAAAGCTGAGACAGGGATTCCTTTGTACTTGCCTGT
>Ga0315275_10007877_pt1 | contig 10336 bp, 9 predicted proteins | sample YL17G03_0_MG_FD_205557 | JGI IMG/M metagenome (GOLD analysis project Ga0315275, IMG submission 205557) | Sediment microbial communities from Yellowstone Lake, YNP, Wyoming, USA - YL17G03_0 | ecosystem: Environmental > Aquatic > Freshwater > Lake > Sediment | place: USA: Wyoming | collected...
GACCAGCTTCTTTCTCAACTGCAAGCCAGTCCAGCCGCTCCTATTAAAAAAAAAGAACTGAGCACTATAGCACAGAGGGACAGAGGCACAAAGACACAAAGTAACAGCGTGCAAATGACAGATGGCGAGCCACGAGTCACGAATCACGAGTCACGAATCACGAGCCACGAATCACAAGATATAAACATTGGGCATCAAGCATCGCCTGTCCGCCGTAGCTTCAGCGAAGGCGGAAGAATCGAGAATCAGGAAAAACCGCGACCGGTCGTCAGCGAACAAAAGCAAGCTCAACCAGCCCCAAACCGACTTAAAACAAGCAGCCAGAGGAAAAATGAGCTAATTAACCACCCCGCGGTCAAGACAATTCTTATGGGTCTCGATGCCACAATTGCCGGCGTGGAGGAAGACCAATAATTACGCCGCCGGACCAGCTCATCAATACCGCGAAACCTTTACTTCGGTCATAGTGCCGGTAACCAGAAATACTATCCTTTCGCAGATATTCGTTACGTGGTCGGCGAACCGCTCAAGGTTATGTGCAACCCAGATAATATAAGTTGCTCTGGTGATTGTTCCTGGATCTTTAATCATATAAGCCAGAAGCTCACGATACACCTGCTCGTAGAGCAAATCGACTTCATCGTCCTCGCCGGAGACTGCCGCAGCGGCCTGGGCGTCACGTCTTACAAAGGCATCGAGACTTTTCTTGAGCATACTAACGCCTTTCTCGGCCATCCGGGGAATATCGACCAGAGGTTTGATAAGCGGCTCGCCGCCATGCATAACCACGATTTTGCCGATGCCCTCAGCGTAGTCACCCATCCGTTCGAGGTCGGTAACGATACACAAAATGGCCAAAATCTCTCGCAAATCGCTCGCCACCGGCTGCTGCGTGGCAATGAGATTGACGCATCTTTCTTCAATATCCCATCGTTTCCTGTTAATAAGCGCATCATCGGCAATGACACGCTTAGCATGGTCCGCATCGAGGGTCTTGAGAGCCTCTACCGATCGGCTGATGGCAACAATGACCATTTCGCCCATCTCCGTAACTTCTTTTTCAAGCGCCTTGATATATTTAATAAAACTTTCTCTGACCATAATTAGCTCCCAAAAATTAGCCGAAGCGGCCGCTTATATAGTTTTCGGTAAGTTTTTCTTTCGGATTAGTAAAAACTTGTTTTGTCTGGCCAAATTCAATAAGCTGCCCCAGATACATAAACCCCGTGTAATCGGAGGCCCTGGCAGCCTGCTGCATATTGTGAGTTACAATTACAATGGTGTATTCCTGCTTCAGCACCCGCAGCAAATCCTCGATTTTAAGTGTTGAGACAGGGTCGAGTGCCGAACAGGGCTCGTCAAGCAAAATTATTTCAGGTTTTAACATTATGACTCTGGCGATGCAGAGCCGCTGCTGTTGTTCGAGGGTGAGGGTGCGGGCGTTTTTTCTGAGCTTATCTTTGAGGTCCTGCCAGAGTCCGACGTGCTCGAGACTTTCCTGAATGGCCTGCATAATTTCGTCTTTTCCATCCATCATACGATGTATCCGCAGGCCGAATTTGAGATTGTTATAAATCGACAAATCAAAAACGTTAGGCCTTTGAAAGACCATTCCTACCTTTTTGCGCAAAGAAATCAGGTCGGCATTGGGCTCAAGGATATTGCTGCCGTCAATAATTATCTTACCCTCGGCTCTTGTATGCTCAACAAGGTCGTTCATTCTGTTAAAGCATCGCAGGAGTGTGGATTTACCGCAGCCAGAAGGGCCGATGATGGAAGTAATATTCTGCCCCTGAATCCTTATGTTGACATCCTTCAGCGCCAGGAAATCGCCATAATAGAAGTTCAGGTTGAGTGATTCGATTTTCGCAGGAAATTCCATATTAGCCAAACCTGCCGGTTATATAATCATCCGTGCGTTTGTCCTGAGGATGGGTGAAAACTGCGGCCGTCTCTCCAACTTCGACCAGTTCTCCCATCAGGAAGAATGCACATCGCCCACTTACGCGTGCTGCTTGTTTAGTGTTATTGGTTACGAGTATCTGCGTATAGTTTTTCTTCAACTGCTGCATAGCATCTTCAACTTTTGCCGTTGAAATAGGGTCAAGCCCCGAGCACGGCTCATCATAGAGAATTACATCAGGTCCCACGGCAAGTGTCCTGGCTATACAGAGCCGCTGCTGCTGGCCGCCGGAAAGGCGCACCGCCGGCTCATTGAGGCGGTCTTTGACCTCCTCCCACAGATATGCTTTTTTCAGGGCATCTTCGACAATCTGACTGACCGTGTCTTTGTCGGTAATACCGTGAACTTTGGGACCATACGCGACGTTGTTATAAATAGTCACGGGCAATACCTGAGGCAAGGCAAAGATAATGCCGATTTGCTTGCGCAAAATGTTGTCGCTTACATTTCTGGCGTTCTGGTGTCTGAAAAAGATTTCGCCTGTTTGTGAGTACAAAGGATTAAGGGAATTTAGCCGGTTTAGCGCCCGCAGGAAGGTGGTCTTGCCGCTGTTGGCCGGCCCGATGATTCCAAGAATTTCGTTTCTGTAGATTTCAAGACTTATGTCCTTCAAAACCTGAAGCGAGCCATAATAACAGCTTAAATCAATTGTTCTTATTATCGCGTCTTTTACCATAGTTTCTTTTTTCTAAAGTGTGCACGCAGGACTATGCTCACCAGGTTCATCAGGAATACCAGCGCTATAAGCACAAAACACGTTGCAAAACTAAGTTTTATAGGCAGGTTCGGGACCTGCGTGGAAATAACATAAAGATGGTATGGCAGCGCCATAGCCTGGTCGAAAACCGAACGCGGCAGACGAGGCAGATAAAACGCGGCAACTGTAAACAGGATTGGTGCCGTCTCACCGGCTGCTCTGCTCAGACTCAACACGGTGCCCGTAAGAATACCTGGAATCGCGTATGGCAATACGCAATACCGCACAGTCTGCCACTTCGTAGCCCCTAAAGACAGACTGATTTCACGAAAACTGGCCGGCACCGATTCGAGCGCCTCCTTGGTTGCAGTAATAATTACCGGCAGACTCATTATTGCCAGAGTTAATGAGCCGGCAAGAATGGAGGTGCCTAACCTCAAGAACACAACAAACAGCGTAAATCCAAAAAGGCCATATACAATGGATGGAATTCCCGAAAGGTTCACAACAGACAGCTTAATCAGACGCGTGAAAAAGTTGTCCCTGGCATATTCAACAAGATAAACCGCAGACAGTACCCCTAATGGCAAAGAAAACAACATCGTGCCGACTACCAACAGAATTGTGCCGACAATCGCAGGAAAGATACCGCCTTCCTTCATCCCGTTGCGAGGCGCCTGTGTAATAAATTCCCAGCTTATCGCACCGATGCCGTTCTTAACTATGTAGAAGATTACCATCAAAATCGGTACAACAATAAGCACCGTAATAAGGCCGAGCACAGAGAAAGCAATCTTTTCGCGTATCTTCGCTGCTGTCATCTTCTTGCCCTTCGCAGGTATAGGTCAGCGATGAAATTTATTACAAAGGTCATTATAAACAGGACCAGCCCGACGGCGAAAAGGGCGAAATAATGCTCCGAGCCGCCGACAGTCTCGCCCATCTCGCCGGCGATTGTCGCTGTAAGCGTCCTCAAGGGTTGCAAGATAGATTTCGGTATAACGGGTGAGTTGCCGGTAACCATCATCACGACCATTGTTTCGCCGATAACCCTGCCGATTCCCAGCATCACCGCCGCAATAATGCCTGATGAAGCAGCGGGCAGGACAATCCGCCACAGAGCCTGCCATCTTGTTGCTCCAAGGCCAAATGCCGCCTCCCTGTAAGCCCTCGGCACACCCACTATTGCATCCTCGGAAATGCTGATGATGGTTGGCAGCGCCATAAACGCCAGAAGCAAGCTTCCCGTCAGGCCGCACATACCGGTAGCCAGGTGGAAAGTATTCTTAAGAAAGGGACTGAGCCACACAATACCAATAAATCCCAGAACAACGCTCGGAATCGAAGCCAGAATCTCAATCAGAGACTTTAAGATGTGCTTTAGAGATTTTGGGGCGACCTCGGCAATGAACATAGCCGACGCAACGCCCACAGGCACACAAATAATAATAGCCCCGACCGTAACATAGATGGAGCCAAGCACCAGCGGCACAATGCCGAACTTAGGCGGTTCCGAAATGGGCAGCCAATTTCTGCCGAACAGAAACTCTCCCACCGGATATACACCAAACAAGGATAGAGAATCCCGCAGCAGAAACAAAAATATCAGGAATACAAAAATAATGACTAATAAGCCGCTCAGCTTAATGCACGGCTCTATGATGGATTCGCTAATCTTTCTGGCCAACTGTAGCTCCTATTGGAACAAAGCCGGTCTCGGTGAATTGTTGCTGGCCCTTAGGGCTCAAAGCAAAATCGATAAATAGCTTGGTAATTCCCTTCGGCTCGCCGTTGGTATAAAAATAAAGCGGCCTGGAAAGCGGATACGTCTTTTTGATTACATTGTTCACATCAGGAGGATAAAACTGACCGCCCTTAGCCACTAATAGCGATTTCGTCCGCTCGGAGACATAACCCATCCCTAAATAGCCGATGGCAGATTCATTTGCTGCCACCTCTTCAACGATTGCCTGCGAGGAGGTCAGTAGCAGCGTTTGGCTGGAGAACTCTTCGGAGATGTCTTTTTTGCCGAGCTGCACCACTTCTTCCTTAAAGTAGATGTGCGTGCCGGAGCTGACCTCACGCGACAGCGTTACAATTGGAAGGTCTTTTCCACCAAATTCTTTCCAGTTGGTTGCCTTTCCGGTAAATATCTTATGCAAATCCTCAATCGTCAGTTTATCAACAGGATTACTCTTGTTGGCGATTATTGCGACACCATCATACGCGACTACAAATTCCTTTGGAAACACACCCCGCTTCTGCGCTAATTCTATCTCTTTGGGTTTCATTTCGCGAGAGGCCGTGGTTACATCGCAGGTCTTGTTTATCAGCGCCGCAATTCCCACGCCGCTGCCGCCGCCGGTTATCGCCACAAAAATATGGTGATATTCTTTCATAAACTCTTCAGCGACCTTCTGTGCAGCATTAACAAGGGTATCTGAGCCCTTGACCTGTATAAAGCCAGCCGGCTCATTCGGCTCGACCTGTTCGCCGCAGCCGACAACAAGGAACATTACCAGAACTGTTAATACTATTTTCAGCCCTGCATTCATATTGCGGGGATTTTAACAGACATCTCCTTCCTCTACAAGGCACTTTGCCAGCCAATGATGGTTGACATTACAGGCGGCTAAACAGTATAGTAGCATCCATTCCTGAAAATTATAATTTGGAAAACCAACCGGAGTTGAAAAAACGCAGATATAAACTATGAGCAACGCTTATACTGAATCGCTGAATAGATTGGTAGAGGAATTTGGCAAGCTGCCGGGAGTGGGGCCAAAGACCGCCGAGCGGCTGGCCTTCCACATACTAAAGGCCCAGCCGGCAGAGGCGATGGCACTGGCTGAAGCCATTCGCGGTGTCAAAACCAAAATCAAACGCTGCGAAGTCTGCTACAATCTCTCGGAACAGCCGATTTGCCAAATCTGCTCGGACGAGCGCCGCGATAAAGGGCTAATCTGTGTTGTCGAGCAGCCAAAAGACCTTATAAGCATCGAGAAAACAGGCGTGTGCAAGTGGGTCTATCACGTTCTCGGCGGGCATATCGCACCATTAGAAGGAATCGAGCCGGGCGATTTGACTATTGATAAGCTCATCGAAATAGTCCGCCGGGGCGGCGTAAAAGAAGTCATAATGGCAACCAATCCTAATCTGGCCGGCGACGGCACAGCGCTTTATATAAGCTCATTGCTCAAAGATACCGGCGTAAAAATTACCCGTTTAGCAAGAGGACTTCCGACCGGCAGCACCATCGAATACGCCAGCGGCAAAATGCTCACTGATGCAATAACCGGCAGACAGATATTAGAGTAATCTATCGCTCGATAAAAAACAGGAGGCAAAACGGTTATGGCTAAAAAAGGACCTGTCAAGGTTGGGATAATCGGGTCGCAATTTGAAGCGGATATTCACGCCTATTCGGTTGCAGCGGTTCCGGATGATGCAGAAGTTGTTGCGGTGGCCTCGCCGACGCTGGGCAACGCAGAAAAACTGGCGAAGAAATACAATATCCTTCGCATCTTTACGGATTATAAAAAGATGTTGAAGGAAGATGACATCGAAATGGTGACAATCGCAGCGCCAAATTTCCTTCACTCGCAAATGACTATCGACATTGCCAACGCCGGCAAGCACGTGGTCTGTGAAAAGCCATTGTGTATGACGCTGGAAGAGTCGGACTTGATGATTGAAACGTGCAAACGCAAAGGTGTGCTGCTTTTGTATGCCGAGGAGCTATTTTTCACGCCTAAATACGTCAAGGCAAAAGAAATGGCGGAGCAGGGAGCTTTCGGCAAGGTATATATGGTCAAGCAGAGCGAGAAGCACTTCGGCCCGCACGCATCCTGGTTCTGGGACGTTAAAAAGAGCGGCGGCGGTGTATTTATGGATATGGGCTGTCACGGTATCGCCTTTTGTTACTGGTTTTTGAATCGACCGAAAATTAAAAACGTCTATTGTCAGATGGCGACTTACGTTCACGGCGATAAGACCAGAGGCGAAGACAACTCTGTCTGCATTATAGAATTTGCCAACGGTGCGGTGGGACTTGTAGAGGATAGCTGGGTACGCCGGGGGGGAATGGAAGACCGCATCGAAATTTACGGCGAGGGCGGGGTAACATACGCTGATTTGCATATGGGAAATGCCCTGCCCACCTACAGCGAATATGGCTATGGCTATGCAGTTGAGAAGGCACCATCGACGAAGGGCTGGAGCTGGCCTGTATATGAGGAGCTGTGGAATTACGGATTCCCGCAGGAGATGCGGCATTTTGCTCGGTGCGTCCGGGGTAAAGAGCAGCCGCAGGCAACCGGAGAAGATGGGCGCGTTGTCCAGGAGGCGCTCTATGCTGGCTACCAATCAGCGGGGACAGGAAGGAGGATAGACCTGCCATTTGGGCCAAAGGGTGTCGAGAAACCGATTGAGCTATGGTTCAATCCGAGAAAGTGATGGGTCCTTATTGCGAGGCGGATGCTTAAAAATTATCTCAAAACTGTCACCCTGAGCGAAGCGAAGGGTCTGGCCTGTCAAAAAGAGAGATTCTTCGCTGCTCTCAGAATGACACGATATGTTTTGAGATGGGCGCTTAACAGTGCAGTTAATGGTTGTAAGTAAGACAATGTTTTTGTGGAAGGAGAAGTTATGGTCACCCAGTCAAAATTATGTATCGTCTTAGCATTATCGGTTGTTTTTTGGCCGGGATTTGCTTCGTCAATCGCAGCCCAGGACCTGTCGGACTTGGCGCAGGTCAGGCCCGGCCGGTCGCGGGCGGTAACTTCGGCGAATCTCGACCCGAACAGCAACAGGGATATGGTCAGATTCGTCGCTCCGGGTGAAACTAAAGTGCTTGCCGACATTAAAGGGCCGGCGGTCATCCGCCACATCTGGCTGACGTTCAACGAAGCCCGCTCCAACTGGCTCGAAGCGGCTGGTTCGGCACGCCCTGATGAAATCGTTTTGCGTATGCACTGGGACGATGGGAAACAGCCGGCGGTCGAGGCACCGATTGGGGATTTTTTCGCGGCTGGTTTCGGAATCAGGCGAGAAATCCGCTCCGTCCCCGTGCAGGTGGAAGGCGGAGACGGCTATAACTGCTACTGGCCGATGCCTTTTCACAAGCGAGGCCTTATCACAATCACAAACGAAGGTCAAAAAAATATCCGCAGCTTTTATTATCACATCGACTACACCGAGGAGGAAAAACTCCCCGAAAAAACCGCTTATTTTTGCGCCCAGTACCGCAATGAGTTTCCGGAAAAGACCGGACAGGATTATCTGGTCCTCGATGCCGAGGGCGAAGGCCATTACGTTGGCACGGTGATGTCTGCGCGCTCGCGCAGCCCCTTCTGGTTCGGCGAAGGAGATGCGAAGTTTTATGTGGACGGCGAGAAAAAGCCAACCATCCAGGGCACGGGCACCGAGGATTATTTTCTGATGGCCTGGGGGCTGAACGAGACGCTCTTCCCCTATTTCGGCTGCACCTATATGAGCACAAGCTTTGAAGACCTCGGAACTCAATACTGCCTTTACCGCTGGCATATCGCCGACCCTGTGCGGTTCACAAAATCCCTGCGTTTTGAGATTGAGCATAAGGGCTGGATAAGCGAAGACGAAACGGAAAGCGGCAAGGTCGAAGGACATGTCGAGCGCGAGGATGATATGGCGACCGTAGCCTTCTGGTACCAGGTGGGACAGCCGAAGCGTTTCACAACGTTCCCGCCTCTGGCCCAGCGGCTTCTGCCTAACTTAGACGTCGTCATCGAGGGCAAGACGCTGCTGCCGACAGCCAAACATTCGGCCGGCGTGCTCGAGATACAGAAGGGCTACGACTGGACCGGCGATGGCCAGGTCTTTTTTATGCCCGTAGATGACAAGGGCGTTCTTGAAGTTGATTTTCAGGTCGAGAAAGAGGAATACCGTGGGCTTATCCTGCGTTTCACATACACCGAGGATTATGGCATCTACCGCATCTTCCTCGACGGCAAGAACGTGCGCCAGCCAGCCGATTACATGGTGGGGCAGAAAATCGCGGATTACGACTTTTATTCGCCGGTCCTACAGGTCAAGGATAATTATCTTGGAAGCTTCAAGCTCACTGCCGGCAAGCACACGCTGCGCCTTGAGTGCGTAGGCCAGAATCCTCTCTCCAGAGGAAAATACCTCGGCCTGGACTCAATAAGATTACGCGAACGCTGGAGTAAGAAAAGAAAACTATTATCTTAGGTCGTCAAGAAGACCTTACTGAGGGATCTAAAATGGCACATCGGGGGAAAATTACTCAAAAGCATAGCATAAAATCTTGTAAGAGAGACCCGGTTCGGACATCGCAGTCCATTCTCCGTAGAGCTACGAAGGATGAATTGTCCCGTCGAGATTTTATGGCCGCTGCGGCATTTATGATTGTGCCGAGCTATGTTCTCGGCAGCTCACGCAGTATCCCGCCGAGCGAAAAGCTTAATATAGCCGGCATCGGTGTAGGTGGACGCGGCGCCGACAATCTTGATGCGGTCGGCAGTGAAAACATAGTCGCACTGTGTGATGTGGACGAGGCACGTGCCTCTGCCACATTCAAACGCTACCCTAGGGCGAAAAAATACAGCGACTTCCGCATAATGCTCGAAAAGCAGAAAGACATTGATGCGGTGATAGTCGCTACGCCCGACCACGTGCACGCCGTCGCCACTATCACAGCAATAAAAATGGGTAAGCACGTTTATTGCGAAAAACCGCTGACGCACTCCGTCTATGAGGCCAGGATGGTAGCCCGTGCCGCCCGCGAGCACAAGGTCGCTACGCAAATGGGCATCCAGGGACATTCCGGCGAGGGTATCCGTCTGCTGTGCGAATGGATTTGGGATGGTGCTATTGGGCCTGTCCGCGAGGTCCACACGTGGACAGATAGGCCCGGCAGCTGGTGGCCGCAGGGCATCGCCCGGCCAAAAGACACGCCGCCGGCACCGTCCACCCTCGACTGGGATTTGTGGCTGGGTCCGGCGCCATATCGGCCATACCATCCGGCCTACGTGCCTTTCAAATGGCGCGGCTGGTGGGATTTCGGAACAGGACCAGTGGGCGATATGGGCATCCACAATTGCTCGCCGATTTTCTGGGCGTTAAAACTCGGTTACCCGACAAGCGTAGAGGTCGTCTCTCAGGAAGGTAATAACGATGAAACCGGGCCGGTCAAGTCGATTGTTCGATACCAATTCCCTGCTCGTGGTGATATGCCGCCGGTAACACTTGTTTGGTATGACGGCGGGAATATGCCGCCGCGTCCCGAAGAGTTAGAGCCGGACCGCCGGCTCGGCGATAACGATGGCGGCTCGCTTCTTATCGGCGACAAAGGCAAAATCCTCGCCCCCGGCTGGTGCGCTGAAAGTCCCAGATTGATACCTGAATCAAAAATGAAAGAATATAAGCTGCCGCCAAAAACCATTCCCCGCTCGCCAGGCCACCACCAGGAGTGGATAAATGCCTGCAAGGGCGGAAAACCGCCTACCGCCAACTTTGATTTCTCCGGTCTGTTAACTGAAGTGCTTCTGTTGGGCAATATCGCTATCCGCACGGGTGAAAAGCTGCTCTGGGATGGGCCGAATATGAAGATTACCAATGTGCCGGAGGCCGATAAATACATCAAGGGTCAGTATCGGCAGGGTTGGACACTGGAATCT
>Ga0315275_10007879_pt1 | contig 10335 bp, 7 predicted proteins | sample YL17G03_0_MG_FD_205557 | JGI IMG/M metagenome (GOLD analysis project Ga0315275, IMG submission 205557) | Sediment microbial communities from Yellowstone Lake, YNP, Wyoming, USA - YL17G03_0 | ecosystem: Environmental > Aquatic > Freshwater > Lake > Sediment | place: USA: Wyoming | collected...
ATAGAATCGATCGGAGGACCGCTCCAACCGGAGAATGTCTTTCAGGATCTCATCCTCCTTCCGTGGAATTATCCCTGCGGCTAGGACGACCAGATCCGTCTCCATCTCAAAGGATTCTCCCAAGAGGGTGTCTTCTCCTTTCACCACCAGTTTCCCATTCCTCCGGAAAACCTCGGAGGGGTTTGCGCGTCGGTAGATAATCCGCTCCTCCTGGATTCGGTTGTAGAACTCTTCATACCCTTTTCCGAAGGCCCGCATGTCCATATAGAGCACGGTGATGCGAGCCTCCGGAATCTTATCCCGGAGGACGTGGGCCTGCTTGGCTGTAGCCATGCAGCAAACGCTCGAGCAATAGTCATTCCCAACGGTCTTATCCCTTGAACCCACGCAATGAATGAAGACCACATCCTTTGGCTTTTTCCCTTCGATCTCAATTTCACCCTGGGTGGGACCGGATGCCGAGCAGAGCCTCTCCAGTTCGAGGCCCTGTAGGACATTTGGATAGACCTTGTATCCGAATTCTGGTTTGAGGGTGGGATTGAAAAGGTCAAAGCCAGTGGCCACGATGATCGATCCCACTTCGAGCTCGATGAGCTCTCCCTTCTGCTCGAAATCGATGGCTCTTGCAGTGCAGACCTCCACACACGATTTCTTACATTTTCCCTGGCTTAGTAGGAGGCAGCTTTTGCGGTCCACCACCGCCTTCAAAGGGACCGCCTGGGGGAAAGAAATGTAGATGGCTTTTCGATGGGCCAGACCCTCATCGAATGCAGACGGGACGCCCTTCTTCAGACCGCAGGCTTCGATGCAGTCTCCGCAGCCTGTGCATCGGCTTGGATCCACATAGGTCGGGTTCTTTTTGATCTTCACACGGAAGTTTCCAGCAGAACCTGTGACCTCGGCTACTTCCGAATACGTATAGAGATGGATGTTGGGATGGTTGGCTACGTCGACCATCTTGGGCGTGATGATGCAGGCCGAACAGTCAAGGGTGGGGAAGGTCCTGTCAAGCTGAGCCATATGGCCCCCGATCGATGGATCCTTCTCAACCAGGTGGACCCTAAAACCCTTATCCGCGATGTCTAAGGCAGCCTGCATCCCGGCGATCCCAGCACCGATGACCAATGCTTCTGGAACGATTTTGCCGTTGCTGGACTTGTCTTTGTCCATTCTCATACGCTTTGCTGGTAGGGTGGGATACTGGAATGATGGAATGTTGGGCAGAGATTCATGATGCTTTTTCTTACTGTTAACCCATCATTCCATTCTTCCAGCGTTCCAATATTCCTGTTTCAGCTAACTCAATTTCCCGATCAGTGCCGAGGCGATTGTGTTTTTTTGAATCTCCCGGGTTCCTTCATAGATCTCCGTGATCTTGGCATCGCGATAGAAGCGTTCCACCTCGTACTCGGTAAGATAGCCATATCCCCCGAGCATTTGAATGGCTTCATCGGCAACCTCTACGGCTGTCCTTGCCGTGAACCACTTGGCCATGGAGGTGAGCTTCGGATCGATCTTTTTCTTGTCGAAATTCCATGCTGCCTTGTACGTCAGTAGCCTGGCCGCCTCGATCTTCGTTGCCATGTCGGCAAGTTTGTGCTGCGTGATTTGGAATTCGACCAGTTTCTTCTTAAACTGCTCACGTTTCTTGGCGTAATCCAGGGCCCGATCAAACGCGCCTTGGGCAATGCCGAGAGCCTGCGCAGCAATCTCAATCCTGCTTTCGTCAAAGAATTCCAGGACCTGATAAAATCCTTTATTCTCTTCACCGAGAAGGTTTGAGGTGGGAATCTCGACGTCGCTGAACGAGAGCTCTCCTGTGGATGTCATTCGGATACCCATCTTGGGCGTGATTTCAGTCGCCTCAAAACCTTTCGCCCCCTTTTCTACGATGAAGGTACTTTGGCCGCGGTAGGGTGGGTTTGCTTCCGAATTGGTTTGACAGAGGACGATAAAGAAATCCGCCATGGCACTATTGGTAATGAATGTCTTGGTTCCGTTAATGATGTAAGAATCCCGTGCTTTCGTCGCTGTGGTAGAAAGGAAGGTGATATCACTTCCGTGATCCGGTTCGGTATAGGCGCCAGCCGAGATAAACTCGCCCCGGGTCACTGGAACAAGATACTTCTTCTTCTGTTCCTGAGTTCCAAAGCGAAGGATCAACTCCGACGAGAAATCGGCCAAGCTGAGCGCAATGCCAACCCCCGAATCCTGTCTGCAAAATTCTTCAACAATCAAAGTGTTTTCCATCACGCCACAGCCCTGGCCACCGTACTCCTCTGGAAAATGGATGCCAATGAATCCAAGCTGACTTGCTTTCTTCCAGATTTCTCGAGGAAAGGTATGGGTCTGCTCCCATTCCAGAATTTTCTCCCTATCGAATTCTCCCTGGGCAAATTCACGGGCCGCCTTCTGGATATCCATTTGCTCTGGGGTCAGCTCAAAATCCATCTCTTACCTCTGTCGAAGGCCCTCGACCTTTTCCTTCAGAACGGGGACGATTTTGAACAAATCCCCAACGATCCCATAGTGGGCGATGTTAAAGATGGGGGCTTTCGGGTCTTTGTTGACCGCAATGATCGTTGCCGCACCTTTCATCCCTGCCATATGCTGGAAAGCCCCACTGATGCCAAGAGCGATGTAAACCTTTGGTCTGACCGTCTTGCCTGAAGTTCCAACTTGACAGCTCTTGGGGAGCCATCTTTTGTCCACGACCGGCCGAGAGCAAGCGAGGGTTCCACCTACCGCGTCTGCCAGTTCCTTAGCCATGGGGATGTTTTCGACCCCTTTGATGCCCCTTCCGACCGCAACAAGTATGTCGGCTTGTGTAATATCAATGTCCCCTAAGGCTGCTTCAACATATTCGAGAAAGCGCTTGGCCAATGCGCCGTCGGAAAGCGGGGAGGGCAGGGGAATGATCTGACCGTTCAGGGAATCTCCCTCGGTAATTTGGAAAGCCCCTGATCGAATGGTCGCCATGGAAGGCCCTTGCCTCCTAAAAGAGACTGTCGCATTTATTTTTCCACCGAAAAGTTGACGGGTCACGGACCATGCTGTTCCTTCCAGATCAATCCCAATGCAATCCGTTGCGAGAGGCATCCTGAGACGGGCAGCCAGGCTTGGAGCCAGATCCATGCCCATGGAGGAATGGCTGATCAACGTCAGGAGGGGTCGTCTTTCTGTCAGAAGGGGTGCCAACGCAGCCTGATAGTTCTCGGAGTTAAAGATCTCGAAACGAGCGTCGTCGATAAGGAATACTTTGTTTGAGTTCCTTGCGAGGGCTTCAGCAAAATGACCCACGTCTTTCCCCAAGAGCGCCACGTTGATCTCTGCGTCCAGGGTTTTCGCCAACTCTCTTCCTCGAGTGAGCATCTCCCAGGTCACGTCCCTTATCTCTCCTCTTCTGTGTTCTGCAAGAACTAAGATCTCACCCATTTAGGTCAGACCTCCTTTGTCCTTCAGAATATCGAAGAGTTTCGAGGCTATTTCCTCAGGATTTCCTTCCAGCAACTCAGCGCCTTTCCCGACTGCGGGAAGAAAGATTTTCTCCGTTCGAATGTCGGAACCAAGAAGACCGACCTCCTCAGTCTTCAGGGCTAAGTCTGAAGCTCCCAAGGCTGTAATTTCTTTTTTGGAAACCTTTCGGATTCCCATAATGGAGACATAACGGGGTTCGTTAATTCCGGTCTGAATCGTGAGGGCTGCCGGCAGATCGAGCTCGAGAATTTCCTCCAACCCAGCTTCCAGCTCGCGATGGACTTTCATCTTTCTGTCCACTATCTCAACCTTGTTGACCAGAGAGGCATGAGGGATGCCAAGGATTTCAGCGATGGCAACACCCACTTGTCCGTATCCGTCATCTTCGGCCTGGGTTCCGGTAAGGATCAGGTCGTAAGGCAGTTTTCGGATGGCCTCTGCCAGGATCCTTGCTGTGACGTAACCATCCGACCCATCGAAGGCAGGATCGGACAGCCGGATGGCATCCTCTGCTCCCATGGCGAGGCACTTGCGGAGCGACTCGTTCGACTCTTCCCCGCCCATCGAGAGGACGGTGACCCTTCCTCCATGTTTCTCCTTCAGCAGGAGAGCCTCTTCGATGGCATAGCTATCCCACTCATTGAGATCGAACACGAGACCACTCTTGACGACATCTTTCCCGGTTTTGTCGATCAAAAGATCGACCTCTGCGGTCTCAGGGACCCTCTTGATGCAAACGATGATGTTCATCTATTGAACCCCTTTGTGAAACTAATACAAACGCGTCTAATGTTTATACAATTTCGTAGGGCGATATCTCCGATCACGCCGTAAATCGAAGCGTTCGCCTGCCTGCCCTGCCTACCGCCTGCCTGCCCTGCCTACCGCCTGCCTGCCGGTAGGCAGGGCAGGCAGGCGGTAGGCAGGGAGAACGCTCCCTACATTTTACGTGAATTTGTTTCCTGCGTTTGTATTCGTTCGAAGGGATGGGTTCGGAGACTCCTTCATTCCATTGCCGCACTCCCAGTTCCGAACTCGGGACTCGTTTTCGATCTCCCTAGCGCAATCGACACAAGCTCATTGACATCCATCACCTGAAGCGTTTTTTCATGGCCGGTGGTCTTGACAGCATCCTCCAGCGTCAAAACACATAATGGGCATGCCGTCACCAGTATCTCCACGCCAAGTTCCACCGCATCTCTCACCCTGATTTCGGACAAACGTTGGCTGGTGTTCGAGGAAGACTCCACCCACATTCTGCCACCGCCGCCTTCACAGCAAAGGCTCCGCTCCCGGGATCGGTCCAGTTCCTTCAACGTGAGACCTGGGATCGCTTGTATCAAGGTCCTGGGTTCATCAAAAATGCCATTCTGCTTCCCGAGAAAACATGGATCGTGATAGGTCACGACCTTGTTGATCTCCTGTCTGAAGGAAAGTTTTCCTCCCTCCAGACATTGAGCCAAGAGCTGGGTTGAGTGAAGGACAGTCAGTTTTTCTTGGGGGTACTCGTTCTTGAAGACATTGAACCCGTGAGGGCAGGAAGTAAGAATCTGCTTGATCTGATGAGCTTCAAAGCATTTCATGTTGGCTTCGACAAGCTCTTCGAACAGGCCCGACTCTCCCATGCGCCGGATTTCATTCCCACAGCATTGCTCTTCATTACCCAGAATTCCAAAATCGATGCCTGCCTGCATCAGGTTGAAGACCAAGGATTGAGCAATCTCCTGGGTTCGTGGGTCAAAAGAGGGGGTGCAACCGACAAAGAAGAGAAATTCCGCTCGGTCGCCCCGGGAGAAATCCTTTACCTTGAGATTCCGGGGAAGCCCGCTCGTCCATTCGATCCTCTTATCCTTTGGTTTCCCCCATGGATTTCCGTGCTTGTGGACGCTTTCCAAGGCATCGATCAAGGTTTTCGGGATGTGTCCGTCTTCAACGAGAGCGGATCTCATCCCAATGATCAGGTCCATGGGTTTGATACCCCGCGGACAACGGAGGGTGCAGGTCTTACAGGTTGTACAGTCCCATAGCTCTTCCCTCTCGTTTGTCCGATCGAGACCCCTTTCCAGAATCCCTTCGAAGATCAGACGCCGGACATTCAATTTGGACTTCAGCGAAACAGGGCAACCCCCCGTACACTTTCCACACTGGTAGCAGCCATAAAGCTCAAATTGCTGGGCGAATTTGACTTCCGGTGTGGACATGGGCTTCGCCACTCAGTTGAGGCTTACTCGCGTAAAACCTCTCTCGCGATGACCATTCGCTGAATTTCCGAGGTTCCTTCGTAGAGGGTGGTTCCGATAATGTCCCTGAGGTAACGCTCGACCGGATAGTCCTTGGTGTAGCCGTAGCCCCCGAGCATCTGGACAGCACGGACAGCAACGTTTCTTGCCGTCTCGGTGGCAAAGAGTTTTGCCATCGACGCTTCTTTCGTAAAAGGTCGATGGTTTTCCTTGAGGAAGGCGGCACGCAGGACCAGGAGCTGAGCTGCCTCTAATTCTGTATAAGAGTCAGCGATCATACACTGGATCGCTTCAAAGCTTGAAATGGGCTTCCCGAAAGCCTCTCTCTCCTTCGCATATCTCGTCGCAAAGTCAATGGCAGAAAATCCGACCCCCACGGCCAAAGAACCGATGCCGATCCTTCCTCCGTCCAATTCGGCCATAGCAATCCTGAACCCTTCTCCCTCTTGCCCCAGCAAGCATTGCTCAGGAACGAAGCAGTCTTCGAAGATCAATTCATTGGTGGTCGAGGCTCGATGTCCCATTTTATCTTCCGCTTTGCCCGCATGAAATCCGGAGATCCCTTTTTCAATGACGAAGGCGCTGATCCCTTTCCCTTTTCGGGCATGTCGGTCCGTCACCGCCCAGGTTACAATTGCACCCGCAACCTCTCCACTGGTGATGAGGGTTTTGGTTCCATTGAGAAGATAACCGTTCATATGGCGGGCGGCGGTCGTCCGAATGTTGGCCGCATCGGAACCCGTATGGGGCTCGGTGATTGCAAACGCACCCGCCGGATAGTCACCGTTGCAGAGCCTGGGAAGATGTTTCCTTTTGATCTCCTCCCGTCCAAATTCGCAGATGACCTCCGTTACCATATTCGTCACCGAGGTGGTCACGGCGTGGGAGGCACAGCCCTTCGCAATCTCTGTAATAGCCAGGCTGGACGCAACGGCGCCGACTTCCGAACCACCATACTCCGCTGGAATATTCATCCCCATCAAACCCAATCGAGCCATTTTTTTCATGTTTTCATAAGGAAAGCTCTTTTCGTCGTCGTGAACAGCGGCGACCGGTTTGATGTGCTTCTCTGTGAAATCCCGAGCCATCTCTCGGATCATCTCTTGTTCGGAGGTCAGATTGAAATTCATGGCTGTTCCGTTCCTAATCGTCTTTGTATCTTAAAGCCTTGGGGACTCAATGAGCCGATGATAAGCCTTAGTAAGTATAAAACCCTCTCCCGGTTTTCCTGCCCAGGTAACCCGCATTGACATACTTCTTAAGGAGAGGGCAGGGGCGATACTTAGGATCGTTGAAGCCCTGGAGCAGAACTTCCATGATCGCCAGACATGTATCTAAACCAATCAGGTCGGCCAGTGCCAGAGGGCCCATGGGATGATTCATCCCTAGCCTCATGACCGTGTCGATGGCTTGGGGGGTCCCCACGCCCTCGAAAAGGGCATAGATCGCTTCATTGATCATGGGCATCAAGATTCGATTCGCAATGAATCCCGGAAAGTCATTCGCCTCCACAGGGGTTTTACCCATCTTTTCAGCCAGTGCCTTTACGGCATCGAAGGTTTCCTGGGAAGTCTTCACCCCTCGGATGATCTCGACGAGCTGCATGACAGGTACAGGGTTTGTAAAATGCATCCCGATGACCTGGGACGGCCGCTGCGTCGCAGAAGCGATTCTTGTAATCGAGATGGAGGAGGTATTGGTTGAAAGGATCACCTCGGGTCGGCAGACTTGGTCCAAGTCTTTGAAGATTGTCAATTTGAGGGGTTCGCTCTCCGTCGCCGCCTCGACGACAAAATCCACTTCCTTCATGTCTTGAACCTGAATCGTTCCTCTGATCCTTCCCATGATCCCATCTTTCTGTGGTGATGGGATCTTTCCCTTTTCCACCATCCTTCCTAGGTTCTTGGAAATGGTTGCCAGCCCTTTCTGAACGAAAGAATCCGCAATATCGCTCATCACGACCTGAAGTCCGGCATGGGCAGCCACCTGGGCAATGCCGTTTCCCATCTGTCCCGCCCCCACGATACCGATCGTTTTGATATCCATAGCCTCTCCCTTCAAATCCTCATTCCCAAATCCTAAGCTCTAAACAAATCCGGGTCTCGACATCCAAAATTCTAATTTGCCCGCTTGCTTAAAAAGTCGTGCCTAAAAATTAGGATTTCATCTTTCTATGATGAGACTCACGGCTTCACCCCCTCCGAGGCAGAGGGAGGCCATTCCTCTTTTCAATCCTCTCTCCTTCAAGGCATAAAGGAGTGTCGTCAGAACCCTTGCCCCACTCGCACCGATGGGATGACCCAGAGCAACCGCTCCGCCATGGACATTCACTTTGTCTGGATCGATCCCCAGAGTCTTGATGACAGCCAGAGTGGTTGCCGAAAAAGCCTCGTTAATTTCAATGAGATCAATGTCTTCAAGAGACAGGCGTGCTTTCTTGAGAGCTTTGGGGATGGAAAAGATGGGTGCGACGAGGACGTCCTCAAGGTCCACTCCAGCAGCCGCCTGAGCCACAATCCTTGCCATGGGAGCCACTCTGAGGGATCGGGCTTTTTCTTCTGACATGACCACCAAAGCGCTCGCCCCATCACTGATTTTCGAGGAGTTTCCTGCTGTCACAACCCCGCCTTCTTTAAAAACGGATTTGAGTTTGGCTAGGCTTTGAAGGTCTGAATGACGGGGTCCCTCGTCAATCTCAAAAAGGATTGTCTCCCCTTTCTTCGAGGGGATTGGGACAGCCAAGATTTCCTCTTTGAACTTCCCACTTTGGATTACCTTCAGGGCCTTTTGATTCGATTCATAGGCAAACCGGTCTTGTTCCTCGCGACTGATGTTGAACTTGTTCGATTGGATCTCAGCGGTGAACCCCATGTGGTAGTCGTTCACGACATCCCAAAGCCCGTCATGGACCATCCCATCCATGAGCTTCCCATCCCAGAGCCGGTATCCGGTACGGGCATTCTCAAGGTAATAAGGTGCCCGGCTCATACTCTCCATCCCCCCTGCCACGATCACCTCAGCATCTCCTGCCAGGATGGCCTGAGCCGCCAACATGACCGCTTTTAATCCTGAGCCGCAAACCTTATTGATGGTCAAGGCCCCTCCGGCCATCGGGAGTCCCGCCTTGATCATGGCCTGCCGGGCTGGATTCTGTCCAAGTCCCGAAGGCAGAACATTTCCCATGATCACCTCATCGACCTCCTCCTTGGGGATCCTTGATCTTCGGAGTGCCTCTTCGATGACAAAGCCCCCCAGGTCGGTGGCGCTGTATGAGCTCAACGCGCCGAGGAAGTTACCGACGGCTGTTCGCACCGCGCTCGTGATGACCACTTCTCGCATGCTTCCTCCTATTTTCTGAAGACGAGTTTTCACGTCTGAGCTTGTTGCAGATCTTGTTTTGGTAACTCAGAATCTCTTCTTCCAGCCTGGTCAGATTACTGATCCGCTCGTCGATCTTGACCGCAGGGTTATCCAGCAATTCCAAGAGCCGCTGTAACACGTTTCTGTTGGTTCCATTTCGTCCATAAGCCTTTCCCGACCGTCCACTTAACGTAAACTGACAGCACCTGCCAAAAAAAATACGGGCTCGAACCTATTTCGCAGGCCATTGATCTGTCGACAAAACTTTGTAACCAGCCTTCTCAAAATCTTTAACGACGTTTGCATGATCTTGTGTTTCCACCCGAATCTCTGCGACCCTCTTCCGCCCTCCTTCCTTTTACTACAACTGCAATATACACAATCGTTGAATGGTTGGCAAGCAATTCGTTTCTATAGAGATAGGGGCATCTTTTCTTTCGTACAAGCAACCTCCAACCCAACCACCTTTGGCCGAAAAAAGGGAAGAGCTCTGCCTAGAGTCATGGGTTCCCTTCTCGGAAGAAACGCTGCTAGGATATGCCCCCTTGCCTCCTATCTTGAACATCCAGGAAGAGGGAAAATTCCCTCATGCCTCTGAGGATCAGCGCTGGGTTTTCCTTTGCAAGCGAGTCCCAATCGCCATCTCCTAGTGCCACAGCAACGGCCAAGGATCCCGCCTGCCTGGCTGCAATCACGTCAGATTCTGTATCCCCAATGACCAGACAGTCGGCAGGAGGCACTTTCAACCTCCTGGAACATTCCAGGATAGCATCAGGCGCTGGTTTCCGCTTCGCCACCTCTTGGGAAGTGACGAGGGCGTCTATGAAGTGATCGAGACCATAGCTCTTGAATCGATTCCACTCCCTCTCCGGAGAAGAGGTTCTCCCTGTGGCAATCCCGATTTTGATGCCCATCTCCTGCAATTTCTCAAAGATGGCATGGACTTCGGGAAACGGTTTCACTTCCTCTTTTTCAATGCGCAAATAGGTTTCCAAGATCTCTTGCCTGCAAAGCTCAATCAATGATTCGTTTAAGGAAGTTGAGTAGATTTCCGTAAGGATCTCAAATAAGTTCAGGTTTTTCTTGAAGCAACCCATTAGAATTTGTTTGGGAATGGGTGCTAAATGATACTTGCTGATCCCTTGGTTGAAGACGGAGCAGAGGGTTTCGAACGAGTCCACCAGGGTCCCGTCAATGTCGAAAATAACCGCCGCGATTTCGCGGTCGCGCATCATCATCCTGTAGAATTCCTTTTGCC
>Ga0315275_10007881_pt1 | contig 10334 bp, 12 predicted proteins | sample YL17G03_0_MG_FD_205557 | JGI IMG/M metagenome (GOLD analysis project Ga0315275, IMG submission 205557) | Sediment microbial communities from Yellowstone Lake, YNP, Wyoming, USA - YL17G03_0 | ecosystem: Environmental > Aquatic > Freshwater > Lake > Sediment | place: USA: Wyoming | collected...
TCAACATTATCCGATGCTAATCTCGTAAAAAATACTGATTACACCATTACAAAAACATCGAATCAAGTAACTATAACCTTTATTTCTCCAACCGTAGATCTGGATCTTATAAAAATACAAATTTCAGCTCAGATAACACCCGGTTGGTCAGATTAAGACCCCCAAAAATAACGCTTTCATTCACCGGTCTTTGCAGAGTACAGAATCAAAAACAGTATTGATACTTTTAAAAATAAATAAAAAAAAGAAAAAGAGGGGGGAGTCTAGGCGACCCCGATAACGAAGAACAGCAGGACTGTTCCTGATGCGCTTGCTTCTGCGTCCCCGGCGCTGGCGATAATACCGGTTTTACCAAAACCAATGACGAAGTCTTTGACGGTTTTTGATTCCCCAGGTGCAAGAGCAGCGATGGTCCCTGATCTGGCTTTCCCAACGAAGATCAGTTTCCCATCCAGGTTAATGGTCCAATTGATATTTGTCAGATCCGTTGTCCCTGTGTTCTTAATGGTCGCAGACACACCTAGTCCGCCTTTTATTGTTATCGTGATTGATGGTGCCTCAACGGTAAAGGCCTTGTTTTTTTCTGTCTCGATGTTTCCTGCTTTGTCAACGGAGTAGAAGTAGACGACATGATCACCAGCTTCTGTGACGATAACTGGTGCTGTGTAGGTTGCATAGGCGCCATCATCGATCTTGTATTTGGTGAAATTGACACCGGAATCAGCATCGGTCGCGGTCAAGGTGATGGTCACGGGGTTTGTTCCTGTGATAGCGCAGGTTGTCACCGGTGGTGTGTGATCACCGGGTGCGGCGCCGAAGAGCTGGAAGTTCAGATCATGGGGAAGTGGATTAGGATCCCCACCCGCAATTAATAATGTTATAATCGGCGCCCAATTTGTGTAACCCCAATATACCCCTTTAAACATTGCTTCATGAAGGATAATTGGACTTTGTGAACTATTGTGTCGGCACCAGGCACCTTGTGGATAAGAATTCGGTGTTTGAATCGCTTGAATCGTGATCCAATACTTTGTGTCCGCGGTGAATGTTATCGGTTCTGGGAGTTCACAAGAATAGTTGGCAACCCAATAAGTATTTCCGTTATCGATGCGCGTGAAATTATACCAAAAACTTCGTGTAATCGATGCGTCAGGTATAGTTTGGTTATAAATCTCGGTACCTGGCCAGCTTCCATTGCCGATGTCATTCCAGAAGAGAACACGCCAGTCCCAGTTGTAATCATGTTGTCCGGTCGCTAATTGGCATTGGAAATATCCTCCCTGCCAAGCTATGCTAGTGACTGTTTGTTCTGTAACAAGCTGAAAATCATCAGCAGGGAAGGCGACCCCTTCGGTTCTCACCGTAGCTACAATGATCCCACCGCGTGATCCAGCCACGCCCATAACGTTATCCCAAACCAAGTCTCGATGTGTTGGGGCTGGGGTTTGATTTACCGACTCATATGTATTTGTATTTGCAAGTACAACACCTGATGAGAAAATCATCAAGAGGGTACATAGCAAAACAACAGCTTTTTTTATGATATTTATTTCTTTCATGTTTTGCCTCCTTCTCAAATCTATATATAAATAACAACAACTCCTATAAAAATATTTCTTTTGTCGGGAGGACCCTGATTTTCACCTTGCGATAGTACGCCAATAAACCTAAATAGCCCCCCAGAATATACGACCAAAAAACGCAGAGGAGCAAACCACGTATGGTAACACAAACAGTGAAATGTCCTACCTGTAAAACCACGATGACAATCTCCGGAGAACCAGGGGAAAAAATCCAACTGGCCTGCCCAGAGTGTCATCAAAAAGGAATATACAGGATCCCTGGCGAAAAAACCAGTGAAACCCTCAGTTCGCAACCCGCAACCATCGAAGTGAGCGGTCTTACAAAAACCTACAACCATGTCCCCGTGGTCAACAACGTCTCCTTTCGCGTGAACAAAGGGGAAATCTTCGGGTTTCTCGGTCCCAATGGTGCGGGGAAAACCACGACGATTAAAGCGATGCTTGATCTTATCCATGCGGACGCCGGAGCTATCACCATCAATGGGATTGACGTTCGAACACAGGGGAAAGAAGCAAAGAAATATGTTGGGTACATGCCTGAAAAAGTCGCATTCTACGACAATCTTACCGCGTTGCAGAACCTGTGTTTTTACGCGGAGATAAAACATGTGTCAAAAGAGGAATGCATCGGTCTTATCGAAGAGTTTGGCCTTGGGGAAACAGGGAAAAAAAGGGTCGGGAAATTCTCAAAAGGCATGGTGCAGCGTCTTGGGATGGCACGGGCGATTCTTGGTAATCCACCGATCCTCATCCTTGATGAGCCAAGTGGCGGGCTAGACCCTCGCGGGGTCGTCCTCATCCGTGATAAGATCCTTGACATGAAGAAAAAAGGAACAACGATCTTTGTGTCCTCACATATCCTTGGTGAGATCCAAGAGATCTGTGATCGCGTCGGCATCATCAACAAAGGAGTCCTTGTCGCACAAGACTCTGTTGAGGGACTCAGTAAGAAACTGAACCTCAAACCACAAATCACCGTCAGTATCGACAAGATGTCCCCGTCGATAGAAAACGCGGTGAAAAAACTCCCAGGCGTCGAAAGCGTACTAGCCAAGGGAAACACCCTTGAGATCATCTGCGATGGGGCGATGAAAGCAAAAGTCATCCTAGCGATCACCGACGCAGGCGGTAATATCCAAAACCTGCAGACCAAAGAACCTTCCCTTGAGGAAGTCTTCATGCGGTACACGGAGGCTTAAGCATGCAAACAAACGTTGTCTATAGCATCGCAAAAAAAGAAATCATGGATAACATCAGGAACAAATGGATCATCCTTGTCGCAGCGATGTTTGCGATCCTGACATTGGTCGTCTCGTATTTCGGGTCCCTGGGGACCAGCGGATGGCAGAATCTTGGCAACACGATCTCAGGGATGACCGAACTTGGGTCCTTTTTGATCTCCATTGTCGCGTTCATGCTCGGATACGCAGCCATCATCGGAGAAATAGAGCGCGGCTCGATGAGCTCACTGCTCTCATTGTCAGCGAACCGCTTTGAAATCGTGGTCGGGAAATGGCTCGGGCTCGGAGCGGTCCTCTGCTTCACGATATTTGTCGGCTATGGTTTCGCTGGGATCCTCATCGCGATCAATGTCTCCAATGTGGACATCCTTGAATATCTCGTCTTCATCGGGCTAACGATGATCTTCGGATTGGTGTTCCTCACCGTCGCTTTGTTCTTCTCCACAATGTTTTCAAAGCGATCGACAGCACTGGGTGGAGCGATCTTCCTCTGGTTCTTGTTCAACATCATCCTGCCGATCGTCTTTGTCGGATTACTGGCGACCACCATTGATTTTACACAGATCACCATGGAAACCACGCTCAAAGCCCCGGATTGGTACTTTGTCCTGAACCTGTTCAACCCTATCTCGGTGTATTCAACGCTGATCACCATCACCATCGCCCCTGTTCAATCAAGCACCGGGTCTGGTTTTATCCCGAACCCCTCGTGGTACTCGAGCAGTCTCCTCTTGGGTGTGTTAGTCTCGTGGATCATCGTGTTTTTTATCCTAGCGGTCTGGAGGTTCCAACGAAAAGACATTTGAACCTGCATAAATCTTATAAATACCACTTTGTTTTCCTACCATCCATCAACACTGGGGAACCAGCTTATGGCACGACACATTGAAAAGACAAACCCGGCGCTTATCTCGCTAATCGAGGAATTGAAAAAGTCATCGTATGAGAACAAGGCGCCAATCTGGAAAGATATCGCGCAGCGATTAGAAAAACCATTACGGAATTGGCCTGTGGTGAATCTACATCGTATTGACCTGTATGTTCATGAGAAAGAAACCGCGTTAATCCCAGGCAAGGTACTCTCGCCAGGGAAATTAACGAAAAAGGTTTCTATCGCAGCCTGGTCCTTCTCAGAGAAAGCTCATGAGAAGATCAAAAAAGCAGGCGGGAAAACCCTTACTATTGAAGAGCTTATGAAAAACAATCCGAAAGGAAAAGATATCAGGATCGTGGGATAACTATGGTCGCAATCATTGACTCAGAAGGCGCAGTCCTCGGACGACTCTGTACTATTGTTGCAAAACGTCTGTTAAACGGTGAAGAAATCGTTATGGTGAACAGCGAAAAAGTGATTGTGACAGGGAAGAAAGCCATGATCAAGGCGCATTATAAACATGAACGAGAGGTCGGAACCTATCGGAAAGGTCCGTTCTACCCTCGGATGCCTGACCGGATTTTAAAACGCTGTGTCCGTGGGATGATCCCGTATCAGGAGCCTCATGGAAGGACAGCGTTTAAAAGACTGAAATGCTATATCGGGGTACCAAAGGAATTCCAAGGAAAGACCTTTGAGAAGATCAGCACTGCTGAAAAGCATCCTGCTAATTTTATGACGTTAGACGAAGTAGCACAATTCTTAGGAGCGAAAGTGTACCATGAGTAAAAAAGTCGTGAACACAACCGGGAAACGGAAAACCTCGGTTGCGAAAGCAACGGTGATGAAAGGTGCTGGTCGCGTCCGGATCAATAACACACCTGTCGAGTTTTATGAGCCTGCGATCGCCCGCTGGAAGATCATGGAGCCTTTGAAGCTTGCGGAGCATCATGTCAACACGGTCGATATCGATATCAACGTGCAGGGTGGCGGATTCATGAGCCAAGCGAATGCAGTGAGAACAGCGATCGCAAAAGGTCTCGTGGAGTACACCGCGGATCCTGCGTTACGTCTCACATTCCTTGGTTATGACCGAGATTTACTCGTGAGTGACTCACGGATAAAGGAAAGTAAAAAGCCTCTCGGGCGTGGTGCTCGAAAGAAGAGGCAGAAATCATACAGGTGATGAAGGGTGATTATCCCAATCCGATGTTTTACCTGCGGCAAAGTGGTATCCTCGCTGTACGAGGAGTACAAAAAACGCTGTGAGGTCTACCAGAAAGCAGTTGCTGCTGGTGAAAAACCAAAAGAGACTCCAAAGGAGATCCTGGACAGCCTTGATGTCGAGCGGTACTGTTGCCGACGGATGATCATTTCCCAGGTCGATCTTCTCAAAGAAGCAGCACCGTACGAATAAGTCTTTTTCCTAAAAAATTTTATTTTTTTTTTCTTTATCTGCTTGCTTTTTTGATGACATATCGGTACAGGCTGATGATGGTCATGGTGAATAATCCTGCTACGAACCCGAGGAGCGCATAGGTGAGGACCGTCATAGGTACCGCCTGTTTTCTTGTGAGGAAAAAGCTTGTTTGTGTGAGTGGGATTCGATCGTCGTGGTCGTGGTTCACCTCTCCAAACCTATAATGACATATTATATCATGATAATGTGTATCAATTGATGTATTTATACCTTCGCTGACAAAATATCAAAAAACCACGCAGCCTCATCGCAAAGAATATAATACACCACTGCATTCCATCATTTCGGGGTGAATGTGGATGCAAAAAACATTACTCGATTTCTTCGACATTGATGGGGAAAAAAACAAACGAAAGACAATCGTAGCGAAATAAAAAAAATAATTTTTCGTTTCTAAATCTTAGGGGTTCGGTTCTCCCAAAGCCGCCAGAGACCGACAACTAAAAAGACGGAAAAAAGAATAAAACAACCGATCGCGACATACAAATACATTGGATTTTGATACACCGCCTGTATCACCTCTTGCGATTGGTCGATCACGAACCGACCACCCTCGCCAGCGGTCAAAGAACCTGGATCAGAACTATCTTTCATCACCGTGATATTTTTTCCAAGCGGAATCCATTGAGAATACCCGAGTTTTGCTCGTAGTAAAAAATCAGGCAGACCTGGCGACAACGAAGCACTCTGAGTCCAACCATCCCCCAAGAGAGGAAAATTCCCAGACTCAACCAAACCTTTAGGAGTCAGAATGACATCCGTCACCGTGCCTTTAATGTACCAAATCAACTGAAGGAGACCGACCCACAACGCGACAATCGTCGTTGTAAATAACACGACGATCTTGGTGTTCTCCGGATGCAGCAGGCTTTCACCCTTCCACGTCAACTTATAATACACCCATTTATGACCATCACGTTCATTTCTCTTGATCAACCCGGCCTCATACAGCTTCGCCAGATGCTCATGTAACGTCGCCTTGTTAAGATTCGTCACCTTCGCAATCTCATTCAGACCCATGTTCTTCCCATCCAGGGTCTTCAGAATATCAAGCCGCGTATCAGACGCAAGTGCTTTGAAAGTTTCTCGATCTAAGGTTATCTTTGTCATACTGCCTATAACCAATTATCTCCTACATCCTTTAAATACTGTGCGTTTACGTTCGGTTTTTTCCAAATGATACCCCTACCACCTACTCAGGGAGTCTTTAGTACAAAAGTAAAATTATAAATCACCAGAACCACTACCCCTCTCTTACATGACGAGAGAAAAACTCATCCAACAGCTCAAGGACTGCGGCGCGATCAAATTCGGACGATTCGTCCTCACCTCAGGAGCACTCAGTGATTACTACATCGACATCAAAAAAGCAAGCACAGAACCAAAAACCCTCAGACTCATCGCACAAGAAATGAGCAGCTATACCAAAGGATACGACATGCTCGCAGGCATGGAACTGGGAGCAGTACCACTCGTTGTCGCCCTCGCACTGGAAACAGGCATCCCCTATGTCATCATACGCAAAGAAAAACGAGAACACGGCACCGGAAAACAAATCGAAGGAGGCGACGTCAAAGGAAAAAACGTCCTCATCGTCGAAGATGTCACCACCAGCGGCGGCTCCGTAGTAAAAACCATCCAGATCCTCCGCGAGAACCAAGCGGAAGTCGAAAAAGTCCTTGCAGTCGTCGACCGAGAAAGCGGCGCAACAGAACAGCTCAAGAAACTCGAAGTCGAATTCATCCCACTCGTTTCCGTCAGCGAGATCCTCAAAAACAAGGAAAAAGAAAAATAAAATAAAACACAAGAAATAAAAAAAAATGAGGGGAATTCTATGAATGTGTTAGTCGTTGGTGGTGGCGCACGAGAACATGCCATCTGTGATGCAGTCGCTCGGTCAGAGCAAGCAACCCTGTTTTCCGTAATGAACAACCTCAATCCAGGTATCGAAAAACTTGCGACGGAATACCTCCTAAAAAAAGAAACAGACATACCTGAGATTGTCTCTTACGCAAAGAAAAAAAACATTGATATCGCACTCATCGGACCAGAAGCCCTCCTCGAAGCAGGGCTTGCTGATGAGCTGATAAAAAACGATATACAAACCTGCGCCCCGAAAAAAAACGCGGCACGCATAGAGACTGATAAAGAATGGATGCGCAACCTTCTTACAACATATAAGATCCCAGGGCAACTGCAGCATCAAACCTTCACAGACCCCACGGAAGCACAACGATTCATTGACGACCTTGACGCAGAAGTCGCAATCAAACCAATCGGGTTGACCGGCGGCAAAGGCGTACACGTCGCAGGCGACCATTTCAATGGCACCACCGAAGCCATGGCCTATGTCACAGAAGTCATACAGAACAAGATCGGTGGAGCAGCAAAAGTCCTCATCGAAGAAAAAGCGATCGGCGAGGAATTCACCCTGCAGGCATTCACCGACGGACACCATGTCGCCCCCTTGCCAGCGGTACAAGACCACAAACGACTCCTCCCGGATGACAAAGGCCCGAACACCGGTGGCATGGGCTCATACTCCTGCGCCGACGGACTGTTACCGTTCCTCACCAAACAAGAATATCATCAAGGTGTTACTATCTTACAACACATCATCCAGGCTCTTGCACAAGAACAAAACACCTACATCGGCCCTATCTACGGACAATTCATTCTCACCTCACAAGGTGTGAAAATCATTGAGGTAAACGCACGGTTCGGCGACCCAGAAGCCATGAACGTGCTGCCGTTACTACAAACCGATTTCCTTGACGTCTGCACCGCCATGCTGAATACGACGCTCTCAACCAAAGACATCCAGATTGAGAAAAAATCAACCGTCTGCAAATATGTCGTCCCAGAGGGATACGGCGTGAAAAGCATGGCAGGCGAACCAATCTATGTCAACGAAGAAGCACTACGGAAAACCGGTGCGATGCTCTTCTATGCATCAGTGAACAAAAAAAATGATCATATTCTCACAGGATCATCACGATCCCTTGCGGTGGTCGGAATTCATGATACTCTTGCGAAAGCAGAAAAAATCAGCGAACACGCTCTTACCTTTATCAAAGGGGATCATCTCTTCATCCGCCATGATATCGGAACAAAACAACTGCTTGAGAAACGCATACGTCATATGAAAGAGATACGAGGAAAAAAATGAAACAAGAAATTTTTATTTATTTTATTGGGACCGCAGGCTCAGGGAAATCAACATTGACCGCATCCATGCAACAATGGTGCAAAGACCGTGGGCTCGATGCTATCATCGTCAACCTTGATCCTGGCGCGGAAAACCTCCCCTACGAGCCTGATGTCGACATCAGGGACTGGATCAGCCTTCGGGAGGTCATGGACACAAACAGACTCGGGCCGAACGGGGCACAAATCGCCTGTGCGGACATGATCGCGCTCAACACCGAGGATGTCAAAACAAGCATCAACTCGTTCAAAGCAGACTACATCCTTCTTGACACCCCAGGACAACTGGAACTATTTGTGTTCCGAGAATCAGGGAAATACACCGTCAAGTTCCTCAGCCCGGAGAAATCAATCATCTGCTATCTTTTAGATCCCATACTGGCAAAAACAGCATCCGGGTTTGTCTCCCAGCTGCTGCTGGCGATTACCACGAACCTGCGGATGAACCAACCACAGATAAACATTCTTAGCAAAGCAGACCTTTTGTCTAAGAAAGAACTCCAGCTCATCCAACGATGGTCAGACAACGCTGACGAGATCGTTGAGGCGTTGTGTAAAGAGGAGCCATCCATGCACCGGGAGATGAGCGAGCTGATCCTCCGTCTTATCAAAGACATCGGTGGATACACCAGGCTCATCCCGACCTCAAAGCGAAATTTCTTCGGCATTGAGGACATCTACACCGACATTCAACAACAATTTGAGGGCGGAGAAGACCTCTTAAAAGACTGATCAGGTTGTCTTAAGAGTTCCGAGCATCGGCTCAAAAATAAAGCCTTTGTCCATCAGCGAGTTCAATGCTTCCTCGATCGCGTTCTCATCAAGTCCCTTGCTCTTGCAAGCTTCAACGATGCTATCCCATAGGGCGCCATCATCGCCTTCGAGCTCTTTGATGGTGCTCATCACCATCGTCTCTGGATCTTCAGTAGCGACGACTTTTTCCGTCTCTTCCTTTTTTTGTTTCTTTGGTTTCTTCACCTCTTTCTTTGATTCTTTTTTCTGTTCTTTTTGCTCTAAGGATTCCTCTAATCGGACTTCCTCGAATTTCTCCGCTGTCCCGGGGACAATGAACTGCAAGGATTCCCGGATGAGGGTTGCATATTTGTTCACATCAACAGAGCCGTATTTTTTCAAAGCAGCGACGATCCCTTCGGATAACTCACGGCTGTACCCGAGTTTTTTCAGATCATACACATTTGGCTGGGACATCTTCATCGCCTCGACCATCGCACCCATCCGATGCTTGGTCTGCAGGCAGGTCTCGATGATCCATCGATCCCGGGCTTCCGCGCTGACCTCACGGATCAACTCAGGGCGCAACGAGACATACAAGGTCCCTTCCTCAGGGGCATACGTCCGTACCTTTCCGACGACCCCGACAAACGCAGGAGCCTCGATGCTCTGCAGCTTCGCGGTCGCCTCCGGCTGATACTGCCCTGAATAAATCGTAAACACCCCGGTCGGGTCAGACACATGGGCTCGCAGGTACTCCCCGCCCTCCATCACACTTTCGACATCGGTTAACACCCCGGTGATGAAGACGCGGTTGATCTTGCTGCCTAGCGGGGTGATCACATACGAGGGGACCTTTTCTCCGCTGCTGCCTTTGATCTCCAGAGCGGTATCATTGTACTCTGCGGCAAAAATCCGCCAGGCTGGCTCTCGTCTCATTGGAACTCCTCCAGCTCCTGGGATAAGCGTTCTGCTTCTGCGGCGACATTGAAATCCGCTCGTTTCGCATCCCGGGCGATCAATGTGACCCCGAACTGATCCCCAAGCGCATTCCCTTGTAAGCTAATCCTATGACCAAACAACAGGTTGTTCATCTCCTCGACCAGTCCATCTTCGCCGGAAGCCTCAGGCATGGTTTTTCCTAGGAGTTTTTCGGTGAGCTCCTTCCCGAGGATCGCATTGACAGAACCAGCCCCGTCATCAATGACCAGTTTCAT
>Ga0315275_10007883_pt1 | contig 10333 bp, 9 predicted proteins | sample YL17G03_0_MG_FD_205557 | JGI IMG/M metagenome (GOLD analysis project Ga0315275, IMG submission 205557) | Sediment microbial communities from Yellowstone Lake, YNP, Wyoming, USA - YL17G03_0 | ecosystem: Environmental > Aquatic > Freshwater > Lake > Sediment | place: USA: Wyoming | collected...
AGGATGAGCTTCGTACCGAGCTTCGCCGCCAGCTCGATGAACACGGGCAAAGCCTCCTCCTCGGGAACGATGACGATCCCTTTTCGCGGGAAAGCGGAGGCCATGCAGGCGGCGATCTTTTCCCGGGTCTCCCCCATGAGATCGATGTGGTCGAACCGGACGTTGGTCACGACAAGGACGTTCGGCCGGATGAGGAGCTTCGATTCCGTGGACAGGCATTCCTCGCGGACGCTCATCATTTCGGTCACAAGGGCCCGCGCCCCGAGGCGGGCGGCCAGCTGGACGACCCGCTTCTGTTCGAGGACCGTCGGCGGGCCCGGCCGCCTGATCTCCCGCTCGGAGCCGTCGGGAAGTATCAACACGGCCCTGGACCCGGTTGTCTTGGCCAGGACGCGCGTTCCCGACTCCCTCAATGCCGCGGCGACGAGCCTCGTGACGCTCGATTTTCCCCGAGTGCCCGTGACCGCGATCCGTACGGGGATACGCTTCAGGCATGCGTCGAGAACCAGGCGCTCGACAGCGAGGAAGAGCAGGAACACCGCCGCGCCCGCCCCGGCGATAAAAAAGGCCTTCAACGCGCAAACCTTCCTTTCCGTCAGATGATATCACCGAGACGCGGGAGAAGGAAGGTCCGGAAGAATCCGGGGCGAGGGGAGCGTTACGCTCTGGCCTCGCCCCGCGCAGAAACAAGGAAGGAGGGGTTAGGGATGACAATGATTAAGCAATTTTTGTGCCAACCCCAAAACGGCGCCTTCCCCTGAAGGGGAGGGGGAAACATCGCGATATTTCGCCCGGGCGTAAAGGCTCTTTACGCCGGTGTTACGGTCAGGTCTCACCTTAATACACAGTTTCCTAGTATAGACCGTCCAACGGCACCGTTATTCCCGTTTTTCACAATCGACCCCTCTCCCTGATGCTGAAGCTCCACCGACTTACGTCCGTGGAATCCCGCGAAGGGGATTGAATTCCCAACCCCTCTTGGTCTATATTCAATCCTGCCGGTCGGTCACGCTGATGGAAAAACTGCTTCAGACGAAAAAATTTCTCGATGAGATCTCAAGGTCCGTCCGGGCGATCGTCCTGAAGACCTTCACGGGGATCCCGGGCCAGGAACGCGAGGACATCGAGCAGGAAATCAAGCTCAAGCTCTGGAAGATGGTCCGCGGCGGGAAGGATATCCGGAATCTCAAGTCTTATCTAGGGAGGATGGTCTATACGACCGCGCTCGACGTGATCGCAAAGAGACAGAACCATATGTCGCTGGACGATCTGCCCGTGGACGGCCGGTCCTCGGCGCTCGTCGACTCGGCGGGGCCGGGCCCCGAAGCCCGGGCCGAGCAGGGCCAGATGAGGGACCGGATCCGAGCCGCGGTCGACGGGTTGCCCGAGAGGCGCCGGGCGGTCCTGAAGCTCCACTTGGCCGGCGCAGGCATCGAACAGATGGCCGGACGCCTGGGCTGGAGCTCCAACAGGGTCCGTCATCTTCTCTACCGGGGGCTCGGCGACGTCCGGAAGAAACTCGAGGAGGGCCGGTTCGAGGGAAAAACCGGGGAGCGATGATGGGAAGATCCGGCCGGTCGAAATGTCCCGGGGACGAGCGGCTCCTCGGGGCTTTCCTTCTTGAGCTCGATCCGGCATCGAGAGAGCGGATCGCGGGGCACGTCGCCTCCTGCCCGCTCTGCCGGAGGAAACAGGCCGTACTCGCCGAGATCGCCGAGGAGCTTCGAGCCCGGGCCGAAGGCCTTCCCGGCGACCTGGACCCCGAAGAAGTGGCCGCCCTGCGGAAGATGGCCGGGGCCGAGATCCGGGAGTTCCGCCGACGGAAGCTCCCGCACTCCGTCCCCCGGGGTTTTCCCTTCCGGGCGGTGGCCACCGCGGCGGTCCTCGTCACGGCGGCAGCCGCGGGAATCTTCTTTATTTCGAGGTCCGGCCGGCAGGATGTCGACCGGGGCGACCGGGGCGGCATCCGGCTTGTCGAACCGGCCGGGACGCTCGACCGCGTCCCCGTTGTCTTTCGCTGGGAGGCCGTGCGCGGCGCGGACAGCTACAGATTCGAAATCTTCGACGAGGAGCTCCGGTCGATCGTCGTCCGTTTTATCAAGAGCACGTCCCTGTCCCTGGCTCCCGACGAGATGGCCACGATCAGGCCGGGACAGCCGTATTATTGGGACGTGGAGGGGAGTGACGAAGAGGCCCGCCCGATCGCTTCCGGCCGGAGGTCTTTCGTCGTGGCCCCGATCAGGACGATCCCGGCCCCGCTCCGGGAGCGCCCGTAGCCCGGACGTTTCGCGCGTCCCTCCAGGAAGAAGCGGGTCGGGGGGGCGGCGCGAAAAGCCTAGAACGCGAAAGGCGTCGGGGGCTTTTCGGCCCGGATGCCGTGTCTCTTCAGCTTCTCGTGGAGCGTCGTGTACTTGATCCCCAGGATCCCGGCGGCCTGCTTCCGGTTGCCCCCGGCCATCCAGAGGGATCGGATGATGACGCGCTTCTCGATCCCATCCAGGACCTCTTTGAGAAGGATCGGCCTTGCGCCGCACAGGAGGTCCACGAAGAGATCGATGTCCTCTCTCCCGGCGGCGGGCCGCAGCGGACGTAACCCTGGTCCTTCAACGATCATGTCGGTTCCTCCCCTGATGCCGTCACCCCCCGTGAAAACACCCTCCTCACGCCCCCTCAAGTCCGCTTCTCCATCGCGTCCCGAATCTCGAGCAGGGAATCTATGGACCGGTTGAAGACGTTGAGGTCCAGCGGCTTGACGAAGAACTGACTGATGGACAGGCGCTGGAGGTCCTCGAGCCGGATGAGGTCCGGGAACGCGGAGACCATGATGACATCGCCCCGGTATCCGGACCGGCGGAACTCCTCGATGAGGTCCAGGCCGCTCCCCCGGGGGAGACGATAATCGGCGATGATCAGGTCCACGCCGGCGTTCCGGAACCTGGCCAGGGCCTCCTCGCCGTCAGCCGCCAGGTAGACACGGTATTTCCTGCTGAGGAGGAGAAAGAAGGTCTTGCGGATGGATTCGTCGTCGTCGACAATGACGATCTTTCTGCCGAGCATCTTGGTGCCTTTCATTGTCCTCACTCTAAAAAGGAAGCATATTTCATGCCAATCCGGGGTTCGCCGGGTTCAGGGGAACACGCCTCTTCCCGCCGCCGGATGGGGCGTTTCCGGGGCGGGGAAATTTACACCCCATCAAGAAGGTTTACGGAGCCTCCAGCTCGGCCCGTTCAACCCATTCGACTCCCCGGGCTTTGCAGTCCTCATTCGCGAAGCGAATGAGGGCGGTCTGAGGCCCTGGGATACGCTCAGGGTTAATACTGAGCGGCGCCCTTTATCCCGATTTGTATTTCGGGGCTTGGCGCCGCGAACATATCAGGCGGAAGGAGGAAGCTCCAAGCCGTATTCCCTGATCTTTTTGTCCAGAGTCGGGCGGCTGATGCCCAGGATCTGGCTCGTCCGGGTCTTGCTGCCGCGGGTAGCGGCGAGGACGTGCCGGATATACCCCTTCTCGACCTCCTTGAGCGGGATCAGCTCCTGCGGGAACGTCCTCTTCTCGGAAGGCTCGAGGGGCAGGTTCTCCTTGAGGATGACGTCCCCCTTGGCCAGGATGACGGCCCGGGTCAGGGCGTTCTCGAGCTCCCGGACGTTGCCCTTCCAGGGCATGCCCATGATGATCTTCATGACGTCCTCGGGAACCTTGCGCACGTTCTTCCGAAGCTCCCGGTTGATCTTCTCGAGGAGGTAGGCCGCGAGAGCGGGGATATCGTCCTTCCGTTCACGGAGCGGCGGCAGGGCGATCTCGACGACTTTGAGCCGGTAGAACAGATCCTCGCGGAAGCGTCCCTTTTCGATGAGGGCCGCGAGGTTCTGGTTGGTGGCCGCGACGATCCGGGCCTCGGTCTTGAGGACCCGCTCCCCGCCGACCTTCATGAAATCCCTGGTCTCGATGACCCGGAGGAGCTTGGACTGGAGGTTGGGGGAGATGTCCCCGATCTCGTCCAGGAAGAGCGTCCCGCGTCCCGCGATCTCGAACTTGCCCCGGGTCTCGGCGACCGCGTCCGTGAAGGCCCCCCGGGCGTGGCCGAAAAGCTCGCTCTCGAGGAGCGTATCCTGGATCGCCGAACAGTTGATGACGATGAACGGCTCGTCGCTGAAGGGGCTGTTGTAATGGATGGCCTTGGCCACGAGCTCCTTTCCGGTGCCGCTCTCCCCCTGGATGAGGATGTTGGTCCGGGTCCCGGCGACGGACCCGATCAGCTTGAAGACCTCCCTCATCTGCGGCGAGCGGCCGACGAGATTGTCGATGGTGTATTCCTTCTGCTTCTCCTCCACGAGGTAGCTGACCTTGTCCTCCAGGGCCCGGACCTGGAAGGCCTTGTCGATCGTCAGGTCGAGCTCGAGGAAGTTCAGCGGCTTCACCAGGTATTCGAAGGCCCCGGACTTGATGGCCTCCACGGTCGTCTTCATGTCGTCGAAGGCGGTCATGACGAGGAAGATCGACTGCCGCCGCTCCTCGCGGAGCCGCTTGAGGACGTCCAGGCCGTTGGCGTCGGGGAGCCGGATGTCGAGGATCACGAGGTCGGGGCCGACCTCCCGATAGCGGGCGAGGCCGCTCTCGCCGTCCCCGGCCGTCGCCACCTCGAAGCCCTTCCGGGCGAGATGGGAGGCCACGGTCCGGCTGACGAGCGCATCGTCCTCGATGATCAGAATGGATTTCATAGTCCCTCCTCGCGGGGGAGGATGACGACGAAGGCGCTTCCCCGACCGCGCTTCCCGACGACCCTGACGGAGCCGCCGTGCTGTTCGACGATCTTCCGGGCGTTGGCCAGGCCCAGGCCGAATCCGGAGGACTTGGTGGTGAAGAAGGGCTCGAAGATATTCTCGCGATCCTTCTCCGGGATGCCGGCGCCGTTGTCGGAGATCCTGACGAGGTAGGTCCTTCCCTCCTCGCCGCCCCCGGCGGCGAGCGAGACAGAGATCCGCCCCCCCTCGTCCACGGCCTCGAAGGCGTTGCGGAGGAGGTTCAGGAAAACCTGCCTCAGCCGGTCCCCGTCGACGTTCGCGGGCGGGAGCCCCTGGGCGTAGGATTTCTCCACCGTCACCCGTTTCTGGCGGAAGGCGTCCTTGAGCATCTTGAGGGATTCCTCGAGGACCTGATCGAGGGGGAACCTCTCCCGGGCAAGCTCCGGCACGCGGGTGAAATCGAGGAGCTCCTTGATGAACTTCTCGATCTGGCCGACCCCCTCCTGGCAGATGCCGAGGTGCTCCCGCTCGATCTCGTCGAGGTGCTCGCTCTCCGCGATCCTTTGGATATTGAGCTTGACGGAGGTCAGGGGGTTGCGGATCTCGTGGGCGATGGTCGCGGAGAGCCGCCCGATCGAGGCCAATTTTTCGGCCTGGACAAGCCTCCGGTTGGCGGACTCCATGCGCTCCCTGGCCTCCAGGAGCCGGCTCGTCATATCGTTGAAGCTCCGGGCCAGGCCGCCGAGCTCGTCGGCCGATGCGGGCTGGATCCGGCGGCTGAAATCCCCCCGGGAGATCCGGACCGTGCCCTCGACGAGCTCTTTCAGGGGCCTGGTGATCCTCTTCGCCAGGAGGGAGGACCCCGCCAGGCCGACGAGGAGGCCGACGAGGCCGATCAGGATGAGGACCCGCCGCGTCCGGCGGATGTCGGCCCGCATGTCCTCCAGGGAATAGCCGATCTTGATGGAGGCCCATCGGGTCGGGGATCCCGTGACGAAGACGGGCAGTTCGATCTCGAGAATATTGAGATCCCGGTTCCGGATGCGAACCTCACGGGTGCGGATCGAGGCGCTGTCGGGACGCGTCTGGCCCATGAGGCCGCTGCAGCACGTGATGTCCTCGTTCGCGGCGACGAGGCGGTTGGCCGCCCGGGGCTTCCCGTTCCGGTCGTAAAAAACGATGTAGACGAGCTTGTCGTCAGCCTGGCTCTCGATGTTCGTCCTGAGGGTCTCTTCGTCCCACATGACCAGGGGCCTCAGATTCATGTTCGCGATGTATTGGGCCGTCAGGATCCCCCGGTTCCGGGCCTCCTGGAAGATCGTCCGGACCTCCATCCGCTGGATGACGAAGAGGATGGTCCCGACGAGGAACACGAGGAGCAGCATCGTCCAGACGAGAAAGCGCATGTAGAGGGTTGGCTTCAGCGTCATGTCGCAGGCCTCATCGGTCGATCCAGATCTCCCGGACGTCCAGGAAACGGAAGGCCAGGAGCGGCGCCGCGGCGCCGCGGACATACGGTTGGAGGGCCATCCTGAAGCGGAACTGGAACAGCGGAACGGCCGGGACGTCTTCAAAGAGGATGCCCTCGATCCGGCGGAACAGGCCCGTGCGCTTTTCCCATCCGGCTTCGATCTCCGAGGCCGCCAGAAAACCGTCCAAGGTGCGATTGGAATAGCCCATGAACGCCAGGTTCACAGCGGCGGTGGAAGCGAAAAGCGGTTGGACGATGTTCTCAGCGTCCGGGAAATCCATCCGCCAATCGATGACGGAAAGTCTGGGCTTCGCGTAGGCCCGGAGATCGTCGAGCGTCCGGATGTACCTGATCTCGAGCTTGATCCCCAGGGCGGCCAGCTGGCTCCGGAGCTCCTGATAAAAACGGGAATCGAGTCGATTCCTGGGGAGGAGGAAACAGAGCGAGAGCTCGGGGAATCCTTTTCCGCCCGGGAACCCGGCTTCCGCCAGCAGGGCGCGGGCCCTTTCCAGGTTCGGCCGCTCCAGGCCTTCCTGCGGGAAAAAGCCAGGGAGGTCGGGGGGGATATAGTTATGGACGATCTGGGGGATTGTCGCGGCGGAATACCCGGCCTGGGCGAGCCTCGTCTTATCCAGGGCGAAGGCCAGGGCCCGCCGGACCTCTTTCCTGTCCAACGGCGGTATCTGACAGGACATTCCCAGAAAAAAGATTTCGAGCGAATTGTTCTCGAGCACCTGATAGCGGCCCAAAGCCAGGTCCTCCGAAAGCAAGGGAACGATATCGACCTCCCCGTGCACGAACTGGTCGACAGTGAACAGGGTGCTGTATTCGACGGCGTCCACGTAGGGGACCTCACCGAAATAATCCGGGTTCCTCTCGAGGCGGACACCGACGATGTCGAGTTGGGAGTCCCTTATGTAGTTGCCGAACCGGAAAGCGCCGGTCCCCGAGGGCTTCCGGAAGAAGCTCTTGCCCTCGGACTGCACGAGGTCCCGGGGCAGGACCTTGCAGAAGAACATGCTCAGAAGATAGAGCCCGGAGACGTAGGGGTCCTTCCACTCGATCTCGAATGTGTACCGGTCCCGGGCCCTGAAGCCCGTGACCTCAGCGGCCTTCCCTGCCCAGAAAGCCTCCGCCCCGACGACCTTGGACAGGAAATACGGGGCCAAGAATACACCGGTTTCCTTGCGAAGCAGGCGTTCCAGCGAGAACTTGACGTCGTCGGCCGTCACCTCCCGACCGTGATGGAAACGGACCCCCTTCCTCAGGGTAAACGTGCATATTCTCCCTTCCCCGGAGATCACCCAATATTCCGCGAGGGAGGGCACGACGTTGTAATTATTGTCCAGTCGGACGAGGCCGTCGTAGAGTTGCTCGAGGAGAAAATACACCGAATAGTTCGCCGGATCGAGCTCAGGCCTTAAGATCCTGGAGAATGGCTTGATCCGGAGCGTCCCCCCCAGCTTTGGCTGGCCGGGAACGGCTTCCTGCCCGATTCCCGGAAAAGGGGCGCATAACAGAATGACGGCAAAGATAGGAATCAGGTGAAGTGCCGAACGCTTGCCCATAGATTCGCCTTGACTATAACCGAAAAGCAATCTTTATGCCAAGCCGTCCCTGAGGGGCGCCGGATCAGCCGGGGGAATTACATGGGAGAATGTAAATTATATTTACATAGAAGGCCCGAGCCTCTCGGAAACTTCGATCGCCTTCCGGAAGACCCTCATGAGGTTTCCGCCCCAGATCGCGGCGATGTCCTTCCCGGAATAGCCGCGCCGGAGGAGCTCCTCGGTGACGTGGACCATCCCGCTCACGTCGTCGCAGCCGACGACGCCGCCGCCACCGTCGAAGTCCGTGCCGATCCCGACGTAGTCGATGCCGACGACCTTGATGACGTGGTCGATCTGGTCCACCAGATCCTTGACCGTCGCCTTCTCCTCGGGGTACTTCGCCTGGATCGCCTCATATTCGGCGTGTGCCTGCCGACGGGCGGCCTCGTCGTCGGCCATGCCGGGGCGTTCGTACTTTTGCTCGAGCTCCCGGAAGGCCTTCTCGCGGTCGGGGTTGGGGCTGGGCTTCCGGACATAGCTCGAGAGGAAGCACATCTGCATGACGCCGCCGTTCTTCGCCAGGGCCCGGAGCATGTCGTCGGTGAGGTTGCGGGGATTGTCGCAGACGGCACGGGCGCAGGAATGGGAGGCGATGACGGGGACCTCGGACACCTCGAGCACCTCAAAGAACGACCGGTCCGAAGCATGAGAGACGTCCACCAGCATGCCCAGCCTGTTGCATTCGCGGACGATATCGCGCCCGAACGCGCTCAGGCCGTCGTCACCGGGGTTCGCCCGGTCGGTCGAGCTGTCGCAGATATCGTTGTCCCGGGAATGGCAGAGAGTGACGTAGCGGACGCCCCTCGTGTAATAGTCGCGAAGAAGCCCCAGGTCGTTGCCGACGGCGTACCCGTTCTCGATACCGATATAAGCCGCGCGCCGGCCGGCCTTCTTCAGCCGGTAGGCGTCGTCGGGAGTCAGGGCGATGCCGACGAGCCCGGGGTATTCCCGGGCCATCCCGTGGATGGCGTCGATCCTCGCCAGGACCTCTTTCCGGGCTTTGGCGTTCCCCTCCGGGGTCCGCGGGCCCTGGGCAACGAACGCTGCGAAGAACTCAGCGTCCAGTCCGCCCTCGGCCATCCGGGGGAGGTCGAGCTTGCCGCTCGGCCGGAGGGCCGGGTCATGACGGTCCCCGATCTTCCAATCCTTCCGCAGGAGATTGAAGGCCGTGTCGCAATGCGTGTCCAGGGTCAGGATTCGGCGGTGGAGCGCGCGGGCTTTCGCCGCGAGGTCGACGACCTCGGGCTTCGCCCGGCATCCAGCCGTCCCGATCAACAGTGCGGCGGCAGCAGCGAGCGCCGGCCGGACGAGGCTCCCTCGACGAGAAGTTTTATCGTTCATCAGGATCGCTCCTTCCAAGCTATGAAGGAGCGATTATAGCACACGGGGGAACGGGAATGGCCCACGAACGTGCGGGCTACGGAGCCTTCTTGCTCAGGAGATAGGCGCTCTCGGCGCGGCCCTCGCCGGCCCGGAGGAAATCCGCGACCCGGTAGCCCCGCCGGAAGAGGGATTGGAAGGCCTGCCGCGTCGCGATCCTCCAGTCGAACGGGATCCGCCGGACGTCGGGATCGTCCACGCCCGTCTCCCGGAGCATCCGGTAGAAATCCCGGGGGATCTGGACAAAAAGGCATTCCGCGTCGAGGTCGGGAATCACGTCCTGAACGGCTTCGACCTGGATCGTCCCGCCCGGCGCGGCGATCGTCCTCGTCCCGGCCCGGATGACACGGCGTTTCGCGTCGTCGACGGTCCCGGGGTCGCAGGCGGGCCGACGGACCTCGCGCCTGAGGTCCCAGGACATCAGAAACCGGTCCTTGGGCACGTCCTGCCGGTTCAGGTGGCCGCCGAACTCGCCGTAAGCGGCCTCCCGATACCCCACCACCTCCATCCCGATCTGGTGGATGTTCCTGTGGGCGTTGACGCCGGTCAGCGGGTCGAACATGCAGATGACCTGATCGAGGCCATAGACATCCAGAAGGATCTCCTTCTGGAACTCCTTGATCAGAAGGCCGAGGCCAAAGGACCGGCAATCCTTCCGGACACCTGTGTACTGGGAGTAGAAATGAAGGTTCGCCGTGTCCCTGAAGCCGGCGGCTTTGTCCCGGATGCCGACAAAGCCGTAGCTGAATCCGGCCATGTTGGCAAGGTCCAGGGGAAAGCGGCCGCCGGCGGCGGCGAAGGCGCCGATGAAGAGGCTGCTCCCATAATGGAGGAAGCTTTCGCAGGCGAGGTTCCTGTTGCCCGACAGATGATCCTCGGGAAAATCCCAGATCTCGTTCCGCAGGTCCTCGTACTTCTGGTAATCGCCGTCGTCGGCCGAGGACTCGACCCTCAGGAGGAATCGCTGTCCCTTGGCCATGACGACCTTCTCCATCTCTCTCATGCGCGCGACCTTTCTCCCCCCTCGGCGCATCGCCGGAGAGAGCATTCTATCCGAAGCCCGCCGCGGTTTCAAATGAGAATCTTCAGCCGGCTCCGGCTTTGACGAAACGACGTGGTTTGTTATATG
>Ga0315275_10007884_pt1 | contig 10333 bp, 6 predicted proteins | sample YL17G03_0_MG_FD_205557 | JGI IMG/M metagenome (GOLD analysis project Ga0315275, IMG submission 205557) | Sediment microbial communities from Yellowstone Lake, YNP, Wyoming, USA - YL17G03_0 | ecosystem: Environmental > Aquatic > Freshwater > Lake > Sediment | place: USA: Wyoming | collected...
GGCAGGGGAGAGGGACTGGAGGGCCTCGAGGTTGTCACCGGAGAGGGCGCCGTCTTCGATCGTGACCGAGCAACGGACCAGGCCGTTCGACAGGGAGAAGATCTCGGCTCCGGCCCGTTTTTCGTGCGTGACGCGGACGGGCGCGGTCTGAACGGCCGCGCCGGACGCGGTAATGACCGCTGGGCTAGCCAACGTAGCCAGGAGGGCGCAAAAGAAGACCGTCTTTCTCATGGTCGCCAGTCCTCCTCGAAAGGGATCCCGGACTTCCAACCCGGCCGGGCCGTGGACGCCGGCCATCGAATCAGCCGGGTCGGACCTTCATTTATCGCTTTCTGACAACAAAACTGACGAGGGCGATGACCCAGAGGACGGCGATCAGAGCCCAGGCGCCGAAGACGGCCCGCCGGAGATCATAGGTGCGGCGGAGGGCGCTGGCGTCCAGGCTATAGGCAAAGTCGGGTGCAAACAGGTATTTGGACAGCGTGCCTTGTGTCCGGGCGCGTCCGGGCCGGTAGACGAGGTGGGCGCCGTAGCTGTAGTAGTAGCTGTCGGAGTCGGCGACCTCGGAGTATGGCTGAGAAACAGCCCCCCCGTCCCTGCAGACGCGGGCCGTCAGGCCCTGGAGGTTGCCGCCGATAATGGCGTTGTAGACGTCGGCGCTCCCGAGCGGCCGGCCGTCCGGGTTGAGGATGAAAAGCTTGTTCAGGCTGACATCCACCTTGGCCCAGGCGCCCAGCTCGGGAATGAAGGTCTCGGCGAAGGCGTGGCCCGTGGTGATGACGGTATCGACCCGGCCGGCGAGCGAAAGCAGCCGCGTGGGCAGACCGGCCATGTTGGCGAAGAAATGATAGATGAGCGCGTGCTGGCTGCACCAGATTTTCCCCTCTCCCGCGAGCACCATCTTGAGGATCCTGAGGGGGGATTTCGTCTTTTCGATGGCGTCGCTTGGAGTCCCGCTGCAGCCTTTCCACCGGGTGATCAGCCAGCAGCCGATCTTTTCGATCTTGGTCATGGTCGGGTCGGAGTCCGTGACGCCCATCTCCTCCCGCAGCATCCGCTTGGCTTCCTCCCGGTCGGCCGCGTCGATGTCGCCGTAATCGCAGGCCCAGAAGGACAGCGGGTACCGCGCGAATTGGCCGACGGGAATGCTCGCCGAGACCAGCCAGTAGTTGTCGGGCTGGGTTCGGCCGCCTTTCTTGTAGTACTCCGAAGGATAATAGCCGAAGTTGAATATCATCTTGGGGCCCGGACCCGCTGCCCCCTGGGGCTCGACGTCGTAGCTGTGCCGGCGGTCCTTGAGCTTGACCACGGGATATCTTCCTGTTGTCGTGTCTGACTCGCCCGTGTCGTCGGTCACCTTCCACGAGTCGTAGCCGGCCTTCGAAGGGACGATGAGCTCGACCCGTCCCCGCTCGACGATGCGCGTGCCCGCGAGAACCGGCACGTCGGCCGGGGCATAGAGCGTCTTATACGTCGCCGGGTAGTAGCCGTCTCTCTTGTCCCGGGTCAGATAGAGCGCGACATTGCCGGCGATGCCCAGGATGAAAAGAACCGTCAGCCAGAGCGGAAACCTTCTTGGTTTGGCCATTCTTGGACTCCTCTCAACAAATCGTTCACCATGATCTTTGGGTATCGGCCTAGAGACCGAGCTTCAAAGATGTCCATTCTAAGAAATTAGATGAGCTAAGACAACAAAGAACTTCTTTAGGTTGCCTCCATTTCTGTGATCGTTTACCTTGGCATTAGGGTCCTGTCACGGCGATCCCCCGTCAGTCCTCCCTCCTTTCCAAGAAAATCCAGTCGGTCCGGGCTGGCGGGGGGCCCCCACGCCGCGCCACCCTTCATTTAGCTTATCTCCACCATAGAAACGGAGGCATCTTTATTTAATCTTCGACCGCAGCTCTTCCAGGGGCAGGTCCAGCACGAGTTCGTCGCCCGGCGGATTGTCCTTGTTCCGTACCGCCCCGCCGGGTTCGGGCCCGCCGTAGCGGATGAGATGGATGTCCTTGTAGGAGAGGTGAACGACATCGCAGCGGATCGGCCGAAGCTCCAGACCGAACCTGTGCCGGGCATAGATCGGAAAGGCATAAGATTTAAGGACAAAAGGCCCTTCGATGAACAGGAAAGGGAGGTTTCGGATATAGAGGTCCTTATCGGTGTCATGGGCAGAACGAAGGACGTAGGCAACCGTCCGTTTCGAGAGGCCACAGGCATATCTCCAGATATTCGCTTGATAGACCGTGCTGGCCGCGGCGCCGGCCAAGCCGAAGAGAATCGCCGCCCCGAAGATCCGTTTCCGGGCGAGCTCATGCCCTCTGATCCTGGCCAGGGAGAGATTCTGGACGCCGACTCCGACCAGAGCGCAGAAGAAAACCGCCGGAGCGTAGAGCAGCCGGCCCGCGTCGCTCGTGGTCAGATGAGTGCTATTCCAAAGGACCGGGACGAGGGAGACAGCGAACGTCAGGGACAGCGCCGCCGCCGCCAGCGGGCGTCTGACGAGGGCATAAAACACCGCGAGGAGAGCGATGGAAGCATAGATAAAAGAAAGAACAAGAGCCCCGGGAAAGGACTTCCCGCCGACCCAGATAAGGGTCAGGACATATTGCCCGAGATTGCGCAGAATATGGGCCCCGGAAAAAAGCGCCGGCAGATCGCCATAGCTGCCGCCCAGCGCGCCGACAAGCGATCCCCTGATCATGAGGAAGAGGGCGGCGACCGCCAAAAAGAGAAGGAACTCTAGCCCGGCTTTTTTTGACACCCGGGCCCGGCCGAGCCCAACCCGCGCCAAGTAGAAGACGGGGAGGAGGGCGATCGTATTTTCTTTGCAGAGGAAGGCGATAAAAAGGCAGGCCGCCGAGACCGCCAGGCTCAGCCGCGTTTTTTTCAGCAGAAACCGGACATAAGACAGGACGGCCAGGAGAAAGAAGAGCAGGGCCAGGGAATCAAACAGCGCGCTCATCCAACTGTAGGCTTCGCTCGACCAGGGCGACAGAAGAAAAAGTCCTGAGGCGGATAAGACCGTCAAATTGGGCATTTTTAAGGATCGCAGGACGAGTCCCAGGAGCACCCCGTTCAGGCCGTGAACAACCGCCAGAACAATCGCATACCCCATCGGCAAATTCCAGGAAAAAACGGAGGCCAGAAGCTTGACGAAAAGAAAAACAACCGGCCTATAGAAACCGAACAGAGGCGAGGTCAAGATGTTGGATATTGACGTTTCGCCGGCCAGGTCGAGGAGGCCGAAATCATCAAATAGAAAAAAATAGTGCCGCGAGAGGAGGAAGGCGAACACCGTGAGCCAGAGGGCGCCGAAACTCCAGAGCCAGGGTAGGGGGGATTTCGCCCCCGCTCGAATCGCCGTTCTTTCGTCCCCTGAATCCGCCATCATCCCAGCTCTCCCGAGGGCCCGAACGGTGTCTTGTTAGCGGGCTCATGGCCGTTTCCGAGGCAGGAGACATGGTAGAGCAGGCCGAGACCGTGGTCAAGCGCCGCGGCCGATGGATTGACTGGATGGCCCGGATGTCACCAATAACCGGAACAATCCATCTCTCCTGCCCAAGAATTTCTTGACGCGCACCTGGTAGGGGAGAATAATAAGAAAAATCTCTTAAAGGCATTGTGAACGACAGGCCAATACGCCAATCCTTGAGACCGGAGGAGCGCCGGAATGAAAACCCCAACGTTATTATCCGTGTGTTGTCTGAGCGGCTGTTTGATCCTCGCGGGGGGGGTGGGCGCTCAGTATGAGGCGGCCAAGAAAAAACCCGGGAGCATCGAGAAATTCCCCTGGCCCAAGGGAATCCGGGGCGCCGTCAGCCTGACGTTCGACGACGCGCGGCTGAGCCAGGTCGACAGGCTGATCCCGATTCTCGACAGGCATGGCGTCAAGGCCACGTTTTACGTTTCGCTCGACAGGGTGGGGCAGCGGCTCGAGGGCTGGAAAAAGGCCATCCGGACCGGCCACGAAATCGGCAACCACACCATGACTCATCCCTGCACGGGCAACTACCCGGCCTTCCGCTGGAACGCCCTCGAGGAGATGACGCTTGACGGCATGGCCAAGGAGATCGATGACGCCCAGCAAGCCATCGCCAAGGAGCTCGGGGTCAAACCCAGGAGTTTTGCCTATCCCTGCGGCCAGACGTTCGTGGGCCGCGGCCGGGACGTCCAGAGCTACGTGCCGCTCGTCGCCGGGCGGTTCCTGTCCGGCCGCAAATGGCTGAACGAGCATGCCAACGACCCGGCGTTCTGCGATCTCGCGCAGCTCCTGGCGTTCGAGAGCGACGGCAAGCTGTTCGAAGCGCTCAAGTCGCTCGTGGACAAAGCGGCCGCCGGAGGGCGCTGGCTCATCCTGGTCGGGCACGAGGTCGGCGACGGCGGCTACCAGACCACCCTGGCCTCGTCGGTCGAGGAGCTGTGTCGCTACGCCGAAGACCCGGCGAACGGCATCTGGATCGATACCGTGGGCGCCATCGCCGAATATATCCAGAAAGCTAGAACGAAGTAGCCAGACCCCCTCGCCGGGAGACCGCGCGAGCGGGAGTCATGGCGCCCTTGAAGGGATTTCTTACGAAAGGAGGTTCAGCGTGAGCCAAAAAAAATCGGTGAACGGGATTCTCATCACGCTCTCGGCGCTGGCTGTTGTCGCCGGCCTCCTCGCCGGAGACGCCCAGAAACCCAAGGCAGAAATGCCCCTTTATCTCGACAAAACCCAGCCGCTCGAGAAGCGCGTCGACGACCTCCTCGGCCGGCTGACGCTCGAGGAAAAAGTGGGCCAGATGAACATGCCCTGTGTTTACGTCGACGAGCTCGGCGCGGGTATCGCGGAAAAGATAGAGGCCTGCCGGAAGTTCGCCGAGGGGACCCACCTCGAGGGTTTTGCCCCGGGCGGGGGGTTCTTCACGCTGCCCAACACGATTCTCCAGCAGGGCACCCGCCAGCAGGCGGAATTCCTGAACGAGCTCCAGACCATCGCGCTCAAGAAAACCCGCCTGGGCATTCCGCTTCTTGAAACCGAGGAGGGCACCCACGGGCTGATGTGCTCGGGCGCGACCATCTTCCCCGAGGGTCCGGCCCTGGGCAGCGCCTGGAACACCGAGCTCATTTCCAGGATCTATGCCGCGGCCGCCGAGGAGGCCCGGGCCATCGGCGTTCACCAGATTTTCACCCTGGTGGTCGAGCCGATCCGCGACCCGCGCCTCGGCCGGAACGAGGAAGCCTACAGCGAAGATCCTTTTCTCTGCGCGAATTACGCCCGGACGATCGTCAGGGCCGTGCAAGGGTATGATGTCTCGGCGCCGGACAAGGTGGTGGCCGGCCTCTGCCATTACCCCGGCCAGAGCCAGCCGGTGAGCGGCCTCGAGCGGGGCGCCATGGAAATCTCGGAGCGGACGCTGCGAAGCGTCTTCCTCCCGCCCTGGGAAGCGGGGATCAAGCAGGCGCGGGGCCTGGGGGTGATGGCGACCTACCCGGCCATCGACGGCGTTCCGACCCATGCTTCCGCGAAGATCCTGACGGGCATCCTGCGCGAAGAGTTTGGGTTCGAGGGTCTCGTCCTGTCCGAGGGCAGCGGCATCGGCACGCTCGTCTACGAGGGCTTGGCGCCCACCCAGAAAGAAGCCGGTCAACTGGCCCTCCGGGCGGGGGTCGATGTCGGCATCTCTTACGAGTCGGGCTATATGAAGGATCTGATCGAATCCGTCAAGGAGGGGAAGGTCCCGGTGGCTCTCATCGATCGGGCTGTCCGCCGCATCCTCAGGCAGAAATTCCGGCTCGGGCTGTTCGAGAATCCGTTCGTCGACCCGGCGCGGGCCGTCCAAATCGTCCACAACGCGGAGCACCAGGAGCTGGCGCTTGAAGCCGCCCGGGAATCGATCGTCCTCCTGAAAAACGAAAACCGCCTCCTGCCCCTGCGCAAGGACCTCGGGTCGATCGCGGTCATCGGCCCGAACGCCGACGACGCCCTGAACCAGCTCGGGGACTACGTTTCCCTGGCGGTCCTCCAGGACGTCACGACGATCCTGGAGGGCATCCAATCGGCCGTCTCGCCGCGGACAAAAATCAATTACGTCAAGGGCTGCCATGTCGTCGGCGAGGACCTCGACGAGATCGACAAGGCCCGGCAGGCGGCGGCGGCATCGGAAGCGGCTGTCGTCGTGGTCGGCGAGAATGAGTGGCGGAAACCGGGAAAGACAGGCACCGTTGGCGAGGGGTTTGATGCCGCGACGCTCGAGCTCACCGGTCTCCAGGAGGAGCTCATCCGCGCCGTTGCGGGGACCGGCACGCCTACCGTCGTCGTGCTCGTGAACGGGCGGCCGTTGGCGACGCGCTATGCGGCCGAGCACATCCCGGCCCTGGTCGAAGCCTGGGTCTGCGGCGAAAAGGGCGGCCGGGCGGTCGCCGAAGTGCTGTTCGGCGACTGTAACCCGAGCGGCAAGCTGCCGGTGACCGTTCCCCGTCACGCCGGCCAGCTGCCGGTTTATTATAACTTCAATAAATCCAAGGATTACTGGCTCAAGAATGCCTGGGGCCATCCTTACTCCGACCTCGACCCGAAGCCCCTTTATCCGTTCGGCCACGGCCTGAGCTACACGACATTTGAATATGCCAACCTGCGCCTGGGCGCCGCGAAGATCGGCCCCGGCGAGACGGTCGAGGTCAGCGTTGATGTCAGGAATACGGGCGACCGTTTCGGCCGGGAGACCGTCCAGCTCTATGTGCAGGACGTGATCAGCTCGGTCTCGACGCCGGTCATGGAGCTCAGGGGGTTTGAGAAGGTCGGGCTCGAGCCAGGAGAGACCATGACCGTCAGAATCGTCCTGACGCCGGATGACCTCGCGCTCCTCGACCGTCATCTCGAGCGCGTCGTCGAGCCGGGAGAATTCAGGGTCCTCATCGGCAGCTCGTCGGAGGATATCCGGCTGAGCGGGAGATTTGTCGTCGGGGAGCGTTGAGCGGGAGAGGCGCGAGCGCGACCGACTAAGAATCTTGGGGACTGTCCCTCCGGGGACTGTCCCCATGGCGAGAGAATCTCGGGGACGGTTCCTCTTTGGAACTGTCCCCATCTTTCAAGGAGGAAACATGGCGGGACCGGGAAGCCAATGGATTGGCGAGGAAGAAAAGTGCGAGTTGCTGGACGTCCTGTCCTCAGGCTATCTCTTCAGGTACGGGCGCCTGGATGACCCCGGCTTCAAGCACAAGGTCTATTCCTTCGAGCAGGAGTTTGCCGCGTGGACGGGCGTCCGTTACGCGCTGGCCACAAGCTCCGGAACGGGCGCGCTGATCTGCGCCCTCAAGGCCGTCGGCATCGAACCCGGCGACGAGGTCATCGTCCCGGCCTACACGTTCATCGCCAGTTTCAGCGCGGTCATCTCGGCCGGCGGCGTCCCCATTCTCACCGAGATCGATGACAGCCTGAACATCGACCCGAACGACATCGAGCGCCGGCTCAAGCCGAGGACGAAGGCGGTCATGCCCGTCCACATGCTCGGGAACCCCTGCGCCATGGACGAGATCTCGGACATCTGCCGGAAGCGCGGGCTGCGCCTGATCGAGGATGCCTGCCAGGCCAACGGCGCTTCCTATCACGGCCGGAAAATCGGCAGCATCGGCGAGATCGGGGCCTTCTCGCTCAATATCTTCAAGACCGTGACCTCGGGCGACGGCGGCGCCGTCGTGACCGACGACGAAGCGCTCTACAGGCTCGCCTTCGGCTACCATGATCAGGGGCACGCGCCGCTCCGCGCCGGCGTCGAGGTGGGGGAGAGGAGCATTCTCGGGATGAACTTCCGGATGAACGAGCTCACGGGCGCGGTCGCCCTGGCCCAGATCCGGAAGATCGACCGGGTGTTGGCCGTGCTTCGCGAGAAGAAGAAACTCTTCAAGGAGCTGATCGCGGACATCCCCGGGGTCGGGTTCCGGAAGCTCAACGACCCCGCCGGCGAATGCGCCACGCTCCTCACCGTGATCTTCGACAGCGCCGACCGGGCCGGGCGGGTCAGCCGGGCGCTCGGCACCAAGACCGTAGACAACAGCGGCTGGCACGTCTATTCCAACATGGAGCACTTTGGGCGTTATCTGAAGGACTGCGGCCTGCCCTTCGGCCGGGGCGCTTATCCGCGCACGGACGACATCCTGAGCCGGTCTATCAACCTCAGCGTGGGGGTCGTCGACGCCGGGCTGGGTGCCGCCTTCGGCATCAACATCGATTCGTCCGGGGACGAGATCCGCGCCGCGGCCCGGAAATTCCGGGAGGCCTGCCGGGGATAAGGTATGCCGCGTTCCCTAAAAGCGTTTCGTGAACGGTTCCGATTTCTGGACCGGAAATCATATTCAAGAAAGGATGCGTCAGCCATGAAGATTTGCCGATTATCAGTTCTCGTGTTGGCGGGTGTTGTTCTGGTCACGGCGACGGCCCGGCCCGAAAGTCCCTTCTGCCAGGACCCGGCGGCGACGCGGGGTTTTTTCAAGAATCTCTGTGACTACATCGTGGCCGAACAGCCGGATAACCGGGTCATGTTCCGGGGCGCCTATTACATGCGCACGCTTGTGGCCGGCTACGAGATCTTCGGCGAGCGAAAATACCTGGACACGGCAGTGGCCTTCGCCGATAAGCTGCTGACGAATCAGGCCCCCTCCGGCTACTGGCCGACCGGCTACGGGGCCATCTTTTTTGCCGACACGGGAAGCGCCATCGGGCTGTTCATGGCCCTCGACCGCCACGTGGACCAGGGGCGCCGGCAGAAATACCTGGAGGCCGTCCGTCGGCACGTGACCGCGATCGAGGCGGACGGGTTCATCAATCCCTCGGGCGGGATCGGCGCCGGCTGGCTCAAATATGAGAACGGAAACGCCTCCGGCCGAGTGGCCAAGGAATACACCGTCGGGTCCGCCCTGTGCGGCGGCGAGGTGTTTACCTGGATGTACGCAAAGACCGGAGAGGACAAATACCGCCGGATCGCCCGGAACGCCCTGAACTGGATCCTGAGCACGATGGTCGAGGACGGGCGGATCCCCTATATCTTTGAGGGTGAGGGAACCGACCCCGCAAAGAAGGGCGACTGGCGGAACGACTACCGGCTTTGGGAAAGGATCCCGTACGACAGCTCCGCCTACATCGGCGAGGGCGTGGTCGCCTTCGACCTCCACTGCAACCAGCCCGAATGGCAGGCGGAGATCCGGAAGAAAATCGAACCGCACATCGAGTGGCTGATCCGGACGCAGAACTACAACGGCACGTGGGCCATCATGGACAGCCACGACCAGAAGCGGAGCCCGCTCATCGTCAGCTTCCTGAGCTGGTATCACCGGTACGTCATGAAGGATCAGCGCATCGTCGAAGCCATCCGCAAGTACGACCAGTTCCTTCTCGTGCCCGCCAACGCGAAGTTTTACGGCATGCTCAACTGGGGGGCCCGGCCGGGCGTCCCGATCGCCGGCGAGGACGAAGCCAACGATGTCCTGACCGCGATGGTCGGCCTGGCGATCGCCGAGATCATCTCGCCCGGGATCACCTCCAACTGGTGAAAGCCGGCGGCGGGCCGGATCTCAACCCGGCGGCTTGGCGCCGATCGTGACCCAGGCCCCATCTTCCCACAGCCAGGCGCCGGCGTCGAAGAAACCGGCGATGATCTCGGCCTTTCCATCTCCGTCGATATCGCCGAAGCTCAGTGACCTCACGTTGCGACCCGTGAGAACGGACCAGGCGCCGTCCTTCCACAGCCACAAGCCCTTGTCTCCGAAATCCGCGGCGATCTCATCGACACCGTCGCCGTCGGCGTCTTCCGCGTCCAGCTGCCCGGCGGCATCTCCGGAGATCTGGCTCCAGTCCTCGCCGTTCCACAGCCACACGCCGGACCGGCTGAAACCGGCGACCACCTGTTCCTCTCCGGACCGCCCGACAATGTGTCCGGCTGTCAGGGATAGGGCGCGATTCGAACTGATCTGTGTCCAGGTGCCGCTCCAGAGCCAGATGCCCCGGGCCCCAAAATCTGCGAGGAGCCTATCGGCCGGGCGGCCGTGCAGCGTCCTCAGGCTTTGCGGGTCGAGGACCGTGAGATGAGACTGCTTCCCCTTGTCCAACATCCACACGCCATCGGTCCCGAGCGCGACCGCAATCTCTTTGGCGCCGTTCCCGTCATAGTCGCCGAAGGACTGCCGGAAACCGAAGTCCTGCGGACTGGACAGGCCGGATACGGCTGTTCCCGCCGCATAGGTCAGCCCGTATTTCGCGAGATTCGGGAACGTCGAGATATCGGTTAGTCTGAAAGGAGCCGACAAAGTGCTGTCGATCAGCATGGATCGCATCTGTCCCTGTTGATAGATGCCGCTCAGG
>Ga0315275_10007886_pt1 | contig 10332 bp, 9 predicted proteins | sample YL17G03_0_MG_FD_205557 | JGI IMG/M metagenome (GOLD analysis project Ga0315275, IMG submission 205557) | Sediment microbial communities from Yellowstone Lake, YNP, Wyoming, USA - YL17G03_0 | ecosystem: Environmental > Aquatic > Freshwater > Lake > Sediment | place: USA: Wyoming | collected...
GGAGGCTGAAATATGAATGTCCAGTGCACGAACTGCCGCCAGCCTTATCCTGAAACAGGCGTTCCTTATCGATGTGAGACCTGCGGTGGTCTGTATGATTTCGAAGGGTCGTGGTGTTTCGATTCGTTGACACAGGAAAACGGGCAGCCGGGTATCTGGCGCTACCGGAGTACGTTTGGATTGCCAGAAGATGCGCCCATCATTTCATTAGGTGAGGGAAATACACCCGTGGTGTGGGCGGAAGCGCATGGGCGAAAAATTGCGTTTAAATGTGAATCGCTCAACCCGAGCGGTTCATTCAAGGACCGCGGCTCAGCCACACTGGTCAGCTTTCTTCGATCACGCGACGTAACCGATGCGGTAGAAGATTCTTCGGGCAATGCTGGAGCTTCGTTTGCGGCTTATGCAGCGCGGGCGGAGATACGAGCCAGAGTGTTCGTGCCTGAAGCGGCCTCAGGACCGAAGCGCATCCAGATTGCTGCTTATGGCGCTGAGGTGGTTCCAATTCCCGGGCCGCGTACCAACGCGGCTGAGGCAGTGCGCCGTGCGGCGGAGGGCGAGGCTGTTTATGCCAGCCATGCATATCTGCCGTTCAATATTCCAGGTTATGCTACCCTGGCTTATGAGCTAGTCGAGCAATTGGGAGGTGAACCAGGGACCGTGATTATCCCGGCCGGGCAGGGAGGTTTGATCTTGGGCGTGCAAAGAGGCTTCCAGGCACTGGCAAAGGCGGAGATGATCAGCCAGATGCCGCGGTTGGTGGGAGTGCAGGCACGTGTCTGCGCGCCGTTGTGGGCGCTTGCTTCCTATGGTCCGGCCGGTCTGCAGTGGGTTTCTGAAGGTCAGACGCTGGCGGAGGGCATCCGTGTGCGATATCCGGTGCGTGGTGATGCGGTGATCCGGGCCGTTGAATTATCTGGTGGTATGTTCCTGGCCGTGGATGAAGAGGATATCCTCTCTGGGCGCGACGAGTTAGCCCGACGAGGGTTGTATGTAGAAAATACATCCGCAGTGGTTTGGAAGGCACTCGAACTGGTGAGAGGGAAAGTTCCCGAGCCAGTCGTGGCAGTGTTGACCGGATCAGGATTAAAGAATATCGCTTAACTATCCCGCGCCTCTGGAAAAGGATTGGATTTCGGAGGCTTTGCCTTCGAAATTTTTTACTGGGGAAGCCAAGGGATTTTGTCAGGAGGTTGGCTGTGGAAAGAGTTGTCATTACGGGTATGGGCACGATCAACCCACTGGGCAAATCGGTAAACGAAACCTGGGAAGCAGTGACCCGAGGAGATTCGGGGGTTGGGCCGATCACGCTTTTTGATACTGCGGATTTTCAAGTCAAGATCGCTTGTGAAGTCAAGAATTTCAATCCGGATAATTACCTGCCTGCCAAGGAAACCCGCAGGCGAGATCGTTTTGAACAGTTCGCCACGATCGCGGCCTCCGAAGCTCTCGAACAATCTGGGGTGGAAGTAACTGAAGCAAATGCCGGACGGGCAGGTGTGATTGTTTCTTCAGCCATCGGCGGATTTACCTCTTTGTTGGATGCCGAGCACACATTGCTTGAGCAGGGTCCGCGACGCGTCAGCCCTTTTTTGATCCCTATGTTGATGTCGAATGGTGCGGCGGGGATGCTGGCTATCGATCATGCCTTCAAGGGGCCGTCTTTTTCGGTGGTCTCAGCCTGTGCTTCAGGGGCGGATGGGATCGGGACTGCATGGATGCTGCTGCGTTCAGGGGCAATCGATGTGGCTTTAGCAGGGGCCAGTGAAGCTACGATCACACCATTGGGTATCGCATCGTTTGACCGGGTGGGTGCTACCTCTCGGCGTAATGAGGACTATTCGATGACGCCCCAGCCCTTTGATCGGAACCGGGATGGTCTGGTGATGGGAGAAGGCGCAGGAATTCTTGTGCTCGAGCGGGAGAGCCATGCCCGGAGCAGGGGCGCAAATATCCTGGCAGAACTGGCGGGTTATGCCTCCACGTCCGATGCATTTCATATTACTGCCCCGTCTGAGACAGGGGAAGGGGGTGCACGCGCCATCCGGGCTGCGCTGGATGCAGCGCAGGTGAATCTCGATGAAGTGGATTATATCAATGCCCATGGGACGGCAACTGTTTTGAATGATCTTTCGGAGACGCGGGCAATCAAAGCTGCCTTTGGAAATTTCGCTTATAATATCCCTGTTTCATCCACTAAATCCATGACAGGTCATATGATGGGCGCTACAGGAGCACTGGAGATTATTTTTTGTGTTCAAGCGGTACGGGAAGGGCTTATCCCCCCCACTATTCATTACCAGACTCCTGACCCGGAATGCGACCTGGATTATGTACCTAACCAGGCGCGGCAAAAACCTATCTGTGTAGCAACCAGCAATGCCTTTGGATTTGGTGGACACAATGCTGTCCTGGTTGTTCGCAGTTATGTATGACCGTTTAGTTTCGAGAAACATTTGGAACTGATGGATCGCAAGCTACCCGGCGCAAGCGGGGTGTCTGGCGTTCCCTGAGTTCCTCAAAGAGGTGAATATGGATTCTTCTCAGGGAGAATGGGGAGATAATATCCCCGTTGACGTCCCACAACGTCTGGGTTTGCATTTTGATAACCCCTGGCTCTTGCGTCGAGCTTTGACACATCGCTCTTTTATTAACGAACACCCTGAAGCCTTGGAGGACAATGAACGGCTCGAATTTTTGGGGGATGCCGTTTTGGATCTTCTAGTTGGGGCATGGCTTTATAACCACTTTCCTGAGATGAGCGAGGGGCAGCTCACCCGCCTGCGCGCCTCTCTGGTCGGCAATGACCAATTGGCAAGTTATGCCCAAGAGATCCATCTGGGCGATTACATGCTGTTAGGGAAAGGAGAAGAGGATGGCGGTGGGAGGCTGCGTCCGGCCCTGTTAGGCTGCACTTTTGAAGCTTTAATTGGGGCGTTGTTTTTAGACCAGGGTTTACAGGCGGTCCAGGTATATGTAGAGCCGATTTTAGAGAAGGAATCTCGAGATATTATCAATGGGAATGGCGAGCAGGATGTAAAGAGCCTGCTGCAGGAATGGTCACAATCGCAGGGGTTAGGGGCACCAACTTATCGCACGGTTGCTGCGCATGGCCCGGATCACGATAAGATATTTGAGGTCGAAGTTGTGATTGGCGGTGAGGTGTCAGGTCGGGGGGAAGGTCATAGTAAGCAGTCCGCTGCAAAAAACGCTGCCCGCGCAGCAATGAACTCAATTGGATTAGGATAAAATGCCAGGACGCTTAAAATCACTTGAATTACACGGTTACAAAACTTTTGCCTTACGGACAGATTTTCTCTTCGCCGATGCAATTACGGCGATTGTCGGTCCGAATGGTTCAGGGAAGTCGAATATTGCTGACGCGATCCGTTGGGTGCTGGGTGAGCAATCATACAGCTTGCTGCGCGGCAAGAAAACCGAAGATATGATCTTCGCAGGCTCTGAACAGCGACCGCGGGCTGGGATGGCTTCGGCGACGATTGTTTTTGATAATGGAGATAGCTGGCTGCCGATTGATTTCTCGGAAGTTGCCATCACCCGTCGTGCTTACCGGGATGGCGAAAATGAGTATCTAATCAATGGGCAGCGGGTACGTCTTAAAGATGTGGGCGAACTCCTGGCACAATCGGGATTGGCTGAACGAACTTATACGGTTATCGGTCAAGGACTGGTGGATGCTGCCCTGGCACTCAAAGCTGAGGAACGCCGTCGTCTATTTGAAGAAGCGGCAGGGATAGGATTGCACCGCTCTCGCCGGGAAGAGGCATTAAAACGCCTGGAAAACACGCGGCGGAATCTGGAACGCGTCGAAGATATCCTGGCGGAACTGCAGCCCCGTCTACGCAGCCTGGAGCGCCAAGCTCGCCGTGCCCAGGAATATGAACAGGTAAAAGCTGACTTGCATTTAATCCTGCGAGATTGGTATGGATTTCACTGGCACAATACGCAGAAGGATCTCTCAGATGGACAGGAGACAGCCCGCCATCAAGAAGCCCATCTAGAAAAAGTCCGCATCAGTCAGGTGGGTCTGGACAGAGAACTGGCCAATGTGAGAAAGCAAATCGTTGCACTCCGCGAGCAGTTAGGTGCATGGCACAGTCAATTGGCAGAGCTGCGCTCCCGCCGTGAAACCCTCAATCGATACCTGGCAGTAGCCGATGAGCGTTTGCGTTCCCTGGATGAGCAGTCACAGAATGCCCAGAGCGAAATTATCCGGCTAGAAACAGAGGTTCATTATCATCAAGATCGCTTAGAGACAGTCCTGGCTGAGGTTCAACAACTCCAAAAGGAAGCCGAAGAAGCGCGTCTCCAGATGACTGCTGCCCAACACGATCTACAAAACCGTAAAAGCGAGCGCGACAAAGCTGAACAAGCTCTACAAGAGGCGCGCCATACCCTCTCAGGGCACACTGCCCGGCAGGCTTACCTGAGCGCGCGACTCGTCGAGCGAAAGTCCCAAACTGACCGGCAGGAGGGCGAGTTGGCATCCTTTGCCAAAGCTGTTGTCCAATTGGGGCAAGAGAAGCAAGCTGCAGAGAGTCGTCTGCGGCAGGCAAATGAGCGGATGGCAGTGGCTGTTAGAGTGGTCGACGAAGCTGAAGCGACCCTACAGACTCAGCGAGGGGAATTGGCGAAGGCGGAGGCAGAACGCAAGCAGGTCATGGAAAAATTGAGCAGCCTACAAGCCTCCTTTGCCCGGTTGAGGGCGCAATTGGATGTGATCGACCAGGCTGAAAATAACCTGGCTGGATACGCCAGCGGGGCCCGCTTGCTGCTGCAGGCAATTCGCCAGTCTCGCCTACGATCTCAATATGGCGCCTTGAGTCATGAGCTTGAAGTGGCCTCGGAGTACGAGAAGGCCATCGGAGCCGCCTTGGGAGAATTTTTAGATGCGGTTGTCTTGCCTGAAGCGGGAGCTGTGGGAGATGCGTTTGAACTGCTTGATAAGGAAATGAGCCGCGGTGTGATCCTGCCACTCGACACGGTTTCTGGCAACCGAACGATGGATTTTAAGACGCTGATCCAGCGGGAGGGCGTCCTAGGTCCGGCGGTCGATTTTGTTCGAGTGAACCAGAAGATCCGCCCAGTGGTGGAATTGCTTCTGGGTTCGGTCCTGCTTGTGCGTGACCGCGAGACAGCCCGGGGCATTTTGAGGGAGATTGAGGGTCAGACACCGGAGATGCGGCTGGTCACACTCCAGGGCGACGTATTTTATGCGAGTGGACCGATCCTGGTTGGGCAGGCCAGCAGCGCGGGTGTCCTCAGCCGCCCGCGTCAGCGTCGTGAACTCAAGGAACAGCTGGATGTATTGGACAAGCAGACCGCGGATGAGAAGCAGCGTTTGCAAGACTTGAACCAATCGATCGTCGAGTTGACAGCGAAAGAAACCGAGCTGAAAAGGACAGCAGGTGAGGCCGAACAGGCGAAAAGATTGGCATTGGAGGGGCAGCGTCTGGAAGAGCTGAACATGGAAAAAGCACGCCGCTCTTTGGAATGGCAGAGAGCGCAGCATACCCGCCTGGAAGTAGAGCTGCGCAAGGCAGCGGAAGAGACATCAGCCATGTCGGCTGAGTTGAAAGGGCTGGATGAGCAGATCCTCCAGGCGCGCGAAGCGCTGCGCATTCGTACCCATGAGATGGGAGAGCTGGCCCTAGACGATTTACAAACCAGGTTGTCACATTGGAACACACAGTTGGCGGTCAATGAGCAGGCTGTGCGTGAAGCGCAAAACAGACTATCCGATCGAAGATTAGGGGTTCAACGGGCCGAGAACAGCCTGGTTTCACTGCAATCCCACCTGGAAGAAATTAGAAAAAACTTGCAATCCTTAGATCAAGAGAAAGCAGCCTCCAGACAACTCGAAAAGGGTGTTGATGAGGAAGTTGATGTGCTCCTGAAAAAAATCCAACCGGCTGAGGCGGAACTGGCTGCTATTGAACAGGAGCAGAGCGTTCTGCAGGGACGTGAAACTGAAGCGCGCCAGATATTGACCCAAGCTGAGCACTTTTTTGCTCAGGCTCGGATTAACCTGGCCCGTCGACAGGAAGCGATGGAAAGTCTGCGCGGCAGAATTGAAGATGATTTCGGCCTGGTTGAGTTCAAATATGTTGAGACGGTCTCAGGTCCTACGCCTCTGCCTCTGGAAGGTTTCGTTGAACAACTTCCTTTTGTTGATGAAATTCCGGCTGAGTTGGAAGAAAATATCAAACGCCAGCGGGCTCAGCTCCGCCGTATGGGGCCTGTTAATCCGGAAGCCCATGCGGAATATGTTCAAGTCAAGGAGCGTTACGGATTTCTTCATGAGCAGGTGGCGGATCTCATGAAAGCCGAGGTTGACTTGAGGGAAATTATTGCCGAGCTTGATCTGCTCATGGAGCGCGAGTTCCGCAAAACTTTTGACGCAGTGGCACATGAATTCCGCCAAATCTTCTCCCGTTTGTTCGGGGGAGGGTCAGCTCGTTTGGTACTGACCCTACCTGAAGATATGACAGAGACCGGGATTGATATCGAAGCACGACTGCCAGGTCGCCGCGAGCAGGGGCTGTCGCTGCTTTCGGGTGGTGAGCGCAGCCTGACCGCCGCGGCATTGGTATTCGCTCTATTGAAGGTTTCGCCCACGCCCTTCTGTGTTTTGGATGAGGTGGATGCGATGTTAGATGAAGCCAACGTAGGACGTTTCCGCGACCTTCTGCAGGAGCTGGCCCAGAATACGCAGTTCATCGTTGTCACACACAACCGCAATACTGTCCAGGCTGCCGATGTGATCTACGGGGTCACCATGGGACGCGACTCCACCAGTCAGGTGATCAGCCTGAAGCTCGATGAAGTGACAGAAGTCCAGGTGTAAGCGTCGATAAAAAAACTTCCTGCGAATAAGCCGCAGGAAGTTTTTTGTTATTGCAGTGGCGGTAGGGTTGGCTCGACTGGCACCCAGTCTAACCAGCCATCAGGGATATCAACCCCGACGATCTCGCGTTGGCTGTCCAGCCATTCCTGGAATTTAGTCTGGCGAAGTTGTTCATACTTATACTGATCGATCGGACGGACTTCCTTGCCCAAAAGCTGGATGACATGCCAACCGGACTGTGATTGGACTGGTTGGCTGATTTCGCCGATATTCAGCTTGTAAGCGGCATCTTCATATTCCGTTACCAAAGTACCTTTGCTGGTCCATCCGAGTTCTCCACCGCGTGTGGACGAACCCTGGTCACTGGAAAGCTCCTGAGCTACTTTGGCGAATTCTTCACCGCTTTGGAGGCGGGCCAGGGCTTCCTTAGCCTTTTCCTCGCTATCGACCAGAATATGGCGAGTCCAGATCTGCTCCTCTTCATTCTTGAGATCAGATAAGATCGCATCTTCCACCTTAAGACGATAAAGCCGGTTTTCCAGCACTTTTCGGAAGATTGTTTCAGAAACTTTTAGATCCGTTAGATCTTTTATATAAGTATCATAGTCTTTTTTGAAAGCATCACTTGTATAAGGTGTTGCTGTAGGTTCAGGAGTCGATATTTGGGTTGGCTCAAGCGTCTGAGTGGGCGTGCTGGTCGGCAGGGTCATGGTTGGGGTGGGGGAGGCAGTCGGTGTAGCCGCAGGAGGTACCAATGTCATTTGCAGAGGGGAGAGGGTTGATGTGGGCAAAGGCGCCGAAGTTTCCGTAGGCGTAGGGGTTCCGTTTGGATAAAAACTAAAGAAGCGTTCCACATCCTTGTCCAGCTCATCCTCCGATAATTTGATGCCTCTCCGGGCCCCTTCTTGGCGGATCAATTTATCTTCGATCAACGAATTGAGAACGTTCTGACCTAAGGTAGCTGGCTCCAATTGAGCTGCTAACTGCTGCATCGAATTATCGAAATAAGCCTTTGAGTTCGCGTCTGAGCCAAAAAGCTGAGCAAGCTGGTAGGTTTGGACGTATTGGTTGATATACTGCTGGCGCATATACCGGGCATATTCCTGAAAATCACTAGCGCTGACTTTATCTGCACCCACGTTGGCTACAGGCCGCTGCGGTTTTAAGACCTTCTCATTCAAGACGCCGTACCCGATCAGCATAACCACGGCAGTAAAGACGAGGATGGCGCCGATCAAGATCAAGCGAATTTGACGCCTTTCCCGTTCGAGACGGGCAAGGTGTTTCTTCGTCAAAAATTGTTGTTTCGGTTCTTTGGTCATTCCTTGACCTCTTGTTAGGAGATTAGCGAATTAAGACCTTTGTATGCAATTAGAGCACACAAAGGTCTGGATTCGCTGATTGAAAAAGTGATAAATTAGCGGAGAACTTCACCGGAAAATGGCAGCATAGCCAGGTGACGGGCGCGCTTGATGGCAATTGCCATCATACGCTGGTGTTTGGCACAGGTGCCGGTTTGGCGGCGAGGGCGGATTTTGCCATCTTCAGAGACAAAGCGGCGCAGTTGATCCGCCTGCTTGTAATCGATGACCGCGTTGCGGTCGGTGCAGAACTGACAGACGCGCGGTGCGGCGTAAAAGCGTCTCCCGCCTGAGCCAGCGCTCTCGCGATAGTCCTGCTCTCCATCACTATTGGAATATTGGTTGCTCACGATTAATTACTCCTCGAGCTATAAAAATCAGAATGGAAATTCATCTTCTTCCGCAGATTCGGCTTCGGATGAAGCTTCGGCTTCACGGCGTTCGCTGAGCATGATCATCTCATTGGCCACAATTTCTACGGAAGTGTGTTTGTTACCTTCCGAATCGTCCCAATTGCGGGTTTGTAAACGGCCTTCGATATATACCTGCTGTCCTTTTGATAGGTGCTGTTTGCATATTTCAGCCAGGTTTCCCCAAGCCACCACGTTAAACCACTCGGTCTCAACGCGCCGCTCTCCTTCAGATGTGTTCCAGGAACGGCTGGTGGCGACGGTAAAAGAGGTGACGGGGCGACCAGAAGGGGTATAGCGCATTTCTGGATCGCGGCCAAGCCTTCCAATGATCATGATTTTGTTCAGTCCACGGCTCAATTAAAACTCCTTACTAATCCATAACGGTAAGCAAAAAGCGTATAACGGGCTCGGTGAAGCGCAGGTTGCGGTCGAGTGTAGCGCCAAAGGTGGGGACCATTTTGGCCTGGATAAACACATACTGGCCTTCGATTTGCTTGCGAATCGGGTATGCCAATCTGCGCTTGCCCCAGAAATCCACCTTGGAGATCGAGCCGCCTGCATCTGTAATCCAGCCCTGAACTTTACCAGTCAGTTCTTTAACGGCTGTATCATCCAACTCAGGGTGGACAATATAGATCAACTCATATTCGCGCATAGGGAATGCCTCCTTTCCTCGGGATTACCCCCAAACACGCCGTAGGCGAGCCAGGAGCGGAAAGCAAGCCACGCTTAGCGTGGCTTGACAATAACGAGTTGTATAATAGCACAGGATAGTGGTTTTGTACAGGTTAGAACAATCCCCACTCAGCACCCGCACCATCCTCCATCATGGAAGGGTCCCACATTTCCATAACCATCTCCACTGTTGTCGGGCGTTGGAGTGCCTCTTCGGCTTTCTTACGGCTCATCTCCAATAGAGCAGGTGCATAAGGGCAGAAGGGTGTGGTCATGATCATGGTAACATTGGCGCTCGTATCGGCAACGACTACATCGCGCACCAATCCCAGCTCGATCACATTCAGGCCAATCTCGGGATCAATAACCTGGCGTAAATTCTCGCGCAGGGGTTCCATCAGATCAGGATGGGTGTTTTCAGCAATCCAGGTGACTTTTTGGCTCATAGGGGGATTATCCTGCTGCTTTCGGATCGGGAACGATATATGTGCAAAAGCTGTCTCCATTCAGGATGCACTTGACTTTTTCAGCGGTCATGGAGAGGACAGAAGAAATCAGGATTTGGTCTACGGAACAAACTTCTGGGTGATCCTGACCCACATGGTAGTAAGGACAACTGGTTTCGACGATCTGGAATTGATCACCCTGACGCTCCCATTCGATGTTGAAACCTTCCTGGTGCAGCATTGTTTTCATCAGCTCTAATTTTTGCTCCATCGAAAGATCTTCCAAGGAGGTGGTTTTGGCAAAATCTTTGGCCAGCTCTTGCGCCATTTTGGTAAAAATCTGGCTTACCAAAGCGGCTGGCATGGTTTCTTTGAGCTGTTCCAGCAGGCGAATAGTCAGGCGGACATAGCGGGTGGGGAATTTCTCAACCCCGGCTTCTGTCAAGAAAAAGACAAAGCGCGGGCGACCAACACCATGTCGTTCTTCCTCTGCAATGACCAGCCCTTCAGCTTGCAGGCTGGCGATATGGTGGCGAATGGAGATCGGGTTGATGCCCACTTCCCCCGCC
>Ga0315275_10007887_pt1 | contig 10331 bp, 7 predicted proteins | sample YL17G03_0_MG_FD_205557 | JGI IMG/M metagenome (GOLD analysis project Ga0315275, IMG submission 205557) | Sediment microbial communities from Yellowstone Lake, YNP, Wyoming, USA - YL17G03_0 | ecosystem: Environmental > Aquatic > Freshwater > Lake > Sediment | place: USA: Wyoming | collected...
GGCGACGGTCAGCAACAAGACGCGCATCAAGAGGTTCCTTCCGGGAAACCGCATACATCGTTGGGACGCCCGGACGCGGGCGGGAGATTCATGCATTTGGTAGACTGGCGGCATTCCCCATGTACATAAAGGAAGCCACGGCATGAGCGACTCCCATCCGCCTCCAGCCGGAGACTGCACGGTCGTCATCTTCGGCGCGACCGGCGACCTCGCCAGGCGGAAACTGCTGCCGGCCCTGGCCAACCTGGCCGGGCGGCGAGCCTTGCCCGATCGCTTCGCGGTCGTCGGCGTCGGGCGCACGCCCATGACCGACGAGGCCTATCGAGAGAAGGTCGCGCGCAGTCTGGGCGAGTTCGGCTCGGGCCCGGTGGACCCGGCGCTGTGGGCCTGGCTCGAACCGCGCCTCTTCTACGCCTTCGAGACGCTCGAAACCCTGCCGAGCTACGAATCGCTCAGCGATCGGCTGGACGTGCTCGATGGCGCGTCGGCCCGTCGGACCGGCCGCCTGTTCTATCTCGCGACGCCCCCCGACGCCATGGCCGACATCGTCCTGCGGATGAGTGCCGTCGGCCTGCTGAACCAGGAGGCCGAGAACTGGCGGCGCGTGGTGTTCGAGAAGCCGTTCGGCCACGACCTGGCGTCGGCGTTGGCGCTCGACCGGCAGCTTGCGGCCGACCTGGACGAGACACAGATCTACCGGATCGATCACTACCTCGGAAAGGAAACCGTCCAGAACCTCATGGCGCTCCGATTCGGCAACGGCATCTTCGAGCCCATCTGGAACCGGCGCTACATCGACCACGTGCAGATCACCGTGGCGGAGACCGTTGGCGTTGAAGACCGCGGCGGCTACTACGATCGGTCCGGGGCCCTGCGGGACATGGTGCAGAATCACCTCTTCCAGTTGCTCGCCCTGACGGCCATGGAGCCGCCGATCTCTTTCTCGGCCGACGCCGTGCGGGACGAGCGGGTGAAGGTGCTGCACGCCATCCATCCGTTCACCGACGCCAGCGTACGGTCGGATGTCGTGCGCGGACAGTACGGCCCCGGCGCATGGAAGGGGACGCCTGTTCCGGGCTACCAGTCGGAAGCGAAAGTGCAGCCCGGTTCGGCCACCGAAACCTTCGTCGCCCTCCGCCTCTCGATCGACAACTGGCGCTTTGCGGGCGTACCGTTTTACCTCAGGACCGGCAAACGGCTCCCCGCGCGCGTCTCGGAGATTGCCATTCAGTTCAACCGACCGCCACTGCAGCTGTTCCGGCAGATCGGCGTCGGGGCGGTCGAACCGAACGTGCTGCTCGTGCGCATCCAGCCGAACGAGGGCATCTCGCTGCAGTTCCAGGCGAAAGTGCCGGGCGCGGAGGTCCGGCTCGGCACCGTGACGATGGCGTTCAACTATGCCGACTATTTCGCCAGCGCCCCGGAGACCGGGTACGAAACGCTGCTGTACGACTGCATGACAGGCGACCAGACGCTCTTCCATCGAGCCGACATGGTGGCCGCCGGCTGGCGGGCCGTGGCTCCCATCCTCGACCTCGTCGGCGCGAAGCCGGACGAACTGCTGCACGAGTACCCCGCGGGTTCGTGGGGACCGGCCGCCGCGGACGCGCTTCTGGCCCGGGATGGGCGGGTGTGGAGACGGCCTGAACCGTGACCGAACTCCAGGTGCTTCCTTCGGCGGACGGCATTGCCGACGCCGCTGCCCGGTTCTGAAGACCCCGACCTACGGCGTCTTCGGCTTCAGGTACTTGTCGTACCAGGCCAGGTATCGCTCGAAGCGATCGCGCTGGTAGCTCGGTATCGTTAGCCCGTGGAACTGCCCCGGATAGACCACCAACTGGGTGTCGACGCCCAGGCTCTTGAGGGCCTGATACATCTGTTCGCCGCCGGCGAGGGGCACATTGAAGTCCTTCTCGCCGCCCATGAAGAGCGTCGGCGTCTTGATGCGGTCCGCCTGGAAGAACGGGTATGAGATCTTGAGCCACAGGTCCCGTGTTTTCCACGGCACGCCGATCTCCTGTTCGTACTGGGTGATGTACTGGTCACTCCCATACATAGTCAACTGCAGCGCGCTGCCCGCTCCGCTCACCGCTGCCTTGAAGCGTGTGTCGCTCGCAATCGTGTAGTCGGTGAGGATGCCACCGTAACTCCACCCGCCGATGCCCAGCCGATCGGGATCGGCCACACCCGACACGATCGCCTGATCGACCGCGCCCAGGAGATCCATGACCTCCTTGTTGCCCCAATCAGCGTAGATCGCCTTCTGGTACGCCGCGCCGCGGCCTGAACTGCCGCGGTAGTTGACGTTCAACACGACGTAGCCGTTCGCCGCGAAGAACTCGTTGTCGAAGCTGAAGGAGTGATCGTCCTGGCCGTTGGGGCCGCCGTGGATGATCAGGAGCGTCGGGTACTTCTTGCCGGCGGTGTAGGACGCGGGCTTCGCGATCAGCCCGTTCACCACGGTGCCGTCCTTGCTCTTCGAGGTGAAATCCTCGGTGATGCCCAACTGGATCTGCGCGAAGAGGGCGTCGTTCACCGTCGTGAGCTTCCGCAGCTTTCCAGCTTCGAGGGCGTACGCCTCGGGGGGCTCGGTGGCAATGCCCGCCAGCACTGTCAGGTTGCCGTCAGCTCCCAGCGAGACACTGGATACAGTCCGCCGCCCGGTTGTCAGCTTCTCAACGGCGCCGCCCGCTATCGTCGTACGCCCGACATACTCGATCCGGTCGTCGCCCACGGTGAACGTCAGCGTCTTCCCATCCGGCGACCACCAGATGGTCCCGCCAACCGGCCGATCGAGCGCCTCGGTCAGCAGCTTCACCGGTCCGCCTGCAGAGGGAACGATGGCGAGTTTGTTGAGGTCGTACGCCGAGTACTTGGTTTCGTCTCCCTGGTAGTACGCAATCCACTGGCCGTCCGGGCTCCACGAGGGCCGGCCGCCGTCGGACCCGGTGAAGGTGGTCAACTGCTTCGGCTCAGCCCCGGCCTTTGCGTCAACCACGTAGATGTTGGAGTCGTCGTGGCGGTCCGGATCCGGGCCGCCGCGCGTGCTCACGAAGGCGATCTTCGTGCCGTCGGGCGACCAGACAGGCGAAGAGTCTTCGAACTGCCCGGTCGTGATCTGGTCCACCTTCTTCGTCGCGATGTCGAAGACGGAGACGTGGGTGTAGAACCGCTTCAGGTATCCTTCGCGGTCCTGCTTGAAGTGATACCGATCGATGACGATGGGCGGCGTCGTCTTGCGCTTCCAACCCTCCATTTTCTCGGGCTCGTCGGCGGGGTCCTTGTCGCTCTTCGTAAAGACGAACTTCTTGCTGTCGGGCGACCAGGAGTAGCCACTGACGCCTCCGTCGATCTCGGTCAACTTCTGCGCCTCGCCGCCCATCCGGTCCAGCAGCCAGATCTGCGACCCTTTCTTCTTTTCCTCTTCGGTGCCGCGGCTGGCGAGGAAGGCGAGATAGCGACCGTCCGGGCTCCAGCGCGGCGAACTCTCGCTGTCCGGCCCCGACGTCAGGCGCACCGTCTCCTTGCCGTCCCAGCTCACCATCCAGAGATCGCTGTCGCGCTTGTCTTTCTCCACGTCGGTCGTCCCAACGGTGTACGCCACCCACTTGCCATCCGGCGACCGCTGCGGGTCACCAACCGACTTGATCTTCGCGAGGTCGTCCAGAGTGATGGCGCGCCGGGCAGGTTGTGCGGCTGCCACCGTCGACGTCAGCGCAAGGGCGCAGAGGGCGCCAAGGGCGATCAACAGAGCGAGGCGACGGGTGAGTGTGCGCATGGTTGGGTTCCTGTCGTGGACACGACGGGCCGCCACGCGGCCCGAGTTGGAGAATAGTACCACGCGTCGGGCGCAGGCGACCGCTTCCCTGGCGTGCACCCTCCCAGCCGCTTCCGGCGTCATAATAATAAGATGTCAAACCCCGTGGGACAGGTCTCTAAACCCGTGGGACAGGTCTTTAGACCTGTCCTCACAGGACTCCCTTCGACTCCACTCAGGGCAGGGAAGCCCTGCGACGCGTGGTCTTGAAACCGGCTGTAGCTCACGGGGCCAGTTTGGGCGTTTCTCACATCCAGGGAGGTTCGTGAATGGCTGACAAAAAGATCATTGCCGTCGTCGGGGCCACCGGGGCACAGGGCAGCGGACTGGTGCGGGCAATTCTGGCCGACCCGTCAGGCGGGTTCAGCGCGCGCGCGATTACGCGAGACCCGAACTCCGAGAAGGCCAGGGAACTGGCGCGCCTCGGCGCCGAGGTCGTCGCCGGCGACGTGGACGATGAGGCAAGCCTGAAGAAGGCGTTTGCCGGAGCGTACGGCGCGTACTGCGTGACGTTCTTCTGGGCGCATTTCTCGCCTGAACGGGAACTGGCTGAAGCGACCGCCATGGCGAAGGCGGCGAGGGCTGCCGGTGTGAAGCACGTGATCTGGTCCACCCTCGAGGACTCGCGCAAGTGGATTCCCCTCTCGGACAACCGGATGCCGACGCTCCAGGGCAAGTACAAGGTTCCGCATTTCGATGCCAAGGGCGAAGCGGACCAGGTGTTCACGGCCCAGGGCGTGCCGACGACGTTCCTGCTGGCGTCGTTCTATTGGGAGAATTTCATCTACTTCGGTGCGGGACCGAAGAAGGGCCCCGACGGCACCCTCGCGATCACGCTGCCGATGGGCGACAAGAAGCTGCCCGGTATCGCCTCCAACGATATCGGCGCGTGCGCGTACGGCATCTTCAAGAACGGCGGCGCCTTTATCGGCAAGCGAGTCGGGATTGCCGGCGAACACCTCACCGGGGCGCAGATGGCGGCAGGACTCACGAAGGCCCTCGGCCAGCCCGTGCGGTACAACGAGGTGTCCCCCGAGGTCTACCGGGGCTTCGGGTTCCCGGGAGCGGACGACATGGGCAACATGTTCCAGTTCAACCGCGATTTCGCAGACGACTTTTGTGGCGTCCGCAACATCGACGCGTCGCGCAAGCTGAACCCCGGGCTCAAGAGCTTTGACGCCTGGCTGAGCGAGAACAAGAGCCGCATCCCGCTCGAGTAGCAGTACCCTGTGGTGGGAGGGTTCCGCCGATGATGCGACCCGTGATGGCCGCCGCCCTCGTCCTGGGGGCGGCGGCCACGTCAGACACTTCCTGGCGTCCACAGATCAGCAACACGGTTGAACGCCTGCGCGGCGTGAGCGCCGTGAGCGGCGCCGTCGCATGGGCGAGCGGAAGCAAGGGGACCGTCGTGAGGACCGTCGACGGCGGCACCACCTGGAGCCGCGTCGTCGTGCCCGATTCGGAGCTTCTCGACTTCCGCGACATCGAGGCCTTCGGCGCCGATACTGCATACATCCTGAGCATCGGTCCCGGCGACAAGTCGCGCATCTACAAGACCGACGACAGCGGGAATACCTGGGCGCTGCAGTTCACCAATCCCGATCCCAGGGCGTTCTACGACGCGATCGCGTTCTGGGACGCGAAGACCGGCGTGGCGGTTGGCGACCCGGTTGATGGCCGTTTCACCGTGATTCGCACCGTGGACGGCGGCCGGACGTGGGCCTCGGTGCCGGCCGCCAACATCCCGCCCGTGCTCCCGGGCGACGGCGCATTTGCCGCCAGCGGCACGTGCCTCGTCGTGCAGGGCTCCCGCCACGCCTGGTTCGGCAGCGGCGGCGCGGCTCGCGCCCGCGTGTTTCGGTCGACCGATCAGGGCCTGACGTGGAGCGTTGCCGACACGCCCATCATGGCCGGCACCGCCTCCGCGGGCATCTTCTCCCTTGCCTTCGCCGACGCCCAGCATGGCATCGCCGTCGGCGGCGACTATCGGCAGGAGCGCGAACCCGGCGACAACCTGGCGATCACGAGCGACGGCGGCAAGACGTGGGCGTTCGCTGGCGCGACGAGGCTCCGCAGTTTCCGGTCCGCGGTCGGCTATGTGCCGGGCTCGAAAGGACGTCGACTCATCGCAGTTGGGCCGGGCGGCACCGACTCGTCAGCCGACGGCGGCGCGACCTGGACCCCGATCGGAGAGGAGGGGTTTCACGCGCTGAGTATCGCTCCGCGCGGAGGCACAGCCTGGGCTGTCGGCGAGCAGGGGCGCGTGGCGGCGGCGAAGAGAATCGAGCAGTAGCGCCGCCCGCTACTCCAACACCCGGGCCAGCGCATCGACCGGCGGTACAACCTCAACGCCCCTCAGGCGAGCTCGAGCCAGCGCCACGCCCACTCGTCCACGGCCTCGAGTTCCCTGCTGTCACACTCTCCGATTTCCTCGGTTAGCGCGCCGCGCGGAACGCTTACAATCTTGTCGATCATCACCTGGGACACGTGCATCAGGACTGTCCTCGAACCGGGTCGCGGGTCGGCTGTTCAGGCAGCGTCATTCGTGGGAGAATAGGCCGCGCGGTCGGTGGAGTGCGTCTCTTGGTTGTCGGTGGCCTGTTGTGAGCCTCTTGCCCGGCGCCAGCCTCGGCCCGTACCGGATCGTCGCCCCGCTCGGCGCGGGCGGGATGGGCGAGGTTTACCGCGCCCACGACGCGCGCCTGGGGCGCGACGTCGCCATCAAGATCCTGCCCGCCCACCTTTCCGCAGACCCGGAGCTCCGGGCCCGCTTCGAACGCGAGGCGCGTGCGATCTCGCACCTTTCCCATCCGCACATCTGCACGCTCTACGACATCGGGCGCCAGGAGGGCATCGACTATCTCGTGATGGAGTTGCTCGAGGGCGAGACCCTCGCCCGTCGGATCGAAAAGGGGCCCCTGCCCATTGCCGAGGTCCTGCGCTACGGTACCCAGATCGCGACCGCGCTGGACGTCGCCCATCGCGGCGGCGTCGTCCACCGCGACCTGAAGCCCGCGAACATCATGCTGACGAAGAGCGGGGCGATGCTCATGGACTTCGGTCTCGCTCGCGCCATCGGGCTGCGGCCCGTGGCCGGCGCGGCGACCGAATCCCCGACAATGAGCCGCCCGCTCACGGCCGAGGGCACCATCGTCGGCACTTTCCAGTACATGGCCCCCGAGCAACTGGAGGGCAAGGAGGCCGACGCGCGGACGGACCTGTGGGCGCTCGGCTGCGTGGTCTACGAGATGGCGACCGGCCACCGCGCGTTCGAGGGGACCAGCCAGGCGAGCCTGATCGCGGAGATTCTCAAGGAGGCTCCGCGGCCGATGGCGGAGGTGCGGCCGCTCACGCCGCCTGCGCTGGAACGGGTCGTGAAGCGGTGCCTCGAGAAGGACCCCGACGAGCGCTTCCAGTCGGCGCGGGATCTGGCGTTCGACCTGGAAGGGCTGAGCGGAGTGAGCGCCGCGCCGTCGGCTGCCCCGGAAGCCCTTTCGGCGAAGCCGCGCCGGAGATTCGGTGTGGTCGCGGTGCTGGTGCTGGTCGCCATGGCGGCCGCCCTCCTTGCCGCTGGTTCCTTCTTAGGTCGTCTGACAGAGCGTCGCCCACAGTCGCCGACATTCACGCGTCTGACGTTCCAGCGGGGCAGTATCGGGAACGCCCGATTTACGCCGGACGGCAAGGGCGTGCTTTACAGCGCCGCGTGGGATGGAGGCCCCCCAGAGGTGTTCGAGGCCCGAACGGATCTTTCTACGTCCCGATCGCTCGGCCTGTCCCGCGTTTCGCTGCAATCCGTTTCTCGCGCAGGGGAACTCGCCGTAAGGAGGCAGGCGGAGCCGTTTAGCTGGACGTATGGGTCGCTGGCGGTCGTCCCCGGCTCCGGGAGCGCGCCGCGTGATCTTTTGGAGGATGTCTCTTGCGCCGATTGGTCGCCCCAAGGAAGCACGCTGGCCGTCGTGAGACACATCAGCGGCGAAGACCGTCTCGAGATGCCCCCGGGGCATGTTCTCGTCAGGACGTCGGGCTGGTTCGGCGATGTACGCGTTTCACCGGATGGCCGCCGGATTGCCTTCACCGAGCATTCCGTCCTGTATGACGACAGAGGCAACGTAGCGGTCGTGGACACGGCAGGCCGGAAGACAACGCTCACAACGGAGTCTGCCAGTGTCCTGGGCCTCGCGTGGTCGCCAGATGGGCGCGAGATCTGGTTCTCGGCCCAGGCCAAGAGCATGCGGCGCGATCTCTTCGCCGTAACTCTGGAAGGCCAGCTGCGCGATATCGCTGGATTCCCGACGAGCGTCGTCCTCTATGACGTGGCCCCGGACGGCCGCGCCCTGCTCGCCTCCCAGAGAGGACAGACGGGCATCCGCGGCAGGTCCTCCGCCAGCAACAAGGAGAGAGAGCTCGGCTGGCTGGACGTTCCGTGGCCGAGGGCTCTTTCGCTCGACGGCAAGATCCTGCTCCTGGACGACATTGGCGAGACCGCCGGCGCGAGCTACACGGTCTATCTCAGAGGCATGGACGGATCGGCCCCGGTGCGGCTCGGAGAAGGCTCGGGGTACGCGCTCTCGCCGGATGGACGTTGGGCGCTCGCGACTCACTACGGCCCGCCGCAGCGGCTGGTTCTGATCCCGACCGGCTCCGGGGAAACGCTTTCATTGCCGCCCGGCCAGGTGGAAACCTACCAGGGCGGGAGTTTCCTTCCGGACGCTGGCCGAATTCTGTTTGTTGGCGCCGAGCATGGGCGTGCGCAGCGATGCTGGGTACAGGAGCTTCGAACTGGTCTGCCGCGCGCAGTGACGCCCGAGGGTGCCGTAGGCGTCGCAACATCTCCCGACGGACGATGGGTCGCCGCGGTCACGAAGGAGTCCATGCTCATGCTCTTTCCGCTGCAGGGCGGGGAACCCAGGGCGGTGGCGGCGCTCGCCCCCAGAGAGGCGGTCAGCCAGTGGAGCGCGGATGGCCGGACGCTGTACGTCGGCCACGAGGGAACCCGCCTCGACGTGTTCGGCATCGACGTCCAGTCGGGGAAGAGGCAGTTGTGGAAGACCTTCGAGGTTCCCGATCCTGTCGGCGTGCGTGTGGCCAACTTCCTCGTCACGCGCGACGCGCGCAGTTACGCATACGGCTACCTGCGTTTTCTCGACGAGCTCTATCTTGTGGAAGGGCTGAAGTAGCGATTGTCCAATCACGCGCGGGAGTGTCCCATGAAGAGGAACAGCTGTCTTTGCCTCCCACTGGTCTTTGCCGCTTGCCTGTTCCCTTCAAGTTCACTTGCCCAAACGACCGCCATCCGGGCGGGCCGCCTGATTGACGGAACCGGTGAGAAACCCTCTGAGCGTGTCACAATCCTGGTTGAGAAGAACAAGATCCTGGGCATCGGCGAAGATCTCACCGTTCCCGCGAATGCCACGATCATAGACCTCAGCGACAAGACGGTCCTTCCAGGTTTCATAGATGTCCACACCCATATCATGTCCGTTGGCGCAGAGGACTACGGGGGCGAACTCTACAAGAACTCCGTCCCTTATCGGGCCATCTGTGCCGTGGCGTCGGCACGGAAAGCTCTGTGGCGAGGCTTTACAACGCTGCGCGATGTTGAGAGCGAAGGAACCATGTATGCCGATGTGGATCTGAAGAAAGCGATTGACCGGGGAATCATCCCGGGTCCACGGCTCTGGGTTTCGACTCGCGGGTTAAGCGCTCCAGGACGGTACTATCCAGGCGACTATTCGTGGGAACTGGGCCTGCCGAGGGGCGTTCAAATGGTCAGCGGTGTCGATGAATGCCTCCGTGCTGTGCGCGAGCAGGTGGCTAACGGAGCCGATTGGATCAAGATCTATGCGGATTGGCGGCCCTACAACATCACCGACGATGGCAGGATCTCTGCCTTGCCCAATTTCACGCAAGACGAATTGGCAGTCATGGTTCGTGAATCCCATCGTTTGGGCCGGAAAGTGGCAATCCACGCACTGGGCCATGAAGGAATAAGGGCTGCGTTGGACGCCGGAGCCGACAGCATCGAACATGGATCGGGTTTCACTGAGGAGCTCGTCGCACAGGCAAAGAAGCAAGGAACATACTGGTGCCCAACCTTGTCGGTGTTTGAATATCACGATGCGGAGGGAGGTTCTTCAGAATCCAGCCGGATATTGGAGATCGAGTATGAGGCGCTGAAGCGGGCGCACAAGTCGGGATTGAAGATCGTGCTGGGGACCGACACCGGGTCCATACCCTGGGACTTCAATCAGGCAAAGGACTTCGAGTTTCTCGTGAAGAAGGCCGGATTCTCGCCGATGGACGCCATCAAGGCCGGCACATCCGTTGCCGCACAACTGTTGGATCAATCGAACCAGATTGGCGCGCTCAAGCCTGGTATGTTGGCCGACATCGTGGCGGTTTCGGGCAATCCCCTTGAGGACATCACCACGCTCCAGCGAGTAGTGTTTGTCATGAAGGATGGAGTGATCATGCGGCATGATCACTGATGTCGGTGATGTGACATGAGCCTCGG
>Ga0315275_10007888_pt1 | contig 10330 bp, 7 predicted proteins | sample YL17G03_0_MG_FD_205557 | JGI IMG/M metagenome (GOLD analysis project Ga0315275, IMG submission 205557) | Sediment microbial communities from Yellowstone Lake, YNP, Wyoming, USA - YL17G03_0 | ecosystem: Environmental > Aquatic > Freshwater > Lake > Sediment | place: USA: Wyoming | collected...
CGGGCCGTCTTCTTCGGCGACCACATGGAGAGTGTCAAGGACCTCGGCCGTCTCATGGGATTCAAGGTGGTCGAAGAAGCTTGAGCCCCAGAACACGAGGCCGAGCGTAGATTTGTCATCTTGAGCCGAAGGCGAAGGATCTGGGCTGCGGATTTGAGAGACTTCTCATTCGTGGCCCAGATCCTTCATTTCGCTGCGCTACATTCAGGATGACAAGCGAAATTGCCCCTTACTTGCGGTACGTTTCTTTCATCAGGAACGTGCACGCCAGAGACAGCACCGATGCCGCCAGGAGGACGAGCAGGACCATGCGATAGGCTTCGAGGGGGTAGTGGCCCGCGGCGTTTCTTTCGTAGGCGTCCAGCACGTGGCCCAGCAAGTGTTGGAAGATCGCGCCGCCGGCGAAGGGGAAGAAGTTCACCATGCCCACGCACGTGCCGGCGATCTCGACGGGGAAAAGTTCCTTTGTCGTCGTAAAGCCCATAATCACGATCGCGGAGGAGCAGACGGAGAACAGAAGGAACCAGACGACCAGCGCGGTCCGGGATAGACCGGTGGGAAAGAGGACCAGGGCCAGGAGCAGAATGACCAGCGCGGAGGTGCACAGCGTAAAGGTCTTCCTGCGGCTCCGGAGGATCCTTTGCGACAACAACCCCAGGACCGGGCCGCCGAGGACCATGCCCCAGGCAAGCATGCTTAGGATGCCTCCGCACTGGACCTTGTTCATGTCGTACACGTGCCCGAGATAGGGCCCGCTCCAGAGACTGCCGAATCCGAAGAAGATGCCGCAATCGAAGAAGAACCAGAGCGCCACCGGCCAGAAATATTTCTGTGCGAGCACCATCCGGACGCCCTGCAGCAGGCCGATCTTCTTTTGCTCTGCAGCACCCCCGCCCCCGGGGGTGATCGGCTCTTTCCCAGCCGAGGGCGGCTGGGCTACATCTTCCTGGTGGTCGATTTCGGTGATGGACGGCCATCCTTTGTCGGCAGGGCGGTCGCGCACGATCCACCACGCCGCCAGGACAAGCACCAACATGCACGCGGCGACGATCCCAAACGACCACTGCCAGCCGGTGTGCGTGACCAACAGGCTCAGCAGCGACGTGGCGGCCAGAATTCCCAGGCCGCCGGCCGCCTGCATTAGGCCGGACATGAAGGCAAATTCACGGGCCCGGAACCATTGGGCGAGGATTTTCATCGTGGGGATGAACACCATCGAGGCGCCCAGACCGACCATGACCCGCGCTGCCTGCGCAACGCCGAAGGTCGGGGCCAGCGCGAACAAGAGGCTGCCCGCCGTCGCCAGAAGGAGCGAGAAGGTCACCGTGCGCCGAGGCCCGACGGAGTCGGACAGCAGGCCCGCCGGGAACTGCATCACCGCGTAGCACCAGAAGTAGATCGAGCCGAGCACGCCGATCGCCTTGGCGGTCACCTGGAACTTCGTCGCCAGATCGTCCGTCACGACCGACAGGCAGTTGCGGTGAAAGTAGACGAAGCTGTAGGCGAGTGCGAGTATCGCGAAGAGCAGCCATCGGTAGGACAGCATCCTTACCGCGGACCTTCCGTTCATGGTGTATCCTTTCTTCGATCCGGACGGCACAGACCCGTCCTTCACCGGTATTGCGGTGGACCATCAAACGCTGCTCCACGATACCGCGATCTTGCGGATTCGCAAGTGTCAAGCGGATGGCCGAAAAGGCGCTTCGCATCGCGGGGCTGGAACGTTAGAATTGTCATGCCGACGGATGGTTGGCGTGAATGGTATCGGATCGAATTCGGAAAGGAGCATCCTCATGGGAGAAATCAGGCGTGGCGGAATCGCGTGTTTGCATATCCTCATAGCCGTGACGTTCACTGGTACCGCGGTGGGGCTGTCCGCCGAGGAGCGGCCGGGACCGGAGCAGCTCCTGCTCAAGGATTTCCATCCGCAGTCTGTCTACAAGGTCCCGCAGACGACCGTGCCCAAGGCGAAGTATCCGGCCATCGACATGCACGCCCACGTCTATGCGAAGACGCCCGAGCAGGTGGACAAATGGGTCCGCATGATGGATGAAGCGGGAGTCCGGAAGGCCATCGTGATGACGATGGCCACAGGCAAGGAATTCGACGCGATCTACGCACTATACGCGAAATACCCCGACCGCTTCGAGGTCTGGTGCGGGCTCAACTACACCGGATATGATAAGCCGGGATTCGGGCCGGAGGCCGTGAAGGAGTTGGAGCGATGCTACAAAGTGGGGGCTCGCGGCGTCGGAGAGCTCGGCGACAAGGGCAAGGGGCTGTTTTACTGCAAGCCCCCGGCGTGGGGCATGCATCTGGACGACCCCCGCATGGACCCCTTGCTCGAGAAATGCGCAGAGCTGAAGATGCCTGTAAACATCCACGTGGCCGATCCCTACTGGATGTACCTGCCGATGGACGCCACGAACGACGGCCTGATGAACGCCTACACCTGGCGGCTGGACAACCAGCCGGGTATCGTGGGCCACCAGGGAATGATCGAGATCCTCGATCGGGCCGTGGCCCGGCACCCGAAGACGACCTTCGTCGCCTGTCACTTCGCCAACTGCTGCTACGACCTGGGCCGGCTGGGCCAGATGTTCGACAAATACCCGAACCTGTACGCGGACATCTCGGCCCGCTACGCCGAGACCGCCGCGATTCCCAGGTTCGTCGCGAAGTTCTACGAGAAGTACCAGGACAGGCTTGTTTATGGGACCGACATGGGCGCCGGCGTGGACACCTATCGCTTCACGTTCCGGGTCCTCGAATCCGCCGACGAGCACTTCTACGCGTGGAATTATTCCAGCTACCACTGGCCGCTCTACGGCCTGGCCTTGAACGACGGCGTCCTTGAGAAGGTCTATCGCGCCAACGCGATCAAGATCCTCCAGAAGCGGTGACCTGGGATCGCACCTCGGAATCTGGAGACATGGCTACATGGCACCCGAGGCATTCCACTCTGCGCATTACGTGGATGGCGCGCTCAAAGTCGCTTTGAGCCTGTGGACCCCGCGATCGGTAGCACGCCGCGCTACCGTTTCGGCGTCCGGGTGACGGGTGGGACCGGTATCTGGGAGAGGATGTAGTTGCGCCGGTCGCGGACGAACTGCTTGATGGCATCGCGCCGGCCGTCACCCTGGCCCTCGGCGATCAGGACCGCGGCCCCCTCATCGAGGAACCGGTCGAAGGCTGTCGGGGGATCGCTCGTTCCGTAGGAGGTCTTCCAGGGGCCGTTCACCAGCTCCACAAACGCGTCGTAGTACATTTGCTTGTACTTGGGAAAGTTCAGAAAGGCGGTAACCTCCGGGAACTGGCCGCCCACCTCGAACAGACTTCCGCTGCTGCCGCGACCCGAGCCGAGAGTGAAGTCAATGTCCCAGGGCAGCAGGTACCATTTGCCCTCCGGCAGGGCGTAATAGAACGCATTGTTCTTGCCGCGGGTGTACCCGTAGCTGTCCCAGTCGCCGACGGCATGGCGGACCGCCAGTACTCTCGCGAAGTGCCGGGGGTCGATCTTGGACTCGATGGTCTGCGCGTATCGCGGGTCGCCCGACGACGTGTTCATCGCGATGGCGAAGTCGAACAGGTGCTGCCAGTTGTCATCTTCCTGGTGCGACCGCTTTTCGAAGTGCCATCGGTAGGTGTCCGGGATCAGCGGATGCCTGGTGTCGGACCGCAGCCCTTCATCGATGTTCGTGTAGCCGGTGCCATCGACGGAGTACTCGAAGTAATCGTCAATCTTATGGATGTAGCCGTCATTGTTTGCCGGGAACCAGGAATCGATGTAGTCGCCGTCGACCTTCCGCACGTCGTCGTAACTGCCATACGCTCGGCCGTTGAGGATCAGGCGGACCCATTCCTGCGTCGAGTACTGGAGGCCCATGTGGGCATAGAACCAGTAAGAGGCACGCTCCTGGAGAGGCCCTCGGCTGCTGCCCTCGGTGTTGTCGAGATTGATCTCCTCGCGGCCGCGGTACTTCTGTTCCGGGTTGAAGTCGATGCGGAAGGCGTGGCGGTCGTAGGGGCTCCAATTCGCGCCCGACCGGAGGAAGGGGCTGCCGCGCAGGCGGAGTCCGACATTGTAGAAGACGTCGGTGTCGTTGTAGACGAACGTGCAGTCCTCCAGCTCATTGGAAAGGTTCGAGCGAGATTGAAACGCTTTGACCACGTCGTCCGACATCCAGATCCGGTATGTGTTGACGCGGGTGCTGGCGGCGGCGTCGCCGACCCGGACCAAGCAGGTTCGGTCCGGCACGTCGGCCGACGGTTCCAGCTTCGTTGGAAACCGCGTGGTGGCCGTGCCGTCGGAGGCGGTGATGTAGAACGCCCGCATCATGTTGGCGGCGGACCCTCGGATCGCGGCCGTATAGATGCCGTCTCCGGCGACTTTGTCGTCGCCGGCCCCATCGTCCGCCATGGGTGTGGTTGTGAACGCCGCGGTGCCCTCATACCGGTAGTTGAGCGTGACGGCTTTTACGCCGTCGTTGTCGACCACGCGGGCGGTCACCGTGATGGTCTGCCCGCCGGCAGGCACAGTGGGCGTATGCCGGACCTCCAGGATGTCCGGGCCGCGATTGGAAACATAGGCCGTGTTCTGTCGGCCGGGCGTGCCAAGCTCGAGCGGCATCTCCATCTCGAACGCATACCCCGGCCGCGGGGGCATGATGGGCGACCGCTCCCGCGTCGTCCGCAAGAGCAGGAATCGGCTTCCCCGCAGCCAGCGGGCCCAGCCCCGGAAGGTCACTGTCCCTGCGCTGTTGTTGTTGATCGACTGGTTGATGCGATTGGCGCCGGGGTCGCCGTGGCCGGTCGCGATGATGTGCAGGCATTGCGAGCCCGAATGGCGATCCTCCGTGGTCACGAAGGACCGCGTGTGATTGCCCAGGATTCGCCAGGACGACTCGCCGCTTTCGAAGCTGCCGTTGGTCAGGCGGTTCGAGCCGCCGATAATCAGCTCCAGGTCGTCGACGAGCATCTCGCCGGCGTTGAGGAGCATGAAATCGAATACCGTGGCGGCGTCATGGGTGTATTGGCTGTCGGCGGCGTCGATGGTGAAGGAGAACTGCTTCCAGCGGGTTTTGGCGCTCTCGTCGCTGTCGGCCCACGCGCCGGGCGTGTCGTTGTTGCCGCGAGGGTCGCGCAGCTCAAGGCTGGCGCCCATGCCGTCGGCCCACTTCGGCCACTGGCCCCCGTCGTAGTAAGTCACCTCATCTTCGGTGATCGTGACGTCTTCGAGCTTGCCCGTCTTGGGATTCGTCTGTTTGACCGGATAGGACAGGCGAATACGCTCGCTATGGTCGTCGAGGGTGCCCTGGTACGGCCCAATCAAGTTCGCTCCGATAGTGAGGTTGTTGTAGATGGCTGCCAGGAAGTTCGGGTCCTGAGCCACGACGAGATACGAGCCGGGCGCCATGGTGACGCCCGGGCCGAACGTGTAGTCGATGCCGTCGGTGAACCTCCAGCCGGCCAGCGAGATCGTGCCGGCGCCGCGATTGTACAGCTCGATGTATTCGTATTGGTCGGTGCGCGACGCGTGCTGGTACATGATCTCGCTGATGACGATGTCGCGGACCAGCCTCTGGGCGTTTGGCTTTGCGAATGTGGCCGAGGCCAGGAAGTCGAGCGAGTCGGAGCCATCGGGATACCGGCCGAGCGTGACGCCGGGCTCCAGGCCGTCACACCGCACCGCGTCAAGGACGCGGGTTGGCGTGGGCTTGGGGGCGCTGGTGGCCGCTGTGACATAGACCGTCTCGCCGGTGACGCCCAATGCGAAGGCTAAGCCGTTGGGCGGCGTGCCTTGGCGCACGGCCCAGAACCCGCCGGGCGACAGCGTCGTCCCATCCGGGACCTTGTATGCGAGCAGGTTGAGCCGGTCGTTGCTCAGATAGACCCGGCTCAGATCGATGGCCGTCGGGCCCGGATTGTACAACTCGATCCAGCCGGTCCCATTGCCCGCCAGCAGCTCGTTGATCACCAGACGCGTGGTCGGGCTGTCCCCGGTGCCGGCCGCCGCGGCGACGGCCCGCAGGATTACACCGAGGAAGCAGTCCGAACTGCCCGACAGTGCCGAGTTGTGAACCTGGAAGGCCAGCACGTTCGTACCCGCCACCAGGAGGCTCTTCTGGTTCGTCAGGTCAATGGTTGCGCTCGCCGGCTCGGTGACCGCTGGGCCGCCGCTGGCGTTGTACGCCGGCGGGTTGCCCGAGATCGCCCCGCTGTCGGCGACACGCGTGCCGTTGAGGTATAGGACGAAGCCGTCGTCGTAGTGGACTTCGGCCTGCAACTGCGCAAACGAGGTGATCTGCTCGGCCGTCAGCGTGAATCGCAGCCGGGCGTAGATCGAGATGTACTTGCCGTTCATGTCGTTCAACTGGGTCCCCACCCACAGCAGCTCGGCGGCGTCGTTGCTGTAGCCGTACCCGCTGGGGCCGTCGAGCCAGGCGGTTCTGGCGGACTCGTCATTGAAACTGATCTGGGTCCAGGTGGTTGCGGCCTGTCCCGTGGAGCCGGGCGAGGGCTCCTTGGTGCCTTTGAAGTACCGCCCGGAAGTGCCGATGTTGATGAGCGTCGTGGTCGGATTCGCCGGTGCGGCAGCGGCCTGGGTCGGGTCGGGACCGCCGGGACTGCCGCCGATGTACGCACTGGCCGACCAGGAGCTTGCCTCCTCCGGGTCGCCGCCGAGTCTGGCAAGGACCAGCGAGTGCCCCGCGCCGCCCGGCGAGACCGGCCAGAGGCTCGCATCGCCGTAGCGGAACGAGAGCACGATCCCGCCATTGGCATTGGAAAGCTCGATCCGCTCGCCGTCGTTGTTGAGCCGGCCGGTGTAGGGGCCGACCACATTGGCAATCTTGTACGCCGCCTTGAGGGCGTTCGGGTCGCGGGCCACGACCAGGTACTGCTTGGGACCCAGCATCGTGTTGGGCTCGAAGACATAGTCGACGCCGTTTGTGAACGCCCATTTGCTGAGGTCTTCCGACATGGCGCGGTTGTTGTACAGCTCGACGAATTCGAGGGCGTCATCCTCGGCGGAGGCGGACTGCCCGGCGGGGTGATACATCACCTCCGTGACCATGATTCCAAGTCCCGGCCGGGCCAACCACAATATGACCATGCAGACCACGGCCGACACACCATGCGGGCCGCGGCATTGCCTTGTCATCGACATGTCTTACCCTTTCTCCGGCAAATCATCCAAACCCTTATTTTACCACATTTTGCCCCGAGTTGGCGGGAAATTCTTCTATCCGGCGACTTGTCACAAGTACACTCTTTCTGCCAACACTTGAGTACCCGTGCGCGTTATTATTAGTGTACGGGCGCACGATTGAACGGGAACGCATGTGTACGGTGCAGGACCGCAACAGAGACTCTGCTGGAGACACCGGGCCGATGGGCGAGCAGGTGCAGGAATCGCCACTGCTGAGGGTGTTTTTGCGTGAGCGGGAGTGTCTGAAGCGTATTGCGGCGGGCATGGGGATGGGCGGCGCCGATGTTGACGATGTCCTGCAGGACGTGTCCATCCAGGTGCTGAGATACGCGGACCAGTTCGAGCAAGAAGGCATGATGATGCGATGGCTGGTCAAAACGACGGTCAACCACTGCCTGACCGAACACCGGCGGCGGTTTCGACGCAAGGCGTCGCGAATCCTCAGACGACGGCCAGACATCGGCCGGGTCCTTGATGACGGCGGTGGAACGGTCGAGCAGGTGGGTCTGAGTGAGGAACTGGAACTCGTCCAGCGGACGCTGACCGAGCTCGCCCCGTCGCTGCTGCTGATCGTCGTCCTGCGGTACTTCTGCGACCTTGACTCGAAGGCCATTGGCGAGATCGTGGAGATGAATGCTTCGACCGTGCGGGCCCGCCTGCGCGAGGCTCGCATGATGCTGGCCGAGAAACTCATCCAACGAGGGATTGAGCCATGACCAAGACACCATGTCAGGAATTCGCGGACCGGATCGTCGATTACGTCGATGGCGAGTTGCCCGAAGACGAGGCACAGGCGGTAGCCCGGCATCTGGCCGAGTGTGAGCTCTGCCGGCAGACAGCCGAGACCTTGCGGCGATCCCTCGGTTTGGCCAAGGTTCTATGGAACGACAATCTGGCGGATACGACGGCCATTCGTAGTGACGCCGTAAGGCGTTTGCCTCAATGCCCTTACGGGCACACTACAAACTTGCGTCCGCGCAGGTCGTTCTACACCCTTGCCGCGGCTGCCAGCATCTTGCTCGCCACGGGCGGTTCGTTCCTCCTGTTTTTTCACCAGGTTTCGCGACAGCCACCTGTTACCTTTGAGGAAGTTCAGCGACAAGTAGCTCGGGCGGGCATGGCGGCCGAATTGCTCGCCGCCACCCGGATCGTCGCGCAGTGCAAGGGCACGGAGTCCATCGTCCAGCAGCAGTATCGTTATATTCTCACCGAGTACGCCGACACCCCGGCGGCCGCAAGTATTAAAGCCAACCAGAACCTGAAGTTGGGAGGTATGCCAAATGACTAGTCCTCGAACAAACCGATTTGTGATCGTCCTGGTCCTCGCGCTGATCTGCTCCGCTGCCTGGGCCGGCGAGCCGAACGAGACACCGATTCATCTCACCTTTGAGAGGGCCCCCACGTCGCTGGGCCCTTACTCCGTCGGCGGCATGGACACGGCGTGGCGACCATTTGCCATCCGCAAACCCGGCTATGCCGTCGCCATCCCCCTGATCGGGCCGATGGACTTTCTGCCCGTTCCCGGACGCACATTGAAGGGCGCCTTTTGGGGCCGCGATCGGGACGCGGGGTATGCCGATAGACGCGCGGGCTTGTCCGAACCGCAGAAGGCCTTTCTCTGGGCCACGCACGATTTGTACCAGGACCTGCGTTCCCTTCTGGTGCTCAACCGCCCCGATCCGAACGGTTCCCAGCGTCTTATGCTCTATGCGGTGACGGAGCAAGACGCGCAGAAGATGGCCCAAGCCTATTACGCATATGCCATGGCTTGTTTCCGACAAGAGATGCAGGAGACAGAGACGGCGCTGCGCGAGGCCCCGGAGAAGATCGCCGAGGCGCAGAAGCGGGTAGCCGAGATGGAGGAACGAATTACGGCGGCCCAGAAGGCCCTGGAAGAGGTCCAGAGAACCGTGCCCTATCGCACCGAGGACGAAGCGCATCAAGCAATCGGGGAACTGAACCGCATGCGCAATGCCGCCCAGGTCGAAATGGCGGGAATCAAGGCAAGAATCGCAGCCATTCAAGAGTATCAGCGTGGCACGGCGAACCATTCCAGACCCGAAGAGACCCTTCCCCGATTGGCCATGATGTATGTTGAAGAGTCGATCGTTCTGCAAGGAGCGCGAGCCCGAGAAGAGATGGCTACACGACTTCGGGAGCAGGCCAGCCGGTTTCTCGATCTTACCTCCACTCTGGCGCGTGCCGTAGCGGAGAAACCGACGCTCACGGCGGACTTGGATAGACGACAAAACCAGTTGGAGGTCGACCGGAGAGTGCTAACCTCGGCCCGAGAGAAGGAGCCGAGAATTCCAGACAAAATCCTCATCTACCGAGTCGTGTGGAAAGACTGATCGACAGGGAATTAGCCGGGCAACGGAGACATCTCTACGGCGGACTGGGCCCGAGGTTGCGGCGGGCCCAGGCCGCCACACTCGAAGTGCCCGCGACCATCCCTCCGGCCGCGAGGCCCGGGCCCATTGATCGTCAGGGACCCCAAGCCCATGCCACTTCTGCCTGCATCAGCCATTGACGCGGGCCGTCGTGACGGCGACAATGCCATCCAGTGTGCGCCGACGTCGACAGCGCACCGCACGATTATCGAAAGGAGATGCAGCTATGAGACATGTCGCTGGCCTGGCACTGATTCTGGGTTTGACCACGAGTCTGTGGGCGGGACCGTTCATGGGCGAGTACGAAGGGATGTTCCATGCCGATTCGAAAGTCACCCTCAAGGCGGTGGGCAAGATCGTGGACGAGGGGGACCGGCACCGCGTGGTCCTCTGTACGACGCCGGAGACGCCCATTGACCAGGGGGCTTTTGTCGAGATCTCCGGCCAAGTGGAGGGATCGGAGATGGCCCTTTCCGGCCGGTCCGGCGGCTACGGATGGAAAGGCGAGATCAAGGACGGCACTCTCAGCGCCAAGACCGAGTACGGCCAGTACTTCGAGATGAAGAAGATCGAGAGCAAGTCGCCGAATGCGGGCCTCAAGCCGCCGCAGGGCGCGATCGTGCTGCTGGCGTACGAGCCGGGTAAGGCGCCCGATCTGGGCAACTGGACCAATGCCGCCTGGGTGGCGCTGCCGGACGGCAGTATGCAAATTACGCCGAAGAAAGGGGCG
>Ga0315275_10007889_pt1 | contig 10330 bp, 9 predicted proteins | sample YL17G03_0_MG_FD_205557 | JGI IMG/M metagenome (GOLD analysis project Ga0315275, IMG submission 205557) | Sediment microbial communities from Yellowstone Lake, YNP, Wyoming, USA - YL17G03_0 | ecosystem: Environmental > Aquatic > Freshwater > Lake > Sediment | place: USA: Wyoming | collected...
CTATTCAACCGGTTGCGCACGCTGCCAATCTACGACAAGACACCGGTGCTGGTTAGCTCCGGGCAGAAGCTCAGGCCTTGAAACTTGCCATAGACCGTCGCGAGGTCGGCACCGACTTCACCTGAGTTTTTGGCCGGGATCGTATCACCGGCTGCGTCGGCAGAGATGGTCAGAAAAAAAGCCCACGACTCGCTTTAGATAACGATCGCCGGCAATCTGCACATAGTCCCCGTGATGTGCCCCGGGGATGATCCACAGGTCTTTGGGTTCTCTCGCTGCTGCAAATACCGAGCGGAAGACCGCTGGGGGAGTGTCGGTATCGGCGTCACCTGCGATCATGAGGAGCGGACGTGGACTAAAGCGGCCGATGCTGTCCAGTGGCGTGACGTGATCCATGTCGACTCCACGTAGTAGGAATTCGCCGCGAACCAACCACGCCGCCAGTGCGCCATAGTGCTGCGATTTATACGCGACCTCTCCCGCTAAGGAACTCCACACCGCATTGAGCAAGAGAGCGCTGACGCGTTGATCGTTAGCAGCGACCATGGCGGCTGTGGAGGCTCCGATAGAGAACCCCAGCACGCCAACACAATCCCCAGTCGGACCTTCTCGAGTTTCGAGGAAATCAAGAGCCGCCTTTAAGTCACGCTGCTCGTGATCCCCCCACGTGGTTAGACCTTCGTCGCTCTGTCCGGCACCGCGTGAGTCGTAAAGCAACACCCCGTGACCAGCTTGGACCAAGGCCGCAGCTACGGGGAGGAATGAGGCGCGGTTGTTGTAACCGCCGTGGACGAACACGATCGTGCCGCGGCTTAGTGGCGGCACATACCATGCTCTAAGGGTTAGGTGATCGCTGGTTTGAAAGCTTTGATCTTCAAAAGGACCGAGCTGTTGCCGAGCGGATACCAGATCTTGGTCGGTCAGGCTGATGCGGCTTTGGTGCAGCGTCGACAGCCAGAAGTGAGACTGCTTCGCTACCTCAACGAACGCTGCTGCCAGAAGGCCTGAGCCGATCGACACGACTAGCCAAAAGCTCAAGCGCCGTTTTGATGACATGCTGGCAACACCCGTTTAGGCCTAGGTTTCAGGTCACTCAACTATACAACGCTGTCTCTTGTCTGCTTGGTCAGATGCGGCCGTCTGCATGCGGTAGAGGGTTTGACCGTCGTAAAAGGGCGTGCCGAAGCCGCCGGCGAAATGCGCACAAAGCAGCGGATCGCCGCCGAGATCGGCCGGGAATTGGAGGTAGATGATCGAATTGAGCATGAGATTGAGCGCAGGCATGCGACCGTCTTTCCAGCCCAAGGCACCGATGTAACCATTGGCCTGCAGTTTAGCGTAGAGCAAGCGTGGTGCGGTGACGCCATGCTCTAGGTATTCTTGCATCGCGAATTCACCGACCAGGACCGGCTTATCGACGGCGAAATAGCTGACGTCATGCAGAAACGGGCTATACTCCTTGCCCATCTGGTTGTAGTGGTGAACCTCGTAAAAATCCAGCGTTCCGAGGGGATCACCACCAGCACTGATGAGGCCGGCGTCGGAGTAAAAATTATCCAGGCCAGCTCGCTGCGACAGGTACTTGAACGATACAGCACCGGAGGTGACTAAATTCTTCGGAGCAATTTTGTGGATACGTCCAGCGACCCGGTTGATGAAGGTTTGGATCTGCAGATGCGTGATGCGATCGGCGGGTGCCACCTGACCCCAGTTTTCGGTTGCCGTCATCCCTTCAGATTCGTTGACGATGTCCCAAGCATACAGCGCAGGGTGGTTCTTCACGGCGTTGACCATGGGCGTTAACGCCTTGTCCAAGTAGGCCGTTGTGGCGTCGCTATCTGTCAGTAATAAGTGATTGCGCAGCACGACGCCCGGACTGGTCTTTTTCAACTCACTACGCACCATGTCAAAGGACCAGAGTGTGGGCATCAATCGGACGCCTTCGCTTTGGGCAAGGTCGAGGATCTTAGAGAGATCGGCGATGGCGTAGGTGCCAGGAGACGTGACCAAATTATCGGTAAATTCAGGAGTCACGGTGCCGTCGGTGTGCAACCACAGTCGGGCCAACGTTCCTCCAGCGCCAGCAAGCAGTGCGAATTGCGTGCGCAGCGCCTCTAGGTCTGGGTGTCCAGTACCGATATCTGCGGCAAAGGTGATCCACGCGATGTTGAGGCCAGAAGTGAACGACCCGGTGATTTGGCCTTGGTGCGACTTAGCATCTTGATGCGGCGGCGGGGGTGTTGACTGTGGAGTCTGCGGTATCGACTGGGGTGTCGAATTGGCGGACTTTGGGTCCTGGTTCGGAGTCGCTGGAATTTGCACGCTTGCTGATGCGGAAGCGTCTGTCCGCTCCACAGCCGATGGGCGAGACACGGGCCCATTCGCCTGACACGCAAAAATAAATAAAAGACAAATAAAGCCAAGCAACGATCGACAACGATTCATTGAGAACTCCAATTCGGCTGCAATTACAGGTGGAACATACGAGAAACAGCGGGGAGATGGAAGGGGAGCTTGGAGGCTGGGCGGGTGTTCTCCTTAGTCAATTCTAGTCTAAGTGGGTGTAAACTCAATGCGCGGGTGTCTAAAATATAGACACATGCATGAAGATACTATGGCTCTTTAAAACAATCAATATAAAGTAATTTTCATAATAATATGTTTATTGTTTTATAAAATACGTTAGAATGAAGTCGGCTACCCTGATCGATAGGGGGTGTGCGGCCCACCGGATTTCAACAAATTAGGATGTATGATGCGTGACTTCCCAACTTCGTTTTTCTTGAGCAGCGCGCTGGCACTGGGGATGACTCTGACTGGCAGCGCTCTGGCAGATATCGACATGACTCAGAGCCAACCATGGACCGACGGAGACCTGACCGACCTAAGCGTGTGCTGGGAGCATCCAGGTTACAGTGAAGAGAAGGCCTGGGTTGAGGCCGTCATCGAGCGCGAGTATGCGGCTAAAGCGCATCTGTTTTTTATTGGCTGGAGTGACTGCGCCGAGACGCCTGATGCGCGGATTCGCCTCGGCATCTTTGATTTTCCCACGCATACCAAAGGAATGGGCCGCGCCATCGATGGGATGCATTCCGGTATCACGCTCAATTTCACCTTTAGCAACTGGAACCGCCAGTGTCAGATGAACCGCCGCGCTTGCATTGAAGGCCTGGCAGTGCATGAATTTGGCCATGCCGCTGGACTCCCGGATGCACTCATTCCCTATGAAGGGGACGAAGGTAGTTGTGTCGGTAAGAGCATAGCCCATCTGTCGGCCTTGTCGTTCTTCCTGGATGACCGTTCCATCATGAACGATTGCAATAACGACTGGCATGCAGCTGCCTTGGATGAGGTCGATGTGGCCGCGCTGGTGCGGTTGTATCCCTAAGGCAGGCAGCGTGCGCCTCGTTTTAGTTTGGCTGCTTGGCACTCTGATCGACCTGCACCAGTAGCTTCTCCAAATTTATGGGCTCTTTGGCAATCACTGCGTCAATGGCCGGGTGGATGGACAAATTGACCTTGGCATCCGAGGACAATAAGATGGGTACGGAGCACTGCGCCCGAATGTCGTCGGCGAGCTTAAATCCGTCCGCGTGACCATCGAAGTAGAGGTCTAGGACAAAGCAACCGACTTTTTTCACCTCGGCTGGGTTGGCTTGGATCCACTCCAGCACTCCAGAGGCATCTGCAAAGGTTAAACACGGCTCTGGCGACAAAGTCATCTCCCAGGCTTCGCGCACAAAGATATCATCATCCACAACGACAATCAGATGCGGACGCCGCCATGGCGTGGTCACGGTCTGCTCGTAAGTCTCAGCTTGGAAGGACTTGGCCACCGTTGCGGCTGATTGGACCACCTCGAAAAGGTGGGAACGACTCATCGGCTTAGGTAAAAAGCTGTCAGCTCCACCATCGATGGCGCGTTTATAGTCGGCTGGGAAGCTGCGATTGGAGTGCACGCAGACAAAGTGCATCAGACCCTGGTTTTTGTAGCGCTTGATCAGGGTTAAACCATCGAAGGAGAGGCTGCCCAAGTCGACGTCGACGATCGCTAGGTCGACGGCTCCAGCGGCCAAGGCCTTCATTGCGTCGCTTGGGTTCGTCACTGCGTGGACGTCAAGCAAGGACGTAGGCCCGCCATCAAAAGGCTCGGCGATTTGATCGAGTAAGGCACTGAGTGCTGCGGTGTAGATGGGTTCATCGTCGATCAAGAGGACGCGCAGGGGCCGTCCCAAGGCCTGGACCGCCGAGCGAATGTGCGTGCGGGCTGCCATCTCCCGTGGCGTCAGTTCGTCGCCCGAAATGACCCCGACTTTCGCGGTGATGTGACGGATTCTCTCACTGATCAACCGCGAGTGAGCCGGGAGGAAGGGGAGGGATATCCCTGGCTCTCGCGGCAGTTGATGCAAAGCGGTCGGTAGTTTTATGATGAACTCGGTGCCATAGCCCTCCTGTGATGTGCAGGTGATGGTGCCCTGGTGTAGTTCCACGAAGGTGCGTGCGACTGCTAGGCTAAGGCTAGCGCCTGAGGCGTGGCCCTCGACGAAGTAGGCATCGAAGATGTGCGCGCATTTGTCTGCCGGAATGAAGCTGCCTGAGTTGCCAATCGTTAGGGTGATCCAGGCCCGCGACCCTTCCATACCTTCGCTGGTGTGAAACCAAATCCGGCACTTTGATTTGGTGGCGCGCAGCGCATTTTCCAGAATACTGGTCAGCACGCGGAGAATCTTGATGGAATCGATATAAAGGGCTGACCGATGTTCGAACCTGTAGGATAGCTCGGACTCTGCGTCGGGGAATGCAGTAAACACCCGGTGGATGCCGATGGACACGATGGCATCGACGAATACGGCATCGGCAACCAGTTTTGGCTCGGAGCTAACCGTCATGATGTCCTCAAGCATCGCATTGACTGAGCGAATCGCTCTCTCGACTTCGGTCACCACGGTCGTCACGACCTGGTCGATCTCAGCTGGGGACTTGGCCCTTTTTAGCAAGGCTGCACCGGTGCGTAATAGGGAGAACGGCTTGCGCGTATCGTGGGCCACCATCTGAATCATTTCGTTGATGGCATCGCGCCTTGATTTGAGAAGTGCCGTGCTGGTGACCACCGCCTGTAGCTTGCGCCGTCGGCGCCAGGCATCGGCGACCAGCACAAAAAACAGTGGAAACATGGCGAGGCTCGTCAGGTAGCGCCAGCCTTCGCTGCCTTGAAGGCCGGTAAGACGTGCCAAGAGGTCAGGCGTGGCGACAAGCGCTAATGCGCCACCCAGAGCGAGGAGGTAGGCCATATCGACGCTGAGTCGACCTCCGCTCCAATCTGGGTCGCGTACGTTTTTGCTATTGCGTTGTGATTCCTTGTAGAGCTGGTGCCAGACGATGGCGGCTGGCAATGCAACACAGGTACTAAAGACGATAAACAGACATTGATCGACTCGCTCTTGGTCGGTGCCGGAATAGTAGCAGAATACAGCCGTCATGAAACTAGCAAGTGCGAACGCGGAGAACCATTGCCGCCATGTCCATCTAGCGTCCACTGCGAAGTTGCTGAGGATCAGCAGGCTGCCGAGCAAGGTAGAGGAGCATAGGACGGGTAGGCTAGGCGAACGTAGCCAATCTGGGGCAGCGATGGTCTGCTGCGAGCCGAGTTCGAGCACGTTGGCGAGCAGAAAGCGGCTGATACAGATCAGGGCAAAGGCCGCATAGATGTGCACGTCGCCGAGAAAGCCAGCCAGGATCAAGGCGCATGCTGCGTATACTAGAAGGAGTCCAAAGCTTGCGCCGGCGAATACCTTCAGACCAGCGCCTGCGTCTGAGGACCAAGGAACATGCTCAGAACTCGAGGCAACGACGTATCCATTCATGGTGCTTGGAGATTTGAGAAAGGCGGTATGATCAGCGATCACCCAGACATCGATCCATTCAGTCTTGACTGGCAATCGCGCCTCGTCCAAGGTCACAGCTGCATGGTCGCTGTCGGTGTCATAGCAGCGGCCGCCATAACACAGCCACTGACCGTGAAGATCGCCAAGGTGCAATCGATTCACTGCATCTTGCTCAGCCCGGGACCTAAAGGTCTTAAGTGGAAGCTGAAAGCCGAAGAGTAGCGGCTGATCTTGGTCAACGGCGCGCATCGTCTCACCACGTGGCCGCAGACCAAGGTAGATGCTTTGACCTAGCGTCGATGGCCGCTGCTGGGGGGAGATGGCGACGGGCTCGAGGTGACTAAGGCGGCCTTGGTCGGCCAAAGTGAGGCGAGAGGTGCAGGCTTCTAGTCTGGTCAATCGATCGATTCCAGGAGTGCTCGGAGTGCTCGCGCAGGAAGAAGGTAAACGGCCAAGCCAAAGTTGACTGACTGCAGAATCAGGGGCGGCCTTTGGCGATGCTGTGACCGACACATGTTTCAGGAATTCACCGGTGAGCAACGCAAAAAGCAACAGGAGGCCCACGACCAGCACTAATCCGCGTCGGGATTTCAAGACAGCATGTAACCAAGCTTTGACCACGATCCCTCTTTATAACCAACTCGCTTATCTTTCTCGGCACCTAGCGATGAAAACCTAAGGTGCCGACAGGGCTAAAGGTTGGTCGTGTGTGAAAGCGCAGGAGAAGGGTTCGGCAAATCGGATGTTTAAGGCGTCAAGAATTTAACCGCGTGGCGTTTAAGTCGGCCAATCGGCCGTCCACCTTGTCAGGGGTTGTTGGGCTTTGTGATTTAACACGCTGATTGACTGAACTTTTCCCTTTGGCATGAAGATTGCTTTCATGGCTTGTAGGCACCAACGACGGCGATTAGGTTCAAGGGATGTTCACCATGAGTTCAAGAACAATCACCTCTCAGTTCCTCTGGATGATGCTAAGCGTCTGCATGTTGGCTGCGACGTCTGCCACCGGGGCTGGTACTGATGGGACGCCAGCGTCGGTGGCAAAACCAGTGGCCATTGGCAGTCAATGGGCGCTGCGCGATCGCCTACGGGTGACTGGCGCTCAAATGAAGCAGCAAGTGTCGATGCCGACCATCAGTGGTGTATGGACCTTTAGCCCATGCAGTGCAACTGTAACCGATGGCTTTGCCGACACCTTAGTCCTCCGTGACGATGGGAGCTTTACTGAATTGCAGACCGTGTTTTCTGACTCGTCGTGCCAACCACGGGCCATCGTCAGCCGAGTAGAGGGTGTCTATTTTTTTAAGGGAGATGGGACAGTGGCGCGAAGGTTGACGCTCGTAGCAAACAAAGCGACTGCTGGTGCTGATGGCCGTGCGACCTTGCGAGATCTGTCGCCACCGATTTGGATTTTTGCGCATTTTGAGTTGGACGACATGACGTTGAGCTTGGCTATCGACAGTGACTCAGGGCCGAGCAGCGGTGCATATTCAAAGCTGAGCTTTCCTTACAGAAGGACCTGGACCCCTTTGATTTATATCACCCAAGAAGGGCCGCATGGCTCGGGCTAGTGGTCGGGTCCTATATAGCGGTATCGCCAAGCAGCTCGTGCGCCAGCGCAGGCGGTGCATGGTCGCGAAGGTCCGCGGCGACCGCGCTTAAGGATAGTGACGTGTTTAGCCCAAGTGCTGCCAAGCATCTGGCGTCATCGGCGTCGCTAGGCCGGCTGGCTTTGCTGCAGCCCCGACGCGCCGCGAAGGCCGCCGCGTCCTCGTAGGTGCCGTGAGCATCGTAATACTCGGGACTATTTTGGCCTGGTCCAGCCAATTGGATGGCCATCGCTTGGCCGTCCTCCGTCGCGATGAGTCCACCTGAGGAGCCAGTCAATGAATCGCAGTCGTGCCGCACGTGGATGTGGTCTTCATCTGGTGAAGCGCGGCAGTTCTTCGCTAAGGTCAACGGCAATCCGTTTGGATACCCGTAGATTTTCGCTGGCGCGCGAGGCGCATCTGGCATGGTCCGATGGGCCAAGGATAGGTACGTCGGCCCAAGGTCGTAGGGGAACACTAAAACCGCAAAATCCAGAGTGGAGCTTTTGTAGGCTGCTGCTGCAATGGGCGCGACCTTTTCGCTGGTGGTGGCGGCTGGAATCATATCGCCGCTGAAGTTGGCGCGAAATGAGGCCCCAAAGCGCTCCATGGTGAACTTGTTCACATCGGCCTGGATGGCGATACGCCTTTGATTGAAGATCAAACCGGGGCGATCGCAATGGGCGGCGGTCAGAACTTGGCGCGGGCCAATCTGCACGCCGCTGCAGTACGGGAACGCATAGGTATCCGGAGGACTTTGCGGATCTGGTAGCACAACCATCACTGCGCCCATGACCAAAGCCAGCGGATCGGTCCCAAGCTCACGCTCCCCGAGCAGTTGAAAATCAAGCGTCCCAAAGACACTACTGGGGTTTGACACCGGTGCCGAGCGTGGACTGCCGCAGGCGCTCAGGACCATGTTTAGGGCGATGATTGTGCAAGCTTTCATGGCATTTGACCGGCTGCAACTTGGGCTAGTTCAGAGGTGATGAGGTCGTATTCTGCTTGGGCCTCGACGCTTGCTAACTTACCGCCTGCCGCCAGCAAGGCGCGACTGAGACTAGACCTTGCTAAGGCAGCATCGGCCAGGACCCTGACTGCGGCAAAGGCCACGACCGGCTCGTCTTGCAATTGGCTCAGCCCGGTCTGGCTATCCGTGCCTAGTTTGGTCAGAGCGCGCTCTGTGGCGTCCAGATCCAGGCTCGACAACTGTTGCAGCTTCTGCGCATGTAGGAGCGCCTCAGCACTGATAAAATAGGCGTGCACCAACTTAAGTGCATTGGTTTCTACGGTGGACGCGGTCAGCCTTTGGCCGAATGCCGCGCTTGAAATCATGGATAGGGATAAAAACATCATCGCAACTTTGGTTCGTACCGACTTCGACTGCAGCTTGTACATGGGAGCGTCCTTAGTGAAATGGGTGAAGAGAAGCAAGAGACGCTGGGCTGCAACGGCGCTTCGCCCAGCGTCTCTTGGCAATGCGACATGCTAGGGGCAGTTAGCAGAAAAGCGTAGCGCATTTAGTTCCGTGACGACCTGCAAAAGGTCGGCACTGAAAGGCGCGAGCAGTCCCGCTGGCGGCTGCAACGCGGCCAAATTTGCCCGTGCGATTTGGCTCCGCGAGATGCCCATGCGAGAACATGCCATAGCAAACTCGAAGTTGCCTTGCTGAATATTGCCGCCAAGCAGGTCGATGGTGGAGACGTCGACAAAGTGTCCGGCGTCAAACAGGCTGCCCGATGCTTGGATAAACACGGGCAATGCTAAGGCATCCGATTCGTTGACGTCGCCATCATTTAACAGATCAGGGAGATCAGATTCGACGTAAAATCCACCGTGGCCGCCTCCGCTTGGGACGCCGGGATTGGTCGGAAAGGAACCGCCGCCCCCGGTTGAACCATTGCTTCCGGCCGCGCGCAGCGCGTTGTCGACGATGGACTTCGCCCGGTAGATGCCGGCCTTTAAGACTTGGGCGTCCTGGACGGTTGCCGCTTGGGCGACGGAGTTAGACAACAGGGCGACGATGGCGGTGGAAACCAGGGACTTGATCAGACTCATCTTGAGAACTCCTCAGGTATAAAGGGGCTAAGTCGCTACCTAGCGCTTAGCTCGGTGCTAACGGATCGTGCGGATATTGTGCGCGCAGCTCAGCTGCGGGATCGTGACGGCTAAAAGCAGCCGAGCTGGCTTTTCGCGGCGACCACTTCTTGGATGATCGGGTCGAAATCCGTACCGTGGATCAACACTTCATTTGGGATCGCGGCTGAAACACGCCCGGCGATGGCCTGGGGCAGAAGGCGGAGAGTCATCCCGCATGCTTGAGCAAGGAGGTATGGAAACTGCGCTTGGCCGTAGTTAGCAGTGACCGCATCGATATTCTGTCCGAGGACGTTGAGTGAGGCGCCAAGACCCTGCAAGGCAAAGCCGGCGAGTTGGTCGTTTTCGAGTTCATCGCCGTCGTCGGCCCAGCCGAGCTCGCCACGGCCGCGTCCTGGGCCCTGAGGATATGGCTCGCGGCCACCACCACCGCCGCCACCGCCGCCATAGATTCGCCCCAGCAGCTGCTGGACCAAACCCTGTGCCGCGCTAATGTTAGCGCGAGCCTGGAGTAGGTTCTGGTAGCTTGGGGTGCCGTTACCGCTTGTAGCGGCGACGGCAAGATTTGCAGATAAACCTAAAGCTGCCATTGCTGGTAGCAGGCGCCAACGCGTCGGTGCAACAAAACGTGCCATGAATTCCACTCCACTACTGATTTAAAAGGTGTCACCAAAGTGTCTCTGCATATCTCCTTAGCAAGGGGCGTACCAACTGCTCCTGGATTTAAAAACCAAGTGATTATGATGGGATACGTCTTTG
>Ga0315275_10007890_pt1 | contig 10329 bp, 11 predicted proteins | sample YL17G03_0_MG_FD_205557 | JGI IMG/M metagenome (GOLD analysis project Ga0315275, IMG submission 205557) | Sediment microbial communities from Yellowstone Lake, YNP, Wyoming, USA - YL17G03_0 | ecosystem: Environmental > Aquatic > Freshwater > Lake > Sediment | place: USA: Wyoming | collected...
CGGGTCCCGGCCGCCTCGGCGCGGCACCCGCGAGCCCTCGCAGGCTCGCGCTACCGCTCCTCTTGGCCGCCCTCGTCGCAGTCGGGGGCGCAGCGGCCGCGATCGCGCTCACCCGTGAGTCGGCGACGGCCACCGTGATCTTCACGGCCACGGGAGGCAGCGAGGTCGCCCGCACCGCGACGGTCGCCTCCACGGCACTCGCCGAGTGGCCGGCGGGTAAGAGCGGCTGGACGAACATCCTCATCTCCGTTCCGAAGGTCGACGGACGCGACGCGGCCGTCGCCCGCGCCGAGCAGGCGCGCCGGCGCGGCCTGCGGGGGGTCGGCGTCCTCGACTCCTCGCGCTATCCCAGCCTCCATCCCGGCTACTGGGTCGTCTTCTCGGGCGTGTACCCGAGCGAACCGGAGGCAGCAAGCCGCCTGCGTGAGGCCAAGGCAGTGCAGCGAGGCGCCCGTTCCGGGCGCATCAGCCCCTGATCTCGTTGTCTCGAAAGGCAATTCTGGACAGGAGTTTGTAACACGGGCGCAAACCGGGTAGACTCGGACGCAGTCCCGGGTTGTTTCCACCCGAAAACCGCCTGATCACTGCGATCCTCGAGGGAGTGAGATCCACCTGATGGAAGACCACGTCGCCTATTTGCAGTCCTGCATGTATCAGTATTCAAGGGCGATCTACCGGTCGATCAAGGATCTGATCGACCCCTACACCGATCAGCACACGCGACTCGAATCGCGCCGCGCCGTGCTCGAGGAGTGCGAGCTCACGATGTCGCGGCTGGCTGCGGATCCGCAGTACTTCGCGCGCCCCGACCGCGCACTCTTCCAGGACATTCGCCGCTATTTCCCGATCACCGCGCAGGCGCGTGTCGCCTGGTCGGTCCGGGAAGGCGTCGGCGCAGCGATCGCGTTCATCGAGCAGCAGATCGAAGCCGGAGCCTTCGACGGCGGCGTTGCCCGCTGCAAGGCGACGACGCGCAAGGGCAAGGCCTGCCAGCGCACCCCGCTGCCGAACCGCGACTACTGCCCGTCGCACCAGCATCTCGAAGCGCGCACGTCCTCACTAGCGGCGTAGCCGCTAGTGAGGAGGGTGAGGCTTGAGCCTCACCTGCACGTGGCGTTGGCGTGCAACCGCGGGTGAGGCTCAAGCCTCACCCCCGTCACCCCGGCGGTAAGGTGGACTCACGATGTCCCACGACACCGACAAGCTCATCCGCCAGCTCTCCCTCGTCGCCTTCCTGATGGCCGAGCGTCGGCCGTTGACCGCCCGAGACGTGAAGGGCAACGTCGAAGGCTACTCCGAGATGTCCGACGAGGCGTTCGCGCGGCGCTTCTACTCCGACCGGGCCGAGCTCACCGCCCTGGGCGTTCCGCTCCACTCCCAGCGGGACGAGTTCACCGGCGAGGAGCTCTACACGCTGCGCTCCGAGAACTACTTCCTCGACCGCCTCGACCTCAAGGACGACGAGCTCGCCGCCCTCCAGACGGCGCTCTTCTACCTCGACGGCAAGTTCGCGTACGCCGAGCCTCTGCGGCTCGCGCTCCAGAACCTGGCCCTCGGCCGGCCCGGCTTCCACGAGGCCCGTACCGATACGGCTGAGCGCGTACGCGTGAGCGCACCCGACTACTCGCCCGAGATCGCGGGCCGCCTCTCGAAGCTCGAGGCCGCAATCTCGAAGCAGCGCACGATCAAGTTCGCCTACTGGTCACCGCAGCGCGACAAGATCAGCGAGCGCACGCTCAACCCGTACGCGCTGAGGCTCGACGAGGGCGTCTGGTACGTCGTCGGCCAGGATCTCGACCGCGCCGCCGTCCGGACGTTCCGCGTCTCGCGCATCCGCAGCGACATCCGGTTCGCGACCCGCCGGGAGCGCGACTTCCGGCTGCCGCCCGAGTTCGACGTCGAGGCGCACCGCGTCCCCCGTCCCTGGCAGATCGGCGAGATCGCAGGCAAGGCCAGGATCGCCGTGCAGGGCGACACCGCCTGGTGGGTGCATCGCACGCTCGCCGACGCCGGCAAGCTCGAGGACGGGGTCTTCGAGACACCCTTCGCCCGAATCGAGCCGCTCGCCGGCTGGGTGCTGCGCCAGAACGGCCGCGCGGTCCCGCTCGAGCCGAAGGCGCTGCGCGACGCGGTTGCCGACGGTCTTGCCCGCCTGCGCGAGACACACGACGGAGAGAGTCCGGCCCTCGCCCGCGAGCGCCGCGTCGAGGTGTCCACCGACCGCGGCGACCGGCCCGTCGGGCCGATTGCGCCCGAGCGGTTCGGCGTCCTGCAGGCGCTCCTCGCCCACGTCCTGTCGGCCTGCGGGGAAGGCCGCGACGCCCGACTCGATGCCGACGACCTGGCGGCGCGCTTCTCGATCCCGCGAGAGGAGCTCCAGGAGACCCTCTCGCTCCTCAACCTCGTCAACTTCGGCGGCGGGTGCTACACCGTCTACGCAGAGGTCGACGAGGACGAGGGCATCGTGCGGGTCGACAAGGAGCTGTACGGCGACGTCTTCCGCAGGCCGCCGAAGCTGACGCCGCTCGAGGCCCGTGCGATCCGCCTCGCGATCGACTACGTCGGCCCGACGATCGCCGCCGAGGCGCACACGCCCCTCGACCGCGTGCGCCGCAAGCTCGAGGAGACGTTCGGGCAGTTCAGCCTCCCCCACACTCCGACCGACAGCGCCGACGACGCCGAGGAAGAGCTCGTGCGCACGCTCTCCGACGCGGTCGAGAAGCGGCGAGTCGTCGAGATCGAGTACCTGAAGGAGGGCGACGAGGGTCCGACGACGCGCGCGGTCGAGCCCTACTCGTTCGAGCGAGAGCTGCCGGTCTGGCGCGTACACACGTGGGACCGCACGGCCGACGGGCCGCGCACCTACCGACTCGACCGGATGCGCTCCGCCCGGCTGACCGAGGAGCTGTTCGAGCCCCGCGACGGCTTCGACCCGCGCTACCTCAACGAGCCACGGCTGGCCCGCCTCTGGCACTCCCCCGTCGTCGCCCGCTGGAAGGTCGAGCGTGGGGCGCGCTTGCTGACCGACAAGGCGGCGCTCTCCGAGCTGCCGTTCAAGACCGACGAGTGGCTGCTCTCCGAGGTGCTCGCCGACGCCGGCGAGACGGTCGTGCTCGAGCCGGCCGACATGCGGACGAACGTTGCCGCTCGTGCCCGCGCACTGCAGGTGGAGCTCGGCCTCAGCCCGCGCCGGAAGCGCCCGGCAGCACGAGCCTGAACGTCGAGCCCTGACCGCGGCTCGACTCCACCTCGACCTCTCCCCCGTGCTCGCGCGCGACCGCGCGGACGACGGCCAGCCCGAGACCGGATCCCGGCCGTGCGTCGGTCAGGCGGACACCCGGCTCGAAGACGCGCTCGAGGTCGGCCGCCGGAATCCCATCTCCCTCGTCGGCCACGGCGATCACGATCGAGTCGCCCTCGCGCCGCGCCGTCACGGTGACCGTTCCTCCGGCCGGCGAGTGACCGATTGCATTCCCGATCAGGTTGTCGAGTGCCTGCCGCAGGCGGTCGCGGTCGGCGTCCACCACGAGGTCGTCCTCCGTCGCTGCGACCACGAGGGCACCGCCCAGGGCAGCCGTCTCTACCGCGTCGCGCGCGAGTGCACCCGCATCGAGCCGCCCGCGCCGGAGGGGCTCCACCACGGCGTCGGCGAGCAGCCGTTCGAGGCTCGCCACCGCGGCACGGGCGAGCTCGAGCAGGCGTCGCCTCCGCGCCTCGTCTGCTGCTGGGTAGGCATCCGCAATCGCTGCAAGGGCGGCGACGGGGCTCCGCACCTCGTGAGCGAGCACGGCAAAGCGGTCGGAGCTCATCGCGCGCGCTCCGTGATCCGCGCGGTCGCCCAGGCGGCAGCGTCCACGAGCACGGGATCGTCGCTCGCGGCCCAGACCTCGACCAGCGGCAGGGCATCGACCGTGTCGGTGTTGCCGAGCGCGTAGAGGGCGTTCCGACGCAGCCAGCGCGGATCGTTCTTCGGAACGTAGAGCCGGTCGACCTCGCGGACGAGGTCCGCGCCGTCGCGGGTCAGCCAGTCGGCGAGAGACACATTCGGAACCGCGCCCTCGGGGAGCGGCCTGTCATGGCGCCGCTTCTCGATGCCTCGATTCCAGGGACAGACGTCCTGGCAGATGTCGCAGCCGTACACGGACGCGCCGAGCTCTTCGCGGAACGCCTCCGGCACCGGCGCAGGCGCCTGCGTCCAGTACGAGAGGCAAAGGTTTGCGTCGAGGACACCCGGCTCGTCGAGAGCGCCCGTCGGGCACGCGTCGATGCAGAGCGTGCAACGACCACAGTCCAGGTCGAGCGGCGGGGTTGCCTCGACCAACGCGTCGGTGACGAGCGTGCCGAGCACGACCCAGGAGCCGTGCTCGCGGGTGATCAGCATCGTGTTCTTGCCGTAGAAGCCGAGCCCCGCGCGCCGCGCTCCCTCGCGATCGACGTGCTGGTTCTCGTCCACGAGCACGCGGTAGCGTCCTCCGAGCACCTGCCCGAGCGCGTCGAGCCGATCGCGCAGGAGCGCGTAGTGGTCCCGCCACGCGTACCGCGGCAGCCGACCCTCGCCGGGCCCGGCGGCCGGCGCATCACTCCAGTAGCACAGCGCCGCCGAGACGACCGTGCGCGCCGTTCCGTCGAGCAGGAGCTCGGGATGGCAGGAGACCTCCGGGTGCGCCGTTGTGAACTTCATCCCGGCGAAGAGGCCACGCTCGCGGCGTCCGCGGATGTGCTGCTCGGTCTCGTCGTACGCCTCGGCCGGTGTCGCACCGACGACGTCGAGGCCGAGCTCCTCGGCTCGGCGTGCGAGCTCGGCGGCGGTCATGAGAGGATTCTGCCCGCGAAGGCGATCCGGATCCACGAGGAGGGGGGCCCCGAGGTTCTCCGGTACGACGACGTTCCCGATCCGGATCCCGGCGAGGGCGAGGTGCTCGTCCGCCGTGCCGCCGCGTCGCTCAACCACCTCGATGTGTGGGTGCGCATGGGCCTCCCTTCCGTGCCGAAGCCCCGGATCCTCGGAGCGGACGGTGCCGGGGTGGTCGCAGGGCTCGGCCCCGGCGTCGAAGGCTTCGCGCCCGGCGACCGCGTCGTGCTCAACCCGGGCCTCGAGCACGGGCCCCTGATCGCGGTGCTCGGCGAGCACTCCGACGGCACGCATTGCGAGCTGATCGTCGTCCCGACAGCGCAGGTCTTCTCTTTCCCCTCGACGACGCCCTCTCGTTCGAGGAGGCAGCGGCGTTCCCGCTCGTCTACGAGACGGCATACCGCATGCTGGTCACAAAGGCGGATGTGCAGGAGGGCGAATGGGTGCTGATGTGGGGCATCGGCGGCGGCGGCGCAACGGCGGCGTTCGAGATCTGCCGGGCGCTCGGTGCACGCACGATCGTCACCTCCGGCAGTGAGGAGAAGCTCGAGCAGGCCCGAGCCTGGGGCGCCGATGTCGCCGTGAACCACCACACCGGGGATGTCGTGAAGGCGGTCAAGGATGCGACCGGCAAGGGCGTCGACGTCGTCGTCGAGACGGTCGGCGAGGCGACCTGGGCGCGGTCGCTCGCGGCCGTCGCTCCGGCCGGGCGCATCGCGGTCTGCGGCGCCACGAGCGGCCCCAATCCGCCCGCTGCACTGCACCGCTTCTGGTGGAAGCAGCTGACGGTCTACGGGTCGACCATGGGCTCGCGCGAGGACTTCCTCGGCGCCTACGAGCTCGTGCGCAGCGGCCGTGCAAGCGTGCACGTGGACCGAGTCTTCTCACTTGCCGAAACGCGGGCCGCGCACGAGCGCCTGGAGGCCGGCGACCAGCTCGGCAAGATCGTTCTCAGGATTCCGTAAAGCCCGGCAGGAGACCGTGCCGTGAAGCGGTGCACACCGCAGCCTCCGCGCCGGCAGGGGTTAGCCGAAGCCGAGGATGAACTTGGCGTCGTCGGACATCCGGTCGGGCGTCCAAAAGGGGTCGAAGGTCAGCTCGACCTCGACGTTCTCGACGCCGGGCAGCGCGGCGACGGCGTCGTGGATGCCCTCCTGGATCATCGGGCCGGCGGGGCACCCCATCGACGTGAGCGAGTGGATGATCTTCACGCTCGACCCGTCGATCTGCGCCTCGTAGAAGAGACCGATCTCGACGATGTCCATGCCGAGCTCGGGATCCTCCACCCCGTGCAGTGCCTCGATGACGTCGTTCTCGGTGACCATGACGACCACTCTACCCTGTGGCCCGCTGGCCAAGCCGCCCCGCGGTCGATGTCGCTCTTCGAAGGGAGGGGTCACGGGGAACCGTAGGTTCCCGGCTTCAGGATCCACGCGGAGCGTGGCAGTCAACATTGGCCTGAGCCGGCTGCGATACGCTCTTCCATCGCAGCCGGCTCAGGCGTGCGACCGCGAGAGCCGCTCCGCGCCGGTCAGCACGAGGTCGAGCACCTGGCCGATTGCCTCGTCCAGGCTCACGTTCTCGATCACCGGCACGTCGAAGCGGCGTGCGCGCTCGAGCAGGACATCCTGGATCATCCGGATCTCGGTCATCCCCTCGAGGTACTTCTCCAGCGGCCGCAGCCCGTCCGTCGCGGCGTCGCGCACCCAGAAGTGGCTGCGGTGCGCGTCCTCGTCGCCGATCGCGACGACGCACTGGACGACGAGCGCGTCGGTGCGGTCGACGGCGATCATGCCCGGCACGATGTGCACGCCCTCGAGCACCATCGACCAGCCCTCGGTCAGCGAGCGGTCGATCGCCGCCTCGACGCCGACGAGCACGTTCCGGGTCTGGTCGAGGAAGCCGAGGAGCGGCGTGGCTCAACCCGAGCTCGGCGTCGAAGCTCGAGTAGTGCACCGACGGCATGAACTCCCTCGAGAAGAATGCGCGCATCGTCTGCCGGATGAAATCGGTGGAGGTGACTCTGGTGATCCCGAGCCGGTGGGCGATCTCGGTCGCGAGCGTCGACTTCCCCGTGCCCGTCGCCCCGCCAACGAGCAGGAGGACGGGCAGCTCGAGGTGCTGGAGCACCTGCAGCCGGCGCAGGCGGCGCATCGTCCGTCCCGCCTCGGGCTCGCCGAGCACCTCGTTCGCGATCTCGTGGAGTCGGTCGAGATCGAGCTCGATCGCTCGTCGCGCGATCATGTCCGCATCGGCGCGACGTGCGAGCTCGTACGCCCGCGTCGGAGTCAGTCCCGTTGCCGCGAGGGCCCGCGCCATCAATCCCTTCGACCAGGGCGGCCCCTCGTCACCGCCGAGCGGCAGCGGTGCAAGGTAGCGGCGCTCGCTCACACGCCCACGACCGCATTCGAGATAGCCTCGGCCGCCAACCGCTCGAGCTCGAGGTCGAGATCCGGCTCGCCCGGGAGCGGCACCACGTCGTTCCCGGCCAGGACGGTCGGTATCCCGAGCCGGGCGGCCTCCTCGGCAACAACGTCGATCGCAGCGGCCTTCACCTCGACCACGACGACCTCGGCATCCAACCTGGCGAGCTCCGCTCGGAGCGTGCCGCGGTCGGAGAGGCTGCCGGAGACCTGCGTCACCGTCGTGCCGTAGACGTCCTCCAGATGCGCTGCAATCCTGCTGTGCTGCGCCGCCGGTGCCGTCCCGAAGAAGGCGATCCGCCGTCCCCGTACGTCTTCGAGCGGGCGTGGTCGCAGCACCGTGCGCACGATGGGAATGCCCGGTCGCGTCAGCCCGGCAAGCGCCCGGGCGAGGGCCCCGTGCTCGACCCCGTCCTCGGCCATCGCGACGACGACGAGATCGGCGAGTAGCGCCCGGTACGGGTTGAGGTAGCCGGTGGAGACAGCTGCGTCCTGGTGCGCTCCGACGACGAGGATCCGGCGATCGGCGGCGATCGGCGGGATCGCGGCTCCGCTCCCGTCGAGCACGATCAGATCGGGTTCGAGCTGGTCGGCGAGCCGGACGCCTGCGAGCACGTTCGAGACCCCGACCGCACCCGCGAGACCGCCACCGCAGCGACGGCAGCCGATGGTCGGCAGCCCCGTCAGCGCCGCCGTCTCGAGATGGTCCGACGCGGCATGGCGCCCGGCCCGGGAGCGCTCGAGTAGATCTGCGACGGTCGGCCGGATCTCCACGACCTCGGGCTCGGGCGGCCCGCCGCGCCCCATCGCCACGACGACAACCTTGCGCCCGTGGGCGAGCGCCCGGGCCACATGGCCGGTCACGGCGGTCTTGCCGACCCGCTTGCCGGTCCCGATCACGGCGATCGAGGGAGTGGTGATTGCCTCATAGCGGGGTGGATCGAGGCGAAAATCGGCCCCCTCGTAGGGCACCCCGAGCGCGAGCGCGCGCGCCGCGAGTCTGAAGCGCGCAGGCGGTCCGAGCACCGGCTCGTCCGAGAGGTCGAGCACGACGTCGGGCGCATGCTCGGCGATCGCACCTTCGAGCGTCGCAATCAGCGGAACGCCGTACTGCTCGCCACCGCGCAGCTTCTCCGCGCCACCGACCAGCACGCAGGCGACGATCTCGTAGGGCAGCTCGACGAGAGCATCCCTGACCACCGAGGCGTAGTGCTCCCCGTCGATGACGGCAACGGCCCTCACGAACGTGACTTCACCTCGGACTCGATCCGACCGGTGTACTTCTCGTATTCGAACGTGTCGGTCGAGAACTGAATGATGCGCTCCTGCCCGTGGAACGGATGGCGGCGCCAGATATCGACATGGCTGCCGGAGATCTCGATCACGTTGTAACAGGGTCTGGTGTTCCCCCGCAACCGCAGCGAGGAGACCGTGCCGGTATTGACGACGAAGAGGTTCTCGAGCCGCCACGCGTAGGGCACGTGCTTGTGCCCGGAGAGGACGAGCTGCACGCCGGCGCGGAGCAGGCACTCGATCACGTCGCCGGCGTCGTAGACGACGTTGCGCTCCCGGCCCGTGCCGGGCACCGGCAGCAGGTGGTGGTGGAGCACGAAGACCTTCAGATCCGCCGGTTCGGCGGCGAACTCGCGCTCGATCCACGGGTAGCGGCCGCGGCCGATCGCTCCGTGATCGAGGTCCGGCTCCGTCGAGTCGACCGCGACGACGGTGACGCCACCCTTGCGCAGGACGGAGTTCCGCCCGCCGAACAGCTCCTCGAAGTGCACGTAGCCGACGTTCCGCGAGTCGTGGTTTCCGGGGATCACGACGAGCGACTCGCACGCGATCTTGTCGACGTACTGGCGGGCGAGCTGGTACTCGTGCTTGAAGCCGAGGGTCGTGAGGTCGCCGGAGCAGATCACGATGTCCGGCTCGAGCTCGTTGATCTCCGCGATCGCACGGTCGAGCAGGGTCGGCTCGAAGTACTGCTCGCCGCAGTGGAGGTCGGAAAGGTGCGCGATGCGGAAGGGGCGGTCGCCGTTCGGCATGGCCGGAGTCTACGACGCTGGTGCGCGCAGGTCGAGAGGGCCGTCCGAGAGCCGGAGTACCGTAGGGTTCCGTGCGGTCGGAATCCCACCGGTTCCAGGCCTACCGCGGGACAGAGCCACCGCGGTTCGCCAACCGGATCGAACTGGAATGTGCCAGGATCCTCGACTGGTACGCGATCCCCTGGGAGTACGAGCCGACGTCGTTCGTGCTCGAGCGCGACGCCGAGGGTCGCGTCACGCGCGCGTTCACGCCCGACTTCTACCTGCCGGACGAGGACCTCTACATCGAGGTCACCGTGATGAAGCAGTCGCTCGTGACCCGGAAGAACCGCAAGCTGCGCGAGCTCCGGGAGCAGTACCCGCACGTCAACGTCAAGCTCTTCTACCGGCGCGACCTCGAGCGCCTCGCCCAACGATTCCGGCTGAAACTCGCCTCATAGGACACGCTCCCGTCGGCGAGGTGTACCTCTCGGCGGCTGAGATCGCGGCACGTGTGCGCGAGCTCGGGGCTGCGATCGCTGCCGACTATGCGGGTCGCGAGCCGCTGCTCGTGGCACCGCTGAAGTCGAGCGCGGTCTTCCTCGCCGACCTCTCGCGGGCACTCCCGATCCTCCACACGATCGACCTGATCGAGCTTGCGGGCTATAGCGACGGACGGAGCGGTGGGGTGCGGCTGCTGAAGGATCTCGACGTGCCGATCGACGGGCGCGACGTTCTCCTCGTCGAGGACGTGGTCGATACGGGGTTGACGCTCGCATTCCTCACGCGGACGCTCGCGCAGCGTGGCCCGGCGAGCATCGCAGCCGTGACGCTGCTCGACCGCCCCTACCGCCGCCTGGTCGAGAACATCGGCCTCCGCTACGTCGGCTTCACCGTTCCGGACGAGCTGTTCGCCGGCTACGGCCTCGGCCTCGAAGAACAGTGGCGTGCGCTTCCCGACCTGCGCTACATCCCCGCAGAGGCTCTCCCGGCCGCCGCGACCGACGCGGCGTAGCCACACGCGCCGAGG
>Ga0315275_10007891_pt1 | contig 10329 bp, 3 predicted proteins | sample YL17G03_0_MG_FD_205557 | JGI IMG/M metagenome (GOLD analysis project Ga0315275, IMG submission 205557) | Sediment microbial communities from Yellowstone Lake, YNP, Wyoming, USA - YL17G03_0 | ecosystem: Environmental > Aquatic > Freshwater > Lake > Sediment | place: USA: Wyoming | collected...
GTCCGCCATCAACGCGGGCGCCGGGCAGACCATCCCCATCATGGTGTATGCCCTGCGAAAGGACGGGTTCTCCGGCGATATCACGCTGGCACTGAAGGACACCCCGAGGCCGTTCCTATTGAGCGGCGCCTTGGTGCCCGGCGGTCAGGACCACGTTCCACTCACCCTGACGGCCCCGCTCGTTCCCCAGAATGAACCCATCGGTCTGAGCCTGGAGGGCCGTGCGACGATCCAGGGGCAGGAAGTTGTCCGGCAGGCCGTGCCCGCGGACGACATGATGCAGGCCTTCGCCTACCGGCATCTCGTTCCCGCGAAAGACCTGAAGGTGGCCGTCGTCAGACGCGGGGCGAGCAGGACCTTCGTGAAGGTCCTCAGCGAGGTACCCGTGAAGATCCCCGTCGGCGGGACGGCACAGGTCCGAGTGGCAATGCCCGCAAACAAGTTCTTCGACAAGATCCAGTTCGAGCTGAGCGAGCCGCCGGAGGGAATCAGCGTGCGGGGCGCGTCATCGGATGCGAAGGGCACGGACATCGTGTTGCAGGGCGACGCCACCAAAGTCAAGCCGGGCCTCAGAGGCAACCTGATCGTCAACGTCTTCGGAGAGAGAACGCCGGCGGCCGGAGACGGAAAGGCAAAAGCAAACAGGCAGCGTGCCCCGCTGGGCACATTGCCGGCCATTCCCTTCGAAGTCGTCAAGCAATGACCGAGCCTCCAGCGCCGACCGGGGCAGCCCCCTCTTGTTGACTCCGCCGCAGGATTTCCGGGCCGTGGTTCTGCGCGTCGAGTTCATCCCGGAAAGCCGTCTTCGCGGTGCAAAAGAGAAGCGGGGCGTTGTCTTCTGGACAGACGCCCCGCTTTGGTGCCGTCGTGGGCCGCCAACGAACGACCACGCTCTCACACCTCGCCTACGGAGTGGGGTTGGACAGGAACTCCACCTCGCCGGCGGACAACGCACGGCTGTAAATGCGGATGTCATCCAACAGGCCGGTGAAGAGGCCTTCCACGCCGGTATTGCCGCTATTGGCCCTGGCGCCGATGTACGTGTTGTGCGTCGTCGTCGCCACCTTCCCGGCCGTAGTGGTCACGAGAGCGTCCTGTACCCCGTTGACATATATCCGCTTGGTGTTGCCCGCATTGTCATAGACCGCCGCAATGTGAACCCACTCGCCGAGCGGGGCATCCATCGTCGATCCTGTGTCGTCCTGACCCACGCCCCGCGTCGTGAAGCAGATCTTGTTGCTGTCGCGCCGACGGAGTTGCCAGCCGATGCCGCTCTCCCCGCGATTGCCCACCATGACGTGGTTCCAGTTGCTCGTCCAAGCCCCGATGTTGGCCCACACGGAGAGGCTGAAGCTGCCCGCGAAATTGAACACGGGCTTATTGCCCAGGTTTACGCAGGCGGTCGTGCCGTTGAGGTTCAGGGCGGTTCCGAAAGCGGCGAGTCCCGACGCGTAGGTCGGAGTACCGACCACCGTGCCGTGATTCCCGTTGCCGGAGCCGTCCTGGACGTTGTTGGTCATGGCATAGTACGCCACGAGGCCGGTCGTACCGGGATTGACCGCCACGGGAATCTCCGGCGCGAGGCGATAGAGCAGGATGTCGTCGATGAGCAGCTTGCCTGCCCCACCGGTGATCCCGATGGTCAACGTCTTGACGCTGCGCAGCGTGGCCGCCGGCACGCCGGCCAGATCGACGTTCCACTGGTTCCAACGCCGTCGCGCCAGATTGCTCGCATTGCCGGGGTAGACGATCTTGGTGTCGTTGACCTTGATGTACAACTGGGTGCCGGTGTTGGCCGGATCGCCATAGAAGAACAGCACCAGGGTCTTGACGCCCGCGGTCGTCCAGTCCTGGGCGGGCGCGAACGTCCGCGTGGCCTCCGACAGGGGGGCTTTGGTGTTATCATAGGCGAGAGGCATCGACTGCTTGCCCGCGTGGAAGGTGGTCGTGTCGCAGAAGGTGCCGTTGGTGGCAAGGTTGAGGCCGACGACCGCGCCGTTCTTCGCGGGATTGTCAAAGCCATCCACCCACGCATTGAAGACCGCGGTCTGGGCCTTGAGATCGTCGTTGTAGCTCTCGAAGTCATCCACGACCGCATAATCCGCGGTGGTGAAGCTCCAGACGTCGCCCGGATAGGTGACGGTGTTGACCTCATCGACCTTCCAGTAGTAGGTCGTGGCGAGGTTCAGGGAAGCGGGGGCAAACCCGTGATTGGCCACGGTCGTGGCCGGAGCGGTTCCGCCGGCTACGGCCGCCTGGTCGGTGCCGAGGAATACCTTGTGCGATCCCGCCTCTCGGCCCGGCCGCCAATCGAGGGTGGCATCCACCTTGACGCCCGTGGCGGCATTTGCCGGCTGCGGCGCTCTGGCCAACACGGGGACGTAGGAGAACCGGACTTCGCTCAGGCTGGCAAGGAGCCCGCCGCCCCAGGTTGCGTCGATCGTCAGCTTGACGTACTTCGCCTGGATCCCGGCGAGGCTGACCGTGGTGTTCGCGGCATAGCCCGCAGCGCTGGGCGCCTTGGCGAATTCGGGCACATTGCTCACCTTCACCCACGTCGTGCCGTCTACCGAGTAGTCGATCGTCACCTTCTTGGGGCCGAAGCCGAGGATGCTCTCGATCAGTTGGTTGGAGTTCCACACCTTCAGATCGTAAAATTTGTAGACCTTGTCGAACTGGTATTGAATCCAGGCCGGCACCGGCCCCGTGGCGCTGCTGAGCCACATCGTGGTCAGGTCGGTGCCGTGCAGGTCGCCGGTCAGGCCGGAGCCGTCGATGGTCTTCTCCGGGCCCATGCCGGGCTGAGAGCTGGAGGCCGTCGCGCTGACGGGCTTGACCGGATAGCCATAGGGTTCGGCGGTGAAGGACCATACGGTGCCCTTGTAGATGGTGCCGTCGGCGGACTTGTTGACTTCATCGATACGCCAGTAATAGGTCTGGCCATAGGCGAACACGCCGGCCGGATCGAAGGTGGTATCGGCCTGGCCCTTGCTGGCCAGGATACCCGTCGTGTTCGTCCGGGTGGCGTTGTTCACGTCGGCGGCCGTGGTCCCGAAGTACACGTCGTGCGTGGCGGGGTACTGGCCCGCCGTCCAGTTCAACGTCGCATCGCGCGGCACGTCCGTGGCGGCATCCGCCGGGCTGACGACCCCGGCCAGGGACTTATCGGACAGGCCCTTCATGATGCTCTGGATCTCCGCAACGGACAGGGCCTTCTGGTAGATCAGGAAATCATCCACCATGCCCGTGTAGTTACTGCCGCCCGTCCAAGATCCCAGGCAGATAACGCCGGACGTCGCCAGGAAATGATTCGTCGCTGTCCGCATGGCTACCTGCACGCCATTGATGTAGATCCTCTGGTTCTTGGACGGCGCGTCGTACCAAAACGTCAAGTGGTACCAAGTATTGCTCTGGAGGACATTGGCGGGGCTGTCGACGTCATCGTTGTAGAACCCGAAGCGGATATTATTCACGCCTCCACTGTCGGTGCTGGCCGGCCCTCCAATACGCAAGTGCATGCTCACGGAATTCGCGCCTGACACCTGCTCGGAAAAGACGATCTGGGAGCCGCTCGCCGGCAGCCTCGGATTGACCCACATCGCGATGGTGAAACTGCGACTGTCCATTGGGACATGCGGACCCCTGACATCGCCGGTGCCGGTGAAGTTCAGCGCGCCGCCGATCTTTCCCGCCGTCACCCAGGTCGGGCCGGCCGAGATGGTGCCGTTGATGCCCTTGCCGGTGGCGTCGGTGGCCACCGTGCCCTTGCCCTCATCCAGGGGCCAATACACGGCCAAGGTCGGATCGAATCCGGCCAGAGCCGACAAGGCCGGCCCCAACAGCAAGATGCTAAGAACCACCAGAACTGACTTTCGTAACATGGTCGTCCTCCTTCAAAGTTGGTGTGTGACAATAACTATATTGCTGGCTGCGCGGAGAACACTTCCCGGCGTCTGCCTTCACTTGGGAACTCATTCCTGGTTATGTATGCTCCTCCTTGACCGCCAAAGCCGTCACCCCAAAGCCAAACGAAAGGGACCGAGTCCCCATCGCCCATTATAGGACCTATGACCACATTTTACGATATGCTATGACCCGGAATCAAGAAGAATCCGGGCCGATTCGGCAAACCTGCATATTATCGGCAGTCGTAGCTGCGCACTTGAACTTCGCCGAATCGCGTTCGTGACCGAGACTGCTACCGCATCTCAGAAGTCGTGTGCCTGAGATTGCCGCGCTTCGCTCGCAATGACACACGGTGCCTGTCTATGTCATTGCGAGGAGCACTGCGACGAAGCAATCTCCTCCGCATGGTCCCGGGATGTGCATGATGCGGTACTACTGGCCGGCAGCGGGACGGCCCACTCCGATGTCATCGATGTAGAGCTTGCCGGTGGCGCCCGGTTTCGGACTGGCCCGGTCACCGACGCCGAGGGTCAGCTTCTTCACGACCGCCAGGTTGACGCCCGCGGAGCTGATGCCGCTCAGTGGGACCCGCCATTGCTGCCAAGTGGCTGTCGCGGTGGCCCCAGGATCGGGGTGGACTACCAGTGTCTTGCGGCCGGCCTTGTCCTCGATCACTACATATAGGGGTGCAGGACCATTGCTCGGCTGTGCAACGCCTCGGAAGTACAACGCCAGGGTGTCCGCCCCGTTGGCGGTCCAGTCCTGGGGCGTTTTGAAGACCCGCTCGGCCTCGGAGTAAAAGGGCGTCTTGACATTGTTGTACTCCAGCGGCATGGACTGCCTGCCGCCGTGGACAATCGTCTGCTCGGCGAACGGGGCCTGAAGGTGGCCGACTACCGAACCGCTGTTGCCGTTGGTCATGCCGTCGATCCAGGTCTCGTAAATGCGGCTGCCCTCTTTGTCCGTGTAGCTCTCGAAGTCGTCCACCGTGGCGTACTCGATGGTCGAAAAGCTCCAGACCTCGCCTTCCCAAAGCTGCGGATTCCGGGCCTCATTGGCCTCCGTGACTTTCCAGTAGTACGTGCGGCCGAATTCAAGAGAGCCGCTCCTGTAGCGGCTCTCGCCCGTCGTGGCGACGGGGGCGGTGCCGTTCGCGACGGCTTGCTTATCGTTGCTCAAGTAGACCTTGTGCGAGGCGGCCTCGCGTCCCGCACGCCAGCTCAAGGCCGCGTCCACGGCCACGGACGTATTCCCCGAAGCCGGATTGGGCTCTCTCGCCTGAACGGGGATGTAGAAGAACCGGACCTCGCTCAGGCTGTATTGCTTGACCAGGCCGCCCCAGTTGCTGTGGGCCATGATCCTGACGTACTTGGCCACGACGCCGCCGAACTTTACGGTGGTATTGTGCGGGTAGGTAACGGCTCCGGGGGCCTGGGCGAATTCCGGTGCGCCAGCCAGCGGCGTCCAGTCGCTGCCGTTCGTCGAGCACTCGACGGTGACGGCCTTGATCCCGAGGCCGAAGCTGGGCTCGATGAGTTGATTGGAGTTCCACACCCACATCTCGTGCAGCTTGTACCCTGTGTCGAATTCATACTGAATCCAGGTCGGCTGCGGCCCGGCGACGTTGCTGAGCCACATGTCCGTGCTTTGGGCCGAGTGCTGGTCGCTGGCGCTGAGTCCGGAGCCGTCGATGGTCTTTTCCGGTCCCATCCCGGCCTGGGAGCTGGAAGCCGTGGCTGTAACCTTAGCGATCGGATAGGCAACCGGCTCGACCGTGAAGCTCCAAACGGCGCCCTTGGAAATCGTCGAATCGGGTGGGGCGTTGACCTCATCGACCCGCCAGTAATAGGTTTTGCCGAGTTCGAGCGAGCCGGCGGGGTCGTAGGTATTGGCATCCTGCGCCTGACTGACCAGCGCGCCCAACGGATTGGCCCTGTCGGCGGCGCTCACCGTGTCGGGACTGTCGCCGAAATACACATCGTGCTTGGCGGCGAACTTCCCTGGCTTCCAGCTCAGAATCATGTCGCGAGATACGTCGGTGGCTTCCGGCGCCGGATAGGGCTGGACGGCGCCCTTCACCTGGGGGGCGATGTACGCGACGCTGTCGAGCCTTCGGGGGTATTCGAACAGCAGGGTCGCAAGTCCCTTCTTGGACGCCGGGTCCCACTTCACCTGGAGCAGGTCTCCGCCGGCGGTGTCCGTGGGGCCGGTCCATTGCGGGTCCAGCGACGTGGCGAACCGCGTTGTGATCAAGAAAGTGCCGTCCGGACCATAGTCGATGTCCGTCGGAAACCGCAGTGTGACGGCCGTGCCGGGAGCATCCGCTTTCACCAAGCTGATGCTGTCCGCAACGAGGGCGCCGGTGGCATAGTTGTACGCCCGAATCCGGTGGCTGCGCGGGTCGGCCACCCACAAATCCTGCTTACCGTCACCGTTGACGTCGGGGCCGAGAACGACCAGGCAGTTGTCCCTGGTCCCGTCGGCGATGTATGTGGCTACCTTGGTCATGGTCACCGGGTTCCAGACGCTCAACCTTGTGCCTGTGGCGGCGTTGACGCCGGCCATGGCGTACAGCTCGCCGACCCCGTCGCCCGTGACGTCAGGACCGAAGGTGATGCCGAACCCGCCTGTGCCGTCCTGGACGCCGGTGGTGCCTCCGGTATCCGCGATCTTGAGCGATTTCAGCAGGTCCGCTGTGCCGTTGTCGCCGGTCCGGTTCAAAGTAGCGCCGTCATAGACCTCGAACGTATCCCTCCGGCACACCCACAAGTCGGCGATTCCATCCTTGTTGTAGTCATACCCGAATTGGATGTCCTGGACGGCCTCGCTGGGGGCGGTGTACTTGCCGGTGCCATCCGTCTGGCCGCCGGCAGGAATCGGACGCCCGACGTAGGCGCCATCCGCGTACTTGAGATGCTTGCCCAGTTGCGGGGCGGCAATCTGGCTGGTGTAGACATCACCGTTGGCGGGATTGATCTCGACCGCAAAGACCTGGGTCTCGGCTGTCCCCTTTGCCGGCGACCTCTCCCAAACGACCTGGAAGCTGTCGGTGTAGCGAATGATCGATTGGCCGCCGTTGGCAGTGGTGTCGTTGCTGCCGCTGGTCAGTATGTAATCCGCTCTGGAGATCTGGCATATCAGCAGGAGTGCGCCGAAAGAAACCATGTGTCTTTTCATACTCTCTTCTCCTTTTCCACATGAATACTTGTCGGCGGAATTGCTGTCTCTATTATACAATAGTCCCGTGACTCGAAAACACTTTTTGACGCCGGGGCGGTCTTGTTCTCCGACCTGCCCGCAAGGAGAGACATCGTGAGAAAACCCGGAGGGTGGGCTGTGCCCGCCATCGCGCTTGTCATTCTGTGGCTGATTCCCCTGACGACCGCTGAGGCCGGCTTCAAGCACCCCGGTATTCTGCACACCCGGAGCGATCTGGAGCGCATGAAGCAGATGGTGCAGCGGGGCGTTGAGCCGTGGCAGGGCGGGTTTGAGAAGCTCCGGACGCATCCGCAGTCCCAGTCCGATTGGCGCTTGCGCGGGCCGTTCGAACGTGTGTCCCGGGGGGCCGGTCAGGAGCTTCACCGGACCGAATTGGCCCAGGATGGCAACGCCGCCTATCGCGACACGACCGGCAAATACTACGCCCAGGCGATTTCCACGCAAGCACGAGGCCGCCTGCGGCCGATCTTCGAGATGGTCTGGAATCACTACGAGAATCGCAAGAGTATCGCAGCACCGTACACGAAGCAGGCCGCCGAGAAAATCCGGCCCGAAGGGGCCGCCTTTGACGCGGATCACCCAGGTTTCGGTACGCTGCTCTTTGCACTTCCGCTTGCTTCGGCGGGTGGCATCGTCAAGGCCGAAGGCCTTGGCGATGGGGTCTCGCGGGTCCAAGACCACCCCCAAGCTTCGCTTGAGGGTGCCACCCAGTTGCCTGCCATGCCCGCGGATTACGCCATCGGCGCCGATCTGTCTTTCCTCAAACAAGCGGAGGATCGAGGCACGGTGTTCAAGGACAACGGCCAGGCCAAGCCCGGCCTCCAGATCTTCCACGATCACGGCTACAACTGGATTCGCCTGCGGCTGTTCCACACGCCCACACGCCTGCCCAACAACCTGGATTACACCATTGCCCTGGCCCAAGACGCCAAGAAGCTCGGGTACAAGTTCCTGCTGAACTACCATTACTCGGACACCTGGGCCGATCCGGGCAAGCAGACCATCCCCAAGGCCTGGGAGGGCAAATCGCACGCCGAGTTGGTGCAGGCCGTGCGGGAGTACACCCGCGACACGATTGTCGCTTTCCGCGAGGCGGGTGTTCTGCCGGACATGGTCCAGCCCGGCAACGAGATCACGCCCGGCATGCTCTGGCCCGACGGCAAATTGCCCGCCAACTGGGACAACTTTGCGGAGTTGCTGAAAGCCGCCATTGAAGGGGTGAAAGCAGGCTGCGGCGAGGCCCCTTACCCCCGAATCATGATCCACATCGACAAAGGCGGCAACATGAAGGCGACAAAGTGGTTCTTCGACAAGCTGAACTCGTACGGTGTTCCCTACGACGTCATCGGGCAGTCCTTCTATCCGTGGTGGCATGGCTCCTTGCAGGATTTGCGCGAGAACCTGGCCTTCATGGCCAACGAGTACCGCAAAGACATCATCGTCGTGGAGGCGGCCTACAACTGGCGGCCCACCGAGTACAGGAATAAGGAGGCCCCGTTCCCGGAGACGCCCCAAGGGCAGCGGCAATTCCTGGAGCAGGTCAATCGCATCGTCCTCGAAACGCCCAACGGCCTCGGCAAGGGCGTCTTCTGGTGGGAGCCGGCCGTCACCGGCGGCCTGCGGTCCCGAGGTTTCTTCGACGATGACGGCAACGCCTTGCCCGTTATCACGGTATTCGACGAATTTACGAAATGCTGAGTGGCTGTAGGGTGGGGTCTTACCCCACGCGTCATGTGCGCATCGGGCGACAACGCGTGGGTTGAGAACCCACCCTACAATTTGATGAGGCAACAAATGAGCGTATGGCGCAATGTTCTGGTGCTGTGTGTGGCGACCCTGAGTTTCTCGGCAAGGCCAGCTCATGCCGTGGAAGTGAAATCGCCCGACGGGCGGGTGGTTCTATCGTTGGAGGTGAAGGATTTCGAGGGGGCGGCCTCGCGCCCCGTTTACAGTGTCATGTATCGGGGCAAGGTCGTGGTTGCCCCGTCTCGCTTGGGGCTGGTGCTCGCGACCTCACCCTTGGCAGAGGGGCTCCAGATCGTGCGGCAGACTCCGAGCAGCGTGGACACTCAGTGGCAACCAGTGTATGGTGAGCGGAGCACGATCCGCGATCGCTACAACCAGGTCGTTGTTGAACTGCAGGAGCGAAACGCCCCGCGGCGACTCCTGCACCTAACCTTGCGAGCTTACGATGAAGGTGCTGCGTTCTGCTACACCCTGCCGAAGCAGCCGGACATGGAACGTGTCACCATCTCCCGGGAGTTGACGGAATTTCGCTTCCCGGCGGACTTCAGCGCGTGGGCGACTTACACGGCGCAAGGTGTTTACACGAATGTGCTGATCAGCCAGATCAAGCGCGGTTGTGAGCGTCCGCTGGTCATTCAATTAGCAGATGATATGGTTGCGGCGGTGGCCGAGGCTCGCTTGGTAGACTATGCGAGGATGAAGCTCGCGCCGCTGGCCTCCGTCCCGCACAGTCTGGTCGCCGAACTGGGAAGCGAGGTCTCATTGCCTCTGCCTCTGCGAACGCCTTGGCGCGTCATCATGCTTGCCGACAGTCCGGGGCAGTTGCTGGAACGTAACGATATCATCCTGAATCTCAACGATGCCTGTGCCGTCGCCGACACCTCGTGGATCAAGCCGGGCAAGGTTATCCGTGAAGTGACGTTGAGCACCGTGGGCGGCAAGGCCTGCGTGGATTTCGCCGTCAAGCACAATCTCCAGTACGTCGAGTTCGACGCCGGCTGGTACGGACCGGAGAATGACGACGCCTCCGACGCCCGGGCGGTCAACCTCGACCCCAAACGCTCCAAGGGGCCGCTGGATTTGCAGGAGGTGATCCGCTATGCCGGCGAGCGGGGCATCGGGATCATCCTTTACGTGAATCACAAGGCGCTGGAACGGCAGTTGGATGAACTGCTGCCGCTCTACCAGCGCTGGGGCGTGAAGGGCATCAAGTTCGGCTTCGTCAACGTCGGCACGCAGAAATGGACAAGCTGGATGCACGAGGCCATCCGCAAGGCCGCCGAGCACCAACTGATGGTCGATGTGCACGACGAGTACCGCCCGACGGGCTGGTCGCGGACCTATCCGAACTTCATGACCCAGGAGGGCATTCGCGGCGACGAGGAGCGCCAGCCCAACGCCATGTCCCTGACGACGCTGTTCACCCGCATGTTGGCCGGTGCCGCCGACAACACGATC